>Ga0307288_10000215_pt1 | contig 20948 bp, 15 predicted proteins | sample ER_DNA_142_FD_194469 | JGI IMG/M metagenome (GOLD analysis project Ga0307288, IMG submission 194469) | Bulk soil microbial communities from the East River watershed near Crested Butte, Colorado, United States - ER_DNA_142 | ecosystem: Environmental > Terrestrial > Soil > Floodplain | place... | reverse complement strand
GCCACAGCGATGGATGCCCTGGATGGCAGCCGGTGTGCTGACCGGGGTGGCGATGGAGATCAAGATCCTGGCCGCGTCGCTGCTGGTGTGTTGTCTGCTCGGTGTCGTGATCTGCGGTCCGCGGAGCCGCCTGCTGAGCCCGCGACTCTGGGCTGCCGTCGCTATCGCGCTGCTGATGGCGGCTCCGAATCTGGTCTGGCAGGCGCTGCACGGCTTCCCGATGCTTCAGGTCGCAGGCAACATTGCAGGCGGTGGTTCGACCTCGTCCACCCCCCGCCTCGCCCTGGTGCCGAGCGTCTTGCTGGCTGTGGGCCCGGTGGTGAGCATCGTGCTGATCGTCGGTCTGATCGTCTTGTTGCGATCGGACCGCAGGGCAACCGACGGGTGGCTGGCAGCGGGTTTCTTGATCTTCGTCGCGTTCCTGCTGATCACCGGTGGCAAGGCGTACTATCCGGCTGGATTCGTTCCGGCGGTGTTGGCCGCCGGTGCCGGGCCAGTACTGGACTGGGTGATTCGCGGGCGGCTATGGCGGCCTGTGCTGGCGGTTGTGTTGATCATTTCTTCGGTGGTGACCACGGCGCTGCTGACGCTACCGGTGGGTCGTCCTGGTGGACCCGTGTACACGATCGCGACCGGTCCCAATCCGGATCTGGCCGCTGAGGTGGGATGGCCGGGATACGTCGATCAGGTCGGGGAGGTCGTGGCGAGCATTCCGGCGGCACAACGCGCCGACACGATCGTGTTGACTCAGACCTATCAGCAGGCGGCGGCGCTCGACCTGCTCCGGCCCGCGAGCGGGGTGAGGATTCCGGCCGTGTACTCCGGTCACAACGGCTTCTGGTTCTGGGGTCCACCCCCGGAATCGGCCACCGACGCCATCGTCATCGGGAACTTCTCCCCGGCCGATCTCGCGACCGGGTACGCGCACTGCGAGGTGGCTGCCACGGTCCAGACGCCGGCCGGCGTTGACAACGACCTGACGGATACCCCGATCCACCGGTGCACCGGCCTGCGACAGCCCTGGTCGGTGCTCTGGCCGCAGCTCGCAACTTTCGCATAACGCACACCGTTCGCCGAAGGTGAACGCCCAAAGATTGGGAAGAAATCTGCGTCGGAAAGCCTTGAGTGGATGACGCTCAACTTACGAGCGATCCTTCCGGAAGGCGAAATTTGATGTCGATAACCCGACTCCCTGTTTTGTTCCTCACCGATCTCGTCGTGCTGCCCGGCATGGTGGTACCGATCGAGCTCGACGATGCGGCCCGCGCTGCGGTTGATACGGCAAAGGCCCACAGCGACGGCTCCCTGCTCGTCGCTCCCCGTCTCGAGGACCGCTATGCCTCATACGGTGTGGTGGCCGAGATCGTCCAACTTGGCCGTCTAGCCACTGGCCAACCGGCCGCGGTGATCAAGGCTGAGCGGCGAGTCAAGATCGGCTCCGGAGTTTCCGGACCGGGTACCGCGCTTTGGGTTGAGGCTGAGGAACTCGAAACGGCGGACGATACCGATGAGATTCAGAAGCTCGCGGCCGAGTACAAGGGACTTGTCATTGCGACGCTGCAGCGGCGCGACGCCTGGCAGGTCATCGATACGGTCAACCGGGTCACCGATCCTTCGACCCTTGCCGATTTGGCCGGATACGCGCCCTGGCTGAGCGACGAACGGAAACGGCAGCTGCTGGAGACCCCCGACGTCGTCAGAAGGCTGACGGCCTTGATCGAGTGGACCAAGGCGTACATCGCCGAGACCGAAGTCAATGACAAGATCGCTGACGATGTTCGCGAGGGGATGGAGAAGAGCCAGCGCGAGTTCTTGCTTCGGCAGCAGCTGAATGCGATCCGTAAGGAGCTAGGCGAGGATGAGCCGGACGGCGCTCAGGACTACCGAGCACGTGTCGAGGAGGCGGAGCTGCCCGATGAGGTTCGCAAGGCTGCCCTGCGCGAGGTCGGCAAGCTCGAACGGGCCAGCGATCAGAGCCCTGAATCGGGCTGGATTCGCACCTGGCTCGACACCATCCTTGAGCTGCCCTGGAATACCAAGACCAGCGATTCGACCGACATCAACGCAGCGCGTGAGGTGTTGGACGCCGACCACCACGGCCTTGACGACGTCAAGGATCGGATCGTGGAGTACCTGGCAATTCGCGCCCGCCGCGCGGAGCGCGGACTTGAGGTTGTTGGTGGACGTGGCTCTGGCGCGGTGATGGCGCTGGTCGGCCCGCCTGGTGTTGGCAAGACTTCGCTTGGCGAGTCGGTTGCTCGTGCTCTAGGCCGCAAGTTCGTGCGTGTCTCGCTAGGTGGGGTACGCGACGAGGCTGAGATCCGCGGCCACCGGCGTACCTACGTCGGTGCGCTGCCGGGCCGGATCGTTCGCGCGATCACCGAGGCGGGATCGATGAACCCGGTGCTACTGCTTGACGAGATCGACAAGGTCGGTTCGGACTACCGTGGCGACCCGGCAGCCGCGCTGCTAGAGGTTCTCGACCCGGCGCAGAACCACACCTTCCGGGACCACTACCTGGAAGTCGATCTTGACCTCTCCGATGTGTTGTTCCTGGCGACGGCCAACGTGGTCGAGACAATTCCGCAGGCACTCCTTGACCGCATGGAATTGGTGAACCTCGATGGATACACCGAGGACGACAAGATCGCGATCGGTCGGCAATTCCTGCTGCCGCGGCAGCTTGAGCGCGCCGCTTTGACGGCTGAGGAGGTCACGCTCTCAGATGAAGCGCTGCGGGAAATCGCGGCGAACTACACGCGCGAGCCTGGCGTACGCCAGCTCGAGCGGTTGCTAGCGAAGCTGCTGCGTAAGGCAGCGACGAAGCTCGCCCAGAACAACGTCGAGCCAGGCTTGGTGATAGAGCCTTCGAACCTGCGTGAATACCTCGGCAGGCCGCGGTTCACCCCTGATGCTCATGAGCGTACGTCGGTGCCCGGCGTCGCCACTGGCCTGGCTGTGACGGGTCTGGGTGGAGATGTGCTGTTCGTTGAAGCGTCTGCCTTGGACGGCCACTCGGCGAATTCGGGATCGGGCAGCCTGACGCTGACCGGGCAACTGGGCGATGTGATGAAGGAGTCAGCGCAAATCGCGCTGTCCTACGTACGCGCCCACGCCGACCGGCTCGGGATCACTGACCCGTCGATTTTGGACCGGCATGTCCACATTCACGTTCCCGCAGGCGCGGTCCCCAAGGATGGCCCGTCGGCTGGAGTCACCATGGTGACGGCCCTTACCTCGATGGCGCTTGGCAGACCAGTACGCTCCGATGTCGGCATGACCGGTGAGGTGACGCTGAATGGGCGCGTGTTGCCCATCGGCGGAGTGAAGCAGAAACTGCTTGCCGCTCAGCGGGCCGGTCTAACGACCGTCTTCGTGCCCAAGCGGAATGAGCCCGATCTAGACGACGTGCCGGAGGACGTGCTTGAGACGATCACCGTCATTCCGACGACTGACGTTGCCGAGCTAGTCGCCCAGGCCATCGAGCCGGTCTCGGCCCCGAATGACACCATGGTCGCCGCCTGATCCTTGGCCCTCCGAGCCACCGGAGCCACCCGAGTCATCCGTGGCCAGCCTGTCTTGGTCGTATTTGGACTTCACCAGGCTGGCCACCGTGGTGATCGTCAGCGTCACGACGATTACGGTCAGCGACAGCCAGATCGGTATCTCGCCATCGAATGGTGCCCAGTCCGCCAAATGGTAGGTATGCAGCGCGTGCAGGATCAGCTTGATGCCAATGAAGCCCAGGATGATCGACAAGCCAACCGAGAGGTAGACAAGCCGCTTCAGCAACCCCCCGATCAAGAAGTACAGCTGTCGTAGTCCCATCAGGGCGAAGACGTTCGCCGTGAAGACCAGATACGGCTCCTGGGTCAGCCCATAGATCGCCGGAATCGAATCCAGTGCGAACAGCAGGTCTGTACTGCCCAGCGCAATGATCACGATCAGCATCGGAGTGATCAGCCGCTTGCCATTCTCGACCACGGTCAACTTCGTGCCCCGGTAATCCTTTGTCGCATTGAAGCGACGCCGAACGAACCGCATTGCCGGGTTGTCCGGAAGCTCTTCGGTGTCCTGGTCCTGTTTGCGGTAGTCGAGATAGATCTTGACAGCCGTCCAGATCAGGAAGGCCCCGAAAATGAAGAACACCCAGCTGAACGCGTTGATCACTGCGGCGCCCACTGCGATGAAGATGCCGCGAAAGATCAGGGCCAAGATGATGCCGACCAAGAGCGCGAACTGCTGAAGGTGGCGTGGAACCTTCAGCTTGGTCATGATGACCAAGAAGATGAACAGATTGTCGATTGAGAGGCTGTACTCGGTAAGCCACCCGGCGAAGAACTCTCCGGCATAACGCGGACCAGCGATCGCCCATACACCGAGTCCGAAGATCACCGCCAAGGCAACGAAAATGCCGATAAAGAGGCCAGCCTCTTTCATTGACGGCTCGTGCGGGCGCCGACCCAGAATGAGCACGTCGATGACAAGAATCGTTACCATCACAATGACTGTGATGGTCCACGCGTAGAGGTGAACCTCCATATGGAGTCCTTCCGAGACGGGATTCGGCGAACGATTTAGTCTCGGAGGTCTCTTCCGCCAGGCTTACCGGCCGAGGGCACCGGGTTGTCTGGTTAGGAATAGATCCTGTCCGGAACGATCCGTGATGACGATGCCTCCGCGAGGGAATACTCCCCTCCGCCATTCAGTATGTCAGGGCTCGGCGAATTTCCTCACCTCGGCACTTAGCGGTTGGCCTCCACCATCTGCCGCAATTCCGACTTGAGGTCTCGTATCTCATCACGCAGCCGCGCTGCAAGTTCGAACTGCAGATCGGCAGCCGCCGCATGCATTTGGGTGGTCAGTTCTTGTATCAGGTCGGCGAGATCACCGGCCGGCAGTCCCGCCACCCGCCGGGCCTGGGCAGTTGTCTCCTTCGCCCCGAGGGACGGAACCGGAGCTCGGCCGCGCCCTCGCTGTCGCCCGCCGAGCAGGTCATTGGTGTCCACGTCCTCTCGAGCCAGCATGTCGGTGATGTCGGCAATCTTCTTCCGAATGGGCTGTGGATCAATGCCGTTCGCGAGGTTATACGCCACCTGCTTCTCTCGTCGACGGTTGGTTTCATCGATTGCCGCGGTCATCGAGTCGGTGACTGAGTCGGCGTACATGTGGACTTCGCCGGAGACGTTGCGGGCGGCCCGGCCAATCGTTTGGATCAAACTCTTCTCACTCCGCAGGAACCCCTCTTTGTCGGCATCGAGAATGGCCACCAACGACACCTCCGGAAGATCTAGGCCCTCGCGGAGTAAGTTGATCCCCACCAGGACGTCGAACTCTCCCATCCTCAGCTCCCGCAGCAATTGGACCCGCTGCAGTGTGTCGACCTCGGAGTGCAGATAACGGGTCCGAATTCCGTTCTCCAGGAGGTAGTCGGTGAGATCCTCAGCCATCTTCTTGGTCAGCGTGGTCACCAGGACACGTTCATGTCGTTCGGTCCGCGCCCTGATCTCACCCATCAGATCGTCGATCTGGCCAGAAGTCGGTTTGACGATCACCTGGGGATCCACCAGCCCAGTCGGCCGAATCAGCTGCTCGACAAAGCCTCTGGACTTGGCCAGCTCGTAATTGCCCGGAGTGGCAGACAGATAGACGGTCTGGCCTATGCGCTCCACGAATTCCTCGAAGCGCAGGGGGCGGTTGTCCATTGCGCTGGGTAACCGGAAGCCGTGCTCGACCAGCGTGCGCTTCCGTGACATGTCGCCCTCGTACATGCCTCCGATCTGCGGCACGGTGACGTGGGACTCGTCGATGACCAGCAGGAAGTCAGCGGGAAAGTAGTCGAGCAGGCAGTTCGGTGGGCTGCCGGCCGCTCGACCGTCGATGTGCCGCGAATAGTTCTCAATACCCGAACAGGTGCCGATCTGCCGCATCATCTCGATGTCGTAACTGGTGCGCATTCGCAGCCGTTGCGCCTCGAGCATCCGCCGCTCCCGCTCCAGCTCGCCGAGCCGGTCGGCCAGCTCAACCTCGATTCCGGCAATCGCCCGTTCCATGCGTTCAGGCCCGGCAACATAGTGGCTGGCGGGAAAGAGATAGATCTCGCGATCCTCGGTGACTACCTCGCCAGTGACCGGATGCAGGGTGCTCAGCCTTTCGACCTCGTCGCCGAAGAACTCGACCCGGACAGCCAGCTCCTCATACATCGGGAACACCTCGAGAGTGTCCCCCCGCACCCGGAAGGTGCCGCGACTGCCGGAAAGGTCGTTGCGCGCGTATTGGACGCCGACCAGCCGGCGCAGCAGGGCATCTCGCTCGATCTCTTGTCCCACCTGTAGCTTGATCATCCGGCCGACATATTCCTGCGGCGTACCCAGGCCATAGATGGCCGACACCGTCGCAACGACAATGACGTCGCGTCGCGTAAGGAGCGAGTTCGTCGCCGAGTGTCGCAGCCGCTCCACTTCCTCGTTGAGGGAAGAGTCCTTTTCGATGTAGGTGTCGGTCTGGGGCACGTACGCCTCAGGCTGGTAGTAGTCGTAGTACGACACGAAGTACTCGACGGCGTTGCGCGGAAAGAACTGTCTGAGCTCATTGGCGAACTGAGCTGCCAGCGTCTTGTTCGGCTGCATCACCAGGATCGGCCGCTGCAGCCGCTCGGCAAGCCAGGCGATCGTGGCGGTTTTGCCAGTGCCTGTGGCGCCCAGCAAGACGACGTGCTGTTCACCTGTGGTGATCCGCTGCTCGAGCTCGTCGATTGCCTGAGGCTGGTCCCCGGACGGCGCGAAGTCGCTCTCCACCTTGAAGGGAGCGACGGCGCGCTGAAGGTCTTCAATCGAACGCATGGCGCGAGCTTACGTGCGAGTTGTGACAGAAACCCGGCCTAGCCGCCGGCGGTCTGGCTCCGCAGCATGGAGTTGATCATCGAAGTGAAATCCTTGTCGAGCTGATCGGTATCGGCGTTCGGAGTGAAGTACGTGGTACCGATGACGCTCACCCCATCACTTTGCCGGACTGAAACCAGAGAGAACAAGAACAGCTTCGTCGAACCCTGGCCACCGCTGACGGTTACCTGCGCCGAGCACGTTGCCGCCTTGAGCCTCGTAGTGCCAACGTCGGCGTCCTTCGGATCCTGGAACTTGCCGTTGGTCGTACCCTCCGCGATATTGCGGTGCCATGCATCGCAGAGCTGACCTGGATTAGTGGACTGCGAGATCTGCAGCGATTGCCCTAGGAACACACTCTTGCCGTCGGACAGCTGAGCTACATTCTTGCCGGTCTTCTTCACCTCCCAGCCGGCGGCCGGTACGAGCTCAATCCCATTGCCAACATCGATGGCTCCACCGGTCGGCGGTTTGGAGGTTTCGGTCGCTGATGGCTGCGGCTCAGGCGTTGGCTGACCGGTGGGCTCCGGGGTCGGCTCCTCGGTCGGCGGCGCCGGCTGGCTCGGAGTGATGGACACATCCGGCTGATCACTGCCGCCCCGGGTCAACACCATGATGATGCCGCCAACCGCAGCCAAGAGCACGATTGCCGCCGCCACGATCGCGATGATCATCACCGGGCTCTTCTTGCGCGGTGCAGCGGGACCGCCAGGCGCGATACCGCCGGGCCCCGGAGGCCCGTAGCCTCCCGGCTGCTGAGGCGGAAATCCGCCGGGAGGCGGTTGCGGCGGATACCCACCACCCTGCGGCGGATAACCCGGTTGCTGGGGCGGGAAGCCAGCCGGCTGTTGAGGTGTGAAGCCACCAGGCTGCTGAGGTGGATAGCCACCTGGTTGCTGGGGTGGATAGCCAGCCGGCCGCTGAGGCTGAGGCGGATAGCCACCGGGTCCCTGAGGCGGGTAGCCGCCCTGTTGGCCCCACGATCCGGAGTCCTGCGTCACGGCCGGCCCTCCTCTTCGTCGTAGAACCGGTCTCGCGCTTCGTCCGCCTTTGTGCTCTGTTCCTGGATGGTCGTGTTGTCGGTGAGGGGCGAGGCTTCATGATCAGCCGTCGGCGCCTGCTCACCTGCCACCGGAGTGTCGAAGCCAGGAACGATCGATTCCTCGGGCCCGGCCGCGCGTAGTACTGCTCCTACCTTCGGCCTTGCCGCTTTGGGCTGCACTCGTACGGCGGTGCCGCAGGCGTTGCAGAAGGCGGCATGCTCAAGCAGCGGCATCTCGCAGTATGCGCAGAATTGCAGTTCACCGGCCGGCCCGATGCCGCCTGCCCGCGCAGACCGCTCCAACGCAGCCTCCATGAGCCCGTTATGCAGCACATTGCGGACCCGCAAGATCAAGATCGCCAAGATGATCAGGCCCCAGAGGATGCTCAAGATGACACCGAGCGTCGCGTCACCGACAAACGAGAACAGATACGTGCCGGCCTGATAAGCAGCGTTGGCCAAGATGGCCTCGCCGACTCCGCGGAAGTAACGCGGCGTAAAGCCGTCGTAGCCGCGGCCTAGTCCAGAGAACTCGGCAACAGCGATGCCACTAGCGGTCCCGATGATCAGCGGCTTGACGAAGCCCTCGAGAAAGATCAGCGACACCCACAGACCAGGATCCTGACCCTGCAGGCCGCCGGTCAGTAGGTCCCAGTGACGCGTCAGGGTGTCAAAGCATGCGTATGAAACGCCGCTGACTACTCCGAAGGTCAGGCCGTCCATGAGGTCGTCGAACTCCGGACGACTCGCGAGAATGACGGGGCCGATCTGGCGGATCGCCTCTCCGACGATCGGAACGACGACCGCGACCAGCAGGAACGTGCCGACGGTCGGTGCGGCACTCAGCGAACCCTCGTACGTGGTGGTGCCGTACGGCACTGGCCCTCGGAGATAGGTCCACAAGGCGGTGAATCCGACAGTAAGGACGCCGGTCAACAAGAAGGCCAACCCTGTGACGATGACCGGCTCGTCCTCCCACAGGTTTACGTCGTAGATGTAGACGATGTAGACCACTGGCACCGCGAACGCGGCCACCAGTACGGCGATTGGCATGGCCCCGAAAATCGCCGCAATCATGGCAACAACGAGCGCTATGGTCAACGCGATCCGGTAGGTCTGCGGTCGCTGACCGGCGCCGCGCGGCATGATCGATGAGATCAGCGCAAATGAGGCGACCGGTTCGTCAGGCCTGGCAGCAAATGACCGCCTTCGAGCGAAGTCCGCCGAGCGTTGGTCCTGGCCACAAACGTGGCAGAAGTGCGCGACTTCGGGGAGCTCAGCCCGGCACCGTGGGCATTCCAACGTTGACCTCCTTGAACCTGCCAGCTAACGAGTAGACCTGCCATCGACATGCCTCTCGGCTCCAGGACCTGACCCACGACCCCGAGCACTGCGAGTATGTCATTGCCGGGCGCCAGTCGAGGTGAGTACGGCCCAGAGCGCTTCGATCTGATCCCGGAGTTGGGCAATGCTTCCGCTGTTCTCCACCACCACGTCAGCCGCCCTCCTACGATCTTCGCTGCTGGCCTGGGCGGCAATCCGGGACTCAGCCTCAGCGCGACTGTACCCATTCCGCGCCATCAGTCGCTCGATCTGTTTTTCATGATCAACATCAACAGTAACCACAAGATCGAAATCCTGCTGCTGGCTCGTTTCGACCAGCAAGGGAATCACATGGACGACAACTGCCGCAGCACCGGCGCCACGCTCCAGCTCCGCGGCTCGGGCGCGGACCGCCGGATGCACAATCCGCTCGAGATCTCGGCGCGCCGCCGGATCGGCAAAAACGATCTCCGCGAGACGCGCGCGGTTGAGCCGACCGTCGGTAAGGACCTGCGTGCCGAATCGCTCGATGACCGCCGCGAGCCCTGGAGTGCCGGGTTCGACGACCTCGCGGGCCAGTACGTCGGCATCGATGACGATCGCACCGCGCGCCGCCAACTCGGCGGCCACCAGGCTCTTCCCAGATGCAATGCCGCCGGTTAGGCCGACCCGTACCATGCCCAGCCGCTCTTCAGGGTCGGGGTGGGACTGTGGATCAGCTTCCGCCGGTGAGTTTCTGACGAAGGGCCTGCAGGGCCTCATCGGAGGCTAACGAGCCCTCCGAGGCGCCTGGAGTCGGAGCCGGGGTGGCATCGGAGGAATAGCTCGAGGAAGATGGCGCGGCTGCACCATCGGCGTCCTCGACCTGCTTCTTGTGCGCCTCCCAGCGCGCATGCGCCTCGGCGTACTGCTGCTCCCAGGCCGCCCGCTGCTCCTCGTAACCTTCCAGCCACTCCCCCGTCTCGGGATCAAAGCCCTCCGGATACAGGTAGTTGCCCTGGTCGTCGTAGGAGGCGGCCATGCCGTAAAGCGTCGGGTCGAAGTCGTCGGCTGTCGCATCGACGCCCTCATTCGCCTGCTTCAGCGACAGCGAGATGCGACGGCGGTCCAGATCGATGTCGATGATCTTGACCATGACATCGTCGTTGACCTGGACGACTTGCTCCGGAATCTCGACATGCCGTTCGGCCAGCTCGGAGACGTGCACCAAACCCTCGATGCCCTCCTCGACGCGGACAAAGGCACCAAATGGGACGAGCTTGGTGACCTTACCGGGGACGATCTGACCGATTTGGTGCGTCCGCGCGAATGCCTGCCACGGGTCTTCTTGAGTGGCCTTGAGCGACAATGAGACGCGCTCCCGGTCCATATCGACGTCGAGCACCTCGACGGTGACTTCCTGGCCGACCTCGACCACTTCAGAAGGATGGTCGATGTGCTTCCAGGACAGCTCCGAGACGTGCACCAGGCCGTCTACGCCGCCAAGATCGACGAATGCGCCGAAGTTGACGATGGAGGACACAACACCACGCCGGATCTGGCCCTTTTGCAGCTGAGTAAGGAAGTTCTGGCGTACCTCGGACTGAGTCTGCTCCAACCAGGCACGGCGGGACAGCACCACGTTGTTCCGGTTCTTGTCCAGTTCGATGATCTTGGCTTCGAGCTCCATGCCGACGTAGGGCTGAAGATCGCGGACGCGGCGCATCTCCACGAGTGAAGCGGGAAGGAAGCCGCGAAGGCCGATGTCGATGATCAAGCCGCCCTTGACGACTTCGATGACCTGGCCGGTTACGACACCGTCTTCTTCCTTGATCTTTTCGATCGTGCCCCAGGCGCGCTCGTACTGGGCGCGCTTCTTGGACAGGATGAGGCGACCTTCCTTGTCCTCCTTCTGCTGAACGAGGGCCTCGACCTGGTCGCCGACACTGACCACTTCGAAGGGGTCGACATCGTGCTTGATCGAGAGCTCTTTGGAAGGGATCACCCCTTCGGTCTTGTAGCCGATATCGAGAAGTACCTCGTCACGGTCCACCTTGACAACGGTGCCGGTGACGATGTCGCCGTCATTGAAGTACTTGATGGTCTTGTCGATGGCCTCGAGGAAGGCCTCAGGTGAACCCAGGTCGTCGACAGCAACCTGGGGTGGTGCCTCAAGGGAGGACGTCATGTAGTAGGGCTCCGGGATGGTTGATGTGTTGTGGGCGTGGCTGTGACCGATCCGTACACACGAAGAGGTTCAACCAGCAGCTGACGACAATCCGACCGGTACGAGCGTGACCTACTCCGTCCGAAGTCGCGCAGGTCACAGCGACGGTTCAGGTTAGCGCCGCGCTCCAAAAGGGTCAAACATCGTGCTGTCAGTTCTTCGGGATCGGCCCCCCTAGTGAGCCGCATCATGCCAGGAGCGGCCTACACCCACCGACACATCAAGCGGGACGTCGAGCGCAACCGCGTGGCCCATCTTCCTCCTTACCAGCTCTTCCAGCGCCTCGCGCTCACCTGGACCGATCTCGAAGACCAGTTCGTCATGCACCTGAAGAAGCATCCTGCTACTCATCCCGGCATCGTCGAGCGCCTTCTCGACATCCAGCATGGCGATCTTGATGATGTCCGCCGCGGAGCCCTGGATCGGTGCGTTCAGGGCCATGCGCTCGGCCATCTCGCGGCGCTGCCGGTTGTCACTCATCAAGTCAGGCAGATAGCGCCGGCGACCGAGGATGGTCTCGGTGTACTCGGTACGCCGCGCATCGGCTACCAGGGAATGCAGATAAGTGCGTACGCCACCAAACCGCTCGAAGTACTCATCCATCAACGCCTTAGCCTCCGAAACCTCGATGTTCAGTTGCTGGCTGAGTCCGTACGCGCTCAGCCCGTACGCGAGGCCGTAATTCATTGCCTTGATCTTGGCCCGCTCCGCCGGCGTAATCTGCTCCGGTTCGACGCCAAAGACGCGCGATGCGGTGACGGTATGAAAGTCCATGCCTGACTTGAAGGCCTCGATCAGGCTCTCGTCCTGGCTGACATGCGCCATGATGCGCATCTCGATCTGCGAATAGTCAGCCGACATCAACGCGTCGTAGCCCTCACCGACGATGAATGCCTGTCGGATGCGGCGCCCTTCCTCAGTGCGGATGGGGATGTTCTGCAGGTTCGGGTCAGTGCTGGAGAGGCGACCGGTGGAGGCAATCGTCTGCGCGTACGTCGTATGGATACGGCCGTCGTCGGCGATCGCTTTAAGCAGACCCTCGACCGTCTGCTTGAGCCGGATCGCGTCCCGATGCACCAGCAAGTGAGCCAGGAACGGGTGCTCAGTTTTCACATAGAGCTGCTGCAGCGCCTCCGCGTCGGTCGTATACCCGGTTCGAGTACGCCGGGTCTTGGGCATGCCGAGCTCATCGAACAACACGACCTGGAGCTGCTTTGGCGAGCCAAGGTTGATCTGCTTGCCCAGCACCTCGTAAGCCTCGCTCGCGGCCCGGTTCACCGTGGCAGCAAATCCGGACTCCAGCGCCTCCAGATGCTCGATGTCTACGGCGACACCGGTTTGCTCCATGCGCGCCAACGTGCGGAGCAGCGGTAACTCCACGCCATAGAGCAGGCTCGTACCGTTGCGCTGCTCAATCTCTGTGTCCAGCGCGTCGGCCAGATCGATGACCGCGCGAGCGCGAACCATCGAAGCCTCAGCTGCCACCTTGGCACCAGAGTCGTCATCGCCGAAGTCCAGTGCCAGCTGATCAGAGTCGCTGAGATCGGGCGCGCCCTCAACCCGCAGCTCCCGCTTGAGGTGTCGGATGGTGAGGTCGGCTAGGTCGAAGGTCCGCTGATCGGGGGTTATCAGATATGCGGCCAGCTGAGTATCGGACGTCAGTCCCGCGAGATCCCAGCCGCGCGCCCATAGCGCCAGCAGTGGACCTTTGGCGTCGTGCATCGCCTTGTGCCGCTCCAGATCTGCGAACCAATCTGCGAGAGCATTCTCATCAGCTGAGCCGAGGTCTGAGACCACCACGTAGGCCGCGGCCCCGTCGGCGGCAGCTAGGGAGAGCGCCGTCACGTCGCCGGTCCCAGAGCCCCAATGACCGATGATGTCGATGCCGGTGCGGTCGCCGGCCGCATGCTCGGCAAGCCAGCTCCCGAGCTCACCAGGCTCTAGTAATGCGCCCTCAAGGTCGAATCCACCTTCGGGGACGATTTCATCCTGATTAGGCAATGCCTCAAGCAGCCGATCACGCAGCACTCGGAATTCCAGGCCATCGAATAGCTGGTGGGTCGCCTCGCGGTCCCATGGTCGGCGTACCAAATCGTCGAGACTCACCGGCAGGTCCAGATCACGAACCAGTGCATTCACCTGCCGGTTGCGCAGTACGTCGTCGACCCGCTTCTGGAACTCCTCCGCAGCCTTGCCCTTGAGCTCGCTTGCGTGTGCGGCAAGATTCTCCAGGCCGCCGTACATCTCCAGCCACTTTGCGGCGGTCTTCGGTCCAACACCGGGAACGCCCGGGAGATTGTCGCTGGACTCGCCCACGAGCGCCGCCAGTTCGGGATATCGGGTCGGGGTCGCAAAGTAGCGTTCCTCCACGGCCTTGGGCGTCATCCGCGCCAGATCGGAAACACCCTTTCGCGGATATAGCACGGTCACGTGCTCACTGACCAGCTGGAATATGTCGCGGTCGCCGGTGCAGATCAAGACGTCATAACCCGCCGCTTCGGCGCGGGTGGCTAGCGTGCCGATGACATCGTCCGCCTCGTACCCTTCCTTTTCCACATATGGGATGTTGAGAGCGTTGAGCACTTCCTTCACCAGGTCCAGCTGACCGCGGAACTCATCCGGCGTCGTCGTGCGATTGGCCTTGTACTCGGTGTAGATCTCGGAGCGAAACGTATGCCGCGAGACGTCGAAGGCGACTGCCAGATGGGTTGGCTGCTCGTCGCGGAGCACGTTGATCAGCATCGAGGTGAACCCGAAGACGCCATTGGTGTGCTGGCCGGTTTGTGTCGAGAAGTTCTCGACCGGAAGCGCAAAAAAGGCCCGGTACGCGATCGAATGCCCGTCGATCAGCATCAGCTTGGGCGGCGCTGGCAGCTGGCTGACTGGGGCGCTGGTGACCTGAGTCCTGGTCGGCACATGCCGACTCTAGCCGTGCGCACTGACGCTGAGGGCAGGTCCTTCAGTCACTAGTCTGAGCCCCGTGACTCCGATCCACGACCGGCGAGACATCCCCGCCGAGTATGCCGATATGAACGGCGCGCTCAACAGCAAGATGGGCTTCGAACTGCTGACCTTGACACCTGAGCGGGTGGTCGGACGGATGCCGGTGGCTGGCAATACCCAGCCGTATGGGCTCTGGCACGGCGGCGCGTCATGTGTGTTGGCCGAGACGCTTGCCTCGTTGGGATCCTTCATGCATGCGCAGCCGGAGAAGATCTCCGTCGGGGTGGACATCAATGCCACACACCACCGATCGGTGACCGCAGGCTGGGTAACGGGAGTCGCGACCGCGCTGCACCTCGGCAGATCGATTGCGAGCTACGAGATCGTGATCACCGACGATGCTGACAAGCGCGTCTGTACGGCCCGGGTGACGTGCCAGCTCGTCAGCCCCCGCGCCACCTGACCGACCCGAGGTCGAAGAACTACGCACTGCCAGTTGGGGAGACGGTGGTCTCCGCGAGCACCTCGAGGACGTGATCGGCCTCCGTAGCCGGATTCACGAACGCCAGTCGCAGTACGGTTCGGCCCTTCCACACGGTCGGAATGCAAAGGATCCGGCCCTCCAGTGCAAGTCGCCGTGACCAACGACGATAGGCAGCGTCATCCCATCCGGACCGCTCGAAGAGCACCACCGACAGCGTGGGCTTCAAAAGCAGGCGCAGCTGCGGGATGCTTCGGATTCCCTCAGCCACAACTCGTGCCGTGGCCAGGGTCTGTTCGATCGCCGCGCTGTACCGGTCAGTGCCGTGAGTGGCCAAGCTAAACCAGAACGGCAAGCCCCTAGCCCGCCGGCTCAGGTGTACGCCGTAGTCCCATGGGTTCCAGACCTCGCGATCGATGGCGTCTAGATAGCCAGCATGCTGGGAATGTGCGGCCCGTGCGAGCTCTGGTTTCCGGTAGAGCAAGGCACAGCAGTCGTAGGTTGCGAACAACCACTTGTGCGGGTCGACGATGAAGCTGTCGGCGCGCTCGATGCCAGCAAAGAGGTGGCGAACGGTTGGCGCGGCAAGAGCGGCACCACCGTACGCCCCGTCGACGTGCATCCAGATGCCGAAGCGTTCGCAGATCTCGGCAACACCGGCCAGGTCGTCGATGATGCCGGCGTTCGTGGTGCCGGCCGACGCAACGACCGCGAACACATCACGCGAATTGATCAATACGGACCGCAGAGCGTCGCCGGTGAGCTGCCCTTGATCATTTTCCGGCACAATCACGACTTCGGCGTCCAGCACGGAGGCTGCCGCCTGGACGGATGAATGGGCCTGCGTGGTGCAGGCCAGCCGCCATTGTCCGGCCGGATGTCTCCCTAGCTGGTTTCGGGCAAATTGCCGTGCGGCCACAAGAGCGGAGAGGTTACCGGTCGTGCCGCCGGAGACGAAGCAGCCCCCGGCCGTCTTCGGCCAGCCGAGCAGCTCCACGAGCCACGCGAGCGCTTGGTTCTCGGCGAAGATCGCACCCGATCCGGACTCCCAGCTTCCGGCGAAGATGTTGTAGCTGCTCACCACAGCATCGAAGGCAAGCGCGGCACGAGTTGGCGCAGCTGCGATGTAGGCGAGGTTCATCGGATCGTCCTGGGCCCGAGTTGCGGGCGCGATGACATCTTCGAAGATGCGCAGCGCCTCGTCGGCACCCAACCCATCGGGTGTAATCGTCTGCCCGGCATCGGCAAGCAGTTCGGAGGCAGGTCGGGCTGTGGTCTTTGGATCCGAAGGCTTGCTAATACGACGACTGGCCAGAGCCACTGCTGCTGCGGCGATCTCCGTCTCGTCTCCCCAAACGCTAGCTGCCGCCGCTCCTACAGCGTGCGGGACGGCGGCATTGGAACCGATTGCTGACGACGTTGTCACCCGGTCTGCTCCTGCCTCGCCGATCATCCGCCGGCTTATTCGAAGCTAGTTCGCATCCTAACGATGGGCAACTGACTGCTCGCCTGATCGCATGCGTGGGCCGCAGCGACTATGAAACTAGTCCTCGCCGAGATAGGCCTTCCGGACGTTCTCATCGACGAGGAGCGCCTCGCCAGTATTCTCAAGCACGATCTTGCCGACTTCGAGTACATAGCCGTAGTTGGCGAGCGAAAGCGCGGCGGGAGCATTCTGCTCGACGAGCAGGATCGTCACACCTTCTGACTGCAATTCGACGATGGTCGACATAATGCGCTGCATCATCAGCGGCGAGAGGCCCATTGATGGCTCGTCGAGCATCAGCAGCTTTGGCCGGCTCATCATCGCCCGTCCGATTGCGAGCATTTGCTGCTCACCACCGGAGAACGTACCGGCCGGCTGGGAACGTCGCTCCCGCAATATGTCGAAAAGATTGAAAACTCGTTCCAGATCCTGTGCCACGCCACTCTTGTCCTTGCGCGCGAACGCGCCGAGCATCAGGTTCTCCTCGACGGTAAGCCGCGGAAAGATCCGGCGCCCCTCTGGCGAATGCGCCAAGCCCCGCGTAAGCACCTGATGCGCGGGGATCGCGTCAATCCGGGATCCCTCGAACCAGACCTCGCCGGACTCGGGCCTGATCAAGCCGGAGATGGTACGGAGCGTGGTGGTCTTGCCAGCACCGTTAGTACCGAGGAGCGTTACGACCTGGCCCTGGTCGACCTTGAAGCTGATTCCCTTAACAGCCATGACCCGGCCATACGCCACCTTCAGGTCCTTGACTTCAAGCATTGTCTTGACGCTCCTCCTCGAACTCCTCAAGCTCGGCGGCGTTCTCTGGTCCCGTTCCGATGTAGGCCTCGATCACGCGCGGGTCAGACTGGACTTCGCCGGGCGTGCCCTCGATCAGGGTCCTGCCTTGGACCAGACACAGCACTCGGTCGCAGAGGTTGAAAATGAACCGCATGTCGTGCTCGATGACCACCACCCCCAGCCCCTGATCGCGGATTTTGAAGATCAGCTCCTCGGCTTGCCTGGTCTCCTGAGGATTCATCCCTGCCGTCGGCTCGTCCAGCAGCAACACTTTGGGATCTGTGCCAAGAGCGCGGGCGATCTCGAGCCGCCGCTGATCGCCGTAGGAGAGATGGCGTGCCAGATTATCCGTCGTGTTGCCAAGCCCGACGAAGTCGAGCAGCTCTTGGGCACGTGCTGAGGTTGCCTTCTCATCGCGATGGAACTTCGGTCCGCGAATGATCGATGTGAGCGGCCCGGTGTTGGTACGGCAATAACGGCCGACCATCACATTTTCGAGGGCGGTCATATTCCCGAACAGCCGGATGTTCTGGAACGTTCGAGCCATCCCTGCAATTACCACCTTGCGAGGCTTGGGTGGCAGCAGCGCGCCCTCGAAGATTACGCTCCCGGCTGTCGGAAGGTAGAGGCCGGTCAAGCAGTTGAAGAACGTGGTCTTGCCGGCCCCATTGGGCCCGATCAGGCCCATGATCTCGCCCCTGCTGACATTCAGGTTCACAGAGTCAACAGCGACCAGGCCGCCGAATCGCATCGTCACATTCTCTGCGACCAGGATGGGCGAGCCGTCAGCCTGGGCGCTCACGCCAGAAGGGTCGACTGCAGTCGTCATAGCACCCCAGCTCCCCTCAGTGCGCCAGTCTCCTCGACTTCCTCCTCAATCCGCTCGGCCAACTCCTGGTCCTCCTCGTGGAACTCCAGCTGCCGGCGCTGGCTCGGGATCATGCCCTCTGGCCGGAACCGCATCATGATGATCAAGAGCAGGGCGAAGATCATCAGCCGAAAGTCGCTGACGAAGCGCAGCTTCTCGGGCAGCAGTTTCAGCAACGTCGCACCAACCAGCACGCCGAGTACGGTGCCCATACCTCCGAGCACGACCGCCGCCAACAAGAACGCAGACTCCAGGAAGATGAACTGGTCCGGTGTAACCGAGATGTCCTGGTGGGCCTTCACCGCGCCTGCAATGCCAGCCAGGAACGCGCCACTGGCGAATGCGAAGAGCTTCAGACCGAAGACGTTCACGCCCATGGCCTCGGCTGCCTTCTCGTCCTCCCGGATCGCCACCCAGCCACGGCCAATGCGGGAATTGTTGAGCCGGACGAACACCAAAATGACAAACGCGATCAACAGAAGCAGCAGGAAGTAGTAGTTGGAGAAGCGGCCGAGCGGGATACCTAGCACTACGTGCGGATCGCCGAAGTCGAAGCCGAAAAGAACGAGGTCGGGAATCGCGGGAATGCCGTTGGATCCGTGCGTAATGTTCGGGCCCGCCTCGCCGTCCAAGTTGATCATCGTAATGCGGAAGATCTCACCGAACGCCAGCGTCACAATGGCCAGGTAGTCACCGGAAACCCGCAATGTCGGTGAGCCGATGATCAGGCCAAGAGTAGCGGACACTGCGCCAGCGATGAGAACGGTGACAATGAACGGTGGATGGATGTCGGCGGTAGCGAAGGCTGAGCGCGACAGGACGGCTGCCGTGAAGGCGCCCGCACCGAGGAACGCGATATAGCCAAGGTCGAGCAGACCGGCAAGGCCGACTGTAATGTTGAGGCCCATCGCGGCTGCGGCAAAGATGATCACCTGCGTGGCGATGGACATGTTCGCGTCGGAGCCACCCTGGGTGAAGGGAAACAAGAACGCCACTACGAATGCGGCAAGGATCAGTACCTTCCTGTGGCGCTGCGAAACCCCAGAGAGAAAGCCCATGACGCCGACCCGGAAGAGCACTGCAACGAAAGCGCCGACGAAGGCGATGAAGCTGACGAACGCGCCACCGTCGTCGATGTTCAGCGCGAAGGCTGTGGCAAAGAGTGCTGCGCCCATCACAACGGCGACCAGAAGGATCTCGAGCGTCGGGCTGATTCGCGCCTGGGCCAACGTCGCTGGCCCGTCCATGATCATCAGGCGGGTTCCGGCGAACGCGAGTGCCGCACCGAGCAGCGCGACCCAGCCGCCGTACACCACGTTGATGAGACCGCCGAGCTCAGCGGCGATGCTCACGATGATGATCGCGATGTAGACCAGCGCTCCGGTACCAGCGGCCTTGGCACCGCGTACCCACCCGACCCTGATCTTGCCGCGAGGCTTGATCAGCCGTGAGCAGATGATGAATCCCGCGACGAGCAGACCGAGCACCATGCCGCAATACTGCAAGGGTGATGGATAGCCGATGAGAGTCATGCCGTCGAGTGCCGCGAACGAGTAAGCCCAAGGCAAGAAGGCGGAAACTGCAAGGACCACGCCGCCGGCAATTCCGACCCAGCGCCCAGTCGGGTCCCACCGTTGTTGCCGCTCGGGTGTGATCACCCGTGGAATTGTGGTCATGCTCGGTCCACCACCCGAGAGCCGAGAAGGCCCTGTGGCCGGAAGACCAGCACCAAGATCAGCAACACGAACGCCCAGACATCCTTCCACGCCGAGCCGCCAAAAGTGCCGGGGATGAGGGTTGCCATGCCCTCGACCAGGCCGAGGACCAGCCCGCCGACTACGGCACCGTTGATATTGCCGATGCCGCCGAGTACCGCTGCGGTGAAGGCCTTGAGGCCGGCCAGGAAGCCCATCCTGAAGTCGATGTTGGTGTAACGCAGGCCCCAGGCCAGGCCCGCAACAGCGGCCAATGCTGCGCCGAGCGCGAACGCCACCATGATGATGCGGTCGACATTAATGCCCATCAGCCTCGCGGTGTCGGGGTCCTGGGATGTCGCCTGCATTGCCCGACCCAGACGTGTGCGGTTGACGAACACGTAGAGGAAGGCCCAGCAGATGACGAGCGCAATCACGGTGAACAGCGCGGCGCGCTGGATGGTGATGGGACCCAACTGGAGCGCTGGTCCGGTCACATACTCGATCTGTGGGAAGGGAATGGCCCTCTTCGCGTCGGGGAAGCCTGGGATGCGTCCGTAGAACAGGCGCACGAATTCTTGAAGAAAGACGGACACGCCGATCGCAGTGATCAGGGGTGCGAGTCGCGGTGCATTGCGAAGTGGCCGGTAGGCGAATCGTTCAGTCAGCAAGGAAGTGCCGACCGCAGCGAGCATGCCGACGATGAGCATGATGGGCAACTGCCAAATGCCCAGCGAATCTCCAGGTATCAGTATCCAGGCGGTAAGCGCCCCGAATGCACCGATCATGAAGATCTCGCCATGAGCAAAGTTGATCAGCTGGATGATGCCATAGACGACGGTGTAGCCGACGGCGATGAGCGCGTACAAGGCTCCGAGCGATAGGCCGTTGATCAGCTGCTGCAGGATCTCCACCCACGCCTCCCTTCGGTGATGCATGTAAGGCGGGTGTTCGCGGCGGGGCCGAGCCTGGGTGGCCGCCCCCGCCGCGTACTTGGGAGAAAGACTAGTGGCGGAGAGCGCGTAGCGCAGGCTCCGCCGCTGCCCGTGTTAGCCGCTGCCGGTCTTCTCAGGAACCCACTTACCGCCGCTGACCTTCCAAACGGTCAGCACCTTGGTCGTGCTGTCACCATATTGGTCGAAGCCAACCTTGCCAGATGCGCCATCGAAGCTGACCTTGCTCATAGCATCGACTGTTGCTGCCCGCGCCGACTTGGCGTCGCTCGCGTTCGGCAGTGA
>Ga0307288_10000214_pt1 | contig 20990 bp, 24 predicted proteins | sample ER_DNA_142_FD_194469 | JGI IMG/M metagenome (GOLD analysis project Ga0307288, IMG submission 194469) | Bulk soil microbial communities from the East River watershed near Crested Butte, Colorado, United States - ER_DNA_142 | ecosystem: Environmental > Terrestrial > Soil > Floodplain | place... | reverse complement strand
CGTACTGACCACCGGCGGGACGGGTCTGGGGCCACGAGACGTGACGCCCGAGGCGACGGCCGAGGTCCTGGAGCGTCCTGCGCCGGGGATCGCCGAGGCAATTCGCGCTGACGCGATCGCGAAGACTCCGCACGGGCTCCTCTCACGGGGGCTGGCCGGCGTGCGCGACCGCACACTGGTCGTCAACCTGCCCGGGTCGCCCGGCGGCTGCCGGGACGGCTTCGAGGTGCTCCGCCCGGCGCTGAAGCACGCACTCGGTCTGCTCACGGGCGACCAGACGGCGCACAGGCAGACATGAGCAGCATCGCCACGTCGTATCCGCGGCGCTTTGCCTCCCTGGTCAAGATCGAGCACACCGTCTTCGCGCTGCCGTTCGCGTACGTCGGCGCGCTCCTCTGCATCAACGCGATCCCCTCGGCGCACGACCTCGTCTGGATCACCCTGGCGATGATCGGCGCCCGCTCGCTCGCGATGGGGTTGAACCGGCTGATCGACGCCGCGATCGACGCTCGCAACCCGCGAACGGCGACGCGCGAGGTCCCTAGCGGTCTGCTCAGCCGGAGCCAGGTCGTCCTCTTCTGCGCGGCCTCGCTGGCGCTCTTTCTAGTTGCGGCCTTCCAGCTCGACCCGATCGTGCGCTGGCTGTGGCCGATCCCGGTGGCCGCCTTCGTGATCTACCCCTACCTCAAGCGCTGGACCTGGCTCTGCCACGCTTGGCTCGGCGCCGTCGACGGTCTGGCACCGGTCGGGGCCTGGGTCGCGATCACTGGCAAGCTCCCCTGGGAGGCCTGGGCGCTCGGCGGCGCGGTTGCGCTGTGGGTTTCGGGCTTCGACCTCTTCTACTCGCTCTTCGACCTGGATGTTGACCGCGAGCAGGGCCTGCACTCGTTCGCGACCAGGTTCGGCGAGCGGCGCCTGTTCTGGGGCGCACGTCTCGCGCACGCGGCGACGGTTGCCCTACTCGCGGCTGTCGGCGTCGGCCTGGGCTTGAATGCCCTCTACTGGCTCGGCGTGGGTGCGGTGGCAGTGCTGCTCGCCTACGAGCACGCGCTCGTCCGGCCCGGCGACCTGCGACGGCTGAACGCGGCCTTCTTCACCATGAACGGGGTCATCAGCGTCGTCTTCTTCGGCTTCGTGCTCGCGGAGGCGGCGATTTGATCCGGGCCCGGCGGGTCGCACGCCGCTTCGGCGACAAGCGCGCGCTCGAGCCGGTCGACTTCGAGCTTGCGCGGGGCGGCTTCCTCGTCGTCACCGGTCCGAACGGCTCCGGCAAGACGACGCTGCTGCGGCTCTGCACGGGGCTCCTGATCCCCACGGCCGGCGAGCTCGAGATCGACGCCGAGCGCGGGCAGATCGGCTACCTCGCGCATGAGCCGCTCGTCTACCGGGAGCTGACGGCGCTCGAGAACCTCGACCTCTACGGCCGGCTCTACCGCGTCCCGGAGCGGCGTGAGCGGATCGGCATGCTGCTCGAGCGCTTCGGGCTCTGGGAGGCACGCGGCGAGCGCACGGGCTCCTACTCGCGCGGGATGCTCCAGCGGCTCGCCCTCTGCCGGACGCTGCTGCACGACCCCGAGCTGCTGATCCTCGATGAGCCGGCCAACGCGCTCGACGCCGAGGGTGAGCAGCTGCTCGAGCGGGAGCTGGACGAGCTGCGGCGCGAGCGGACGGTGCTCGTCGCGTCGCATTCTCCCGAGCGGTTAGAGCGCTTCGCGACCGGCAGGCTGGCGCTCGCGTGAGGGGTTACCTAGCGGATGCGGGCGCGCTGGCCCGGAAGGACCTGCTGCTGGAGCTGCGGGCGCGCGACACGCTGCCGGCGATGCTGCTCTTCGTCGTCTCCGTGCTCGTCGTCTTCCACTTCGCCCTGCCGGCGAACGCTGGAGCACATGCCTCGCTCGGCCTGCTCTGGGTGGCGATCCTTTTCACGGCGCTGCTCGGCTTGGGTCGTGCCTTCGTTGCGGAGCGCGAGCAAGGGGTGCTCGACGGCCTCGTCCTGGCGCCCTCGGACCGGAGCGCGATCTGGGTCGGCAAGGTGATCTCGACGCTCGCGTTCCTGGTCGCCGCCGAGGTCGTGGCGCTGCCGGCGTTCGCGCTCTTCTTCACCTCGGTCGACGGCTCCACGATCGCGGGGGTCGCCCTGGCAGACGTCGGCATCTGCGCGGTCGGCACCGTGCTCGCCGCGATGGCTGCCGCCGGGCGCGCCCGCGAGCTGCTGCTGCCGCTGCTGTTCCTGCCGCTCGCGATCCCGATCATCGTCGGCGGCGTCGGCTCGAGCCTCGCGGCCTCGAGCGGGAAGTACCTCGGCTTCCTGGCGCTCTACGACGCGATCTTCGCGCTCGTCGCCTGGGCGGCGTTCGAGTACGTCGTCACGGAGTAGCCGGTACCGGACCCGGGTCCGCGTTCGTCGCGAGGCGCCGCTGCTCGCGGGCGTCGGGCCAGAGCGTGATCAAGGAGCCGAGCAGGAAGACGAAGCCGGCGATCCAGATCAGGTCGACGAGCGGCTTGACGAGAACCTTCAGGTAGACCGAGCCGTCCTGCTTGAACTCGTCCCCGATCACGAACAGGTCTTGGGCGCGCAGCCAGTCGGTCTTGATCGCCACTTCGTTCGATCTCTGGTCTTCGGCGAAGTAGGCGTTCTTGCCGGCGAGCAGCGTGCCCAGAGACTTGCCGTCTTGCTTGACCGCGAGCCGCGCACGTAGCTCGTCGTGGTTGGCTCGATGGCGGATGACGCTGCCCTGATACGTCAGGTCGTAGCCACGGATGTGCATCGTCTGTCCGGGCCGCAGGTGCTGGATCTTCGTCGCGCCATAGGCGCTCGAGCCGGCGATGCCGATCGCGAGCAAGACCACCGCGACGTGGACGACGTAGCCGCCGTAGCGGCGGCGGTTGCGGGCCACGAGGCCGGAGAACGCGTTCCACCAGCTCGGGGCGCCGAGCGCCTTCCGGGCGCGGGTGCCGCGCGCGAATTCGACCACGATCGCGGCGAGCGCGAACGCCGAGAACGTGTAGGTGAGCAGCCCGGCCAGGCTCGAGCCGCCTCCGAGCGCGATCAAGATCGCCCCGGTCGCGACCGCGGCGACCGCGGGCCAGAGCACCGTCTGGCCGAGCGCCCGGAGTGAGGTCCGTCGCCACGCGACGAGCGGCCCGATCCCCATCAGCAGGAGCAGCGGCAGGCCGAAGACCTTGAGGAAGAAGTTGTAGTAGGGCGGGCCCACCGTCACCGCCTCGCCGCGGACTGCGTCCGAGAGCAGCGGAAACGCCACACCCCACAGCACCGTCAGGGTGAAGGCGACGAGCAGCAGGTTGTTGTAGAGGAAGGCCGCCTCCCTGGAGGCCAGCGACTCGAGCTTCGTCCGCGATCGCAGCTGCGGCAGCCGCCAGATGATCAGCGCCGTCGAGAAGGCCGCGACCAGCGCGATGAAGCCGAGGAACCAGGCGCCGATCGGGGACTGTGCGAACGAGTGGATCGAGTTGATCAGGCCGCTTCGCGTCAGGAAGGTGCCGAAGATCGACAGGCAGAACGCGCCGGCGACGAGGGTCGCGTTCCAGACCCGCAGCATGTTCTTCTTCTCCTGCACCATCACCGAGTGCAGGAACGCGGTCGCCGCCAGCCATGGCATCAGGGCCGCGTTCTCGACCGGGTCCCAGGCGTAGTAGCCGCCCCAGCCAACCTCCTCGTAGGCCCACTTGGCGCCTAGCAAGATCCCGATCCCAAGCGCGGTCCAGGCGAGGATCGTCCAGCGCCGCGTGGCGACGATCCAGCGCTCGTCGAACCGGCCCGAGAGCAGCGCGCCCGCCGCGAAGGCGAACGGGATCGTCAGTCCGACGTACCCGAGGTAGAGCAGCGGCGGGTGGATCATCATGTACGGGTTCTGGAGGCTGGGGTTGAGTCCGGCGCCGTCGGCCGGCGCCACCTGGGTCGTGAACGGGCTGGCGACGAAGACGAGCAGCAGTGCGAAGAAGGCGGCCACACCGCCCAGCACCGGCACCGTCCACGGGAGCACCTCGGTCGTCAGCCGGCGGTTGAGCGCGACCGCGGCGGAGCCGAGCCCCGTCAGGACGCAGAACCAGAGCAGCAACGACCCGGCCTGGCCGCCCCAGAAAGCCGTGTAGAGGTAGGGGAAGGGAAGCGCCTTGCTCGAATGCTCCGCCACGTAGGAGAACGAGAAGTCGCGCGTCCGGAACGCGTTCAGGAGCACGATCGCGGCGACGAGGCCCGAGGCGAATGCGGCGAAGAAGGCGTTGCGCGCCGAGTCGACCAGGCGGCGCCGGCGGGTGTAGGCCCCTAGGCCGCCGCCGATCGCCGCGTAGAGGACCAGCCCGAACGCGAGCACGAGCGCGGCACGGCCTAGATCCTGCACGTCAGCTCTTGGCTGGTGAGTACTTCGACGGGCACTTCGTCGTGATCGACGTCGCGGCTACGGTCGTGCCGTTGTACTTACCGACGACGTAGACGTGCCGGCCGGCGCGGAAGAGGTCTGGCTCGGAGCCGTGGAAGACGACGGGCACCTGCACGTTCTTGTGTGGCCCGTCGATGTCGCGGAGCTTGAAGCGGAGGCCGCCGGCCGCATGAGGGTCGCCCTTGACCGGCCCGAGCACGTAGCCGCTGACGCTCAACGTGCCCTTATGGCCGGCCAGCTGGCTCGGCTTCAGCGAGGGCGTCGCGTTGCCCGCGAACGCCGTGTAGACGAGGAAGACGGCGAGCGCGGCTGCCACCGAAAGAGCGATCACGAGCCGCACCGGATTCCCACGCCGCTGCACGCCTCGAGTGTATCCCGGTGTGCTTCGTTCTGCGAAGATGCAGGCGGTTCTCGTGGGTCTGCGTGCGAGGGAAAACCCGTTGGCGGCGCTGGCCGTCCTCGCCGGGCTGCTGGTTGCGGCCTCGGTCGCCTTGATCTTTTTCTACGTCCCTACGGACGCGGACCAGGGGTTCTCTCAGCGGATCTTCTACATCCACGTGCCGGTGGCGATCACGGCCTACGCTTGTTTCGGCTGGGGAGCGTGGAAGGCGCTGCGGCACCTCTGGAAGCGAGAGCCCGGCGCCGACCTCGAGAGCTACGTCGCGATTCACCTGGGCGTCATCTTCGGCTCGCTGACGCTGCTGACGGGCTCGCTCTGGGCCAAGATCTCCTGGGGCCACTGGTGGCTCTGGAGCGAGAGTCAGCTCGTGCTCTTCCTCGTGCTCTTCCTTTTCTACGCGGCTTACTTCATGCTCCGCTTCTCGATCGAGCCGGGGCCGGCGCGCGCGAACATGTCCGCCGTCTACGCGCTGTTCGGCGTCGTCCTCATTCCGATCAGCTTCCTCGCGATTCGGCTCGCGAACCAGCTGATCCACCCGGTCGTCTTCACACTCCAAGGGCCGCAGATGTCGGGCTCGATGTTCTTCACCTTCTGCGTCTCGCTGGCGGCCATGCTCACCCTGGCGGCGACGCTCTACCACGTCGAGCTGGCCGGCAAGCGCCTGGATTCGCACTTGCGTGAGCTACGGGAACTGCTCGCATGATCCTCGCGGTGACGACCGCCGAGAAGTACGTTGCGGCTGCATATGGGATCGTCTTCCTCGTCGTGTTGGTTTACGTGCTGATCATCGGCCTCAAGCTCGGCCGGCTCGAGCGCGAGGTCGACGAGCTCGCCGGCCTGGCGCGGCAGCGCCGCGAGACCGAAGCTGAGCAACGGGAACAGGTGCCTGTTGCCTGAGCTCGCTCTCGTCGGCATCTCGCACCACGGTGCGACGGTCGAGGTGCGCGAGCAGGTCGCGCTCGAGTCCGATGAGGCCGCGGAGCTCGCGCGAGCGCTCGCGGGCGACGAGGGTGAGGCGGTCTGCCTCTCGACCTGCAACCGCACTGAGCTCTATGTGGCCGGACCGGGAGCCGAAGCTCGCGCAGCCGATGCGCTCGGGGCGGTGCGGGGCGCGCTCTACCGCCGCGCCGACGACGAGGCCGCGCGCCACCTGTTTCGGGTCGCAGCCGGCCTGGACTCGCGCGTGCGCGGCGAGACGGAGATCCTCGGGCAGGTACGGGCCGCCTATGCGCTCGGCGCGCCCGGCCCGCTGCTCGACCGGCTCTTCCGCGAAGCCCTGCACGTCGGCCGGAAGGTGCGGGCGCAGTCGCCGCTAGGCGATCCGGCCACTTCGGCCGCCACCGCCGCAGCGGTTCTCGCCGAGCGCGTGCTCGGAGACCTCGAGGGCCGGGCGGTGCTACTGATCGGCGCCGGCGAGATCGGCGAGGCGACCGCAGGCCGGCTCGTCGCGCGCGGAGCACGAATCGCGTTCGTCGCCAACCGTGGCGAGGAGAGGCGCGCTCGCGTCGCCGAGAAACTGCGGGCGAGGGCGCTGGCACTGACCGAGCTCGAAACGGGCTTGGCCGAGGCCGACGTCGTGGTGGCGTCGACGAACTCGCGGAGCTTCGTCGTCTCGCGGGACGACGTCGAACGTGCGCTGGCGACGCGCGAGCGACGGCCGCTGCTCCTGGTCGATCTCGCGGTTCCCCGTGACCTCGACCCGGAGATCGCGACGCTGCCCTATGCCTTCCTCTACGACATCGACGATCTCGACGAGGCGGTCGGCACCGGCACCGCCGAAGGAGCGGCTGCGCGCGCCGAGGCGATCGTGGCCGAGGAGGCGGAGCGCTTCCGAGCTTGGCAAGCCTCCCGCGGGGTCGTGCCGGCGATCGCGTCGCTGCGGGCGCGCGCGGAGGAGATTCGGCTGCTCGAGCTCGGCCGCGCGGAGCGGCGCCTGGTCGACCTGTCGCCCGAAGAGCGGCGCGCGGTCGAGGCGGTGACCGTGCAGATCGTCAACAAGCTGCTGCACGACCCGACGGTGCGGCTGAAGGAGGCGGCCGCGGGTGCGGACGGTGCGGCTTACGCGGACGCCATCCGCCATCTTTTCGGCCTCGATGCTTCTGAGGATCGGCAGTCGCGGTAGCCGCCTCGCGCTGACCCAGGCCGAGCTCGCCGCCGACCGCCTCCGCGGCGAGGACGTCGAGATCGCGCTGGTCCCGATCACGACCGCCGGCGACAAGGACAGGACGAAGCCGTTCGGCGAGATCGGCTCGCGCGGCGTCTTCGTCAAGGAGATCGAGGAGGCGCTGCTCGCGGGCCGGATCGACGTCGCCGTCCACTCCGCCAAGGACATGACCTCGTCGGACACCGACGGGCTCGTCGTCGGTGCCTACCTCGAGCGTGAGGATCCGCGGGACGCGCTCTGCGGCGCCTCTGAGCTGCGGCCGGGGATGCGCGTCGGCACCGCCTCGGTGCGGCGCAAGGCCCAGCTGCTCGCGCTTGAGCCATCGCTTTCGATCGAGCCGCTCCGCGGCAACATCGACACGCGCCTCCGCAAGCGCGGCGAGCGTGGCCTCGACGCGGTCGTGCTCGCCGCCTGCGGGCTCGACCGCCTCGGCCTCGACGCCGAGATCGGGCTTCGCTTCGATCCGGACGAGCTGCTGCCGGAGGCGGGCCAGGGTGCTCTTGCCCTACAGGTTCGGGATGGGGAAGAAGAGCTCGTCGCCCACGCCGACCACGGCGAGACTCACGTGCGCGTCGAGGCCGAGCGCGCCTGCGTCTTCGCGATCGGCGGCGGCTGCCTGGCGCCGGTTGCCGCGCACCATGACGGCGCCAAGCTGACCGCGCTCGTCGCGGCCGAGGACGGAAGCTGGATCGAACGGCGCTCCGGTGACGACCCGGCGGAGCTCTCGCGTGAGCTGGCCGCGTTCTCGCCCGGATGAGGGTCGTCGTCACGCGGCCGCCTGATCAGGCAGAGCCGCTGGTGGAGCGTCTCGAGCAGCAGGGTCACGAGGTGAGGGTGTGTCCGCTGATCGAGATCGAGCCGGTCGGCCCCGAGCAAGTCGACCTCTCGGGTTACGACTGGGTCGTCGTCACGAGCGCGAACGCAGCGCGCGAGCTTGGACGCAGAGCCGCCGGCAAGGCCGCACGCGTCGCGGCAATCGGGCCGGGCACCGCTGCGGCGCTGTCCGAGCAACCCGACCTCGTGCCCGCGGTCTCGACCCAGGAGGGGCTGCTCGCCGAGCTCCCACGGCCGGCGGGCAGGGTCCTCTTCGCCGGCGCCGAGGGGGCGCGGAAGCTCCTCGTCGAGGAGCTGGACGCCGACTTCGTCCCGCTCTACCGGACGAAGGAGCTGATTCCGGACGAATTCCCCGAGGCCGATGTGGTCGTGCTCGCCTCGCCCTCGGCGGCCCGTGCGTTCGCCGCGATCGGCCGCCGAGTTCCTGCGGTCTCGATCGGCCCCGAGACGACCGCAGCGGCGGAGCAGGCGGGCGTCGAGATCCTCCGCGAAGCCCGAACGCACGATCTGGAGGGGCTGGTGAGCGCCGTCACGGGTTAACGTCCCGCCCGTGTTCGTCACCTTCCTCAGCGATTTCGGGCTCCAGGACGACTTCGTCGGCACCTGTCACGGCGTGATCAAGACGATCGCGCCGGAGGTGCAGATCATCGACGTCACGCACGGGATCTCGCCGCAGCACGTCCTCCAAGGGGCGCTCGTACTCGCGAACACGACGTCGTACATGCCACACGGGGTGCACCTCGCCGTCGTCGATCCCGGCGTCGGCAGCTCGCGGCGGGCGCTGGCGATCCGCAGCGGCGACGGGCGCCTCTTCGTCGGTCCAGACAACGGATTGCTCGTGCCGGCGGCCGAGCGGCAGGGCGGCATCGACGTCGTGCACGAGCTCGCGAACGCCGACTACGCGCTGGAGAACGTCTCCAGGACGTTTCACGGCCGCGACCTGTTCGCCCCCGCAGCCGCGCACCTGGCCGCCGGCGTCGCGATCGAGCAGCTCGGGCCGCCGCTTGCCGTCGACGCGCTCGCGCAGCTGGACATTCCCGAGCCGGACGTCGGCGAGAACCGAATCCGTGCGACCGTGCTCTACATCGATCGCTTCGGCAACGTGCAGCTGAACCTGACCCGCGAGCATCTTCAGAACGTCGGTGTCGAGCCGGGAACGGTCGTGGAGGTCGAGCTCGCGCTTGATCGCTACTTCGCCGTCGCCGCCCGAACGTTCGCCGATGCTCGCAGCGGCGACGTCATCCTCTACGAGGACTCCTACCGCAACATCGCCCTCGCGATCAGCGGCGGAAACGCGGCCGAGCTCTTTGCGGCCGCACCCGGGCAGGATGTCCGGGTCCGTCTTCAGACGCCGTGAACCTGTCGCAGACGCTTGGCCAGAAGTGGGCGCGGCTGACGACGAACCTCGTCGTCCGCCAGCCGCGACTCTGGTCCCTGCTGCGCGGCCCGCTTCGCTTCCAGTTCGACCACCTGGCGCCGAAGTGGGACGAAATGCGGTCCTCGGACACGGCCTACGCGCCTTACGAGGCGGCGCTCGAGCGCGTCGACCCGCCTCGGCGCGCGCTTGATCTCGGCACCGGAACCGGCGGAGCGGCGCTCGCGCTCGCGCGGCGCTACCCCGAGGCGGAAGTCGTCGGCGCTGATGTCTCCCGGCCGATGATCGACCAGGCACGGTCGCATCTGACGAATGACCTTCGCACTCGCGTGCGATTCGACGTTGCCGACGCGGCGAAGCTGCCGTACGACGACGGCTCGTTCGACCTGGTCGGGCTCTCGAACATGATCCCGTTCTTCGACGAGCTCGAGCGGGTGCTCGCGCCCGGAGGCCGGCTGGTGATCGCCTTCTCCGGCGGCGCCGAGACCCCGATCTACGTTCCCTTCGACCGCCTGCGCGAGGAGCTCGGCCGCCGTGGCTTTTCGGATTTTGCGGAGATTTCGACCGATCCCGGCACCGCGCTGCTTGCCCGCAAGGGGCAGCCAGCCTAGTCTCCGAACCACAAGAGCGTTCGCTGGCGCGGAGACACCGGCCCGGACGCTCTTTTTTTGCGTTGCGCCCTCTGGGCGCTCGCTAGCACGGGGGAAACCCGGTTTCCCTGTGAGGCCCCTCGCTGGGATCCACGAGGACAACGAGGCCGGCGAAGCCGGCCTCTCTTAGCCTGTCGCTATGGAACCGAAAGCCCGGATTACCTCATTGGACGGCGTTGTGGCCTACGTCGATCGTGTCGGCATTGCGGTGGCCTGGGGCAAGTCCGATCTTGTATTGCCCTCGCTGTGGCAGGGGATCGCGGGACCGGGGGCCGATTGGGCCGTTCGCGACGAGAGCGGCAATGCGACCGCGTTCACGCCGGAGTTCCGGCAGCTCTGGCGCTGGAAGGACGAGTTGCCGGAGCGGCGCCTCGCGTGTGCCGGACGGCATTTCAACGCCGCGGCGCTGCTGATCGCACCCCGCCTGCTCGCCGACGCCTATGCGCTGACCGGCCGTGCCGGCGCTGCGGAGGACTTCCGCGACGACCCCGAGCTCGAAGCGCTCGAGCGCGAAGTCGCGGAGGCAGTGCTCGAGAACGGCCCGCTGATCGCTCCCGAGCTCCGACGCCTCCTCGGCACGAGCGACCGGAAGGCCGTCGAGCGGGCGATCAAGCGGCTTCAACGTCGCTTCGTGCTCACGAACGCAGGCGCGGTCGAGCAAAGCCAGGGCTGGAGCGCGATCAGCCAAGACCTCTTCGTGCGCCGGTGGAAGCGCTACCTGCGGCGGCGTCCCGAGGAGGACAAAGCGCGGCAAGCGCTCGTCCTGGCCGTCCTCGACGGGACGGACGAGGTTTCCGCGGCGGACGTGGCCGGCGCGCTCGGCTGGCAGCGCAAACAGGCCGAGGGCGTTTTAGCCGAACTGGTCGAGCAGGAAAATGCGGCCGAGCGCGAGGAAGCTGGCGTGCACCTGTGGCAGCCCAAAGCCGCGCCCGACCAGCGCGGGCGCGGCTAGAAGCGGTACGAGAGCACTAAGAAACCCATCGAAGTCGTCATGGCACGGCGAAGCCGTGCCGGACTTCGATGGGGACATGGCGAGGGCCGGAATCGAACCGGCGACACCACGGTTTTCAGCCGTGTGCTCTACCAACTGAGCTACCTCGCCGCGCCGAGGAGTGTAGCGGGGTCAGGTCGCGGCTTTTGTGGCCGACAGGCGCTCGACGAGCCCCTCGACGAGCTCATTCTTCAGCAACACGCCGTCCGCGCCGGCCTCCATGACCGCTTCGTGCAGCTTCGGAGCCTCGTCGCCGGTCAGGGCGATGACGCAGAGCGACGGATGGTCGTGCCGGAGCCTCGCGACCGCGGTGACGCCGTCGACGAGTGGCATGTGCAAGTCGATCACGACCGCATCGGGGTCGAGTTCGTCCGCCTGCTCGATCGCTTCCAGGCCGTTTTCGGCGAGGCCGACCACCCCGAGCTCGGGTTGGCGGTCGATCAGCTCCCGCAACGACTCGAGAAACGTCCGGTCGTCATCCGCAAGCAGGACGCGGATCCCCTGAATCTCGGCGTCCTCCATTTCAGACAACGGTAGTTTCCGCTTTGTGAGTACGCAAACAGACAACCGTTCGGTCGCACTGATCGGCGCGAGCCTCGACCTGGGCTCCGGCCGCCGCGGCGTCGACATGGGGCCGTCCGCGATCCGCTACGCGGGTCTCGCGGCGCGGATCGAGCGGCTCGGGCGGCAGGTCTTCGACCGAGGGAACGTCGAGGGGCCCGTTGCGGAGGCGACCGCTGTCGGCAACGAGCGCGTCCGCTTCCTCGAACCGATCAAGCAGGCATGCGAGCGGGTTGCCCAACTCGTCACTCAGTCTGTCGAGGAAGGGCTGCAGCCGGTGGTTCTCGGCGGCGTCCATTCGGTCGCGATCGGCACGCTCGGGGGGCTCGCCCGGGTCTACGGGCCGGGCGGCGTCCTCTGGATCGACGCGCACGGCGATCTCAACCGGCCGGAGACCTCGCCGACTGGCAATGTCCACGGGATGCCTCTCGCGGCAGCGCTGGGCTTCGCCGGGCCGGAGTTCGAGAGCGAGGCCTGGACGTTCCCGGCGGTGTCGCCAGACCGGGTCGCGCTCGTCGCGACGCGGTCGCTCGACCCGGCCGAGGCCGACCTGCTCTCCGAGCTCGACGTCGAGGTCTACACGATGAGCGACGTCGACAGGCTCGGAGTCGAGCGCGTGATCCGGCAGGCGCTCGCGCACATCGCCGGGCCGGGCTTCGTCCACGTCAGCCTGGACATGGATGCTCTCGAGCCGGACATCGCACCCGGGGTCGGAACCCCCGTCAGGGGAGGCCTCTCGTACCGCGAAGCGCACCTCGCGATGGAGCTCGTGGCCGAGTCCGGGCTCGCCGGCTCGCTCGAGGTGGTCGAGGTGAATCCGATCCTCGACCAGGAGAACGAGACCGCGAAGTTGGCCGTCGAGCTGGTCGCCAGCGCGCTAGGCGCCCGCATCCTGTAGTTAGAGGCCGTGCTCGGGATCCTCTACGACATTCACGGCAACCTTGCGGCACTCGACGCCGTGCTGGCGGAGGCCGGTAGCGCCGGCGTAGACGAGTGGCTGCTCGGCGGCGACTACTGCTCCTTCGGGCCTTGGCCCGCCGAGACTCTGGAGCGGCTCCAAGGACTGGAGAACACCACCTGGCTCCGTGGCAACGGCGAGCGCTGGCTGGTCGATCCGCCGCTCGACATGCCGACGGAGCAGAGCCAGTTCATCTTCGCCGCGCTGGCCTCGACGATTGCCGCGCTCCCGGAGGGCGCGGTCGACGAGCTGGTCGGGCTGCCCACCCTCGCCGAACGCCCGGAGGCGTTCTACTGCCACGGCTCGCCGCTTTCCGACGTCGAGAGTTTCGCTCCCGAGCCCGGCGACGAGGACGAGCGCCTGCTGGCGGGGGTGAAGGAGCAGCAGGTCGTCTTCGGCCACAGCCACCTCCAGTTCCGGCGACCCGGCCCGAACGACACGGAGCTCGTCAACCCCGGCAGCGTCGGCATGCCGCTCGACGGCGATACACGCGCCGCCTGGGCCACGCGCGACGACGACGGCGAGCTCGAGTTCCGCCGCACCGCTTACAACGTGAGGCCTGCGGCCGAGAAGATGCGTGAATACGAGTGGGGCGAGCGTGTGGCCGAGCGGCTCCTGAACGGCCGCGACCTCGTCTAACCCAAGGACGCGTCCAGCTCGATCCGAGGCACCGCTGCGAGCGCCTTCGAGACGGGGCAGTTCTTCTTCGCCTGCTCGGCGGCCTGCTTGAAGGCGCCCTCGTCGAGCCCTTCGACCTGACCGCGGACTCTCAGTTGGATCGCGGTGATCCCGAACCCTTCGCCGGTGTTGTCGAGCGTGACCTGCGCCTCGGTCTCAAGCTTCGTTGGCGCATGACCGTCCTGCGCAAGGCCGTTCGCGAGCGCCATCGAGAAGCAGGTGGCGTGGGCGGCGGCGATCAGCTCCTCCGGGCTCGTCTTGCCGCCGGGCTGCTCGAACCGCGATGCGAACGTGACCTGCTCGCCCTCGATCGCTCCGCTCGACTGCAGGTCGAACTCGCCGGAACCGCTCTTCAGATCGCCTTGCCAGGTTGCCTTCGCATTGCGCTCAATCGCCATCGTCTGCCTCCTCGCCGGAATTGGCTGGTCGGTAGTAGGTGCGGCCCCGCAACTCTTCCGGGAGGTAGTCGACCTCAAACCCAGCGGGGTCGGTGTGAGGGTAGATGTAGCCCTGCCCCCGGCCGAGCTTCTTCGCGCCGCGATAACTGGCATCGCGCAGCTCGTCCGGCGGGCGCAGCTGGCCGTGCTCGCGCACATCGGCGGTCGCCTCCTTGATCGCGACGTAGCTCGCGTTCGACTTGGGCGCGCGGGCGAGGTAGATCGCGGCCTGCGAGAGATTGAGGCGTGCCTCGGGCAGGCCCACGTGCTCGACGGCATGCGCAGCAGCGACCGCGACCTGTAGCGCCTGCGGGTCGGCGTTGCCGATGTCCTCGGAGGCGAGCACGATCATCCGTCGTGCGATGAAACGCGGGTCCTCGCCGCCCTCCAGCATTGCGGCCAGGTAATAGACGGACGCGTCGGGGTCGGAGCCGCGCATCGACTTGATGAAGGCAGAGATGAAGTCGTAGTGGGCGTCGCCGCCCTTGTCGTAGACGAGCGGCCGCTTTCGCGCTGCATCCTCGACGTGCTCGGCGGTCAGCACGATGTCCTCGGCCGTTGCCGTCTGGGTCGCAAGCTCGAGGATGTTGTAGGCGTTGCGAGCGTCCCCGCCCGCTCGGCGGGCAACCAGCTCGACAAGCTCGTCGGGCACCTCGACTTCGAGTGCCGCGGCGCCGCGGCGGACGATTTCGGCCAGCTCCGGCTCCGACAAGGGCTCCAGCTCATAGATCTGCGAGCGCGACAGGAGCGCCGAGTTGACCTCGAAGTAGGGGTTCTCCGTCGTCGCGCCAATCAGCGTCACGAGCCCTTCCTCGACGGCCGGCAGCAATGCGTCCTGCTGCGCCTTGTTGAAGCGATGGATCTCGTCGAGGAACAGGATCGTCCGTTGCCCGCTCGTTCCGAGGCGCTCTCGCGCCGCGGCGAGAACCTCGCGCACGTCCTTGACCGTGGCCGACACCGCCGAGAGCTCCTCGAAGTGGGCACCCGTTGTGTGGGCGACGATTCGGGCGAGCGTCGTCTTGCCCGTGCCCGGCGGGCCGTAGAGGATCATCGAGCCGACGCGGTCCTCTGCGATTGCCAGGCGCAACGCCGAGCCCTCGCCGAGCACCTGCTCCTGGCCGACGAACTCGTCCAACGTCGACGGGCGCAGCCGCATCGCCAGTGGGGCGACGTCGGACAGGCGAGCCGAGGCCGCGTCTGAAAAGAGGTCGCTCACAACGGAAGTATGCTCTCGCGCATGGCGGCTGAGGACTGGGCGACGCGCGCGAAATGAGCTCGGCCGCTGAGCTTTGGAGCGGCGGCGAGTACGAGCTCGTTGCCGAACGCTTTGCCGAGATCCACGACGAGCTCGTTCGCCGCCTGGCGCCCGCGCCGGGTGAACGCTGGCTCGACGTCGCGACCGGTACGGGGGAGATCGCCGTGCGGGCGGCTGAGGCCGGGGCGACGGTGACCGGGCTCGACATCGCGCCGAGGTTGCTGGAGCAGGCGCGAGCCCGCAGCTCCGAGGTCGAGTGGGTCGAGGGAGATGCCGAGCGGCTGCCGTTCGACGACGCGGCTTTCGACATTGTCAGCTCGTCGTTCGGGGTCATCTTCGCGCCGGGCCAACAGACCGCGGCCGCCGAGCTGGCAAGGGTCTGTCGTGACCGGCTCGGACTGACCGCCTGGCGGCCGAAAACGGGCCCGCATGCCGTCTATGCCGCCTTTGGTGGCGACGATCCGCTCGAGGGATCGCCGGACGACTGGGGCCGCGAGGAGCACGTGCAAGAACTGCTCGGCGACGAGTTCGAGCTCGAGTTCGAGGAGCAGGTCTGGCTGCTCGAGGGCGAAACGCCGGAGAGCCTCTGGGAGCTAATGTCCGTCGGCGCGCCTCCCGTGAAGGCGTTCTACGACGCGCTCGAGGCCGGCCGCCGCGAGGAGTTCCGCGAGGCGATGATCGAGCACTGGACCCAATTCCGGACCGACAAGGGCGTCAGCGAGCCGCGTCGCTATCTCGTGATCGTCGGACGGCGGCGCTGATGGCGACGATGACGCTTCGCGACGAGGTCAGCGACCTTCTGCAACGGCTGATCCGGCTCGACACGGTCAATCCGCCCGGCAACGAGACTCTTGCAGCAGAGCTGCTCCGCGACTACCTGGCCGAGAACGGGGTCGAGGCCGAGCTCTACGCGAAGGTGCCGGAGCGGGCCAACCTCGTCGCCCGAATCCCCGGTCGCAGCGCCGACGCATCCCGGCTGCTGCTGCTCTCGCACACTGACACCGTGCTGGCAGACGCGGCCGAGTGGCAGCTTGATCCGTGGTCGGGCGAGCTCAAGGACGGTGAGATCTGGGGCCGTGGCGCGCTCGACATGAAGGGGCAGGTGGCCGCGAACGCGGTCGCCATCGCCTCGCTCGCACGCGAGGGCTTCGAGCCGAACGGCGACCTCATCTTCGCCGCGACCGCAGACGAGGAGGTTGGCGACGACTTCGGCCTCTCGTGGTTGTGTCGCGAGCATCCCGACGCCGTTCGCGCCGAGTACTGCGTCAACGAGGGCGCGGGCGACCGGATCGACTTCGGCGGCGGCCGCATCTTCTACCTCTGTTCCGCCGCCGAGAAGATGAGCTCGCCGTTCCGGCTCAGCGTGCACGGTCGCAGTGGCCACGCTTCGATGCCGGGGATCGCCGACAACGCCCTTGTCAAAGCTGCGCCGCTGATCGAGCGGCTCGCGGAGTACCGGCCGGAGCCCCGGCTGGAGCCAGAGGTGGCTGCCTTCCTCCGGCAGCTCGTCGGCCGTGACGTCGGTGCCGACGAGGCGCTGGAGGTTTCGCGGGGCGTGCATCCGCTGGCCGGCGAGCTGATCGAGGCCCTGCTCGGCCTGACCGTGTCGCCGACGGTCATCTCCGCCTCGCAGAAGCGCAACGTGATCCCGGCGCTCTGCGAGCTGACCGTCGACTGCAGGCTGCTGCCGGGCCAGACCCAGGCCGAGGCCGAGCAGGTTCTGCGGGGTGTCCTCGGCGAGGGCGACTACGACTTCGAGTGGCTCGAAGGGCAGGGCGGGACGCGCTCGCCGCTCGAGACGCCGCTCTGGTCGGCGATCGAGAGTTTCGTCGCGGCCGAGGAGCCGGAGGCGCAGGTCGCCCCGGTCTGCCTTGCCGGCTTCACCGACAGCCACTGGCTGCGCGAGGCCTTCGGCACGGTCGCGTACGGGTTCTTTCCGATGCGGACGATGGATCCCGAGCTTGCGGCGCGGCTGATTCACTCCGCCGACGAGCGGATCGCCGTCGAGGATCTCGAGCTCGGCGTCCGCTGTCTCCGTCATGTAGCCGAGCAAATGGGAGGTTGAGCGTGGTCGACGAAGCGAAGCTCGAACGTTCTGAGCAGGGGGGGCTGATGCCGAAGGGCGAGGGGTGGTTTGTCGTCAATGCGAAGGAGGCACGCTGGTTCGAGCACCAGCACTTCGGCTCCGGAACGAGCTTCGAGGGCGAGCCCGAGTTCGAGCAGCTTGGGATCAACATCAGCGTCGTCGAGCCGGGGCAGCCGATGTGCCTCTACCACCGCGAGAGCGCTCAGGAGGACTTCCTTGTCCTATCCGGCGAAGGCCGCCTGCTCGTTGCGGGTGAGGAGCGCCCGCTGAAGGCCTGGGACTTCGTCCACTGCCCGCCCGAGACCGATCACGTCTTCGTCGGCGCAGGTGACGTGCCCTGCGTGATCGTCGCCGTTGGCTTCCGCCCGAAGCCGGAGAGCCTCGTCTATCCGGTGTCTGAGCTTGCCGCCAAGTACGAGGCCAGCGCGAACAAGGAGACGCCCAACCCGAAGGAGGCTTACGAGCCGTACGGGCGGAGTGCTGAGGCGAAGTACCGCGGCCAGCTCGATGGGTCAGGCTAGGCTCTTCGAGATGCCCGAGGAGAAGATCAGGCTCGGCGGGATGGCGCTCGCCAACGGCGTGCTCGTGCACGGGCCGACCGCCTGGGCTTGCGCGATTCGCACGGCCGATGGCGAGTTGAAGGTCGCCTCCGCGCCGAAGGGCTTTCGTGCGTCCGAGGTCGGGCAGCCGTTCCTCCGAGGAGCCGCACGGCTCGCCGAGGTGATGGTGCTGCTGCCGCAGGTCCGGCGCGCTCTCCCTGAGGCACGGCTGCCGTTCGAGCGGCCGCGCGTGCTGGCGACGATGCTCGGCAGCGCCGTGGCGGCGCGTGCGGTGAAGGCGTCCCGCCTTCGGCCGCTGGCACAGGAACTGCTCGCCGGCGCGCTTTCCCTGGCTCCCGCGGCACTGGCCGTGCGCGGCTCGGACGTCGCCGCCTACCACGGCGCAGAGCACATCTCGATCGGCAGCTACGAGCACGGCGAAAAACGCGCCAAGGAGCACGAGCGCTGCGGCTCGCACATGGTCGGCCCGTTGCTGCTCAGCACGGCGGTCGGCGGTTCGCTCGCCGCCCGCGCGCCCGAGCATTTGCGCGGCCCTGCGCGTCTGGCGGCGCAGGTCGGCGCGATCGGGGCCGCCACCGAGCTCTTCAGCTGGATGGTTCGACACCCCGACAACGGCATCTCCCGGGCCCTCTCCAGGCCGGGGCACGAGCTCCAGCACCGGCTCGCGACCGAGGAGCCCACGCCCGAGCAGCTGGAGGTCGCCGAGGCAGCGCTCGCCGCCTGCCTCGAGCTTGAACATGGCGCTGCGGGAAGAAACTAGGAAGAGGCTTCCGCCCGAGATCTTCGAGCTCCCCGTCGAGAAGATGCGGGAGGGCTACTACACCGACGCCTACTTCAACCACACCCGAGCGACCCTGCTCGAGGACGGCCGTCGACCGAGGGTGGTGATGCAGGTCTTCCAGAAGCACGACTCCTATCTCGGCGGCATGGACGAAGCGATCGCGATCCTCAAGCTCTGCTCGGAGGACCGGGACGAGCTGACCGTGCACGCGCTCTACGACGGCGACCGGGTCGAGCCGTACGAGACGGTGCTGACGATCGAGGGCGACTACACCTCGTTCGCCCATTTGGAGACGCTCTACCTCGGTGTCCTGGCCCGGCGGACCCTGATCACGACGAACGTCGTCCGCGTGCTCGAGGCGGCGAACGGCAAGCCGATCATCTTCATGCCCGCCCGGCACGATCACCACCGGGTGCAGACCGGAGACGGCTACGCGGCTCACGTGGCGGGGGAGGTCGTGGGCGCCTCGGTCGGTGTCACCTCCGACGCCCAGGCGTCGTGGTGGGGGGGCAAGGGCGTCGGGACGGTGCCGCACGCGCTGATCTCCTCCTACGGCGGCAACACGGTGCTCGCGGCGACGAAGTTTGCCGAGTGGGCGCCGGACGATCTGAACGTGGTCGTGCTCGTCGACTTCGAGAACGACTCCGTCGCGACCGCGCTCGAGGTGGCCCGCGCGCTCGGACCCAGGCTCTGGGGCGTGCGGCTCGACACGTCGGAGTCGATGGTCGACCGTTCCCTGTGGGACGAGCTCGGCGACTTCAGGCCGACCGGGGTCAACGAGCGGCTGGTGCGCAAGGTTCGTGACGCGCTCGACCGGGACGGCTTCGAGCGGGTCAAGATCGTCGCCTCCGGCGGCTTCACCGTCGAAAAGATCCGCGCGTTCGAAGAGCGTCGCGTGCCGGTCGACTCCTACGGCGTCGGCTCGTCGCTGATCCGCGGCTCCAATGACTTCACCGGCGACATCGTCCTGACCGACGGCCGCCCTTCGGCCAAGGCCGGCCGCCGCTTTCGCCCGAACCCGCGGCTCGCGCTGGTCGAGTGAGCGGCCGCATCCTCTGGGACGTCGACACGCAGGTCGACTTCATGCTCCCGGACGGGAAGCTCTACGTGCCGGGCGCCGAGGAGACGGTGCCGGCGATGAAGCGACTGGTCGACGCCGCCCGCGAGGCCGGGATCACGCACGTCGCCTCCGCGGACGATCACGAGCTGACCGACCCGGAAATCTCGCTCGAGCCCGACTTCGTGAACACGTTCCCTCCTCACTGCCTGCGCGGCACGCGAGGCGCCGAGAAGATCGCCGAGACGAAGCAAGAGAATCCGTATCCGTTCTCGCTCGTCCCGATTCCGCCGGGCCTCGTGCCGGCGATCGTCGAGCAGAAACGTGAGCTGCTGCTGTTGAAGAAGAACTTCAACGTCTTCACGAACCCGAACACGGAGGCCATGCTCGACGCGCTCGACCCCGACGAGATCGTCCTCTTCGGCGTCGCCACGGACGTTTGCGACGACGCGGCGATCCGCGGCTTTCTGCTCCGCGGGCGCAAGGCGGCGTTCGTCGAGGACGCCGCGCGAGGCCTGGACGAGGGGCGGATAACCGCCGCCTTGCAGGCGTGGCGCGACGCCGGTGTCAGGTTCACGACGACTGACGAAGTCGTCGCCTCGTTCGGGTGAGTTGCCCGCCCGCCGTTGACGAATCGCCCCCAGGCACCCATAACGAGAGTTGGGGATGGGATGGTTGATCACTTTCCGGAACGGCGCGGCCGACTGGTTGCCGCTGCTCTTCGCGCTGCTCCTGATCCTGATGGTCTACGTGCTCTGGCGCACGCTGCAGGTGATGCCGCGCGTGACCGCAGCCAAGACCGTGACCGCGACGTCGAAGGTGAGCTGGGCCGACGTGGCCGGGCTCGAGGAGGCGAAGGGAGAGCTCGAGGAGGTCGTCGACTTTCTGCGCGAGCCGGGGCGGTTCGAGCGGCTTGGCGCCCGGGTGCCGAAGGGGATCCTGCTCTACGGTCCGCCTGGCACAGGAAAGACGCTGCTCGCCAAGGCGATCGCCAGCGAGGCGGGCGCGAAGTTCTACATGCAGAGCGCCTCGGCCTTCGTCGAGATGTTTGCCGGCCTCGGTGCAGCCCGGATCCGGAAACTGTTCGAAGAGGCGCGCAAGAACGCGCCCGCGATCGTCTTCATCGACGAGCTCGACGCGGTTGGCGCGGCGCGCACCGGCCACGGCTTCAACCGTGAGCAGGATCAGACGTTGAACCAGTTGCTCGTCGAGCTGGACGGCTTCGAGGCACGTGACCAGGTGGTCGTGATGGGCGCCTCGAACCGGCTCCAGGATCTCGATCCTGCCCTGCTCCGGCCTGGTCGCTTCGACCGGCAGGTGCTGATCGACGCGCCGGACCTCGCCGGCCGCGAGGAGATCCTCGGCGTCCACACGCGAGGCAAGCCGCTCGCGGCGGACGTCGACCTGAAGCTGATCGCCCGCCAGACGGCGGGACTGACCGGCGCCGAGCTCGAGAACATCGCCAACGAGGCGGCGATCTTCGCAGGCCGCGAGAAGCAGCAGTTCATCCACCACGAGCATTTCGACGCGGCGATGGAGCGCGTCGTGGCCGGCTTGCAGAAGCGCAAGGTCGTGACCGACAAGGAGAAGCGGATCCTCGCCTACCACGAGGCCGGCCACGCGCTGATGTCCCACCTCGTCGGCGACCTGCTGCCTGTGCAGAAGGTGACGATCGTGTCGCGCGGCCAGGCGCTCGGCTACACGCTGAACCTCCCGACCGAGGAGCGCTACCTGCACACAACGGAGGAATTCCAGGACCTGCTCAAGGTCTATCTCGCCGGCAGGGCCGCCGAGAACGTCGTC
>Ga0307288_10000212_pt1 | contig 21039 bp, 20 predicted proteins | sample ER_DNA_142_FD_194469 | JGI IMG/M metagenome (GOLD analysis project Ga0307288, IMG submission 194469) | Bulk soil microbial communities from the East River watershed near Crested Butte, Colorado, United States - ER_DNA_142 | ecosystem: Environmental > Terrestrial > Soil > Floodplain | place... | reverse complement strand
GTACGCGCCCGGACATCCCGAAGCCGTGCAGATGCAGCATCACCCGGCCGTCGAGCGGATTCGGCGACTCGCGGTAGAAGACCTTGACCCCGTCGAGCGTGGTCCAGTGCTCGGCCAGGACCGATGACGGTCTGGAGAACCGTCGTCGAGTTCCCGGACGTGCTCGCCCCCCCGGCATGGCGCCAGTGTGGGTGCGAATCGCTGAGGCCGCGATCAGTGGCCCCGCGGACCGGAGTTCAGGGTGAGCACGAGCGAGTCGGACCAGAGCCAGGATCCGGCGACCCCGGCGGCGCCGGTGGCGCCGGTGGTGGCCAAGGCCAGCACCGGACGCCTCGGTGAGGCGCGCGAACGCGTCTACGCCACTTGTGACCGGGTCTACGCCTCTCGGGGTCGATACCACCAGGTCGACGTTGCGCTGCGGACGTGGGAGCGAGACGTCGAAGCCGGCGGCTCGCTCATGGCCGCGGCCCTGGCGTTCCGGTTGTTCCTGTGGACCCTTCCGGCAGCGCTCTTCACCGTCGGGCTGCTCGGCTTCACTGTCGACGAGAACGACCCGGGCGCGAACAGCGACGGCATCCGCGGCTACACCATGGCGACCGTCCAGCAGGCCGCCAGCCAGGCGCACCGGAGCCGGTGGTTGCTGGTCATCGCCGGCGGGGTTCTTCTGTTGTACGTCTCCTACACCCTCACTAAGACGATCGTCGTCGCTACCGCGCTGGTCTGGAACCGTCCCCTGCGCTCGGTCCACCGACCAATGCGGGCGGTGACCGTGATGCTCGCCGCCATGACGGCTGCCATCGCCCTCGCCGCCATCGGCTCGTTCCTGCGCAGCATCTCGCCAGGGCTCGGGCTCGTCGCGACGGTCTTCACCGCCGGCTTGTGGGGTCTGATGTGGTGGGTGGTGTCGTACCTGCTCCCCCACGCGGATGACCTTCCGTGGTGGGGCCTGCTGCCGGGTGCGGTGTTCCTCGGGATCGGTACCCAGCTGCTGCACCTCGCCACCGTCTACTACTTCGGCGTCAAGCTGGGCAATGCCTCCGAGTGGTACGGGCCGCTCGGCGTCGCGGCCACGCTGCTGCTGTGGGCCTACATCGTCTCGCGGCTCGTCCTCACGTCCGCGTCGATCAATGTCGCCACCGTGCGCACCTACCACCACCCGGACTGACGCGGCTGTCACTCAGCCCTTCTACGCTCGGCCCGTGATCACGACCGTGGCCGTCGCGGGGTACCGGTCGCTGCGCGACGTGGTCGTCCCGCTGCACGGCCTCGACGTCGTCACGGGTGCGAACGGCTCAGGCAAGTCGAGCCTCTACCGGGCGCTACGGCTGCTCGCGGACTGCGGCTCCGGCCGGGTGATCGGGTCGCTGGCTCGGGAGGGCGGCCTCCCGTCCGCGCTCTGGGCCGGGCCGGAGACGCTCGGCGGCGCACGCAACCGTGGGTATGCCGTGGAGGGCACCCGGCGGCGGGATCCAGTCAGCCTGCGGCTCGGTTTCGCGACGGACGACGGGTTCGGGTACCTCGTCGACCTCGGTCTGCCGATCCCTACCGAGACGAGCTTCGGGCTGGACCCTGAGGTGAAGCGGGAGGTGGTCTTCAGTGGCGCCGTGGCCCGTCCGAACGCCGTGCTCGTCGACCGCGCGGGCCCGCTGGTCCGTGTGAAGGACGGGCGCGAGTGGGTGGAGCTCAGTCGCGGCGTGGCGCCCTGGGAGAGCATGCTGACCGAGCTGGCGGACCCCGGTCGGGCGCCCGAGCTGCTGGCGGTGCGCGACCAGATCCGGGCTTGGCGGTTCTACGACGGCTTCCGCGTCGACGCCGACGCCCCGGCCCGGCGGACCCAGATCGGCACCCGGACACCGGTTCTCGACCACGACGGCACCGACCTCGCGGCGGCCATCCAGACGATCCGGGAGATCGGCGACCGCGCGGCGCTGGACCGAGCGGTCGCCGACGCCTTCGACGGGGCCACCATCGAGGTGGCGGTCACGGCCGGCCGATTCGACCTGGCCCTGCGTCAGCCGGGCATGCTGCGCCCGCTGGTCTCGGCCGAGCTCTCCGACGGCACGCTGCGCTACCTGCTGCTGGTCGCCGCCCTGCTGACACCGCGACCGCCGGCCTTGATGGTGCTCAACGAGCCGGAGACCAGCCTGCACCCCGACCTGCTGCCGCCGCTGGCCCGGCTCGTCGAGCGCGCCGCACGCGAGACCCAGGTCGTCGTCGTATCCCACTCCCGCACCCTGCTCGACGCGCTGCGCACCGCGTCCGGCGTGGAGCTGGTCAAGAGCCTTGGTGAGACGACGGTGGCCGGCCAGGAGCCGCTCGACGCGCCGCCGTGGCACTGGGGGTCGCGCTGAGCCGGTCGACCAGGCTCTGCACGTACGGCACCCACCAACCCCGATAGCGCGACTGGAGCTGCGGGATCCGCCAGTCGTCCCCCGCGACCATCTGCCGGCAGCGGTAGCTCTCGCAGTGGCAGCGCAGCACGTAGTCCGGGTCGGCCGTGGACATCGCGTAGTCGCTCAGCAGCTCGCGACCGGCGGGGACGTCGACCATCGTGGCCAGCGAGTATTCGTCGACCCAGCCCAGGTTCGGGTCGCAGCCGTGGTTCCCGAAACGGTTCTCGCTGCCCAGCGTGACCAGCAGGTGACAGTCCTCGTCCACGACGATCGAGTCGACGTAGGCGTCGGTGGACGACATCACCCGGGCCAGCTCGGTGGTGGAGACGAGCCGACCGCCCAGACGCGACACGACCGTCCCGGCCGGCAGGTCCGCGGTCGGAAAGAGGCCGCGGCCGGCGACCAGCGAGGGTCGAACCTCTACGCAGGGGTGCAACCAGCACGTGGCCGGCGTGATCCGCATGCCCCGAGTATGCGGCTCAGCCGCGGCGGGATGTCCGACGGCCCAGCAGCGCGGACAGCAGGGCGATCCCGACGCCGGCCACGGCGAGCATCGCGCCGACCCGGCTGGGCCACTCGTGGCCGAGCCGGGTCGCGAGGACGAGGCTGCCAAGCCAGGCACCAAGGGCGTTGGCGATGTTGAGCGTCGAATGGCGCGATGCGGACCCCGAGGCGGTCGACTTCTACCTGGCGACCATCGCGGCATACATGGTCGGCGGATACCGCATGAAGGCGCCGCGGGAGTGTACGCCGGCGCTGCGCCACCACCAGCTGCTCATGGCCCACGTCTTCCTCGAGCTCCTGCGCCGGCGGCGCCGCTGGCCCGCCTGACGGTCGTCGTCCGGCTATGGTCAGGCCGTGGGACAACGGGCGATGGAGCGGCTTCGCAGGGCGGTGGAGCGCCTCCTGCACAGCGGCCCTGGTGCGCCGCAGCGACGGGCCCGTCCGTCCGCGCCGGCGGCACGAGCGCGGGCCGACGGAATGCCTCCTCCGTACGGACAGCGGGCCTACCCCGGCGACTACTCGGGCGTGCCGGCGATCGCATACGCGCCCAAGCCGGACGGCCAGCCCGATCCCGGCGAGGTCGTGTGGACCTGGGTGCCCTACGAAGAGGACCACTCGGTCGGGAAGGACCGGCCGGTGCTGCTCGTGGGCAGCGACGGCGACTGGCTTCTCGCCGTGATGTTGACGAGCAAGGACCACGACCACGACGCCCGGCAGGAGCACCGGGCCGGCCGCGAGTGGGTCGACGTCGGCTTGGGTGCCTGGGACCGCAGCGGACGGGCCAGCGAGGTGCGGGTGAACCGGATCATCAGGGTGGACCCGGACGCGATCCGGCGCGAGGGAGCGGTGCTCACGCAGGCCCGGTTCGAGGAGGTCGCCGAGGCGATCCGCCGCGTGCACTGACCGCCCGTACCGCCGCCGACGAGAGGGCCCGTCACCTCGGGAGAAGGTGACGGGCCTCTGTTCGTCTGCCGGAGCTAGAGCGTTGCGGCCTTCTTGGCCATGGCCGACTTCTTGTTGGCTGCCTGGTTCGCGTGGATGACGCCCTTGGAGGCCGCCTTGTCGAGCTTGGTCGACGCCTTCTTCAGAGCCTGCTGCGCCGCGTCCCTGTCGCCGGCGTCGGATGCCTCGCGGAACTTACGGATCCAGGTGCGAAGCTCGCTCTTGACCGCCTTGTTGCGATCCGTGCGCTTCTCGTTGGTCTTGATGCGCTTCAGCTGCTGCTTGATGTTCGCCACGTTGGGGAGAGCTTTCTTGGTCGGGAAGGATGCCGGGAGGAGGGCGGTCGGCGCTGGGCGCCGAGACATGGTCGTGCGCGCACGACCGGAGCGCGCACGCAACTGGCCAATCTACCAGCGCGGCGGGCTGGCTCCCAAAACGTCAGCCGTCGTGACGAGCGGCGGTGATGCTGAGGATGGCCCGCTCGACGGCGAAGACCGGGTCGCGCCCGCCGCCCTTGACCTCGACGTCCGCCGCGGCCGCGGCCTGGATGGCGCGGCCGAGGCCATCGGCCGTCCAGTGGCTCAGCTGCCGGCGGGCCTTGTCGACCTGCCACGGTGCCAGGCCCAGCTGCTTGGCCAGCTGCTGCGAGCTGCCGCGGCCGGCGGACCCCACCTTCACCAGCTGCCGCAGGGAGGATGCGAGGACGGCGACGATCGGGACGGGGTCGACGCCGGTGGCGATCGCGTGGCGCAGCAGCCGCAGCGCCTCCCCCGTCTGTCCCGCGACGGCGGCGTCGGCGACCCGGAAGCCGGTCGCCTCGACCTTGCCTCCGTGGTAGAGCTCGACGACCCGGTCGTCGACGACTCCTTCGGTGTCGGCGACCAGCTGCGCGATCGCGGAGGCCAGCTCCCGGGTATCACGGCCGAGCGCCTCGACGAGGGCGCGCACCGCCTCGGGTGTCGCCTTGCGGCCTTCCCGGCGGAACTCGTTCGCGACGAAGTCGGTCTTGTCGCGGTCGGTCTTGATGGCGGGGCACTCGACGACCCGCGCCTTCTGCCTGACCAGCGCGTCCACGGCCCGCTTGCCGCGCTGGGCACCGGAGTGCGTGACCACGAGGGTGACGTCGTCCGCGGGGATCTGGAGGTATGCGGTGAGATCGTCGACAAGTTCGTCGGTCGCCTCGTCCAGGCGCTCGACGACCACGGCCTTGTCGCCTCCGAACAGCGAAGGGCTGGTATGCGTCGCCAGCTCACCGGGCTGGTAGATCGCCGCCGTGATGCGGATGACCTCGAGGTCGGGCGCGGTGTCACGCAGCTCGCGGAGGGTGGCCGACACAGCCCGCTCGGCGAGGAGCTGCTCGGGTCCGCGGACCAGAACGGCGCTGCATATCGCACTCACGACGTCACCCTGTCACGCCCGGACGACAGCCCCCTCCTCATCCGGACGAGAGGCCAAGTTTGGTCGTTTTCAGTGCCTGAGAACGACCAAAGTTGGCCTTTCGGCGGAAGGCCGGCGTCCTTCGGCGGCGCCATCCTCACTGGCGCCAGCTGGTCAGCTCGAGGTCCAGCTGGACCAGACGCGCTCGCACCGCATCGACCGGCAGCTCCAGCTGTTCGACGACGTCCTGCATCTCAATGCCCGCCGCGACGGCATCGCGGAGCGCCTCGTCCTTCGCCGGCGTCCACGCGTACCCCACCGTGACGGCCGTCCGCGCCGACGGGGGAACCGGCGGTGGCCCGGCGACCGGCCGGTGGTCGACGCCGGGCTCGAGCGCCTCGCCACCCGCACCCGAACCCTCCGATGCCCCGACCAGGCCGCGCAGCGCCGGGTCACTGACCGGCACCGCCGGCGGCGCCAGCTCGTCGAGCCGCGCCAACGCGGCGAGCACCAGCTCGCGGTCCGTTGTGGGCCAGAAAGGCGGCAGCGAGCGCTGGAGGAAACCCGCGTACCGGGCGGTGACCATCCGCGAGTCGAGGATGGCCACGACACCGCGGTCCTCCGCCCCCCGGACCAACCGACCGGAACCCTGAGCCAGTCGCAACGCCGCGTGTGTCGCCGACACCGCCATGAACCCGTTCCCGCCCATGCGGGCGATCGCCTCGGATCGCGCCGACGCGAGCGGGTCGTCGGGACGCGGGAACGGGATCCGATCGATGACGACGAGCTGGCACGACGAACCCGGCACGTCGACGCCCTGCCACAGCGTCAACGTGCCGAACAGACACGTGGACGGCTCCCTCGCGAAGTCCCTGACCAGGGTCGAGATCTGGTCCTCGCCCTGGCAGAGGATCGCGATGCGGGTCCCGTCGGCGGAGAACCGGGCCCGCAGCTGCTCCGCCGCGCTCTGGGCCGCCCGCATCGACGAGAACAGTCCCAGCGTCCGGCCACCGGCGGCCCGAACCAGAGCCTCGATCTCGTCCAGGGCCTTCGGCGACGTCCCGTCCCGCGTCGGCGCCGGGAGGTCAAGGGCGACGTAGACGATGGCCTGCCGCTGGTAGTCGAACGGGCTCCCCACGTCGATCCCGCGCCAGGCCGGCGACCCCTCGCCGCGGAGCCCTATCGTCCCCGCCACCGCGTCGAGCGAGCCACCCAGCTCAAGCGTCGCCGACGTCAGGACGCAGGTGCGGTCTGCGAAGACCCGGTCCCGGACGAGCATTGCCACGCTCATCGGTGCCACGTTCAGGACCGGTCCGCGTCTCGGGTCGCGCCGCAGCCACAAGACGTCGAGGTCGCGGCGCTCGAGGATGCGCGCTGTGTTCTCGTACATCTCGTCGATCGCCGCTCGGGCCACCTGGCGAGCGCCGTCGGCCGCTTCACCCGGCCCAGGCTTGAGTTCCGTCTGGACCGCCCGCGTCGTGTCCCGCACGCGCGTGAGCGCGAGGACCAGACCCTCCGACAGGTCGTCGATCCGGCCCTCGCGGACCTCATCGAGGACGCCTTCCAAGAGGTCCGCCGCATCGACCACGTCGTCGGTGCCGTCGGCCAGCTTGGCCGCCTTGCGAGCGGCGGTGGTGACCATCCCCGCGCTGACCTCGTCGGTGATCGTCGCGGTCACCCGGTCGACCAGCTCGTGCGCCTCGTCGATGACGAGCACGTCGTGCTCCGGCAGCATCTGCCGGTTCTCGAACGCGTCGATGGCCATGAACGAGTGGTTCGTGACGACGACGTCCACGTCCTTGGCGGCCTCCCTGGATCGCTCGACGAAGCACTCGGCGATCATCGGACACCTCCCGCCCAGGCACTCGTGGGCGGACACCGACACCTGCCGCCAGGCCCGGTCGGTGACCCCCGGCACCAGCTCGTCGCGGTCACCGGACTGGGTGGTCGACGCCCACTCGCGCAGACGCACCACCTCCGCACCCAGCCGCGACACCGAGGCGCTCACCTGGTCCACCGCCAGGAGCGAGTCGTCCTCGTCGGGAAAGCCGCCCTGGAGCTTGTGGGCGCAGAGGTAGTTGCGCCGGCCCTTCACCAACGCGTACGTCGGCGTGCGCCCGAGCAGCGGCGCCAGTGCCGACGCCACCCGAGGCATGTCGCGGTCGACGATCTGGGCCTGCAACGCCAAGGTCGCCGTCGCCACGACCGCCGGCTTACCGCCCTCGATCGCCTGCCGCACCGCGGGGACGAGGTACGCCAGGGACTTGCCCGTGCCGGTGCCGGCCTGGACGAGCAGGTGCTCCCCGGTGTCGATGGCCTGGGCGACGGCATGCGCCATCTCGACCTGTCCCGGCCGCTCGGTCCCGTCGACCCCCGCTACCGCTGCCTCGAGCAACGCGTCGAGGTCAGCGGGCACCCGCCCAGCGTAGGCCGCGCGGGTGTCACTGCCGCGGCAGTCCACAGCAGCCGCCGAGTGCGGTTGTCTGAGCCGTGGAGGCGGTTCGGCCGGCGCTCCCGGCCGCAACAGCTCAGACATGAGGGAGTCGTCGCGCCGGTTCGACCACTCAGTGGAAGGCGTGCATCACGGCGTGCCCCTTGCCCCGGCCGATCATCCACTTGTTGAACGGCGTCGTCACGACGAACGCGACCGCCAGCGAGAACGCCAAGGTCCCCCAGAACAGCAACGACCGCAGCCCCGCGTCCATCGCTCCCGGAACGGCGAGGACGACCGCGTTGTCGATCACCTCCATCACCGCGATCGACGCCGTGTCCGCGGCCAGCGCGACCTTGAGGGCGCTCCGCACATCGAGCCCGGACCGCAGCACGCTCCGGACCGTCAGCGCGTAACCGAACACGAAGGCCAGCGCGATCGAGAGCACCACGGTGGCGAAGTTCGACCACCCCAGCCAGGTCCCGACGACCATCCCGAGCACCTCACCGATCGCACATCCGGTGAGGCAGTGCAGCGTCGCCTGGGCCGCCATCGACCAGGTAGCGGGCGCAGGGGCGGGCGCAGGGGCGTGCGCAGGGGCGTGCGTATGCGTCGTGTAGTCCTGACTCACATGGCAAGCATACCCCCAGGGGGTATCAACCACCAACCGTCCGCGTGGGGTGCCGCCGGTCACCCCCGAGCCTGGCTAGCGGACCAGTGGCGCGAGGGCCTCGCCCACCCGCGTCACGACTCCTGGCTCGTGACCGTCGGCGATGAGGTTGACGACGACGCCGCCGATGCCGGCGTCGAGGATCCGGCTCTGAATGCCGGCGGCGACCTCCTCCGGGCTACCGGCGAACATGCGGGATTCCATTGCCGCGCGCCGCTGCGGGTCGATGGCGGCGAGGTCCACGCCACGGCTCCGCAGGGCCGCCTCGGCCTTGGCCAGCGCGGCCTCGCGGTCGGGGCCGAGGACGACCGACGCGAGGAAGCTCGTGTCGATGTCGGCCCGGCCCCGGCCGGCCTCGGTGCACCGGTCGTCGAGGGCCGAGAGCTTGCGGGGCAGCTCGGCGGGGTCGCAGATGATGTTGAGGTGGCTCGCATACCGCGCGGCGAGCCCGAACGTCTTTCGTTCCCCGCCCCCACCGATGAGGATCGGGAGATCGTCGCGGATCCGCGGCTCGTTCAGCGCGGACTCCGTGTGGTACCAACGGCCGTCGACGGTCGGCCGCTCGCCGCGCAGCATCGGCGCGATGATCGACAGCGCCTCCTCAAGCCGGTCGAACCGGTCCGTGAAGGTCCCGAACTCGAACCCGAGCTGCCGGTGCTCCAGCTCGAACCAGCCGGCCCCGATGCCGAGCACGGCACGACCGCCGCTGACGACGTCGAGCGTCGTGACCGCCTTCGCCAGGTGGCTGGGGTTGCGGTAGGTGTTCCCGGTGACGAGGGCCGAGAGCTGGACGCGCGACGTCGCCGTCGCGAGGGCCGAGAGGGCCGAGTAGGCCTCCAGCATGGGCTGGTTCGGCGACCCGATGCCGGGCAGCTGGTAGAAGTGGTCCATCACGAACACCGCGTCGAAGCCTGCGTCCTCGGCCTCGCGCGCCTGGGCGACGACGGTCGGGAACAGCTCGGACACCGGCGTGCTGTAAGAGAAGTTGGGGACCTGGTAGCCCAGTCGAATGGTCACGTCGGGCGACGCTATGCCTGTTTCCTGCGGGCCTCCCGGCCGGGGGTCCCCGGAACCTAGACTCGCGCTCGTGGTGCGACAGCTGCGGATCTGGTCCACGGTGCTGCTCGGGGTGGCGATCGGACAGGCGGGCTTCGGGTCCGGCTTCGGCGCGTCACTGATCGCCCGCGACAAGAGCGACCTGCTCGAGACGGTCCACCGGGCCAACGCGTGGGTCGTCATCGTGATCGCGAGCGTCTGCTTCGCGATCGCCGCCCGGTACCGACTGCAGGGGGGTCCCGCCTGGCCGCTGGTGTTCGCGGCCTGTCTCATCGGTGGCGGCATCCTCCAGGCGGCCCTTGGGACGTTCCGCGTGGTCGGTCCCCATCTGTTCGTCGGCGTGCTCTACCTCTGCGCGGTGACGACGCTCTGCTCGTATGCGTGGCGCCACCAGCCGAGTGGGCTTCGCGCGACGCCGTAGCCCGGTAACCTGGTCGTCCACCCCATCGGACTCCGCCCACGGCGGAAGGAGACGGGGGTGCGCGACGAGACCGAGTCCGGATTCCAGCTGGAGGGATCCGCTCCCGAGGCCTACGAGGCCTACCTGGTGCCGACAGTGTTCGAGACCTCGCCCGACACCTGATCGCCGCCGTCGGACTCGCCGCCGGTACCCGCGTCGTCGACGTGGCCTGCGGGACCGGAGTGGTGGGTCGGCAAGCCGCCGCGTTGGTAGGGCCGGCCGGCTGCGTCGTCGCCGTGGACGTCAACCCGGCCATGGTCACGGTGGCGGCACGGCTGGCGCCGGCGGTGGACTGGCGGGTCGGTGGCGACGCCGCCGTGAGCATGCGTGCTCCGTTCGCGTTGGGCGACCGCGAGGAGCTGCGCGACCTGCTCGTCGCGGCCGGGTTCGCCGAACCGATCCTCACGCTGCTGGCTTCGCGGCGCGGTTCCCATCGGCGCCGGAGCTGCTGCGCCAGGAGGTGGCGGCGCCCCACTGGCCGACGTCGTCACCGGGCTGCCCGCCGCGCAGCAGGACCGGTTGGCCGTCGAGCTCGGACGCCGCCTGGACCACCTCAACGACGACCACGGCGTCGCGGCCCCGATGCAGACCTGGCTGGCGGTCGCATCACCGGTCGGAGGGCGATTCCCCCGGGTCGTAAGCCGACTGCGGGGTGCAGATGAGGTGGGCTACCAGCGCGGTCCACCCGGTCTGGTGAGACGCCCCGAGCCCGGTACCGGTGTCGCCGTGGAAGTACTCCGAGAACGTCGGCTGCGTGCTCCACAGGGGACCGTCGAGGAGGTCGCGCGGGTCGCTGGGGCGACGTCCGTCGGAACCCGGCCGGAACAGGCCGACGAGTCGGTCCTCGATCCGCTGCGCGATGTCGTGCAGACCCAGTCGCTCACCCGACCCCGTCGGGAACTCGACGGTCATGGCGGCGGCCGAGCCCGCGGCATACGTGTGGAGCGCGTCGACGAGCAGCACGTTGAGGGGGAACCACACCGGACCCCGCCAGTTGGAGTTGCCTCCGAAAAGGCCCGAGTCGGACTCCCCCGGCGTGTAGTGCATCACCATGCTCATGCCGGCCACGTCGATCGTGACGCCGTCGCGGTGCGCGGCGGAGACCGAGCGGATCCCGTGCGGTGACAGGAACTCGCCCTCGTCCAGGAGCCGGCTGAGCAGCTGGGTCATCCGGGCCGGGTCGACCACAGCGAAGGTCAGGGCGTCGCTGTCAGCGGGATGCGTCGTTGCCAGCGAGGCGACCTCGTCCGGTCGGTGCCGCTCGAGCCACCGCAGCGACTCGTCGAAGTCGGTCAGCTCACCCCGGACCCACGGCGGGCAGTTGGCCACGGCGAGCAGCGGGAGCAGACCGACGAGCGACCGCACCCGCATCGTTTCCGTCTCGCCGTGCGGACCGACCAGGACGTCGTAGAAGAACCCGTCCTGCTCGTCCCACAGCGAGACGCCCATCGACCCGAACGACCGCATCGCCCGGCAGATCGCCAGGAACCGCTCGAGGAAGGTCGTGGCCAGATCGTCATAGGCGTGGTTGGTCCGGCCGAGCTCCTGCGCGATCCGCATCAACGACAGGCACACGAACGCCATCCACGCGGTGGCGTCCGACTGTTCCAAGCGCCAGCCCTTGGGCACCTGCCGCGAGCGGTCGAAGACGCCGATGTTGTCCATCCCGAGGAACCCGCCCTCGAACAGGTCCGACCCCTCGGAGTCCTTGCGGTTGACCCACCAGGAGAGGTTGAGCAGCAGCTTGGCGAGGATGCGGATCAGGAAGTCGCGGTCCCAGGCGCCGTCGCGCAGGTAGACCTGCCAGGCCGCCCAGGCGTGGACCGGCGGGTTGACGTCGGAGAACGCCCACTCGTACGCGGGCAGCTGTCCGTTGGGGTGCTGAGCCCACTCCCGGCAGAGCAGCACGAGCTGGGCCTTGGCGAAGGCGGGGTCGACGTGGGCCAGCGCGACCGTGTGGAAAGCCAGGTCCCAGGTTGCGAACCACGGGTACTCCCACTCGTCCGGCATCGACATGACGTCGGCCAGCGCGACGTTGCGCCAGGCCGTGTTGCGACCGTCCGGTTCGGGACGGAGGCGTTCCCACGGCGGGGGCGGCGAGGCAGGGTCGCCGTCGAGCCACTCCTCGACGTCGTACCGGTACAGCTGTTTAGTCCAGAGCAGCCCCGCGAAGGCCCGGCGAGCGGTGAGGCGGTCCTCGTCGGGGACGCCGGCCGGGATCACGACGTCGTAGAAGGCGTCGGCCTCCGCCTGCCGGTCGGCCATGACCGCGTCCGCGGTCGCGAACGGCCGGTCGAGGATCGGTGCAGCGGTCAGCCGGAGCCGCACGGTCACCGACTGCCCGGGGGCGACCGCATCCCATCGGTAGTGGTACGCCGCCTTGGTCCCGGTGCCGTCCGTGGCGAGCGCCGACCGGTCGCCGTGGACGATTGCGCGGTCGACGGCGTCCTTGGGGTGCGGTGACCGGTTCGGGACGCCCCACAACGACTCGGCGTCGGACTCGTTGTCGCACAGCAGCGGCTCAACGAGACCCGGCGCGCCCTCCGCCGTGAGGACGTATCGCCCGAGCTGCCCGTGCCGGGCCTCCACCGACACGTGGGTCTGCTCGTCGACGTCGGGCCGGTGGAGCAGCGTGATGCGGGGTTGCCGGTCGTCGCGACCCCAAGCCCAGGTGTTGCGGAACCACAGCTGCGGCACCAGGTGGAGGGGCGCCGAGTCCGGTCCGTGGTTCGTTGCGGTGACACTGACCACGATGTCCGTCGGTGCCGCCTTGGCGTGCGTCACAACGACGTCGAAGAACCGGTCCTCGGCGAGGATCCCCGTGTCGCTGAGCTCGAACTCGTTCTGGGTTCGCGACCGTTCGGCGTTCTCGGCGACCAGCTGGTCGTAAGGAAATGCCGCCTGCGGATACCGGTAGAGGTACTGCCCGAACGAGTGGGTGGGCGTGGCGTCAAGGTGCCACCAGTACTCCTTGACGTCCTCCCCGTGGTTGCCCTCCGGGTTGGTCAGCCCGAACAGCCGCTCCTTGAGCCGGTCGTCGTGGCCGTTCCACATCGCGACCGCGAGGTTGAGGAACCCGAACCGGTCGCAGAGCCCGGCGATCCCGTCCTCGCCCCAGCGGTATGCGCGTCGGTGCGCCTGGTGGAAGGGGAAGTCCGCCCATGCGTCACCGTCGGCGGAGTAGTCCTCGCGAACCGTCCCCCACTGGCGCCCCGCGACGTACGGACCCCAGAGCCGCCACGGGTCGGAGTCGTCTGGCGACTCGGCGAGCCGGGCATGCTCGGCGCTGGGCTCCGAAGGTCGGCGACCGGCGGGACCGAGCGTCACGGGGCTACTCTTCCGCACCTGCCGCTGACCCGCGGCCGCCAGGAGACGACCAGCTGGGCTGGTTCGACCCGCCGGAGTCGTCGACGGCCGCCTAGGTCACCCCACGAAGTTCTCGGCTCCGCTCCGATACTTCGCGGGGACCCCGGACTAGGACCGCCTGGGATCAGACGAGGTAGGCGTTCAGCTCGCGCAGCAGCGGCGGGTGCACTTTCGCGTGCAGAAAGGTCCCGTCCTCGCGGTGCTCGGTACTGAGCACCTCGGACTGCTGGTGGAGCCGGCTGACGAGGTCACCGCGATCGTAGGGAATGACCGCCTTGACGTCGATGTCCGGCCGAGGGAGCTCGTCGGCGATGAGGTCGCGCAACGCGGCGAGCCCTCGGCCGGTCCGCGCCGAGACGACGATCGAGTGCGGCTCATGCCGTCGGAGCCGGTCGAGCACCTGGGGGTCGGCGGCGTCGGCCTTGTTGACGATCACGATCTCCTTGATGTCGTGGCCGCCGACGTCGGCCAGCACGCCCCGGACCACCGAGATCTGTCCCTCCGGGTCGAGGTGGCTGCCGTCGACGACATGCAGCAGCAGGTCGGCGTCGGCCACCTCCTCCAGCGTGGACCGGAACGCCTCGACGAGCTGGGTCGGCAGTGAGCGCACGAACCCGACTGTGTCGGCGAGCGTGTACGGCATCCCGTCCTCGGTCTCCGCGCGCCGGACCTTCGGGTCGAGCGTCGCGAACAGCGCATTCTCGACGAGCACCCCGGCGCCGGTGAGCCGGTTGAGCAGCGACGACTTGCCGGCGTTGGTGTAGCCCACGATCGCCACGCTCGGGACGTGGTTGGCCTGGCGACCGTGCCGCTTGGTCTCGCGCGTGGTCTTCATGTGGCCGATCTCGCGCTTGAGCTTGGCGATCCGGTGGTTGATCCGGCGGCGGTCGAGCTCGATCTTCGTCTCACCAGGACCCCGGGACCCCATGCCCTGCCCCCCGGCGGCCTGGCCACCGGCCTGCCGGGACATCGACTCACCCCAGCCGCGGAGCCGGGGCAGCAGGTACTGGAGCTGAGCCAGCTCGACCTGGGCCTTGCCCTCCCGGCTCTTGGCGTGCTGGGCGAAGATGTCGAGGATCAGCGCGGTCCGGTCGATGACCTTGACCTTGACCACGTCCTCCAGGGCACGTCGCTGGCCCGGCGCCAGCTCACCGTCGCAGACGACGGTGTCGGCGCCGACCGCGATGACGATGTCGCGCAGCTCCTGGGCCTTTCCCTTGCCGAGGTACGTCGCGGCGTCGGGTCGCTGGCGCCGCTGGATGACGCCTTCGAGCACGTCGGAGCCGGCCGTCTCGGCCAGAGCGGCGAGCTCACGGATGGAGTTCTCCGCGTCCTCGAGGGTGCCCTCCGTCCACACGGCGGCGAGGACGACGCGCTCCAGCCGCAGCTGGCGGTACTCGACCTCGGTGATGTCCTGCAGCTCGGTGGACAGTCCGGACACCCGCCGCAGCGCGGCCCGCTCCTCGCGGTCCAGCTGCTCCCCGTCGTGTCCCAGCCGGTCGTCCTCGAGACCGTTCGGCTGGTATGCGTCGGCCTCGGCGGCGATGGCCTCGGCCCGCTCGGCGAGCAGTTCTGAACGTCGCGTCATGATGTCCTTTGAGATCGGGTGCTGCGGAATGTCGCCCAACCAGGGTGACACGAGGAAAACGATCGGCGCGAAACGTTTATGCCTACGCGCCGGTCTCCCGTCGGATCAGCTGGGCGCGGTTGCGCGCACCGACCTTCATCAGCGGCGAGCGCACGTCGCTTTCCACGGTCCGCTCGCTGAGGTAGAGGCGGCCGGCGATCTCGTGGTTGGTCAGACCCTCAACGACGAGGTCGGCGACCTCACGCTCCCGGGGGCTGAGCGGGTCGTCGGCGGCGACGGCCGTGGTGAGCCGGGCGACCAGCGCCTCGGCACGGGCCAGGTGCCCCGGCAGGTCGAGGGTGCGGCAGTCCGCGGCGGCATGGCGCGCCTCGGCGAGGGCGGTTCGGCGGGCGGCGGCCCGGTCGGGTCCGGGCCAGTCGTCGCGCGCCAGGATCTGGGCGATGCCCAGCCGTACGAGCGCGACGTCCGGCGACGTCCGCCCGCTTTCAGTACTGGCACTGAGGTGTGGACGGCCCCCTCGGCGGACCGTCGGACCACTGCACCACAGACACCGACCACACCGATTTCAGGAGCACACCATGGACAACGACCTCGCCACCCAGCTCGCCTCGGCGATCTCGGCGACCTCCGAACGCGAGTTCTTCGCCGACGCGGACACCGCCGAGGCCACCTTCACGGTCAAGGAGAGGTTCGGACGGCGCACCGTAAATGGCCGGATCCCGGTCCGCAGGGCCGACGTGAGCATCGACCAGGACGGCCTGCCGAGCGGCACGGCCAGCCTCGCCCTCACCGGGATCCAGACGCCGAACGCACGCCGCGACCGCGACTTGCAAGGCCGGCGCTTCTTCGCCACCGCCACCTTCCCGCTGCTGGACTTCCGCTCGGTCAGCACCCGCTGGGCGGGCGACAAGGTCGTCGTCGACGGCCTGCTGAGCATCCGAGGCGAGGACTGCCCGCTGAGCCTCGTCGTGACGAAGACCCCCTCGGACGACTGAACGGTCGCCGTGCACGCCACCGGCACCTTCGACCGGATGACGTCTCCACTCCGCGGGGCACCGCGCTGGATCATCGCGCCCGCCGTGGACATCGTCGTCGACGCGGTCCTGCAGCCGGTGTCCGCGTCCCGCTAACGTCGGGCCGTGGCCGGCGAGCACTACTTCACGGCGCAGCCGGCCGGCCCCGCCGACCGACGGCGCGTGGAGGTGGAGCTCGCCGGCCGCCGGCTGGCGGTGCAGACCGCTGGTGGGGTGTTCTCGCCGGACCGCGTCGACACCGGCACGCAGGTGCTGGTGCGCGAAGCACCCGCTCCGCCCGCCGAGGGGGCCTTCCTCGACCTGGGCTGCGGGTGGGGGCCGATTGCGCTGACCCTCGGGCTCCTGGCGCCGGCCGCCTCGGTGTACGCGGTCGACGTCAACGAACGGGCGGTGGCGCTCACCCGAGCCAATGCCGCCGCCATTGGCACGGGCAACGTTCGCGCCGTCCTTCCCGCCGAGGTGCCGGCTGACGTTCGGTTCGACCTGATCTGGTCGAACCCACCGATCCGGGTCGGCAAGCCGGCCCTCCACGACCTGCTTCGCACGTGGCTGTCACGGTTGGCCGACGAGGGCGAGGCATACCTCGTCGTCCAGAAGAACCTCGGGGCCGACTCACTCCACCGGTGGATCCAGGCCGAGCTCGGACTGCCGTGCAACCGGCACGCCGTCTCGAAGGGGTTCCGGATCCTGCGGGTCAGTCGGGGAGGGTGATCGTCCCGTCGGCGACCAGTACCGCAGGGCCGGCCAGCTCCACGTGACCGCCCGGAATGGCACGCACCGATACGCGACCGCCGGGAACGTCGACCGCCCAGTCGGTGTTGTCGTCCGACTCGGCGTCCCACCAGCGGGTGGCGAGGGCCGCCGCGGCCGCGCCGGTCCCGCAGGACCGCGTCTCCCCCACCCCACGCTCGTATACCCGCATGGCGATGTGACCCGGACCGATCGGCCGGACGAACTCGACGTTGGTCCCGCGGTCGGGGTGCGGTGAGACAGCCGGCGGCTCGGTGAGGTCGACGCCCTCGAGGTCGATCTCCGGCGGGAGGATGACGACGGTATGCGGGTTGCCCACGTTGAGGCGCAGCGCCGGCAGCTCGATGCCGCCGCGGGACCGGACGGTGGAGTCGAACCCGCGCTCTCGGGCGCCCTGGGGGTCGACGACGCGCCATGGCCCGAGGTCGACGGCGTAGTGCTCTCCGGCGACGGTCATGGCCTTCACCCCTCCGCGGGTGGCGATGCGGAAGGCGCCGTCCTCGACGAGACCCTCGCGTCTCAGATAGGCCGCGAACACCCGGGAACCATTCCCGCACATCTCCGCCGCCGACCCGTCGGCGTTGTGGTAGTCCATGAACCACGGCGCCTCGGCCGCCTGGTCGCGCACATCGGGTTCCTCGGCGTGGACCGTCGCCACGACGCGGATGACGCCGTCGCCGCCGACGCCTAACCGCCGGTCGGCCAGCAGCCGCACCGCGTCTCGGGTGAGAGGACGGGTCCCGTCGAGGTCGGGCACCAGCACGAAGTCGTTCTGCGTGCCGTGTCCCTTCGTGAACGGCACGGTGGTCATGCCCGCATCCTCCCAGCCGCCCCGACGGCGGCGAGCGCCCGGTCCACCAGGTCCCTCGCGTCGTGTGGCAGCCAGACGATCCGCGGGTCCGCGCGGAACCACGACTCCTGCCGCCGCGCATACCGCCTCGTGGCGGTCGCCGTCGCCTCCTGAGCCTCAGCGGGAGTCATCGTCCCGTCGAGGTGGGCGAGCGCCTGACTGTAGCCGAGCGCCTTCGACGCCGTCCGTCCGTCTCGAAGCCCCTGCGTGACAAGGGTTCTCACTTCGTCGACGAGGCCCTGGCGCCACATCCGGCGAACTCGCTCGTCGACGCGCGCGTCGAGCAGCGAGCGGTCGGCGACGAGCCCGACGACGACGGTCGGCCGGACGTGCTCGCGCGCCGGCAGGCTCGCCGAGAAGGGTCGGCCGGTCAGCTCGACCACCTCGAGAGCGCGGACGATGCGGCGGCCGTTGCGGGGTTCGATGGCGTCGGCGGCGGTGGGGTCGAGCGCGACGAGTCGAGCGCGCAGCACGTCGATGCCGACGTCGGCCAACTCGGCCTCCAGTCGAGCGCGGACCGTCCGGTCCGTCGGCGGGATGTCGAGCCGGTCCAGCGCCGCGCGCACGTAAAGCCCCGATCCGCCCACCAGGACGGCAATGCGGCCCCGCGCACCGATGGCGGCGATGTCGGCTCGCGCATGACGCTGGTATGCGGCGACGCTCGCCTCCTCGCGGACCTCGAGGACGTCGAGCTGGTGGTGCGCGATGCCGCGGCGCTGCTCGAGCGACAGCTTGGCGGTGCCGATATCCATGCCGCGGTAGAGCTGCATGGCGTCGGCGTTGACGACCTCTCCACCCAGCCGCTCGGCGAGGGCCAGCCCGAGCTCGGACTTGCCGGTGGCCGTCGGGCCGACGACGGCAACGACGGGAGACCCCGGAATCTCAGACAAGCCGCTCGTCGTGACCCGCGGCGTCGAGGTGGGCGTCGTCGCCGTCGGGTTCGTCGTCGTGGCCGAAAGGATCGCGGTCGACGCCGGGCATCCACGTGTGGCCGGCCTTGCCCCAGCCGTTCTCCCGGATCGCCTTGCGGGCCCGCTTGGACTGCTTGGCGTCCAGCCGGTCGACGTAGAGCAGGCCGTTGAGATGGTCGAACTCGTGCTGCATGACCCGGGCGAACCAGCCGGTCGCCTGGAACGACCGCTCCTCGCCGTCCGCGTCGAACCCGACGACGGTCACGCGGTCGGCCCGCTTGAGCGGGTAGCTCTCGCCGGGCACCGACAGGCAGCCCTCGCTCTCGGTGTCGGGGTCGGGGCGGTCGGGCGAGATCTTGCTGGCCGAGAGCATCGGGTTGACGACGACCCCCCGGGCCGGGACGTCGTCGTCGTTTGCCATCTCGTAGACGAACAGCCGGAGCGGAACACCGATCTGGGGCGCGGCCAGCCCGACCCCGTGCGCGGCGTCCATCGTCTCGTACATGTCGGCGACCAGCTCGCGGAGACCCTCGTCGAAGGACTCGACGCGTGCGGCCGGACGGTGCAGCACCGGTTCACCGGTGATGACGATGGGACGGACGGCCATGGTGGCGAGTCTTCCAAACGAGCCGGGTCAGAGGCCACCTGGTCGCGTCCGGCCGGGCGAGTTGAGGCCTCCACGCCGCGGACTTACGGTGACACCATGACCTATCCCGGCGCCGAACCGACCCACGAGAAGGCCCACCGGCACATCGACCTCGGCGCCCTCATGGACGGCAGCGAGCGCGGTCCGGAGGTCGCCGAGGAGGACGAATACGGCCAGGCGGCCGACCTCAGCGGCGAGACCACCGACGGGTACGTCTCGGGTCAGGACGAGGGCTCGATCGACTGAGCGCCGGTCAGCTCTGCGTGGCAGTCGACCGGGCGCCCCCGGACACGCGGAGGCGTCGGCCGGTCACGCGCTGCGGTTCGATCCGCACGAACCACGACTTCCGACCCTCCTGCCACGGAAAGATCGGCAGCGAGGCGGCGCTCAACCACTCCTGCGACTCGCGGACGACGTGACCACGGCCTTTGACGACGACGCTCCACCCGGCGCCGTCGTGGAGGTCGTAGCCATCCACCTCGTAAGCCACGTCGGCGCGGCTGGCGGCGGCCAGCTTGGTGCCGGGGGCGGTGCGGAAGACGATCGTGGCGTGGTCGACGATGGCGTTGACCGGGAAGATGTCAGGGCGGCCGTCGACGAGAACGGCGAGGCGCCCGACCGGCGCCTCGCGCAACAGCGCCCAGCAGGCGGGGGGTCCAACGTCTCGGTGGCCGTGGTCTCGTCGTGCGTCATCCCCAGCGCCTCACCGGCCCGACTGACCGCCTGCAGGGCCGAAGGTCCCTGGACCTCAGACGGCGGCGCAGGCCGGCTGGGCGGCGACCGGCGCCGGTCGGCCGACGGTCGGGAGGCCAAGTGAGACCGCCGGTTTGGCGTGCCCCTGCTCCTGCAGCGCCGCCCAGGCGTCGCCGCCACGAGTGCGACGGAGGCGGTATGCGCCGCCGGCCATGCCGCTGTCGGCGACCAGGTGGTGCGGGGCGCCGTAGGTGACGCCGACGGTGACGAGGTCGCCCGGCCGCGGCGGCTCGGCGCCGTCGGGAACCGCGAAGTGGACCAGCCGGTTGTCGCGCGCCCGACCCGACATCCGGTGCGTCGCCGCGTCCTTGCGACCCTCGCCGGTCGCCACCAGAACTTCGACGTCGGCGCCCTCCAGCGCGCGGTTGCCGGCCCAGGACACCTGCTCCTGGACGGCGATGAGCCGGTCGTACCGCTCCTGGACGACCGGCTTGGGCACCTGGTCGGGCAGCGTCGCGGCTGGGGTGCCCGGGCGGATCGAGTACTGGAACGTGAACGCGCTGGAGAACCGCGCCGCCCGAACCACGTCCAGCGTCGCGCCGAAGTCGTCCTCGGTCTCGCCCGGGAAGCCGACGATGATGTCCGTGGTGATCGCGGCGTCGGGCATGAGCTCCCGGACCCGGTCGAGGATTCCAAGGAACCTCGCGCTCCGGTAGGACCGGCGCATCGCCTTGAGCAACCGGTCCGACCCCGACTGCAGCGGCATGTGCAGGCTGGGCATCACGTTGGGCGTCTCGGCCATAGCGAGGACGACGTCCTCGGTGAACGCCGCGGGATGGGGGCTCGTGAACCGGACCCGCTCCAACCCGTCGATCTCGCCGCAGGCCCGCAACAGCTTGCCGAAGGCGAACCGGTCGCCGAACTCCACTCCGTAGGTGTTGACGTTCTGGCCGAGCAGGGTGACCTCCACGACTCCCTGGTCGACGAGCGCGTGGATCTCCGCGAGCACGTCTCCGGCAGGCCGGTCGGTCTCCTTGCCGCGCAGGCTCGGGACGATGCAGAACGTGCAGGTGTTGTTGCAGCCGACCGAGATCGAGACCCAGCCCGCATACGCGCTGTCGCGCCGGGTGGGCAGCGTGGACGGGAAGGTCTCCAGGGACTCGCGGATCTCGACCTCGGCGCGCCGGTTGTGGCGCGCGCGCTCGAGGAGGACGGGCAGCGAGCCGAGGTTGTGGGTGCCGAAGACGACGTCCACCCAGGGCGCGCGCTCGACGATCGTGCCGCGGTCCTTCTGGGCGAGGCAGCCGCCGACGGCGATCTGCATGTCGGGGTTGCGCAGCTTGGCCGGACGCAGCTGGCCGAGGTTGC
>Ga0307288_10000208_pt1 | contig 21248 bp, 21 predicted proteins | sample ER_DNA_142_FD_194469 | JGI IMG/M metagenome (GOLD analysis project Ga0307288, IMG submission 194469) | Bulk soil microbial communities from the East River watershed near Crested Butte, Colorado, United States - ER_DNA_142 | ecosystem: Environmental > Terrestrial > Soil > Floodplain | place... | reverse complement strand
GACTTGGTCGGCGAGCTCGCAACACACAGCGAGGCGTTCCGCACCCGCTGGGCGGCGCACGACGTGCGCTTCCACAACACCGGTGTGAAGCGATTCCACCATCCCGTGGTTGGCGACCTCAGCCTGAGCTACAACCGGTTGGACCTCCCCGCGGATCACGGGCTGACGATCTTCACCTACGCCGCCGAGCCCGGTTCGCGCTCTGCGGAGGCGTTGAAGCTCCTCGGTAGCTGGGCGGCCACTGTCGACTCCGCTGAGTCGGCGCACGCGACCGACTAAAGCTGAGGCCGAGCGCGACACGCACTTGGCCTGGGTTGCGATCAGTGCGCCGAGGGCGACCTGCTCCCCGGACGACACGAGCACCACGCAGGGCTACTTCAGTCGGTCACGCAGGTGGTCACCGACGCGAAGCGAGTTCGCCATCGCGGTCAGAGCGGGGTTGACCGCGCCGATGCTCGGGAAGACGCTCGTGTCGACGACATAGAGGTTGTCGAGCTCGTGCGCACGGCAGTCGGCATTCACCACGGACGTCGCGGCGTCGGCGCCCATCCGACACGTGCCGGCCTGGTGCGCGACCCCCGCCACCGGGATCTCGTTCTTCATGTACGCGAACCGGTGGAACAGATGGCCGGGCTCCATGCGGAGCTTGGCGAGCATCGAATGAAGCTGCTTGTAGAGCTCCTGCTTCGGCTTTTCATTCGTCGCCGTGTAGGCGAGGGTGAGCTTGCCGTCACGGTCGACGGAGACCCGGTTCTCGGGCCGCGGCAGATCCTCGGTGGAGAGCCAGAAGTCGACCGCGTGCTTGGCGACCTCCTCCAGCGACCAGTGCGGTGCAAGCTTCGTCTCGCCCGGCTTTTCGCCGTGGAACATCGGCGCCTGTGACTTGCCGACCATCTGGATGTTCCCGAGCGGGTAGTCGTGGCCGTTGCCGGCGAAGTAGAAGTCGTTCAGCCCCAGCGTCTTCTGGAAGATCGTCGGGTTCTCGTCGCGCGAGAGCGCGAGCACGGCCTGGCTGTTGTGGAACATGTAGTTGCGACCGACCTGGTCGGAGCCGTTGGCGAGCCCGTTCGGGTGCTCGTCGGTCGCGGAGAGGAGCAGGAGCTTCGCCGTGTTGGCGGCACCGCAGGCGAGCACGACGACGTCGGCTTCGTAATGCTCGAGCTCGCCTTCGCGTTCGACGACGACTGCGCTCAGGGCTTTCCCGTCAGGCTCGGTCTCGAGCCTGACTGCCTTCGCGTTCGTCAGCAGCTCGACGTTCGGATGCTCGAGAGCCGGCCGAACGCCGAACACGTCGGCGTCTGACTTGCCGTGGACGGCGCACGGGAACCCGTCGCAGTTCTGGCAGCGGACGCAGGCGCTGTAGGGCATGTTCGGCTCGTTCAGCCGGATACCGCAGGGAGCGTGGAACGGGTGGTAGCCCGCCGCCTCGAGATCGTCGGAGAGCTGCTGGATCCGCGGTTCGTGCGAGACGGCAGGAAATGGGTATGGCGCGCTGGCATACGACTCGGTGGGATCCTTGCCGTGCTCGCCGTGGACCTCGTACAGCTGCTCGGCCTTCGAGTAATAGGGCTCGAGCTCGTCGTAGGAGATCGGCCAGGCCGGCGAGATCCCATCGTGGTGCTGGAGGTCCTGGAAATCCTCCGCCCGCAGCCGATAGAGCGCCGCGCCGTAGAGCTTCGTGGCGCCGCCGACGAAGTAGTGGATCTGCGGTTGGAACGGCTTCCCTTCGGAGTCGTACCAGGTGTCCTCGGAGACGTAGCGGTTGTCGACGAAGACGTCCTGCGCGAGCCAGTTGGAGGGTTCGCGGGGGAGCCAGTCGCCCCGCTCGAGCAGCAGGATTCGCTTCCCGGACGGTGCCAGGTGCCGCGCAAGAGTGCCGCCGCCTGCCCCGGTGCCGACGATGATGACGTCGTACGAATCCATCTCTAGACGTCCGCTTCCAACTCGGGGAGCATGATCCGGCCCGCGGCCTCCATCAGCGCGAGGTGCGAGAACGCCTGCGGGAAGTTGCCGAGATGGCGGCCGGTCGCGGCGTCGAACTCCTCGGCATAGAGACCGAGCGGAGAAGCGACGCGGAGCAGCCGTTCCATCAGATCGCGTGCCATCTGCAACTCGCCGACGATCGCAAGCGCCGAGACGAGCCAGAAGGAGCAGATCAAGAACGTCCCCTCCTTGCCCGAGAGGCCGTCGTCCGTCTCGTCGGTCTTGTACCGCAGGACGAAGCCGTCATCCGTCAGTTCTTCAGCGATCGCCAGCACGCTCGCCTTCAAGCGTGCGTCGTCGCCTGGGAGGAAGCCGAAGATCGCAGCAAGCAGCGTGGAAGCATCCAGTGCCTCGCTCCCGTAGCGCTGGCACAGGACGCCGCGGTTGTCGACGCCGTTCTCCAGGATGTCCTCGCGAATCTCGTCGGCGACCGCGGCCCACTTCTCCTGCGCGGCCCCATCACCTCGGATCTCGGCCAGCTTCGCGGCGCGATCGAGCGCGACCCAGCACATCAGCTTCGAAGAGACGTAGTGCTGCGGCTTGCCCCGCGCCTCCCAGATCCCCTGGTCGGTCTCGCGCCAGACCTTCGTCGCGCACTCGGCCTGGGTCTGTACGAGTGGCCAAAGGCGCCGCGGCAGCCGCTCGCTGCGGTGCGTGTGCAGCAAGATCGAGTCGAGCGCCGCGCCGAAGACATCGTTCTGCCGCTGGTCGAAGGCGCCGTTGCCCACTCGCACCGGACTGGCGCCTGCATAGCCGGTCATCTCGTCGCGCGTGGACTCCGTCAGGTCGCGGCGGCCGTCGATCCCATACATGATCTGCAAGGACCCGTCCTCCGTCGCCTCGACGTCGGCGACGAACTCCATGAACTCGTCGGCCTCCCAGTCGAGGTTGAGCATGTGAAGCGCCTGCAGCGTGAAGGTCGTGTCGCGAATCCAGGTGTAGCGGTAGTCCCAGTTCCGCTCGCCGCCGGGCGTCTCCGGCAGCGATGTCGTGAGCGCCGCCACCGTCGCTCCGGTCGGCATGTAGGTGAGTCCCTTGATCGTGAGCGCCGAGCGCTGGACGGGGCCCCGGAACCGATGGTCGGGGATTCGAGCTCGCCCGAGCCAGGCGCGCCAGAACCGCGTCGTGGCTGCGATCCGAGCGTCGGCTTCCTCGACATCCTCAGGCGAGACGAGACCCTCCTCCCACGAGAGGGAGCAGTAGGCCCGTTCGCCGGCCTCGAGCACGTGGCGTGCCCGAATCCGGTTCGCCTCGACCCCGAGCCCGAGGTCTGTTTGCAGGCGGATCGTCGTCCCGGCCCCGGTCGCATCAGCGGCGTGCCTGTCGTCGCCGAGGAGCGTCCATTCCGCAGGCGCCCGTCCGTAGTCGAAGGCGGGCTCGCAGACGAGCTCCACCTCCACCTGCCCTTCGAGGCATTCGACCGTACGGATCAACATGTGGTCTGCGTCGTCGTCGGCAGGCGGCCTGGTGTGGGGCGTGATCGTATCCTCGTGCTCGCGCGGGCTCATCGTCAGCGCGTCGCGGACGACGATCCAGCCGTTCGGTGTCTTCCACGTCGTCTCGAGCACGTTCGTCCCGGGCTGGTAGACGACATCGGTCGGGTGATTGATTCCGAACGGACCGAAGCGGAAGAAGCCGGCCTCGCGGTCGAGCAGGCTGCCGAAGACGCTCGGCGAGTCGAAGCGCGGCACGCAGAGCCAATCGATCGCGCCGTCCGGCGCGACGAGTGCACCGGTGTGGCAGTTGGAGAGAAACGCGTACGCCGCGATCGGCGGGAACGGCGAAGGGGCGGCTGCGCTCTGCGGCTTCCTCTCGGTTGCGGACTCGACGGCGGTCACTAGGCCATCCAGGGCTCGTGCCACTGTCCGTGGCCGGCGACGAGCTTCGCGGCGGCCTTCGGGCCCCAGCTCCCCGGCGCGTACGCCTGCACGGGGGGCGGCGCGTCGAGCAGGGGCTGCATCACTCGCCACGCCTCCTCAACGCCGTCCTGGCGTGTGAAGCGCTTGCTGTCGCCGATCATCGCGGCGTGCAGGAGCACCTCGTACGGCGCGGCGCCTTCACCACCTTCCTCCGCGAACTCCATGTCGAGCTCGATCGGTTCCGGAGCTGCCGTTCTGGCGCGGCGCGCGTCGACGACCAGCCTGACTCCGGTCGCCGGGTCGAGCTTGACGACGAGCTGATTCGCCTCCGGCCGGTGGCGCTCGTCCCAGAACCCGAGGCGCGGCGGATGCTTGAAGACGAGCCGTAGCTCGGTCTGTGTCATGGGGAGCTTCTTGCCTGTTCGGATGAAGAACGGGACTCCCGCCCAGCGCCAGTTGTCGATGTCGAGGCGCAGCGCCGCGTAGGTCTCCGTCTGAGAGTCCGGCGCGACCCCATCGATCTCGCGGTAGCCGTCGTACTGGCCGCGAACGTAGTGCTCGGGATCGGCATCCGCGATCGCCCGGAAGAGCGCCACCTGCGCATCCTTGAGGGTGCTGGAATCGTCCGACGACGGCACCTCCATCGCGGCCGACGCGACGACCTGCATCAAGTGGTTGACGACGACGTCGCGAACAGCGCCGACGGGATCGTAGAAGTGGCCGCGGTCCTCGACCCCGAAGCTCTCGGCCATTGTGATCTGCACGCTCTCGAGGTAGTTGCGGCTCCAGAGCGGCTCCAGCATCGCGTTGGCGAAGCGCAGGTAGAGGATCTCGTCCGTGCCCATTTTCCCGAGGAAGTGATCGATGCGGTAGAGCTGCGACTCGTCGATGTACTGGTGGAGCTCCGCCGCAAGCTCCACCGCCGACGCGCGGTCGTGGCCGAACGGCTTCTCGACGACGACGCGAGCGTTCTTCGTCAGCCCTGCGTCAGCCAGGCCTTTGACGACGGTGCCGAAGAGGAACGGCGGGATTTCGAGGTAGAAGACCGGGCTCTCGGCACCGTCGATCGCCTCGGCAACACGCTCGTACGTGGCCGCATCGGAGAAGTCGCCGGCGACATAGGAAAGCCGGTCGGCGAAGCGTTCGAAGACCTTCGGGTCGAGCTGCTCACCGGCACCTTCGATCGAGTCTCGTGCGCGCTCCTTCAGCTGGTCGATCGTCCAGTCGTCCACGGCGACGCCCACGATCGGACAGTCGATCAGGCCCCGGCGCTCAAGCCGATAGAGCGACATGAACGTCATCACCTTCGCCAGGTCGCCCGTGATCCCGAAGGCCACGAAGACGTCCGCAGGACGCGGGTCCTCGACTCGCGCTGGAGTGGTCGCGGCGGGTGCCACGGTCGTCATTGCTGTCTCCTCTCTCGCGGGAACGCGCCTGTCGCCGCCGTCACCCTAGGGTCGCGTCCCGGCTTTTCGCATCGTCCGGATCGCACGACGTCGCCGCTCATGTCTCGACCGTGATCCGCGCCTCTCGCTGGTGCGTCAACCCCGCACCGGCCCAGTCGACGACGGCCTTCGCGCGATCCTCGTTCGTCGGCAGCAGCGCTAGATGGACCGTTCCCCAGGCCACCGAGGCCGTCTTGCCCTTCATCGTCCGCCCGCCGAGCATCTGCACAACGGCGGTGCCCCGTCCGATCGTCGCCATCGTCCCTTTGTCCTTGTACTTGAACGGCTTCGTTGCCTTGCCGGAAACCCTGCGGGCGATCGTCTCGCCGGCGTGTTCGCCCGCCTGGAGCGCCACCGAGCCGAGTTGTGGCAGCACCTGACCCGTCTTTGCGTCGGTGATCGCGGCGACGTCGCCGACCGCGTAGACCTCGGGGTGCGAAGGGACTCGAAGCTCTTCGTCGACGCCGATCCGGTTGCCCCTCTCGAGCTCGAGCCCGAGTGACTGAACGAGCCGGTTGCCCTGCAGGCCGGCTCCCCAGACGAGCGTGTGCGCTTCGAGCACGGTGCCCGACTTGAGCGTCACGCGGCGCGGCGCGATCGACGCAACCACCTCGCCGGTCAGCACTTCGACACTGCGCTTGGCGAGCGCCTTCTCCGTATAGGTGCGGATGTCCGGTTTGAACATCGGGAAAAGCTCCGGCCCCGCCTCGACGAGGGTGATCCGGGCTTGTTCCGGCAGCAGCACATCGGGGTAATCCTTCGAGAACATTCCGTGGTAGAGCTCCGCGAGCGCGCCCGCAGTCTCGATCCCCGTCGGGCCGCCGCCGACGACGACGACGTTCAGGGCGCCGTCCTCGATCAGCGCCGGCTTTCGATCGGCCGCTTCCCAGGTTTTCAGGACATGGTTCTTCAGGCGAACCGCATCGGCGAGCGTGTAAAGCGGGAAGGAATGTTCCGGCGCTCCCTCGACACCGAAGAAGTTGACCTCCGCGCCGAGCCCGAGGACGAGGTAGTCGTAGGTCAGCGGTTCGAGTTCACTGAAGCGGACCTCGCGCGCGTCGAGATCGATCGCCATGACCGTGTCCTGGTGAACGCGCGCGTTCACCTGCTTGTGGACGAGGTCGCGAATCGGGTGGCCGACTGCCGGCTGCTCGAGGAGCCCCGTCGCCACCTGGTACAAGAGCGGCTGGAAGGTGTGGTAATCGTGCTTGTCGACGAGGACGACGTCGACCTCGCTCTTCTTCAGCTTCTGCACGGCGCCGATGCCCGCGAAGCCGCCGCCGACGACCACGACGCGGGGGCGCCGCGCTTTGTTGTCGCGTTTTGCGCTCACGGACTCGTCCCAACCTACGGAGACTCCTCGGGTCTTGGCTCATCCCAAGGGGGTGATCGCCCTCAAGTAGACCCCCTCCTTCATCCGATCTGGGCGACGCGGACGCCGGTCGTCCTCGTGAAACATTCGTGCGATGCGGTGTTCCACGTCACCCGCTGACGTGCCTCTCCGAGCGCACCGGCGGAGCTGATGCTCGCAACGACGCTCCAGGCGGCGCGAAGCCAGATGGCGTTCACGCTGGGGTTCCACATCATCCTCGCATCGCTCGGTGTTGCGCTGCCGGCGTTGATGTTGATCGCGAACTACCGCGGCCTGCGTCACCAGGATGCGGACGCCTTGAAGCTGGCGCAGCGGTGGTCCAAGGCGGTTGCGGTGACGTTCGCAGTCGGCGCGGTGACGGGGACGGTCCTGTCGTTCGAGTTCGGGCTCCTCTGGCCGGCGTTCACGGGACGCTTCGGCGAGGTGTTCGGTGTGTTGTTCGCGATCGAGGGCCTCTTCTTCTTCGTCGAGGCGATCTTCATTGCGATCTACATCTTCGGCTGGAAGCACCTCTCGCCGTGGACGCATTTCTGGAGCGGCCTGCCGGTCGTGATCGCTGGCCTTGGCGGAGCGTTCTCGGTCGTCGCCGTGAACTCGTGGATGAACCAGCCTCAGGGGTACGCCCCGACGACGGGCAAGGTGACGTCGGTCGAGCCGCTGAAGGTCATCTTCAACCCCGCGGTCCCCTACGAGGTCCCCCACATGATCCTTGCGGCGTATCTGGTCACCGGGTTCCTCGTGGCATCGACTTATGCGGTCGGGATGCTCCGCGGCCGCCGGGACCGCATCCATCGCCTCGGACTGCTGATCCCGCTGACGGTCGCGTGCATCGCAACGCCGGTCCAGTTCGCCGTCGGCGACACCGCTGCGCGGGCGATCGCGAAGGACCAGCCGATCAAGTTCGCAGCGATGGAGTGCGTCCAGACGACCTCCACGCACGTGACGGAGTACCTCGGCGGCAGATGCACCTCGAGCGGTGTGAAAGGCGGGATCGGGATCCCGGGCCTCGACTCGTTCCTCGTCGGTTGGAGCACCAGCACGCAAGTGGTTGGGCTCGATTCGGTCCCGCCCGACGACCGGCCGCCGGCGAACACCATGCTGCACTGGGCGTTCGATGCGATGGTCGGAATCTGCACGCTGCTGATCGGGCTCGGCCTGTGGTTCGGGATCGGCTGGCTGCGCAAGAAGGACGTCCCGCAGTCCCGCTGGTTCCTTCGTGCGACGGCCGCGTCCGGCGTGCTCGCAGTGGTTGCGCTCGAGTGTGGCTGGATCGTGACCGAGGTCGGGCGCCAGCCGTGGATCGTCTACAACGTCATGCGTACGTCTGATGCGGTCACGCACGCGAGCGGCATCGGCGTCACGTTCGCCGCGGTCGTTGTGCTTTACGTTGCGCTCGCGGCGGCGCTCATCATTACGCTGCGCGCGATGTCGCGACGTTGGCGCGATGCCGACGAGGACGCCGTCGAGGGGCCGTACGACCCCGACTCTCAGGCGCCGCCCGGTGCTCTGGCAGAGGGTTCACAGTGAGTCGCGCCGATGCCGTCGCGGTCGTCCTCTGGATCGGGGCGACCCTGTACGCCATCTTCGGCGGCGCGGACTTCGGGGCCGGCCTTTGGAGCCTGCTCGCCGGCGGGGGGGAGCGGGGCCGTCGGCCGCGCGCGTTGATCGACTGGGCGATCGGGCCGGTCTGGGAGGCGAACCACGTCTGGTTGATCTTCGTGCTCGTCGTGCTCTGGACCGGCTTCTCGTCCGCATTCGAGTCGATCTTCTCGACCCTGTTCATCCCGCTGTGCCTCGCTGCGCTCGGGATTGTGCTGCGGGGCTCCGGCTTCGCGTTCCAGCACAGCGCGCGTCGCGCGAGCGGGCGAGCGCTGGCGGCGACGATCTTCGGGCTGGCCTCGGTGCTCACGCCCTTCTTCATGGGTACCGTCGTCGGCGCGATCGCAGGCGGCCGCGTGCCCGTTGGCAACGCCGCGGGCGACCCGGTGACGAGCTGGCTCAACCCGCTCTCGCTCGTGATCGGCGCGCTCTTCGTTGCCACCTGTGCCTATCTCTCGGCGGTGTTCCTCGTCAGCGACGCCCGACGGGCCCGCGCTCCCGACCTCGAGCGGTACTTCGGCACTCGCGCTCTTGTCTCCGCGATCGTGACCGGGGCGCTCGCCGCGGCCGGCCTCGTCGTGCTGCGGAGCGACGCACGATTCGTCTTCGACGGCCTCAAGGGCGACGCATTGCCGCTCGTGATCCTCTCGATCGTCTGCGGAAGCGCCGTCCTCGTCCTCCTGCGCCGCAACGCCCGACGCGGAGCCCGAGTGCTCGCCGCGGGCGCGGTGGCATGCGTGATCTGGGCGTGGGGTGTCGCGCAGCATCCGTACCTGCTGCCGCAGAAGCTCACCATCGCCGCTGCAGCAGCTCCGAGCGCGACCCTGACGAGTCTGCTCGTCGTTTTCGTCGTTGCCGTCCTCGTCGTCCTGCCATCGCTCGGGCTGCTGTTCACGCTCGTTCAACGCAACCTCGTCCGGGAGACGTCGACGCCGGCGGTGCAACTGCACGACGAACCAGGCGCCGACACGTTGCGCCGCTGACGATCGTCTGGCATTCCACCGTGCAGTGACGACGCCCAACGCCCAGCGAGCGCCGACTCCCGACCCCGTCGAGCTGCTGCGGAGCCGAAGCTATCTGGTCCTGCTCGTCTTCGGCGCCCTCGTCGGTGTGGTCGCCGCAGCCGTCGCCTACTTCTTCTTGAAGGCCGTCCAAGAGGTCCAGCACTTCGTCTTCACGAGCCTGCCTGGTGAGATTGGGTTCAGCCACGAGCCGCTCTGGTGGCCGCTGCCGTGCCTCGCGTTGGCCGGCCTGCTGGTCGCACTGACGATCCGCAACCTCCCCGGTACCGCAGGACACAAACCCGCCGAGGGATTCAAGACCGGCAGCCCGGTTCTGCCGATCGAGCTGCCGGGGATCGTGCTCGCTTCCTTCGCGACACTCTCCCTGGGCGTCGTGCTCGGGCCGGAGGCGCCGCTGATCGCGATCGGCAGCGGCCTCGGTGTCTTGATTCTGCGCCTCGTCAGGCGCGACGCGCCCGCGACGGCGATCGCCGTGATCGGCGCGGCCGGCAGCTTTGCTGCGATCAGCACCCTCCTCGGTTCCCCCATCGTCGGCGCGTTCTTGCTGATGGAGGCCGCGGGCATCGGCGGCGCGATCCTCGGAGTCGTGTTGGTCCCCGGGTTGCTCGCTGCCGGAATCGGGTCCCTGATCTTCGTCGGGCTCGACAACTGGACCGGATTTGGAACGCTGTCGCTGGCCGTCCCGCAGATCCCGCACGCCGGCAGCCCTCGCGGCGCCGAGTTCCTCTGGGCGATTGGGATCGGCGTTGCCGCAGCGATCCTCGGTACCGCCATCAAACGAGTCGGGCTGGCCCTGCAACCGATCGTTGAGCGCCGCATCCTCGTGCTGACCCCTCTGGTAGGGCTGACCGTCGGCGGTCTCGCGATCGCGTTCGCCAAAGCCACGGGGAGGAGCTCGTCGCAGGTGCTCTTCTCGGGCCAGAACGACCTTGCTCCCCTGATCCACAACGCCGCCAGTTGGTCGGTTGGTGCACTGACGATTCTCATTGTGTGTAAGGCCCTCGCCTACGGGGTTTCGCTGAGCAGCTTCCGAGGCGGCCCTGTCTTCCCTGCGATGTTCATCGGTGCCGCAGGCGGGATAGCCCTATCGCACGCTCCCGGCCTCCCGATGATCGCCGGTGTCGGTATGGGCATCGGGGCAATGTCAGCGACGATGCTTGGTTTGCCTCTGACGTCCGTCCTGCTTCCGAGTTTGTTCCTCCAAGCCGACGCTCTCACCCTGATGCCGCTCGTGATCGTCTCGGTCGTCGTGGCCTACGTCACCTCAGCCAGACTCGCCCCGCCGCCACGTCATGTGCGACACGTTCCATCCGCTAAAGCTGACGAAGTTCGCGAAGGACCTTGACGCCGACAGATACGCCTATTCGTGGTACGAGGACGCGAGCGGCGTCGGCCTAACCTCGCACTTCCAAGCCCCTCCACTTCCCAAAACCGCTTTTGTCCTTGCCCAGTAGGTACTGGGAACGACCTGATACGTGGGAAAGGGGAGGGCATATGAAGCTCAGGTCTCTGAAGGTTCTCGTGCTCGCTGCGATCGTCGCAGCGAGCGTGCTGACAGCGGCCGCGCCTTTGGGCGCTGCCGAGCAGAATGCTTACAAGGTCACGAATCTCGTCTCGAACACCGCTGCGATACCGGCGGTGATCCACGACGGGAGCCTCCGCAACGCTTGGGGTCTGACCGCCAGTTCGAGCTCGCCCTGGTGGGTGGCCGACAACGCGGCCGACGTGTCAACGTTGTACAACGGCAATCCTCCGCCGACAAAGGTCCCGTTGACGGTCTCGGTTCCGACCGCGCCGACCGGGACCGTGTTCAACATCGCCAATACGAGCGGGGCATTCCCCGTGACTGGCGGCACGTCGCGGTTCTTGTTCGCGACCGAGCATGGGCAGATCCTCGGTTGGCCAGGGTCTGGAGATGCACAGGTGAGTGCTGCGCAGAGCTTTGCCTCCGGAGCGATCTACAAGGGCCTCGCGATTGCGACCACGTCCGCAGGGCCACGCCTCTACGCGACCGACTTCCATAACGGCCGGGTGGACGTGTGGGACGGCTCCTGGAATCTCGTCAACCCGACGTCGAGCTTCGTCGATCCATCGATTCCCGCGGGCTATGCGCCGTTCGGCATCCAGCGGATCGGCGACTCGATCTTCGTCACCTACGCGAAGCAGGACGCCGATGCAGAAGACGACGTGCACGGCCAAGGGCTCGGCTTCGTCGACGCGTACGACACGGCCGGCAACCTGCAGGGCCGAGTCGCGCAGCACGGCCAGCTGAACGCGCCGTGGGGGCTCGCAATGGCTCCCGCGAGCTTCGGTCGGTTCGCGAACGACCTGCTTGTCGGCAACTTTGGTGACGGCGAGATCAACGCCTACGCGCTGCAGCCGAACGGCAAGTTCGAGCACCGTGGCGAGTTGCGCGGAACCGACGGCAAGCCAATCGCAATCGACGGCCTCTGGGCGCTCGAGTTCGGGAACGGCGGCAGCGCCGGCCCGAGCAAGACGCTCTTCTTCACCGCAGGCCCGAACGACGAGATGGACGGGCTCTTCGGCTCGATCGACCCGGGCTAGCCCCGAGCTCACGTGCCCCGGCCGCAATCGCGGCCGGGGCTTCCTTCTCAAGACTCGTCGTCGTAGATGACCACGGTGTCTGCGAGGAAGTCCTGCAGTGCCCGCCGCCGATCATCGACCAGTACGGGCAGGAAGCCGGTGAAGAGGAGAAGAATCGCCACGATGAGTCCGAGTAGGCGCACGAGCGAACGTCCCAAGCCTAGTGCGGAACCGTCACCATCGACGACGCGCAGGTGCAGTAGCCGCATCCCCGGCGTCTGGCCGGCAGTCGACCAGAATCCGGTGAAGTAGGCGACTTCTACGAGGAACCCGGCGACGGCGATCACCGTCCCCACGACCGAGGCCGGGCGGGGATCCCAGACGAGCGAGACGACGAGGCCGATGATGGCGGTGCCGGTCAGAAAGATCATGGCCACGAGTGCCGCGTCGACAGCCAGCGCAACGCCCCGGGTCGCGATCCCGGCATAGGGAGCGTGCACCGAACCTCCCGCCGCGACTTGAGTGCGCGGCGCTCGGTGGAACCAGCGTCGCGGTCCGCGTTCGATCGCGTCGTCGAGTTTGCGCAGGCGTTGGCTGAGCCCGGCCACCAGCTCCCCGGCAAAGGACATCGACTGTCCTTTGAGTGCCGCGCGTAGCTCAGCGCTCCCCAGAACCTGCGTCAGCGCGCGCTTGAACGCGGGGCTGCGCACCACCCGGTCGGTGAGGTCGAGTGTGAGACGGCTCTCCAGCGCATCGGCAAGAACCCGCTCGAGAGCCGGGCTGGCGAGAACCTGGGCGACGAGTCGCTCGGTCCGCTCGACCTCGCGCGCCGACACCATCTCGCCCTCGAACTCCGCACTGGCAAGCACTTCGGCCACAAGGCGTTCGACAACCCGATGCTCGATCAGCGAGCGTGCGACCGCCTCCGGCAGTGCACCTGCGAGGACACCATCGACCACGTGCTCGGCCTCGGGCGCGGAGAGCACACCCTCGGCCGCTGACTCGAGCCGGCGCCGCGCGTCGACCTCGGCGTTTCGCCCCGTCGCGGCGAGACTTTCGGCTCGGCCTCGAAGCGGCCCGACGAGCGGCGAGCGCGCCAACACCCGTGCCGGCAAGAGAGCCAACCGGCCTGTCGTCGCACCGATCCGGCCGGTTGTCACCACCAGGCCCATGAAGACGTTTCGACCGCCGTTCCTACGGGTGCCAGACTGGTCGTCGTGGAGACTCGGGAGCTCCTGGTCGACGGGTCGCGGACCGCGTATCGGGTCGTCGGTGCCGGCAAGGCGGTCGTTCTTGTCCACGGGCTCTCAGGCTCCTGGCGCTGGTGGGAGCCGGTACTCGAACCTCTGGCCCAGCAGCGCCGTGTTCACTTGCTCGACCTGCCCCGGCTGGGACGGCGACTTCCCGCCGCCGAGCTGACAGGTTGGCTCGGCCGTTGGCTCGACGCGGCCAAGCTCGAGAGCGTGGATCTCATCGGCCACTCGCTCGGCGGGTTGATTGCGGCCGAGTTGGCTGCGGAGCAGCCGCAGCGTGTGCACCGGCTTGCGCTTGTCGCTCCGGCTGGGATCCCCTGCGGAAATACCGTGCTCAGTCGCAGCGCGCGGTTGCTCGGCACGCTGTACGACGTCCGTGGCCGGTTGCCGACGATCGCGCACGATGCGATGCGGGCCGGACCGTTCAGCCTCATTCGCGGGGCGCTGTTCGCATCCCACCGGGACCTGAGCGTGGAGCTCGCGTCGATCCAGGCCCGGACGCTACTCATTTGGGGCGAGGACGACCGGTTGCTTCCCGCGCGGATCGCGGCCGAATGGCAGAACGTCTTGCCTGGTTCCCGGCTCGTCCGCCTCCGCTGCGGCCACGTACCGATGTGGGAAGCGCCACGGGAGCTTGCTTCCCACTTGCTCGACTTCTTCGGCGAGGAGCGCTTCGACCATCCCGGCGACGAGGTCGGGCTGGGAGTAGTGCACGGCGTGCGGTTGGCGCGGAACGACGACGAGCTGACCGCGGGGCAGTAGGGCCGCGGCCGTCTTCGCCCACGTCTGGCCGACGAACCCGTCTTTCTCGCCGCGTACGACCAGCGCCGGCTGCGTGATCAGCGGCAGGCGCTCCTCGATCCGGTCGGCGAGCGCCGACCGTGCGGTCGCCAAGAGCGCTGCGACACCGAAGCGAACGTCGTCGCAGGCCGTGCGCGCGAGCAGCGACCCCGGTTCCCGCGCTGCATCACGCAGCCCGTCGAGGAGCTGGCGGCGCGCGGTGCGTCGCTGCGGATCGACAGTAGGACCGATGAGGACGATCGGCCCGACGCGCCCTGGCCGACGGACGGCGAGCTCCGTAACGACCTGGCAGCCCATCGAGTTCGCAACGAACGCGGGACACTGGAGCTCGGCCGCGTCCAGCAAGTCGGCGAGCGCTGAGGCAAGGTCGGCGATACCGAGCGGGGTGGTTGGCTGCTCACTACGGCCGAACCCCGGCAAGTCCGGCACGAAAACCGAGAAGGAGGAAGCGAGCGACCGGGCGAGCGGGAGCATGTAGGTGCCCGAAACCCCGTATCCGTGGAGAAGCACAACGGGCATTCCTTCTCCACCGGTGCGTGCGTGGATTTTGAGGCCAAGCACGTCGAGCCACCGGCTCGTCAGCGGCCGGCCAGCAGCCGCTCGCGGCTCAGGAACCGCGGCTCGGCGCGAGGAGGCCGATGATCGCGCCACCACTCCAGAAAACCAACAACCTCTGGCCGCTGCGTCATCCCAACCGGACGATGCTGTGTCTCAGGTGCATTGATTTCTTCTGCGTCGACGTGCGCCGCTCGCTGTGCGCAGCGAAGGCGTCTCCTTCAAGCTCCCGGTCGAGCTGATTAGCGCGGCAGCAGATATGGCTTGTCGCCAGCGAGCTCTCCGGCCGCGCGGCGGGGTCGAGGGGAATCATCTCAACGGGATGAGGCATTACGTCGTACATGACGCCACCCTCTAGAAGCGACGGATAACCGCCGCTTCTCGCTAGGGAGGAATCATGTGGTGGGGGATTGGTATCGGGGGCGCCATTCTGTACTTGATCGTGGCTTTCACGCTCGGGCTGATGACGCTCAGGAACGGGCACGGCTGGATGTTCTTCTTCGGGATCTTCTTCCCGATCCTCTGGATTTTCGGCGCATTCATGTCGCCGCCCGAGCGGGCGGCACCGGCCTAGAGCTCGCCCGCGGGGTTGGTTCGCATTCACCCGTAATGGATGAAGCCCGACTGTCCTTTCGGCGCCAGACTTTGCAAGATCCGGAAACCGATCCGGGATCGAACCAGGGAGGCACGAGATGCCCTTCAGACGACGACGCCCATTGATGCGTGCAGCAGCCGTAGGCGGGGTTGCGTATGTCGCAGGGAAGGCAGGCGCCAAATCAGCGGAAGGAGAGGCTGATCCGAACGCACCCGCGGAGCAGCAGGAGGCGGAGCAGCAAGCGGTGGCTGGTGATCCGGCTCCTGCCGCGCCTTCCGCAGACGCGAGCATGGAGGAGCTGACCAAGCTGAAAGGGTTGCTCGACAGCGGCGTGCTCACGCAGGACGAATTCGACGCGCAGAAGCAGAAGATCCTTCAGAACATGTAGAGGGTTCGAGCCGAAGACTTCGCGAGACATTGACGACGCGGCCGGAGCGAGCACGGCTCGGCCGTGCACTCGGGCGCAATCGTCGTCGGCGGGCCGGGATCATCCAGCTCTTCTACGTCATATCCGCTGTCGTGCTCGCGTTGGTCGTGCCTAGCATTCCCATCGGCTTCACCGTGCCCAGCTCTCGGGCAGCAGAGTTGCTCGTGGCGATCGGGGCCGGGACGATCACCCTCATTGCGGTCGTGTACTCGTTGCTGTTTCTCGTCGTGCAGTTCGGCTCGACGACGTTCACGCCGCGGCTCAACCTCTTTCGCGACGCGCCGATCATCCCGCACTCCTTCGGCTTCTTCACGGCGATCGCGACCTTCTCGCTCACCTGCTTGTTCACCATCGGCCAAGACGGGAACACCTCCGGCCTGGTACCGATCGTCGCGATCGTCGGACTGCTCGCGGGCATCGCTCTGTTCCGCGTTCTGCAGGGGGAAGCGTTCGCGTCGATCCAGCTCGCAACTGCTCTCGAGCAGGTGACCTCGCGAGGCCGGGAAACGCTGGACGAGCTCTACTTGGAGGAGTTCGGGGCGCGGCAGGCCCGGGACGAAGTCACCGGGGCGCACGAGCTTAGGTGGCCGAACCAGGATGCGGTACTCCAGGTGATCGACGTCCCACGCGTGCTCGACGTTGCGGCACAGTCCGACGCGGTCGTCGATTTCCAGGTCGGAACGGGCGACACGATCAGGCAAGACGGAGTCGTCGCTCTGCTTCACGGCCCCATCGACGACACCCTCGATGATGAGATCCTCCGCGCGCTCGACGTCGGCCGTGAACGGACGTTTGAGCAAGATCCCCTGTGGGCGCTCCGGATCCTTGCCGACATTGCTCTCCGCGCGCTCTCGCCGGCGCTGAACGATCCAACTTCGGCGGTTCAGGCGCTCGACGGAATCGATGCGTTGCTCAGACGGCTGGCCACGCGGAAGCTTGACCTAGGCAAGATCACGGACTCGGACGGAAACGTGCGTGTGCTGCTCGTGTTGCCGACATGGGACGACTGTCTCGCCGTCGGTCTGGACGAGATCATCGGAGCGAGCCGTCAATCGCCCAACGTTCGCGGGCGTGTGGCCGAACTGCTTCGCGACCTGCTCTCGATCGCCCCGGACGTTCGCCATCCTCCGGTTCAGGCACGACTCACCCAGGTCCTCAGCGTTGAGACACCTCTTGACTGTAACGAGGGGTCGGAGCGTGGAAGTCGAGGTGGTGAACTAACAACCAAGGGACCGCGCTAGATGGGAGCGTCCTTCGGTTGGGGAGCCTTGGCGGCGTCCTCGCTCGTGATCGGCTCCATCGTCGCGCTCCTGTTCCGCATCAAGCTGCCGACGATCGGACTGATCATGGGCTTCGGCGCAGGCGTGCTGATCAGCGCGGTCGCATTCGACCTCGTCGAGAAGGCCGCGGCGAAGTCGAACGGTGACGGCTGGACCATGCCGGTCTCTTCGCGGGCTGCGCAGTCTTCTTCGGCGGCGACTGGCTCATCGACCGCCTCGGCGGCGACGACCGTAAGGACCCAAACGGCGCGCAGGAGAGCGGCTCGGCGCTGGCCATCGTCCTCGGAACCGTGCTCGACGGGATCCCCGAGTCGATGGTGATCGGCCTGACGATCTTCGAAGGCGGAGCGGTTGGCGCCGCCTACTTGGCCGCGGTCTTCATCTCCAACTTGCCCGAATCGATCTCCTCGACCGCGGGACTCGTCTCTAGCGGCTGGAAGAAGTCGCGGATCCTGTGGATGTGGATCGCGATCGCGCTGATCTCCGGACTCGCCTCGCTCGCCGGCTACGGCCTCTTCCAGAACTCCTCACCGGACACCGTCGCCTTCGTTCTCTCCTTCGCGGCCGGTGCGATCCTGACCATGCTCGCGGACACGATGATGCCCGAGGCGTTCGAGCATGGAGGCAAGCTGGTCGGAGTCGTGACGACGCTCGGATTCGCGGTCGCGTTCACGATCCATGCGCTCGACTGACTTCGCCTAATCCACATCTCGCCAAAGCTCCCGGGTTCGTATGCCGCCTTTAGTGCGCCACCCCTAGTACTCGTCGTGCCGGCGGAGCCACACCTGGAAGGCGTCGCCTTCGTCGCGTCCCTTCGGCGCCCGGTCGAGGATCGGGTAGTAACCCATCAGAAACTCGAGACCGCGCGCTGTGGTGGCGTAGGTCTGGTACACGGTGCGGTCGTCGAGGACGAATGCGCTGAAGCCCGGGCCTTCGGTGAGGTAGCCCGTGACATCGGTGCCGCTCGAGTTTGCGTTGTGGTCGACGATCGGCGGCGGTCCCGCCTCGAGCATCGGCGCGATCGCCTCGCGCGTCTGCTCCTCGGTGCGTGAGTAGCCTTGGTCGAAGTTGAAGTCGCTGACTGCTGACGAGACCCACGGCATGTTCCAGCCCATTCGCCGCTTGTACGCCTGCAGCTTCTCGAGGGGCGCCTGTGAGACGTAGAGCATCGTCACGTCGCGCGCGTGCAGATGCGGGAGCCCGCCGTCGACCGTGTCGGCCATCGACGAGCAGGTCGGGCAGCCGGCCTTGTAGCTGGGGCCGAACATGAAGTGATAGACGAGCAGCTGGCTGCGGCCGTCGAAGAGCTCCGCCAGCGTGCGCGTGCCTTCGTCGGTCTCGAAGCGGTACTCCTTCTCGACGCGAACCCAGGGCAGCTCGCGCCGCCGCCGGGCCAGCTCGTCACCCAGGCGGGTGTGCTCTTTCTCGTGCTTGAGCAGCTCCTCGCGGGCAGCTGCCCACTCCTCACGACTCACGAGCTCGTGATCGCTCATCATGCTCTCCTTTCGGCTTGTAACGCAGGCCATGGTCCGCAAGTCTGAACTGGACCAGAGAAGGAAGGAGGACGAGATGCCGCCGATCTCGCGTGGTTTCAGGGGCCGACGCCGCGAAGACGCTCCAAGCGACCGCGTGCCGCCCGGCCAGTACGTCACGGACGACTTCCCGGTGCTGTCGGCCGGGCCGACACCACACACCCCGCTCGACGAATGGGATCTCACGATCACGGGCGAGGTGGACGGGCTCAGGCGCTGGACCTGGGACGAGTTTCGCGCACTTCCGAGCGAGCCGGTGACCGTCGACATCCACTGCGTGACGAAGTGGTCGAAGCTCGATTCGGAGTGGGAGGGCGTCTCGCTCGACACGCTCCTCGAGGGAGTCGACACCTCCGCCGAGTACGTGGTCGCGTTCTGCGACGGCGGCTACACGACGAATCTGCCGCTCGACGACCTGACCGAGGGCAAGGCGTGGATCGCCTTCGCGTATGACGGAGAGCCGCTCGATCCCGAGCACGGTGGTCCGGCGCGCCTGCTCGTACCGCACCTGTACTTCTGGAAGAGCGCCAAATGGGTGCGTGGGCTGCGACTGGGAGCGACGGACGAGCCCGGCTTCTGGGAACAGAACGGCTACCACAACTACGGCGACCCGTGGAAGGAACAGCGGTACTGGGGCGACTGACCTGGCTCGCCGCCGAGGTCGTCGAGCTCAGACCGGAGACGAGTCAGACCAAGACGATTACGTTCGACGTGCCGGGTTGGCGCGGCCACCGTGCGGGTCAGCACGTCGACGTCCGGTTGACCGCGGCTGACGGCTATCAGGCAGAACGCAGCTACTCGATCGCCTCGGCCGCAGACGGTCCGCGAATCGATCTGACCGTCGAGCGCCTCGACGACGGTGAGGTCTCGCCGTACCTCACGGATGAGCTCCGCACCGGGGACGTGATCGAGCTGCGCGGTCCCGTCGGGGGCTACTTCGTCTGGAACCCGCACGCGGAGGGCACCGTGTTCCTCGTCGGCGGCGGTTCGGGCATCGTGCCGCTGATGGCAATGGCGAGGCAACGCGCGCTGGAGAGCAGCGGGATTCCGACCCGGCTGCTCTACTCGGCGCGAAGCTGGGACGACGTGATCTATCGGAACGAGCTGGCGGAGCTAGCAGCTCGCAGCGACGGCTTCGATGTCGTGTACACGCTTACGCGCGTACAGCCTGCGGGCTGGGACGGCTACGGCCGCCGCGTCGACACCGATTTGCTGCGCGAAGTCGGGCCGGTTCCGGCTGAGCTCGCCGTCGCGTTCGTCTGCGGCCCGACACCGTTCGTCGAAGCGGTAGCGAGCGGGCTCGTGGAGCTCGGCCACGAGCCGGCGCGGATCAAGACCGAGCGCTTCGGCCCGACAGGAGGATGAGATGGACGCATTGATGCTCGACGGCAACGCGGCTGCAGGCCTGCTCCACGAGATCTTCGGCTCCGAGATGACGACTGCCGTCGGAACATGCGACGGCTGCGGTGCCGCCGGCGAGGTCGGCGCCGTTCGTCTCTATCGCGGTGCCGGTCTTGCCTTTCGCTGCCCGCACTGCGACAACGTCCTGATGAAGATCGTGGTGGGCGGCGAGCGAGTCTGGGTCGATTTCCGCGGCCTGCGCGCGCTGCAGCTGAACAGCTAGCCCCGGCACACTGCGGGCGTGGCCCTGCTCGCCGTTCCGCAGCCCTACGACTTCGACCTATCGCTCGACCGGTTCACGTTCTGGGGCGTGGATCGAGCGAACGTCTGGCACAGCGGAGGTCTGCATCGGGTCGTCGACGGGCGCGAAGTGCGCATCTCGCCGGCTGACCAGGGGGTGGACGTCGAGCCGCTGGACGACCGGATCGAGCGTGTCGTACGGAAGCTCCTCGGCCTCCAGCTCGACCTGCCCCCGTTCCATGCCTATGCGCAGGGCGACCCGGTGCTGGCCGAGGCGGTGCGCCGGTTTCCCGGCTACCGCCCGCCGCTCGCGCCGGATCCCTTCGAGGCGCTCGTGTCCTCCATCACCGCGCAGCAGGTGTCACTTCATTCGGCCTTCGCGGTCCGCAGCCGCTTCATCGAACGTTTCGGCGTGCCCGGCGAGTTGGCGGTCGCGTTTCCGACGCGCGAGAGGGTCGCGGAGGCGAGCGAGGACGATCTCACCGCGCTCGGCTTCTCGCGCCGTAAGGCGGAATACGTGCTCGGCATCGCCAGGGCCGACCTCGACTTCGACGAGCTCGAGCCCCTGCCCGATGACGAGGTCAAGGGTCGTCTCACAGCGCTACGCGGCATCGGCGAGTGGAGCGCGGACTGGTTTCTCGGGCGCTACCTCGGGCGGTCCGAGGCCTGGCCCGCCGGCGACCTCGCCCTGCGTAAGGCGGTGCTCGCGCTCTACCCTGAAGTTACGGACGTTCGTGCCGCGAGCGTCCGTTTCCACCCATTTCAGAACCTCAGCGCCCACTACCTCCTCGCCTCGTTCCGTTACCGATGAAGATCCGCCCCGCCACCGAGAAAGACCGCGAAGTCGTTCGCGAGCTCTGGGAGGAGTTCGAGCAAGAGCTCGGCGGTCCGGCCTATCTGCTCGAGACCTGGGACGAGGCATGGCCGGATCTTATGGAGACCGTGCGCAAAGGAATTGCCGTGCTCGCCGAGGAGGAAGGACGCCCCGTCGGGTTCATCTTCTGCGTCCTGGGCGATCGTGGACGGAAGACCGCGCACATCACCGACTTCTACGTTCGCCCGGACGCGCGGAACAAAGGGATCGGCCGCGCCCTGCTGACGGAGGTCCTCGAGCCGGCACGCGAACGAGGGCTCGACCATGTCAGCCTGGAGGTGCTGCTCCGAAACGCCGATGCGCGCAGGCTCTACGAGCGCCTCGGCTTCACGCCCGTCGACCTCTTCATGGTCGCACCTGTGAGCGTCCTCGCCGAGCAGCTGGTCAGTGAGGATCCTCCCGACTCGTTCGGCTCGATCCACGTGCAGACGGACGACGAGGCCGGAGTCGAGCGCGCGGTCACGCA
>Ga0307288_10000207_pt1 | contig 21261 bp, 24 predicted proteins | sample ER_DNA_142_FD_194469 | JGI IMG/M metagenome (GOLD analysis project Ga0307288, IMG submission 194469) | Bulk soil microbial communities from the East River watershed near Crested Butte, Colorado, United States - ER_DNA_142 | ecosystem: Environmental > Terrestrial > Soil > Floodplain | place... | reverse complement strand
CTGATGGGTACAGATCGAGCTGAACGCCTTGAATTCCTTGGCTTTCGGCTGCGTGATCACCGTTTGCGCATCGGAAAAGACCTTGCCGCTGCCGACCGGGATATCCGCGGCTTTGACTGTCAGTCCCTGGCTTCCACCGGACGCGCTGGACGCTTGACCAGAACCTGCGCCTGCCGACGTTGGCTGAGCGACCGGCGCCGATCCGTAGACGGTGCAGGAACTGAGACCTGCGACGGCGGCAGCCGCCAAGCCGGTATTCCTGATCACCGTACGTCGAGAGATCGGCAGCGAGTCGGTCGGGCGTTCGTAAGCGGTCATCATTACTCCGTCTCGTTTGGAGATCTACTGGTGATCATGTGACGAGGAAGTACAGCACCGCCGTCATCCATAACGCCGTCAGGCCAGTGAGCACCAGTCCTCCGGCCAGTGGCAGCGCCCACTTCGGTGAATCATCACGAGTCAAGATCAACATCTTGAAGACGAACGCGCCATAGAAGAAGCAGCCAAAGAGGGAATGCGTGATCACCCGGCCGTCATAGCCCTGGAACCCCAGCGCGTACAAGCAATGCACTGCGACTGGAACCGAGATCAGGACCGCCAGTCGGCCCGACCAGCGATGCAGCGGACTGACCCAACCTCCTCGCAGCGGAATCCGTCCATAGATACCCATCGCCGTCACCGTTTGCACGATCGCCAAAGCCATCACAATCGTGGCGAGAAATGCCTTCGCGGCTGGGCCGCTGGAAAAGCCCGCGATATTGACCGCATAGCCCGTTGGTGTATGCAGTCGCCCGTACACGCCAAGCCCCACGGAGACCGCACTACCGACGACAAAGGCGATCACCACTGGGCCGATCTTGGTGCCGCTCGGTTCAGCGGTTGGGGCCTCAGAAGCAGGAACGGGGACGCTTGTCATGAAAATCTCCTCTGCTCACAGATCGTCGTCGCCATTGATCGGCTTGGCGTCGAGGCTCTCGCCGTTGGCGATGACCTGGGGACTCTCCGGATTGAGTTCTGGGGCTGCCGCTGAGTCGGCGCCCGCTGTCTGAATGCCCACCTCGGAGCCGTCCTCCAGCACGATCCAGCCGATGGTCGTCTTGGAGCCGTGTGCTCGGTACAGGCCAGCTGGCTTCTTCGCCTGATTGATCTCGAACTTCAGTCTGTCGTTCTTGATCTTTAGTGTGCCTTTGAGGTGATCACCGTCGAGGCTGGCCTGCAACGTCGAGCCGCCCTTGCTGTTGAGCGCGATATCGGCTCCCTGGACGGTGCCCCGTAACCAAGATTCGATGCTCCGGCCGTCGCAGAAATAGGCAGCGGCTTGATCGCCGAGTACGGCGACGGCAACCGCGCCGGATTTGTCTTCGGCACGACCGGCATAGACAACCTTGTTCGGGAATGCGCGGTCCTCGGTGCTTTCGCTCGCGCTTGCGGAGGGCGTCGCGACCGCGCTCGTGGTCTGCTGGGCTGGTGCACTACTGGCTGGTGCTGCTGATGGGCCTACGGGTTCGGCGGAGCTGCCGCCAGGCGGGCTAACCAACATGTTGACGGTGAACATGATGATAAAAGCCACGGCCACAGCTGCCAGGGTGACCAGCGGACTGCGATGCTTCATGGCACCTCCTCCGCCAGACGGCTATGCATACTGGGGATAAGTGCCCCTTCAATCGTCTGATACACCAACGCCGACATTCTCGCCCGCTGTCGTGTGCGCCACAATGGCCGACACTAATTCGAAACACCCGGCCCGAGCGGATTGGGCGCCGCGCCGCGCCAGTCCGGGAGCATAAGGAGTCCTTTTGTCCGCATTGCCATACGCCGATCGTCCAGTCAGAGTCGGAGTTCAGTTACAGCCTCAGCACGCCGACTACGCAGACCTGCGACGTGCAGTGAACGCCGCCGAGGAGGCCGGCGTCGACGTGATCTTTACCTGGGATCACTTCTTTCCGCTCAATGGCGATCCGGAAGGCAAGCACTTCGAATGCTGGACCATGCTGGCCGCCTGGGCCGAGCAAACCGAGCGGGTCGAACTCAGCGCCCTGGTGACGTGCAACTCCTATCGCAACCCGGAGCTGCTCGCCGACATGGCACGCACTATTGATCACATCAGCGGGGGCCGGCTCATTCTTGGCATCGGGGCCGGGTGGTTCGAAAAGGACTACCTGGAATACGGATACGAGTTCGGAACTCCTGGCACTCGGATCTCTGCTCTCGGCGAGTCCTTGCCACGCATCCGCTCGCGCTGGAGCCGGCTAAATCCGCCGCCAACCAGACCCATCCCGATCTTGGTCGGTGGTGGTGGCGAGCGTAGGACACTCCGGCTCGTGGCCGAGCACGCCAACATCTGGCATGGGTTCGGAAGCCTGGACACTCTTGCTCGCAAGAATCGGATTCTTGACGAGTGGTGTGCCGAGGTTGGGCGTGATCCTGGCGAGATCGAGCGATCAACATCCGCCAACGATGGACCGGACAAGCTGGGGGAACAGCTGGTCGCGATCGGCGAACGGATGATCACCATCAGCACCGACGGTATCTCCGGTTTTGATCTTGGATTGGTGCGCGACTGGATCGATTTCCGCGATGATCAGAACGGCGTTGGGGCGCTGCGGCCCACATAGGCTGCATCGGTGACCAGAACGCTCGCCAGTGCTCTGCAACTCGGCCCGGTTGTACTCGATGGCGGTCTGGCTACTCAGCTGGAGGCGCAGGGTCATGACCTCGGGACTGAGCTCTGGTCAGCGCGCTTGCTCCATGAGGATCCGGACGCGATCATCCAGGCACACCTGGCGTTCTTCGCCGCAGGCGCTCAGGTCGCGACCACGGCGTCGTACCAGGCTTCGCTCGATGGATTCGTTCGCGCTGGCATGGACAAGGCGACAGCAAAGCGGATGATCAAGCGCAGCGTACGCCTCGCCAAGCAGGCCTGTGCCCGCTCCAATGATGATCATCCTCAGTGGATTGCCGGCTCGGTGGGACCATATGGCGCCGCGTTAGCTGATGGGTCCGAATATCGGGGCAATTACGACATCTCGATCGACGAACTACGTCAGTGGCATCGACCACGCATCGAGTTGCTCGTCGAGGCGGGCGTCGACGTTCTCGCCTTCGAGACGATTCCCTGCCTGGCCGAGGTCGAGGCGCTGGTGGCCGAGATCGATGGGAGTCGGCAGCCGTGCTGGCTGTCGATCACCTGCTCCGGAGATTTCACGCGCGCTGGGGAGCCGGCAGCCGAGGCCTTTGCTGTTGCCCGCGACGTCGAGGAGATCATCGCGGTCGGGATCAACTGCATCGATCCTGCCGACGCGGATGCCCTGGTCTGCATGGCGAGCCAAACCACTGGCAAGCCGGTGGTGGTTTATCCGAACAGCGGCGAGCGCTGGGACTCAGTAGCCCATGCCTGGAATGAGGATGCGACGTTCCGCCCGGAGGCTGTCGGCGAGTGGCTCAGCGGCGGTGCGCGCCTGGTCGGCGGCTGCTGTCGTGTCGGCCCAGCAGAGATCCAGGCAATTCGCGATCTCGCAGCGAGACACCACTAAGTCTCAACTCGCCTCATCAACCGGAAGTGGACGGGCGATGATCAGCGTGAATACGGCTGCGAGCAAAGCCGCGGCGAGGGTAAGGAGGATGCGTTCGGCTCCCAAGACCACCACATCCAAGCCGAATTTGAAGGCTGCTGATAAAAGCAACACCGTCGGTGTCAAGAACAATGACGCGAACGGTGTCGCCCGCACGCGTCCAGGTTTTGAAGCCGAATTCGGCGCCGACCGCATTGTCGACCCTGGGCCCGGTTACCGGCAGCGAGGATGTCGAGATATTGGCGCGGGCAGCGCGCGTGCCCTGCGTCTACTGGCTACTTGGCGGAGCCGATCCTCAAGAATTTGCCGGCGCTACTGATCTCGCAGCAATCCAGAAAATCGTGGCGAGCCTTCCCTCCAATCACTCACCACTCTTTGCACCCGTCATAGAACCCACATTGCAAACCGGTGTTGCCGCACTTGTTCGGGCAGCACATACGTGGCTACCCGTCTCGGTCCAGTAATCAAGCCCGCGGGGCTGTTTACTCGGTCATGGTTTGAGCGAGCGCTGTCGCTGCTTTTCGCACGGCTAGGGACAGCATGACGAGTGTGACGCCGGTCATGATCACATAACCCGCTAGCAGAATGACCAGCACGACGACAGAAAGTATGGGGCTGCCAAAGAGGAAGATGAGGCCAGCGATGACCGAGAGCAAACCGAGGATAAAGCTCCAGCCCCAGCCTTTCGCCGCGTTCCTCACCTGTACGGCCATAATCGCCTGAACAATCCCGCCGACCAGGAACGAAGCACCGACGATGATCACCAAGGCGAACAGTGTCAGACGGGGCCAGGCGATACTGATGATTGAGCCAACAACGTAGGCAAGTCCCACCAGCCAGCCAACCCATGGTCGCTGCCGCAGTGACGCTGTGGCGAAGGCCTCGACAGCGGCGAAGATCAAAGCGAAGACGACCAGCCAGCGCAGCGTCTCGATGCCCGCCTTGATGTTGAAGAGAAGCACCAGCCCGAGGATGAGCATGAGAATCCCGAGTATCAGCGGGATAATCCACGACCGTAGGACCCATTTCGGCAGGTCATCAACGCGGCGAGAATCACCGGCCATAGCGGTGGACACATCAGCTCCCTTCAACAACAACTAATTCCATGGCTCATCGTCCCACCGGTGATCACTGACGTGGAAGTCGAGCGACACAATGTCTCGGCAATTTCTTGGTGATCCAGCGAGCGAGCCAAGGCCTAATTGTGGAGCACAGCAGCCCCGCTGAATTGGCCGTGTTTAAGATCTGCCAGCGCCCGTGGCGCTTCGCTCATCGGATATCCGACGGTCGTCGCGCGTACGCCCAGCCGCTCGGCCAACCGCAGGAATATCTCCCCGTCGGCGCGGGTATTCGCCGTTACCGATCGCAACTTTCGCTCTTGAAAGAGCGTGTTGTCGTAGTTCAGGGCGGGAATATCGGAAAGCCAGATGCCAGCGATCGCGAGTGTCCCGCCACGGTCGAGCGCACGCAATGCGACCGGCACCAGCTCGCCGGCCGGTGCGAACAAGATCGCCCCGTCAAGCTGCTCGGGCGGGGAATCCTGGGCGTCGCCCACAGAATCGGCCCCGAGCTCGGTGGCGAGCTTCCGGTTGCCCTCGCCACGAGTCAGCACATGAACACGCAAGCCCTGCGCTAGGGCAACCTGTGCCGTGAGGTGTGCGCTGCCGCCGAAGCCGTAGATGCCGAGTGAGCCGCCAGGCGGCACCGCCGCGCAAACCAGAGCGCGATAGCCGATGATGCCGGCACAGAGCAACGGAGCAAGGTGCTCGTCGTCGATGCCGGCCGGGAGGGCGTACGCGAATGCCTCGTCGACCAGGCAGAAGTCGGCGTACCCGCCGTCGGTGTCCCAGCCAGTGAAGGTCGGCGCAGTGCAGAGGTTCTCTGCTCCACGGCGGCAGAACCGGCAGCTGCCGTCGGTACGGCCGAGCCAGGCGACACCGATCCGGTCGCCACGCGCGAACCGGCCGGCATTCTCGCCGAGCGCATCAACGACGCCAACCACCTCATGACCAGGGGTGACGTCGCCTCGCTTCGGCAGCAAGTCGCCCTCGGCAAGATGCAGATCGGTCCGGCAGACACCACAGCAGGTGACCTTCACACGAATTTGCCTGCCATGCGGGACCGGCACCTCCCGCTCCAGCAGCTTCAACGGTCCACCGTCAACCGGTCCCGGCTGATGCACCACCCAGGTATTCATCACGCCATTCTTGCGAGTAGGTAACGGCCAATGAAAACTGCAGCAAAAATAGATGTTTAAGGCAACACTGAGGTGGGTAACAGCAGTTCCTCAGGCTGCCGAGGCAGGATTGACACATGACGTTCGTCCAGCTCTTGATCACCGGCATCGTCATCGCCGGCGTCGTGATGATTGGGCTGCTGGCAATTATTCCTGCCCTGCTGGAGTACCCCGAAGGCCGCGACAAAGATGAATCCGAGCTTCCGCCGCCGACTCCTCTCAAGCCTGACAATCGCGACAACAAAGACTCGGCTGGTCTGGCGGCCTGAGCTGCTGAGAGTGACGAGCGCGGAGATCGGCTAGCGCGTGGGCAGGTGAAGCCGGGCATCCTGTACGAGCTTGATCAAGTCGCCGCGATCGATCTCGAGAACTTTTCCACGCTGAGTGTTGTGGGCAATCACGGTGATTACCTCTGTTCCCGCGGGCGAGTACTGCACCTCGATGCCTTGACGGACTGAGGTCGTCTCGGTCAGCAAGAACGAGTTGCCGTCCATGAAGCGCATTCTCTGGCATGGCTGGCGGGTGGTGAAGCCGCAGCTTACGGCGTACTTGCGGCTGGTCGCGATCTGCAGGTAGATCTCGGTTGCTCCTTTGTCGAGCCGGAACATTTCGAAGGCAAGAGCGCCACCTTGGCCATCCCAGAAGCCCGGCGTGTCGTATCGACTGTCGTAGGAGTAGCCGAATCCGCTGAAATACTTGCCCCGCGGATCCAGGTACGACGCTGCGATCGCAGCCATCTCAGAACGCCAGCCGAACAACAGCTTCGCCCGACATGTCACTTCAGAGGTATCGCAGGCCTGCTGGGACGGCGTCGCGACCGGCGCTGATGGCGCCAGCGGTGGAACGGGTGTTCGGGTCGGGACCAGCAGCACGCCCGCTACGACAATCAGGACGGCCGCGACTAGAGCGGCCGACCCTCGCTGGATCCAGCGACGGCGCATGAGACGGCGACCGTGAGCCAGATCATCGGCGCTGCCGTGCGAAGCGCGCATGTCGTACGGGATGGCATCGGTGAGTTCTAGGGTCAGCGCGGCATCGTTGCTCCGCGCCGGATGTTCCCCAGAGAGGGCGGCACGGGCTCGGAGAAGAAGAGGGGAAACATGCTCGACCGGCCAGTCCAGGACCTCGGCTATGGCCGGGCTGGAGAGTCCGGCGTAGCGCTCGAGCACGATGGCTGCCCGCTCGGTGAATCGCAGGGTGAGCAAGTCGGCGATGATCGGCTCGCCCACAGCCACCGGCGCAGGCCCATCGATCAGCTCGATGCGAGGGCGGACCTCCCATGGCAAATCCACGGGCGCCCGAGCGGCGTTCACGACGGCCCGTAGTGCGTCGATGCGGAGATTGAGTACCCTCGGCCAACGCCCATAGAGCTGGGCGTAAACCAGTTGCACGACTCGCCCTGCCTGGGCCGGATCACCCGTGAGGAGGTAAGCCGTGGCCAGAGTGAGCGGGCGTTCCCGCTCGACTACGGCGGCGTACTCCTCATCGTGGCTCGCCGACATGCTTCATCCTCTTTGCTTGTGCGGTGCTCGTGCAATCAGAGGACACTCGCACCGTGTTCCTTATCGTAATTCGCAGCCGAGCGGCCGAATCGGTGCACGATTTCCTAGATGATCTTGACAGCGGGAGAAGAATCAGTCTGTGACAACCTTTCGTCGCTATGTTGCGATCGGCGACTCCAGCACCGAAGGCCTAGAAGACCCCGACGGGCACGGCGGCTACCGGGGCTGGGCTGATCGGTTGGCCCAACACATTGCCGATGCTCAGGACGAGCCGTTGGAGTACGCGAATCTGGCCATTCGGGGTTACCGGATGAAAGAGATATGGACTACCCAGTTTGCCGATGCACTGGCCATGGAACCCGACCTGCTTTCGGTGTTCGGCGGCATGAACGACGTCATCGTGCCGCGCTGTGACTTCGACTCGATTCGCGCCCAGTACGTCATCATCTTCGGCCAGGCGCGCCGCCAAGGCGCAAAGGTGATCAGCTTCACCGTGCCCGATCTTTCGAGGATCAATCCGCTCGGCGTGACGTTTCGGGATCGAGTCATCAAGCTGAACGACATCATCCGCACTGAGGCCGAGCGGCGCGGTGTCGCGGTGATGGATTTCGAGCAATATCCGATTACGCAGGATCCCCGCCTCTGGTTCGCGGACCGGCTGCATGGCAACGAGCTCGGCCATCAGAAGGTGGCCGCCGCCTTGGCGTGGCGCCTCGGCATTGACGGCTTCGACGATGGTTGGGCCACCCCCCTGGAGGGCGAGCCTATGAGGCCACGCGGTCGTGATCTGCTGACGGGTGACATCGAGTGGGCGAGGCACTACTTGGCGCCGTGGCTGGGCAAGGGCATCAGACGGCTGCGAACCGGGTACGGGATCGAGCGCAAGCGTCCGATTCCAGCAGTCCTGCCCAAGTCGAGAAGTCTTTGAGGCCGATTTGCGCGAGCTTTAGGAGAAGAGCGCCTCGCCGACGTACCCGCCTTGGGCGACTCCCGGTGGGATTGCAAAGAGCGCCGAGCCGGTGTGCTGGATGTATTCGCTCAGCCCATCGCCGAGTCCGAGTTTCATCTGGATCGGAATGAAGTGGGTACCCGGGTCCCGGACGTAGGCGAGGAAGAACAGTCCGGCATCCAGCCGGCCTAGACCGTCGCTCCCATCCACGAAGTTGTAGCCGCGGCGCAGCATCTTCGCGCCGCCGTTGTGGTCTGGATGCACCATCCGTACGTGCGAATCGGTGGCGACCAAAGGCTCGCTGTCGCTGCCCTTGACGTCGAAATCCGGCTGGCTGAACTCGCTGCCACCAGACATCGGTGCCCCCTCAGCCTTTGTCCGGCCGATGACACGCTCTTGCTCGCTCAACGGCTGCCGGTCCCAGATCTCGATCGTCATATTGATCCGGCGCGCCACGAGATATGAGCCGCCGGCCAGCCATTGCCCTTTGCCGTCCGCACCAGCCGGCACCCACACATGCGCATCGATGGCGGCGGGATCCTCTGCTTTGAGATTCATCGTGCCGTCTTTGAATCCCATCAGATTCCTCGCCGTGTCCTGACCCGTCGAGGTGGAGGACGTCCGGCCAAAACCCAGCTGTGACCAGCGGATGGCAGCGCGGCCAAAGGCGATCCTGGCGAGATTGCGTACGGCGTGTACGGCGACCTGCGGATCATCGGCACATGCCTGGATACACAGATCACCATCGGATTTCAGCGGGTCGAGCTTGTCGGCGGGGAAGTGCGGGAGGCGCTGCAAGGCAGCAGGCCGCAGGTCGCCGAGCCCGAAACGATCCTTACCCTCCTTGCGAAACAGTGTCGGTCCAAAACCGAATGTGATGGTCAAACCTGCAGGCGGCAGGCCGATGGCCTCACCGGTGTCGTCGGGGGGAGCGCCGTACGGGCCGGCCGTCGGCCCGAGCTCCCCGGCACCGAGGCCTTGCGTCATGCGTGCGGTGGCGATAGTCCAGTCCTTGAGGAGCTGCACCAGCTCCGTACGGGAATCGGTAATCACGTCAAATGCGGCGAAGTGCAGTCGATCTTGTACCGGAGTGAGAATGCCCGCCTGGTGTTCCCCGTAGAAGGGATAGGTGCGCGTTCCCGCCGCCTGCGGTTGGCTCGGAGCTGTCTCCTGGCTCCCGAGCGCGAATCCACCTGCGGCGCCGGCAGCCAGCCCTGCCAGACCAGCTCCCGCGGCGCCAAGCAGGCCGCGCCGCGAGACCGGCGGCCGCTTGTGCGTCTCGGGGGGTGCCGTGCGCGCTTCGGTTGCGGCAGGCTGATCGCGAACATCCGGAGTTGATGTCATGTGTGTCCTGATTCAGACGACCGCCGCGGCCAGCTTCGACAATGGCTCAGACAGCGCATTGACTGCATCAGAGAGCTCCTTGACCTCCGCCTTCGTGAGCTTGTCATAGGTCTTGAACCCATCACCAACCCGTTGAGCGTCGAGCAGCGCCTGGACTGCCGCGAATTTTGCCGCGATCGACCTATCGAGATCCGGATTTCTTTGCTTCAGCAATGGGCGAAGGCCTTCGAAGCCCACCACTGCGCCGTTGATGTTGGCCTGGAAGTCCCACAAGTCGGTACGCGACCAGTACTCCTCTTCGCCGGTGACCTTGCCCGTCGCAATTTCATCCAGTAGGCCGCGGGATCCGTTGGCGATCTCGTCCGCACTGAACTCCAGGTCAGCGACCCGTCCCTGGAGGACCTTGGTGTTCTTCAGCAGATTGTCCGCGTACGACGCGCGCTGGGCAGTGCTGAGCTGCTGATAGTTCTTGGCCCGCGCGGGCCAGAGATCTTTCTCGAGCCGATGCCAGCCGGTCCACTTCTGACCGGGCTCAAGATCGGCCTCGCGCAGGTCGAGCTTGGGATCAAGATCGCCAAAGGACTCAGCCACGGTCTCGATGCGCTCCCAGTGCGTCCGGGCGACGGGGTAAAGGGCACGCGCCTCATCGTCCTTGCCCGCCTTGTACGCAGCCACAAATTGTGCGGTCATGGAGACCAGCTGTTCGGTTTGATCCTCGACGTATTTCTGGTAGTTCTGGTTCGCTTGCTCGACCAGCTCCACATCGTTCCCTGAGGACCCCTGCTCTGCACCGGAATCAGAGACCGAGAAGGGGGCGCGGATGCCGTCGCCGACCATGCCCGGTTTGCATGCCGAGATGTAGCTCCCGGGCTCGACCTTAAGCACCAGCTCCCGCGTAATGCCCGGGCCGATATTCTCCACTTCCCCGACGATGCGCAGTCCGTCCTGGCCGTAGAGGTAGAACTCGTTCACCTTGCTGCCGTCGTTCGTGACCGCGAAGGTGAGAGTTCCCGACGGGGCGCTCGTGGCGGAAAGCTTGCACTCAGTGTCGGTTGCCTGGACCGTCAAGGCGCGAGGATTCGGAGCGCCGCCAGCACCCGGCTTCTCCGCTGGGGCGTTGTTGGTGCAGGCGGCCAGCAGCGGCAGGCCCACCACTGCGCAGGTCGAGGTGCAGAGGAGTGCGCGTACGGGCAGCGCGAATCCGCCGGCCCGACGGCTTGGTCGAGTCATGATCATTTGCTTTCGGATGCTCCAACGGTCTCGGCGGCTGGACGGGGAGGTGCAGGATGCGTGCGCTGCCGTTTCTGGTAGAGGAAGATCGCGAGCGTTGGGATGAAATACAACAGCCAAGCAGCTGCCTGAAGGACCGTTGTCGCGGGTGAGAAGTTGAAGACGCCCTTGAGTACCGTTCCGTACCACGAGGTCGGCGGGATGACATCTGACACATCGAAGGCCAGGTTGTTCAGACCGGGCAGTAATCCAGCCTCCTGCAGGTCGTGCACTCCGTACGCGAGAACTCCCGCTGCAATCACGATCAAGAAAGCGCCGGTCCAGGTGAAGAAGCGCCCCAAGTTGATCTTCAGGGCACCGCGGTAGATCAGGTAGCCCAGCACCATCGCAAGGACAAGTCCGAGCGCGGCACCAAGCAGGGGACCTGCGGTACTGCCGGTGCCACCAGCGGCGGCCTGGGTGGCCGCCCACAGGAACAGTGCCGTCTCCAGACCCTCACGGCCTACGGCAAGCATCGCGACGACGGTCAGCGACCAGCGCCCGGCATCGGCGGCCTTGTCGAGCTGCGCCCGTAATTCGCCGGACAGCGTGCGTGCCGCCTTCGCCATCCAGAAGATCATCCAGGTGACGAATCCGACCGCGACGATGGAGAGCAAGCCACCGATCAGTTCCTGGGCCTCGAACGTGAGGCCCTTCGGGCCAAAGGTGAGCGCGGCGCCGAAGGCAAGGGAGACGGCGACTGCGATCCCGACGCCGATCCAAATCTGCGGCAGCAGGTGGCGACGTCCCGATTTGACGAGGTAGGCAATGAGGATGCTCACGATCAGCGCAGCCTCTAGGCCCTCGCGTAAGCCAATCAGGAAGTTGGCTACCATGTCTCCTCGATCCCCCGCGCGTGCTTCGCGGCCTGCCTCCCTGGAGCCGACGCCGTTGCTATGTAGGTGAGGCTCACCTAACTTAAGTCAGGCTAGCCTTGCTTCGCAAGGAGCTTGAGGGAATTTGTCGCAGCTAGGTCGGACTCGCCGTCTGTGCCCGTCGTCAGAAACCTTCTTCACTATCCGGGCCGTGCGACCCCGTACGGAGACATCACGACTCAGAAGGCGTCTCCGGTCCGCCAGTCCATCTGTTGCAGGGTGAGGGTGTTGCCGTCAGGGTCGGACATCCAGGCGTACGTGACGCCGCCGCCGACCGGAGTGAGATCGCCCACTGCGACGCCGCGGCCGAGCAGCTCCTGCCGAGCCTCGGCAATATCGTTTACCACCAGGTGGAGCCCCTTGATCGAACCCGGCGTCATGTCGGCCAGCTCGTCCAGGCCGGTACTGATCACGATCGAGCAGGCTGATCCGGGTGGAGTCAGCTGTACGACCCGCACGCCGGGCGACGGGCTCACGTCGACATCAAGGGCGAACCCCAGCTTCTCGGTATAGAAGGCCATCGAGCGGTCGATGTCTCTGACCGGGACCGGCACGAGTTCGAGCTTCATCTCCATGAGGGTTCCTTATCTCTTTCGTTAGAGCCCGGACTTGGGACGCGGGCGATTTGAGTATGCGGTAGTGGCTCTTCCCACCGATCTTCCTCAGCGGCCGTTCTCGCCGAGGGTGATCATAAGCAGCCGCTCGAGGCGCGCGCGTACCACCTCGCCGGTCAGATCTGGTCTGGCATGGATCAATGCGGCCATGATCACGGCGGGGTCTGGCAGAAAGCCGAGGATGTCGCTCACCGACCAGAAGAGCTCCGCTTCTTGATCATCGTCGAGCACACCGCCGTGCCATCGATAGGCATCGGAGAAGGCGACGGCGCTATCAAGGTCATGCAAGATCGCGAAATTGGCTCGGGAGTGCATCACGTCGAGATCCGCAGGTCCCCACGAGGTTTCCGCCCAATCGATCACGCCGGTGATCCGATCGCCTTCCCACAAGATGTTTCCGGGGTGAAAGTCGCAATGCACCAACCCCTGCTTGGTCGGTGGCGGATCTCGATCGAATAGCTGGATGGCACGTTGCCAGAGCCGTGGTCTGGACGTCCAGCTCGGCACATGAAGATCATCTGGCACCCAGAACACGTAGGGACGGGGCCGATGATCATCGTCGACGGGGGTGCCGTGAATGATCACCGCGATCTTCGCCAGCTCATCGATCGCACTCAGGCTCAATGGATCGAGCCGCACCCGACCTGGGAGCCAGCTGGTGAGGTTGGCATACGCTCCGGACTGGCTGCCATCCGGGTCGGAGGCAATGAGACGCGGCACGGGAAGATCGGAATTCTCCATCAGACGGCAGCCCAACGCCTCGCAGACCACATGCTGTCGGCCAATCTCACCCCAGCGTTCGATGGAGACGCAGCGCAGGATGACCCGTTCGCCATGACGGAGATGCACCGCTGAGATGGTGTCTGTCCGTCCGCCGCCGACGGGTTCGATCGCTGTGATCTGGGACTCGAGATGCTTCTGAGCCCAGGCGCGCACCTGCGCAGGATTCACGCGAGCAGGATAGATGCCCCGGATGTGGAGTTCCCTCCTGCTAGCACGGACGGCCGCTTCGCGGCTGCAGGAGCTTGCGGTTGGAGCGGGTGATGGCTCAGGGACTGCAGGAGCTTGCGGCAATCAAACGCTTGCGGCTAATTCACCAGCGCACGACGCTTGACCAGCTCACCGGTCGCGTATCGGCCGATCTGATAAGTCGCGAAGCCATCCATCACCGCACTGACACCCCCACCCATCAGCGGGACGCGCTTGACGATCGCCAAAGCCAAATTCTTCCCGCCTATCCGAGCAGCAAGGTCAGTGATCACTTCGTCGGCGACCTGCTTGTCCAGCTCGGGATCGAACACGGGTGCAGTTGCCACCGCCATAGGCGACGTCGGCAGGGTCCCCTCGGCGATGTGTTTGGCCACCTGCTCTCCACCCATCAAGCACATCACGAGTGCAGTACGGACCCGATGGTCATCCAGGTCGTACCCGCGCAGATGAGCGATTGCGGCAACCATGCGAACCTGCACGATGGCGACGCCGGTGATGTTGGCGGGTATCGCGACCGGCAACGCAGCAAGGCCGCCGATGTTGGTGACAAACCCTTGGGCGGAGGCGAGCCGGATGTGATGGTCGATGATCGATGACATGGCATCGTCAATAGAGCCGCCTTGCCGCTGCAGATGGCGGGCGGCGACGGCCTTGGCACTAGGCATCCGGCCGTAGCCGTCGATGGCGATCTCGATAACCTGGCGCAGCGCGCCGCCGGCTCCTTGCGCCGCCACGATATTGGCCACTGGTGTCATGACCGTCACGATCCTTCGGCGCACGTCCTGCGCTGACGCCATCAGGCCTCCAACCACTCTGCTCCGGGTCTGGGCTCCCAGTGCGATCAGCCGCCTCGAGGGGCAGCGTCCGACCCCCAGCGTACGTGGCTGTTGTTGGTAGCCGATGATCACCTGACTCCGGGACAACCCCGGCCCAGCCCTGAACCGGGGTTTGATTCTGGTGGGAGTATGCCGAGATGGGCTCCCCGTTCGGATCGCCGGAGATGTGGCGGCATGACGACCTGATCGGGGTGTCGCGCGTCTTCGACGAAGAGCTTGCGCTGGCGGCGTACGAGTGTGGCGCCTTTCCGATGCCCGCGAAGCCTGGCCTGATGGGCTGGTATTCGCCGCTGGAGCGGGCCATTCTGCCGCTCGACGGGATGCGGATCAGCCGCTCGCTGCGGAAATCCATCCGGCACTACGACGTACGGATCGATACCGCGTTCGACGATGTGCTCGATGGATGTGCCGACCGCCGGCGACCTAGCGGATGGATCAACCGCGAGATCCGCCGGGTATATCGGCGACTCTACAAACGTGGCGTCGTCCACTCGGTGGAAGCGTGGACCCTCGGCGGTGACCTGGCCGGCGGTCTGTACGGGGTGAGTATCGGTGGTCTCTTTGCCGGTGAGTCGATGTTCTACCGACCTGATATCGGACGTGATGCGTCCAAGGTTGCGCTCGTTGCGCTGGTCAATCTGCTCCAGCGCGCGGGTTCACAGGATCGGCTGCTCGATGTGCAATGGCTTACGCCGCATCTGGAATCGCTCGGGGCGGTGGCGGTGCCGCGTCAGGAATATTTCGAGCGCCTTCCGCCAGCTCTCCGCCTGCCGGCGCCTAACTGGTCAAGCCGTTCATAATGGGCCCATGCCTGAGATGCCCGAGGTGGAATCGCTCGCCCGATTCCTCACCGAGAGGTGTGTCGGGCATGCGATTGAACGCATTGATCTTCTCGCGTTCAGCGCACTCAAAACCTACGATCCGCCGCTGTCTGCGCTGAACGGCTTGGAAATCGAGTCGGTGACCCGGCGGGGGAAGTTCCTCGACATCTCGGCCCAAGGTTTGCATCTGGTGTTCCACCTGGCGAGGGCCGGTTGGTTGCGCTGGCGTGATTCTTTTCCCGACGCGCCCCCGCGGCCGGGCAGGGGGCCACTTGCCTTGCGCGTACGGCTGGATGATTCGTCGGGCTTTGACCTGACGGAGGCAGGCACCCAACGCAAGCTCGCCGTTTATGTGGTGAGCGATCCCATGTCCATTCCCATGGTCGCGACGTTGGGCCCCGATCCGCTCAACGACGACTTCGATGAGGCCGCGCTTGCCGGCTTGCTTGCCAAGGCTGGCCGCGCGCAGTTGAAGGGGGTACTGAAAGATCAGCGGACTATCGCGGGAATCGGCAACGCGTACTCCGATGAGATCTTGCATGCAGCCAGACTCAGCCCGTTCAAGCCGTCCAACTCTCTCACTCAATCAGAGCTAGACACACTGTTCACGGCGATCAAGGACGAGCTGTCGGCCGCCATCAAGCGAGCCGACGGGTTGGCGGCCAAAGACTTGAAGGGTGAGAAGAAATCAGGCCTTCGAGTGCACGGGCGTACCGGTGAGAAGTGTGATGTATGTGGTGACACCATTGCCGAAGTGTCGTTCGCGGATTCTTCGCTGCAGTACTGCCCGACCTGCCAGACCGGCGGCAAAAAGCTCGCCGACCGTCGTCTTTCGAAGCTGCTGAAATAATCATGCCCGCTAGCGAGAATCCGTCCGCATTGTTCGAGTCGCTCTGCGATGAGTACGCCAGCGCGAGCGGGGTTGCCGTACCGGCGGCCGGCACCGGCTTCGGATCCAATGCAATCAAGATCAATAAGTCGATCTTCGCGATGCTGGTCGACGACCGGATCGTCGTGAAGTTGCCAGCCGCTCGGGTCACGCAATTGATCTCTGCAGGTGACGGCGTGCCTTTCGATGCCGGCAAAGGCAAGCCCATGAAGGAGTGGGTCGGGCTGACCGTGGACGATCAGGCTTCTCGGAAACTGGTTGCCGAGGCGATGGCATTCGTCGGGCAACGCTGACCAGGCGGCACGAGACTAGGGTTGATCTTGTGTTTGGGAATCAGGTGCCTGCCATTCAGCCCGGCGATGTCGCTTCCCGAGTGGCCGACGGGTGGATGCTGCTTGACGTTCGCACCGACGATGAGTGGGCGGGTGGACGAATCGCAGGCTCGGTCCACATTCCGATGGATCAGCTGATGCAGCGCATAGACGAGCTTGACGATCGCATCGTCTGCGTCTGCGCCGTCGGTGCCCGCTCGGCCCGGGTCGCCCAGTTCCTCAACGCCCAGGGTCGGGAGGCAGTCAATCTTGACGGCGGCCTCTACGCATGGGAGGGCAGCGGGCTCCCAGTCGAGGCCTGACCCGATTGCCGGGGTGGATCCTGCCGCAAACTCGCGGAATAGTCCGTCCCAATGTCTTCGACCCACCTCGCGGCGGCTGGGCATTTGCGCCGGTGTTAGCGTGAGAAACTAATCGAAACCTTCGGGAGCTCACACCTCATTGGTGGGCTGAGAGGGCGGAGTGCGTACGACAGCGCGGGTCCGCCGACCGACCGAACCTGACCGGGTAATGCCGTCGTAGGGAGCCTGCAATGTCGCTCACATCAACTCCAACGAGCCCGACCGCGACCTCCGAGCGGTCCGCTACCGAGGCACCGTTCACCCTCACCACAGAGCCGCCGCGGCCGTTGGGATTTATCGACCAGCTGGCTATGTGGGGCAACCTCGGCATTAGCCTGTTCGGCCCATTGACCGGAGCGCTGATTGCCACGACCGCGGGGTCGGTCGGGCTCGCGCTAGCGGCAATCGTCGTCGGCTGCGGCATCGGAGCAATCCTTCTGGGCGCCTCGGCCGTGATGGGCACCGCCACCGGGGCGCCGGCCATGGTCACCCTTCGGGGCTTGGTGGGTCGCCGCGGCTCGGTGCTGCCAACAATCCTCAACATCGCGCAAAACATCGGCTGGGCGACCATGGAGATCATCGTCATCTCCACCGCAGCGGTTGCAGTGGTCGGCGACGCCTGGCGCTGGCCGTTTGTGATCTTGGCCGGCGCAGCCGCCACCATTATGGCGATCCGGCCGCTGGGCAGCGTACGGCTGCTCCGCAAAGTCATGGTGTGGCTGGTGCTGGCGGCCTCGGTCTTCTTGTTCGTTCAGGTGTTGCTGCAGCCGCGACAGTCGATTCCGCAAAATTCGATACTGGGATTCTGGCCGGCAGTTGATCTTGCCATCGCCGGAGTGATCTCATTTGCCCCCTTGGCCGCGGACTATAGCCGGCACTCGCGGACCCGCGGGGCGGCTTTCTGGGGCGCCTCCCTGGGCTATGGCCTAGCGGCCATTGCCTATTACGCGCTAGGCGTCTTCGCAGTGGTCAATCTCGGCGCCAGCGACGTGATCACTGCGCTGGTCACCCTTCCGGCTGGCGCCATCGCGATCACGATCTTGCTGGTCGACGAGGTGGATGAGGCATTCGCCAACGTCTACTCGACGACCATGTCGGTGCACAACATCGTTCCCCAGCTGGATCGACGAATCATCGCGTTGATCATCGGTGTCACGGCAACGCTGTTGGCCGGCTTTCTGAACTTCGGCCAGTACCAGTCCTTCCTCTTCTTGATCGGCTCTGTCTTCGTCCCGCTGTACGCCGTCGCGGCCGTGGACTTCTTCTTTGTCAGCCGGCAGCGTTGGGATGTCTCGACTACGTCCCCGTTGCGGGCTGCGCCGGTCATCGCGTGGGCGTGCGGGTTCGTGGTCTACCAGCTGGTCTATCCCGGTACCGTCCCTGGATGGGCAGACTTTTGGACGTGGCTCGACGGGCGCATCGGATTCGTCCCGCCCGGCTGGCTGGGCTCCTCGGTGGCGGCGATCGCGGTGAGTGGGTCCGTGATGTTGGTCAGCGGTTTGCTACTTCGTTACCGTCGCGTCGCCGCAGCGTGACAGCTTCGCCGATGTGTCAGGTGTCGATGTGACGGCCGCGCCGGTGTTGATCGCGCATCGCGGCTTCTCCTCGCGACATCCAGAGATGACGCGGGCCGCCTACCGGGCCGCCATCGACTGGGCGTCCGACAATGGCATCGCACTCGGTCTGGAGTGTGATGTACATTTCAGCGCCGACGATGAGCTGGTGTGCCTGCACGATCTGACTGTGGACCGGACGTCGACGAGCACCGGACGGGCGTACCAGCGAACGGTCGCGGAGCTGAAACAGCTCGACTTCGGTTCCCGGAGGGTGCTCGATCCACAACCCGAGCAACGCGAGCTGATGACGCTACGCGAGCTGATGATCATGGTCCGGGATGCGCGGCAAGATCATGTGCCCGTCAGCCTGGTGGTCGAAACCAAGCATCCTAATGATCGCGGCCGTGAGGTGGACGAACGGGTTGCAGCAATGCTTACCGAGTTCGGCTGGGACCACCCTGGTGCGCCCGTTCGGCTGCTGTCTTTCTCAGTGAAGGCGGTCAAGCGGTTCGGCTGGCTGCTGCCGGGGCTGGAACGCACCCTGCTCATCGAAGATGATCTTGGACGGTGGCGTGATGGCAGGCTGCCGGATGGGGTACGCGTCGTCGGGCCGGATCTGGCATTGATCAAGGAGGATCCAGAGTTCGTTACTAGGTCCCGTCGCAAGGATCACGACGTACACGTCTGGACCGTGAACGAGCCGGAGGACATCAGATTCTGCCTAGATCTTGGAGTAACCGGTTTCACGACCGACTTCCCAGATCGCGTTGCCGCAATTCTCGCGGAGAATCCGCACTGAGCTGCTCGAAGTAGATGCGCTGAACTTGTCGAAGCGTGCCCTTCGACGAGCTTAGGGCTCGTCAGGACATCCCGTCGCGGGCGATAGGACAGGACATGCAGCGCGGCCCGCCTCGCCCGGAACCCAGCTCGGACCCAGCGATCGGAATTACCTCGATCCCGGCCTCAACGAGGCGCCGATTCGTCTCGACATTGCGCTCATAGGCAATCGCGACCTTGGGCTCGATGGCCAGCGTGTTGTTGCCGTCGTCCCATTGCTCGCGCTCCGCGGTCACCGGATCGAGGCCAGTGTCGATCAGCCGTAATCGATCAATCCCCATCGCTCGAGCCGCAGCCTCGAGAAAAGGTGCCGGCTCAGCGATGGAGAGCTCGGAGCCGCTGCCGGGCCGCACCGAAATGGCACACAGCTGATGCGCAATGTTCGGATACATCAGCACCGCGTCGACGTCGACCATGGTGCAGATGGTGTCCAGATGCATGGTTGCGCGATCTTGACTAATCGGCACGACCAGCACCGTACGCGCAAGTCCCAGCTCGAACGCCGTACGCGCCAAACGCTCCGCGCCGGCGGGATGAGTTCGTTCGCCAACCCCCACCGCCAGTACGCCCTCGGCCAGGGCCAAGACGTCGCCGCCCTCCAGGTACTCCTCGCGCCAACCGTAAATCCGCTCAGCTCCGCTGAAGCGCGGATGGAAGGCGTAGATCAGGTCGGTTAGCTGGGTTTCGCGGCGGCGTGCCGGCATCGCCAAGGACGTGATCGCGACACGATCTCCGATCCACACGCTCGAGTCGCGAGTGAACAGCAGATTTGGCAGTGGATCGATCAAGAAGTCTTCCGGCTGGTAGAGCGCCGCGACCAGACTTCCGCTGCCGCGTACCTCGTCGTTGCGCAGCCCGGCCGTCATGATCTCGGCGAGCTCCTCGGGCCCAAGATCAGCGAGGTAGCGCCGCAAAAATCCCCGCAGCGTACCTCCGAGCCGAATGTCTGAGACGAGATCTTCGATAGCTCTGGCTTGCGCGGTCGGGTTGCCCAGCGTCTCGATCAGCAAGGTGCCGAGATAGAGCACCTCGACCCCGCGGCTGCGGAGCGTCTCGGCAAAGTTGTCGTGCTCTTGCTGAGCACGGTCGACCCATGGCAGCCCGTCGAAGAGCAACGCATCGTTGTTTCGGGGCGTTAGCCGCTTCAGCTCGCTACCAGGCCGATGCAGCAGCACCGTGCGCAACCGGCCAACCTCCGACCGGACCTCGGGCGCGGTCCCCCCGTCTGCCGACATGACGGTGAGATTACCGATTGCCAAAACGCCCACGGCGAGGGCCGGTCACCGGACTAGCCTTGGCTGGTGAGCTCCGACCTGTCCCGTGTCGCGTGCATCATCCCGGCGAAGGACGAGGAGCAACGGATCGCGGACACCGTTACCGCAGCGAGAGATCTTCCGGGGGTTGAGATCGTGATCGTCTGCAATGACGGCAGCAGTGATCGTACGTCGGAACGGGCTACTGGTGCGGGTGCGATTGTCGTCTCCCACAGCCGCAACCGTGGCAAGGCCGCTGCGGTGGAGTCCGCAGTCAACGGTCTCGGTGTCATCGAGCAGCGGGATAAGTTGCCTGAAGCGGGCAGCCTGCTGCTTCTTGACGCCGACCTCGCCGAGTCTGCCGCCAATTGCGCACCCTTGATCGATCCCGTGGTCAGCGGCGAAGCCGACCTGACGATTGCGGTGTTGCCGGCTCAGTTCACCGACGACGGGGGCGCTCCTGGCGGCTTCGGCCTGGTGGTCAATGCCGCAAGGCGGGGCATCGAGGAATTGACCGGCTGGACGCCGCAGGCGCCACTCTCTGGGCAGCGTTGCATCACCCGGCGCGCGTTCGAGCTCGCCAGTCCACTGGCGGCTGGTTGGGGACTGGAAGTAGGTATGACCGTCGACGTACTGCGCGCGGGTTTGAAGATCTCCGAGATCGAGATCGACCTGCGGCACCGCGCGACCGGCAGTGACCTGGGTGCTCAGCTGCATCGAGCGGCACAATTACGCGACGTCACGCGTGCATTGGCGGCGCGTGGCCTGGTCCAGGCAGGGCTCAAGGATCTGAAGGACTCCGGTGGGGTATCCGGGGTTTTCAAGCGACTCCGAGGTAAGCAGGCATGAATCGATGACGGCGGCCAAGCACAAGCGCCGACGCGGTAATCCGGCCAAGCCGTCGGGCCCGCGATATCGGCCCGCGATCTGGCACCGCAACCATCAATTCGCCCTGTTCGGGATCGTCGGTGCTACTGCACTGACATTGCTCGTCGGTTTCCTCGGTCCCTCCGCCGTGACCCTGACTCTCGGTCCCCGGCACTCG
>Ga0307288_10000206_pt1 | contig 21313 bp, 13 predicted proteins | sample ER_DNA_142_FD_194469 | JGI IMG/M metagenome (GOLD analysis project Ga0307288, IMG submission 194469) | Bulk soil microbial communities from the East River watershed near Crested Butte, Colorado, United States - ER_DNA_142 | ecosystem: Environmental > Terrestrial > Soil > Floodplain | place... | reverse complement strand
GAAAAGATGTATGTAGTCCCGGAAGAGAAGCAATTGTCGTACGACCTGTAAGCGTAACTTTTGACTTCCTTGCCGTTTGTGAATTGAGTCAATCGAGTTACGTTTGAAAAATGAATGGAATTCTGGAGTGGACCGAATATCCATGGCAGAACCCCACACTGGTCAAAAAGAAAAGTCAATCTCTCTAAAAAATAAGCACTTCAACAAGTCAGGGCCCTTTATTATACAACTCCTATGCGTAATTGATAGCTTTTTGGTATTCTCCATATATATATACTACTAGGTACGAAATAACAGGAAAGATAGAAATAGTTACTTTGGCTTCAAATAGAGAGCAGCTTAAAGGGAACTCGCACTGGAGGACTGCTCTGATAAAATAACTGAACACTGGCTAGGAACTGGGCTGCACTAAGCCCGGCACTTTTTGGGCTTCTTCATGAATCTAGTTTTCAGGTAAGGTCAGATCATCTTATTGAATAGATATCTGAAAGAAAGCAAAGGAATGAATCGTTTTTCCAATTACCTTCTCTCGAAAACCATAGATCTTCTGGTTACCATTGACTATCCGGCACTTTCGTCTGTAGAGCGAAGCAAGAAATTGCATGGAAGGGCTTGCCCTGCTAATATCAGCCTTGTTTGGAACAATAGATGCAATCCATTTCAGTGTATGTCACTGAGTTCACCATTGCAGTTGAGACGTCAGGCAATTGAGCGTTCCCTAGAGTTTGGTTCAAAGGCTAAGGACTCCCCGCCGCCTTCATAAGGGCACTAAGGCGGAGCACGGAAAATAAAATTGGGCACCCATGTTTTACCAGTCCCGGATCTCAGGGCCGTTTTGCCAACCGCCGACATGAACGAAATCGAATTTCATTGCGGGAAATTAGGATTTCATGAGGGAGGAAAAGGCGAGGCGGAGGGTGGAGAGTCGTACAATGCATTGGTGGGATGAAGGTGCTAGCTTGGCTGAGATAGGAAGTTTCGATGTGTATGTAGATTTGGTTCTAGTGCCCCCACCCTTTTCGAGATCTGTCAGGATTAGCAAGATGTTCTGGTGTAAACTATAGAGAAATGGAATGAATGAAATGTATCTAAGAAGAAAGGAAGCCATGCTCCATCCTGTTTATAAAAAGAACATCACCTCCCTTTTTGGTTAGATACCGCTCCGTTAGGTACTAATGCTTCTACCTATCACCCTCCGGGTGAGTTTGAGAGCTGTGTTTTTTCCAACGTTAATAGCATTCCGCGAGAAAAGTCATCTACTGATGTTGTCAGCGGAGTCCCTCGTCCATCCATGTATGAATAGCGGTATCCCCCATTTTGGACAGTGATGAGGTAGTCGACGCAATTTGCATGTGTATTTGCGTTCGGCTTTGCTACTTTCCTTCTAGACTATAAAAGAATGTCCGCGGAAGGGAATAGTCTACGTGGCCCGGGGTAGTCTTTCAATTCCTTTATCGGGTGGGAGAGTTTAGAACCAGTTAAGCCAATAGCTGCTGCTTTAGTCACACTAGCTACATCAGTTGATCATGGATTTAGCATACCACCTCAGAATAGTCTACGTGGCCCCTTGTTTTTACTACAATTTTATATAGTGAATCCAGTAATGCAGACAGCCCTTTTTAAAGCGCTAGGCCGGGCTTGCCCCTGACTCTCAAAAAGAGCTGGAGGTTTTGCCTCAACTCATTCCATGAATGTTGTTTCATTCCCCACGCGGCTGAATCCAACTCAGTCTTTATCCTGCCTTGGAGTTCTCTCTCATAACTGAAGCCAGGAGGTATTCGATTTATCGGATTTCGAGCTAGCTGCCCTTTTCTTGCTCCTTGCCATTAGCGCAGCCCTTTTCTTTTTCTTAGCTTTATTTGAAGCGTAGTTTTTCACCTTCAAAAGAAGGCGCCAGCGCTTTTGTAGTGACCCCTCCGGGGTCCCGGGTTGCTTTGGCGCGCCCCACCCCGTCAGTCCTGTGTTGTACTTGACTTGACTCTCCCCCGCTTGCTGCTTGCTGATCGCAGTGTTAAAAAATGACACGAAGCTGGATATGAGTAGATGTTGTTGGTCGAAAACGTCTTTCATTCACAATGAAACAGAATGGTCTCGCTCGATGCGTCATTTTATGATGTGTATTTTCATATTAAGAGTTCTTAAAAGTTATCAACTCAAAGCCCAACCGTCAAAAGGATGCTACAATGTTCGAAATTCTCAACTTAACACGCCCCCTTACTTCCTTCGTGACCTCCCACTACTTCATCTACCGAAATGATTAGGCAGATCTCCTTTTTTCTAGCATTAAACCTGCTCATGATCCTTAGGCTATAGAGCATGGAGCAGACAGAGAGATGAAAGGACCACCTTCTCCTGCTTGCTTGATCGGAATCTATTCACATTTAGAATAGCTGAAGTGCTACTTAACTTCACTTAGTAGTTGAAACTCGGAGAGACAGAGAGAGTCCTCTCTCATACTTGCCAATTCCAAGGCTGATCAGCAAGGGAATTGGCAGGAACCAACCTTAGTTGCCCCTCGGTAGAGTGAGTCTACTTAGCGAACTGGCAGGACGCGGAGATCGATTGATCAATATGCATATCGAGAGTTGATGGTTGACCGCCGCCCCCCTTGTCCTGTCCTGGAGGCTCCCCGGCCGGGGAGGCAAAGGGGATTGCTATCGTCACCCTTTCTCCCGGTGTATGTGAAAGAGAAAAAGTGACGAACTTTTTTTCTTTTCGGTCTGCGGTTGGTTGGTCCAAAGAACGAGAGTCAGCTTCCTTAAGTCCGTTCTTCCTCAGTAGCTCAGTGGTAGAGCGGTCGGCTGTTAACTGACTGGTCGTAGGTTCGAATCCTACTTGGGGAGATTTGATTCATTCAGAATTCGAATTGATAGTTATAGCTTTTCTGACTAGCGACCCCTGTCCTTCTCCTTTTTTTTTCTAAAGACGCAGCAGAATCGTCAAACGGGACATCAAAAGTGGGAAGTTGATTGTAGGATTTCTATTCCTCACTCTCGTATAGGTGAACTTGGTTCGTTCAATGAAAAGGGATAAGAAGGATCCACTGGGAATGAATGGGAAGACTGGGGTAGTATCTTCATTAGCCGGAAGGAATTAGTCTCCACTAGCGTAATTCGAAGAACGAACAAGAAAAGGCGTCACTGTTTAGGTAGGAGGATGGATGGATGTGGTCCAATGGCTAAAGCTCTGCCAGCTTCTTGTAGACTGGCAGTCTCCGAGAGGAACCTTCACCCCCCCGGGGGAGGCCGGGTGGGATGGTAGACTTTTTTTTCGCCACAAGTGGGAACTCAGTCCTTGGTAAGACACAAGGGGGGAAGGAAGATCTTCACTCATTCATTAAGTGCCTGCGGTGAGACGCGACCCACAACAAACGAAGGGGGTGGAGGGAGACCGAAGAAGGAACAATTGTCTTGAATGCTACGCTGGGATCAGCAGCTTCCAGTGAAGACAAAATGAGTCGGGCAGGAAGAGGAAGATCGGGCGGGGAAAACGGGGTTCGAACCCGCGACTTCTGGCGTGACAGACCAGCACTCTAACCAACTGAGCTATTTCCCCCTTTCGTAACTACTGTCGATTCAACAGTCACCTACCGGTTACCTTTGTAACTATACCAAAGTAGCTGTACAACAGAATGCCCTTCGCCTTTAGTACTTTTCTTTTTCTTTTGACGACAGTAGAAAGAAATGGCTCTGCTTGCTTAGACTCGGGGCTCCGCGCTCTATCAGCTATCAGTTAGTTGGCGCTACGCGCGACTTCAGTTGACAAAAGCGAACAAGATAGCGCTAGCGCCCGCGGAGAACTTTCGTTTGTTCGCCTTCTAAAAGGCCTACTGACCTGCCGGTGAAAAGCCGGTTACAAAAAAAATAATAAGACGTAGTGAAAAAGTACCAAAACAACTGAAGCCTACACCCCACTACGTCTGGGTTCCCCCTTCCTATGAACCTTGAGTCAATAGGTAGGGTCAACTATACCAAAGTGGAAGGGCCACTATCTAAGCTATTAGTGGGCTGGTTTGAACTATTGATTTACTGAATCGAGTGAAGCTGTGTTGCGTAACATATAGGTCGCCAAGGCCTAGAAGTACAAGTGGTCGCCCTAACGGTCACTCTCAAACTCACTACTTGAGTGACGAAAGTCACTTAGCTTCTTTAATAGGGCTTGCCAAAGAACCCCTCCGGGGCCCCGGGAAGAGGAAGAAGGAGATAGAGCAAAGGTCTCCTCTTTCTGTCCGCTCTTCCCGGCATGTAGAGATCCGATTGGGCTTATAGTTTAATTGGTTGAAACGTACCGCTCATAACGGTGATATTGTAGGTTCGAGCCCTACTAAGCCCATCTGACCTGCTTAATCAATGACTCCGGTAGTCACCTGAACCACTCTCTCGGATAGCCCACAGCCTCTCTTCTGGATGCGAAAGAAGATTCGATCAACGTACAAGGTTTGCCTTCTTGTGAGAAGGAGGGTTCTGAATTGTGTTCTCAGTGCAAAGGGAGTCTTTGAGAAGGTTCAGTGAGTCTGAAGAGAGAGAAGATCAGTAGAGCAGTCCGGCAGCTGTTCGGGGGTCAGCTTTGGGATTTGCCTGATCGACCCCTACCAGTGTATTAATCTACAAAAATGAAGATTGACATTCGTAAATTTACCGGATCTATCCTCTTCTACTAACTTTACAAAATGGAAGGGAAAATGTGAAGACCAAAGATGTCAACTACTAAGCATAGTCAATTGCAAATCGGCCGGTTGGTTTGCTTCTCTCCAAGTATGGGAGATTTTCCAATCTTCGAAAGACGCTCGTACTTTCTTGATCTTATGAAGAAGGGGCTTTCCTTAGCTGCGGACTTTGGGATCTTGAGAGTAGACCATGTCTTACGTTAGGGAATCCGAATCAATCCAAATCCTCTGACACTCCTTTTCAGCTGCTATTTGAATACATGTTCAGATGCAAAAGAGCTCGACTTCGAGTATGGTCTTGTTCTTAACTGCTTGAGAGAACGCATATATCCCCTTTGTCGTCTCTTGCTAAACCTCCACAAGCCTTCCCATGCTCGCTAATTGAACCGTCCGTCTTCATCTTAATCCATTCGTTTCCCGGTGGTCAACACACAATAGAATATGTTTCTTTTTGATCGGATTGAGACAAAAGTCCCATTTGGCTAGGATGTTCGCCGATTCTTCCTCTTCTTTCTCTCATCAAACTGGAGATACTAGCTTCTAATCTGCATATTTTTGCAAATCCTTTTCCATTTGGATTTTTGAAAACATTAACTTACCTCTAGAATTCCACTATATATAACGTTGACGTTCCGCCAAAATGTGCCAGAGCGAGTGAAAGGCAAGCCTACCCACGGTGTTAACTTGCCATCCCCAACAAATCTGCTAGCAGCCCATTCGAGTTCCGCTTGGAAACAAGAAGCTCTTCTTTATTTTCGTTTTTTTTTGCCCAAGATAAGCCCATTTTCCAGAGCCAAGCCTATTATAAGAGTTCAACTGCCATATTCGGATGGAGTCCAAATGATTGCATCTTGGGCTGAAGAATGACCCAATTCCTTAGCTTCCATGCATTAATCATATCCGGGGATGTGGGAATAGGGAGATGCCATCCATCTACACGACACGATAGCTTAAGCAAAGAATAGAGAGAGCTAAGCTAGAATACAAACAAAAAAGATATTCAACTAGCGTAGGCCTACCATAGACTAGTCTAAAAAAACCTTTTCTTTGTCTGTCAGCGGGAGAGAAAGCAAGCTTACGGTGCTTTGGATGTTAATGTTTTTGTAGGATACTAAGCACCTATATATATATATACATTGTTTTAGACTCCTCTGTACAAGCGTATAAGAGCTATTATGCTCGATAAAAGGAAGTTTATGAATAAGTAAGTCTTTCTTTTTTGAATAGCCGGCGGGAGAACTTACTTTTCCGGCTATCGTATGAACAATGCCGTCCGCTTTTCTTTTTTGAGTTTCCATGGATCTCTCCGACGAAGTAGCGGAAGCATGAAATGCTATTCACGAATGAGCATTGCTATCTGATTCCTACAAAAGAGATAGGGGAAGCTAACTTTTGTCAAATGGGGCTAGAAAGCATAGAACCCCGTCTTAAATCAACCGGTGAATCCAGAATCAAAGTGAGGAGAACAGGATATGTTATGAGAAGAGTGACGTGGGAATAGATTGCATTTCAAAAAGAATCTATACACTCAATAAGCCAGAACGGGAAGATTCAACTGCAAAAAGAACTGGTACGGTGTGAGAAGAGGCCTATTCTCAATAATGAACAAGATGATGCAGCTCTAGTTGCTGGAGGCAGAGGACGTGGACGCGGCAGGAATAGATCCAGGGGGAGGACGCGAATAAAAAAGGCTATGAGGATCATAAAAATTGAGGTGGAGGGAGATTGTATAACTAAGGATCGAGTAGAGGAAGACGTCAGTCTTTCAGTTGTAGATGATCATTACCGAAAAAGATGTACATTCGAATGAAAAAAGAGGGCCTGTCCGAGAGGAAATAAAGAATATTCATTTGCGGATTCTTCCGAACAAGCAACGGATTGAGCAACTAGCGCGAAAGCCGTTGCGCGTTAGCGCATCCGTTTTCTTGCTCGGGAACGAGGGGACTAAAAAAATTGTCAAAAGCCATCTTTATCTTTCTCTTTAACTAACTAAGTATTATAAAAAATATGTCTATGAGGTATTTTGACTTAATGGGAAGTAGGCATCTCATTCATAGGCAAGAGCAGGCCGGCCTGAAGGCATGAACTGAAGGCAGGCAAGAAGGCATTAAATGGCTTTGAAGGATGCGGTGTAGCCTGTGCGGAGTACAGTATCTTTCTTTCTATAAAAATATATGGAATCCGCGATCCTATCCTATTTTTGAAGTAATTTTAGCATTCGAAATTATTTTCTTTCGCAAGAGCACTCAAACATAGATTGAAGATCTTCAGTTCTTCGGTCGGCAGCCGCAGTCAGTAATAGCAAGCAGCAGGCTGTCCCATACTACTTTTCCTTTGAATGTTCATTCTGGAATTGAATGTCACAAACAAGACTCATACTTCAGACTTTGAACTGCTTGAATCAGGAGCTGTAATCCGCAGCTTTAGAGATAGGGGCGGCAGTCACAGCATTGGCAGCAGTGAGCAGAGGTCAAGAAGAAGAAGCGGTAAGAGCAGTTAGAGAGCAAGCAGCGGCTCATCAAACCTTTCTGTTTCGGTTACAGCTCAAGCGGTTTGTTTTCAAGTAAGGTACTCAAGCAAGCTTTCCTCCTGAAGACAGAGTTTCGGGTGAGCTAGCAAAGAAAGTCAGCAGTTAACCGGAAATTTAGGTCAAATTATCATTTCGTAAGTTTTAGTAAGGCCAGTTATGGGAAGCAGGCCATGGAGAAAGAGAGGAATCAATCGTCCAACGCTATGTTAACAAATACGTGAAAGGTTTGATTATTCCATACACTTGAACGCGTTCCTTATCAATAGGTTTCGGAGAGACGAGCAATGATTGCTTGACGATCTTCACTGCATGAGACTAGACTTGACTCAAGCTTCATACGAAAGCATTTACTGAACTAAAGCCGTTGAGCCAAGTCAAGCGAAAGACTTATTCGAAGAAAGCTTTAAGAGAGTTTGTTGTCCCATGCCTTTCTGATGGTGAACCTCCTACTGCTTCTTCCAATTCTGAAACTGGGATTGGCCTGTTGACTTTGCCCTTCCTTTAGACAAAGAGCCCCCAGTTTCGCCAAAAGACCTCTGCGTGTTGTCATTCAACTCCACACAAGCCTGTCGTTGGGCTACTTGCGTCTTCGGCAGATACAAAGGAGAAGTGACGGTCGGTGAAATAGCCCTCCAACTCGTAGCTCTTCTTGCTTAACGTGAAAACTCTCCTTTCCGATGAAAACGAGAAAGAAAGATGTCAACTACTAAATGTGCTGCTTTGTGAATTTGATACTAGGTAGTTCTCCCCCCTCGGCAGGCAAGTAGCCTTTGCGACTTACATCTCTGCTACAGGAGGGTATGAACCCCCGGATCTAGGCGAGGTGATGGCGGGGAACTCCAACAGGTTTTGGTTTCCTCCTCACTGATTGATGGAGCCCAAGACTGCTTGACGACTTTCGGTGTGGGGTCAGCTTGAGCCGAGGTCGTCTCGTAACAGGAACAGGAAGAATAGCAAACAAGCACACAAGCAGGAATAGGAATATTGGCTGTCACTATCCTCTGGTTAGCAATCAACTACGGAGCTGGCAACTCACAAGCCAGCAAGTCAACCTCTGTCAGATCTTCGGCCCAGTTTATGAACGAAACTGACTCTACTTCCTCATTCAGGCTGATATGAACTGCAAAAGAAGGCCCTCATCTTTAGCGTGGATATCGTAGGTATAAATGAAAGAAACTGGAATCAGGAAGTTGTTTCTTTCTCTCGATACGCAGAGGGGAGAGCATGCCCTGTCTCAGGCAGTATATCAGTCGTTAACGATCTTACCGGGACACATCCAATTGAAACTAGAATCCCAACCTCTTTGGAAGAAGCTCCAAATAGACTTTATTTCAGAGCGGGGAATCTTCCTACAAACTCAAATGTGTTAAATAAAGGCTATACCTACCTCTGCCTAGAAAAACTGGAGTTTCAGGCACCCTCGTGGGAGACATTGGATGTTGTCAACCGGCCTTAAAATGCTCATAAACAGCTCTTCCCCCTTTGACTTAGTTTTCGCTCTCCTCTGTTTCTAGTAGACTAAGCCTGATCCTACTTTGCGAGTCCAACAGGTCTAGTATTCTTTTATTTTTCGTCTGAGGGAACGTGGTAGCCCTGATCTAGCTAAGACTTTAGATTCCATTCTATTTCATTCTGATCTCGTTATGAGGAAATAGGTGAGGCGAGGCTAAGACAAGATATGGGACTTCCCGCGCTAAGTTGTTCCAATCTCTGTACTTAAGTAACCGAACTCGAAAGTGCTGCTATGAGCTAGATTTGTGCGTACAAGGGTAAAGAAGCGAGCAAGGCTACCTTTCCGCTGGAAATCCTATACCTGAGTGCTATTTGATCAGAGTGAGTTGTAATTGAGCTTGATTTACTTGCTCTTCTATTTGCATTTTTTGTTAAGTATGTGGGTGACTCATCGTCGTGAGATCGGTTGGTCGAGGGCTCTTTCTTTTCAAGTAGTCTCAGTCGGCTCCACAGAAGAAGTCAGTAGTGAATCAAAGAACTCATGCATGTAATCAGTGACTAGGGATCGATCAATCGGATGCAACCGAGCCATACAAAAAGAATTGGAAAAGGGATGACGCAAGAGCAGCGGAAGGTGACTTAGCAACATCAGTCATTTCCTATAGAAAGGAAGGAAAGGATCTCTCTTCTGTCTAGACGAAAGATCTCATTTTTGCTACCGCTCTCCCTCTTATGAGTCTCTGTCAGCCGTTGTTTAGTAGCTTTCAACGCGAGTTCAGTCATTCTCTTATATACTGAAACGAACTGACTTAAAGCACGAACATGAAGGAAAGGCTGAATTCGAAACATCTTGAATCGGATTCTCTCTTCTCAGAGAGCTTGAGAGTGAAATGAGTGGGCCGGCCAAAGAAGACCACTATGGAAGTGAAAGGGGAGGGCAAGAGCGGTTCGAAGGTCAATGAAATGGGTGAAGTTCCCTTGTCAAATAGGGACCGACCCATGTTCAATCACTGAAGTGTGGTTGAGTGAGATGATCCGCAACCAACAAATGATTTGTCATTGTCTCTAAATCACTGAATGAATTCGTTTTTTATTTATATATGAGAACTAGAGAGTTCACTAGCGCAGTCAAAGGAGTTGAATTTCTCGTGAACTTCTGCCTCAAATGTGTTTGTTCAGCTTATAGTACGCCTTCCTTCTTCTTTACTGAACCTATGGACTTCTTCCACTTAGCAGCTTCCGCACGAAGTCTTCCTCGGGAATGGTTGATCTTGGAATTTCATCGAGTCACGCGCGCTCCTGAAAAGGGGTCTGGAAAGGAAGAGAGCATTACGAATTGCCGATTTTTTTAGTTAGGTTTGAGTTAGGAGTTAGAGTTTTTCCCCGGAAGTGGCAGCAGTTTATTAAGTAGAGTCGGTTGCTGTTCTTGCTAGTGGCCAAGCCAGGAAAGCAAGGGGGAAGCTAATACACGGTGAACTGCTTTAGGAACTCATACCATACTAGTCAAAGGCTTAGCTTAATAGCCGAATTAGCCGAGACTACCCAAGCAAGGAGAAGAATGAATTACGTAGGATACTGGCTACTTGAAGTAGGTCGTGAAAGATTGAAGCTTGGGAAGAAAAGAGGGTGCTAGATTCTATGCCCTAGAAGCTCTTAGAATAGAATATATGCAAAGAATAAGAATCTTTGAATTGATAAGCGCAATAGCCATAGCCGTAGGGTCAATCCCCAGACCAGGCCATAACCATAAATGGCGATGAGAGAAAAGCTATTTCTTTCTGCTAGCCTACTTCCCAAGGGTGGGAAGAATCCTGTTCACGACAACGACTCCGCTCTTTGTTGAGTGGGTAATTTCCTTTTCTTTAAAAGAATAGATTCTAGATTACTGGTCTTAGCGGAAGAGGAGCTCTTAGCGATCCCCCGCTTTTTGACTTCTTTCTCTCTTTCCTTGGAAAGAACAGTAGTGGCCTAGCTTTTGCTTTTATAGAATCGACTTTGAAAGTGGAAAATAGGTCTCTTCTTCAATGAAGGCAGAACTATTCACTAAGCCAACAGGTTAGCGAAGGACGGTCTTGCTGCTTTAAAGCGAACGAGTCTTCCTTATTCCTATGGTCATTAGAATAACCTATTCATCCTCTTGGCCACTCTGAACTCATAGGTAGCTGTGGTCCTTCTTTCGCTTTGCCTTGGGTTCGGTGGTAGTAATAGTCCTTCTTTAGCTCGCTTCTTTGAAGAGGAATTGCCCTCCTGCCGCTCTTGGTGGTTGAGTTAGAGTCGGGGCAGGAGGATTCCACTTTCGCTTTCACGTCTGTCTTTACTTTAAGCTCTTATTCAAACGAGAATTGCTATAGTTGAGCCGAAACAGTCATTGCGAGGAAGACGGGAATTAGCAGTCGTTAGGCCTATTCAAGCCAGAACCCTCAAACTGTAAGCAGTAAGAAGGCCTCGAAAAAAATTACCTTTCCTTCCTAGCTTGAGAGCAATACTACCTGTAATAACTCAATGAACTTATCCTACTTAGGGAACAGGCTGGCATAAAGGCATTCCACCATGGGACCGAAAGAAGATGATGAAGATTTTCATTCATATCCCGGGAACATTTTCACACCCATCCTTTACGGCATGCGATCTAGGGTTTTCTAGCTAAAGGATGAAGTGAAGCAGTCAAATCGAGTTCGGTATATAGACGTGAATTGCTCCGTATATCGGAAAGAGCTAAGCATTGCGGCGAAGACCGTCGTGACATAACGAATCCATTCGATATTCTATGGAATCAATATCAAGATTTATTAGAACTAAAAGCAGCATTCCATCCAGCAGACCAAGTCGGGGAGAAATGGCAGATTGGTATAGGGGATTCGACCTACTCTTAAGAGAATAGAATCATCCTTTTTTGGAGTCAAAGAAAGCAAAGCTTATGAATGAATTGTGTGCTCTGAGGAACCTATTTCCCGAACCATTTGCATCATTTACAGATTCTCTCTCGATCGAGGACCCTCTTTCCTAAAGGCCCAAAGTGCATCATTCAGTCTGGATCAACGTACTGCATTCCATTCCAAGTGAGACATCGCAATATAGATAGAAAAAAATGGGTAGTTCTATTCATTTAAGGTCTAAATTGATTAGAAAGAAGGGTACAGAAGCCAAGGACAGATGGCTAGTCTGAAGACATTGACCATCTGGAGCGAAGGACAGTTGGCGAAGTTAGTGAGAGAAAGCTTGAAAGATAGGATTTTCTCGTGTGGATTAGTTTAAAAACGTAGAATAGAGATTTAAGAAGTCAAGTCCTTTGAGAGCAACTCATGTTCAGCCTTGTCGGAATAAGCGCAGCTAGCCCTCTTTCTATTGGAGGAAAAAACGCTATCTTCTTCTATTTTGATATTCTCACTGCTAGCAATCATTAGATCATCTTCCTATTTGTCTTGGGTTCACCCTTTAAAGTCTTACGCATATCTAATTAGAATGATAGAAAAGGATTATCTGGCAAGTTGACTTGAACAATGTAGGCGTCTGATGTGGGATGTTTAACGAAGCGTTGCCATACAAAGTCAGTCTCTAAGCGTGGATTGAATGTTACCCAGATTGAAGAACCCTTTTTTCTCACAGTCGGTATGAATCTCTCCCAACTTTCTTCACTAACTGCTTGTGCTTCGGCATACCTCAAGACGTGTGCTTTCTGAACTCATCGAAAGGATCTCGGACGAGGGTCGTAGGAAGACATCCAATTACTATTCTGATTCTCACAGCGCGATCATGACAGGCATCGCAAATCGCTATCCTCACGAAAAAGAAAAGTCAAGACCTTCCAAAGTTCCCGAAAAAGGCTCCTTACTCCTTCTCTTGTGGCGCCCCTTCCTGACGAGGAAGATGCTAAAGACGGTTCGATAGACTCCTCGAGAGCCTGCCCGAAGCAATCCCTTCGATCGACCATCCCTTGCTTGACGAGCAGCTCTTTCTATTCGCTTGACAAAGCCGCTGCTGCTCTTTCTTAATGCCTCACTGCCTGACCTTAGAGAAGACGAATTAGACTGCCTGATAGACTACTACTTCCTTTTCTTACCCGGCCAAAAAGCTATAGATTCCAAATAAGAGCACATCGACTAGGGCCCAACTATTGCTTTTTTTACTAATAGTTAGCAGGTGTCCTCGTAACTAATCTTATTCCGTTTAACTATTAGTAGATGACCTTCCCTTCTATCAATGTGATAGGAAATCCTACTACCATCGGCAAATCATAGGAGCTAATCCTCACCCGGGGGGGGGGTCCGTGGAATAGGCGTACATGGAATTCTGGGCCCGCCCCTACTGGTAATTCACCGTCCCGTTCTTATGGGCAGACAGAAAGATCGGATTCGAAAACTGCCTCCTCAAGTGGAGTGCCCTCGGCGGCTAGGACACACGTTGGGTACTATTTGTGGAAAGTGATGCTTGGGATGAGCAAGTGCATTTGTTGGCTTTCGAGCAGTAGCGGCAGCGGGGCGGGAGAGTTGGTTATTCAATTGATCCTCTGATGTTGGCCCTTCTGCATCATCCAGCAAGGCTCGGAAGTCTGAGCTATTAAGGTGCGGTTGACGGATAAGAGGCCTTCGATATGTTAAGGGAGAGAGGGGAGAGTCATTCCAGAGTTGGGTGGGAATCGTTGATAGAAATTTGGATTTTCCCTGAGGTACGATAGCGTCTGAACTAAAGAAAGGGAATATGGAAAGTGAATGTGGTAAAGGATACCAAGAGTAGGTTCCCTGAATGATTTTTAGGCGTCTTTTCTTTGAACAAATAAATCTATAAAGAAAATTGGATGGATCTTCCACCTATGCTATGAGTGAATCTTATCATCACTGGCGAGTGGTATCGTATCACCGTCTTCGTCCTGAAAACATCTGCAGAGCTAAGCCAGTGTAGGCTTTGACACTACTTATATTCGCTACAAGTATTACACTCGCTTCGCTACACTCTTCTCTTATGCTTCGCGCTTCGCATAGGCTAAATAAGCCGCTCATCCCTGGCGAATCCTACCCACATTGGAATGCGGAACCATCGGGGAAAGGCAAAACATATTCAATCCCAGGAGAGAAGTCACTGGTTCGATAGGACCAGGGAGAGGACCCTGATCACCTTGCCAACGAATTCAAGGCCTTAGGAAAATCATCCTACAATGGACCATAGGGACTGAGAACGAAGAAGACATAAAAATCAGGTTAGGGGGGATAAAAAGAAAACCTCCTCCCATTCAAAGTCGTCTTCAAGTACCTTTTTGATTCTTTACCGAGTATGGATGGATCAACTATAGGTTCGAGTTTAGCCAAGATACGTACACGGCTAAGTGTATTAAAATCCAAGATAGAATCAGGGCTATCTAAAAGCTAGGAAGGAGAAGACAAGGTGATTGAATATGACTTGCTAACAGATCCTACTCTTCCTTAAGCGCTAGTTCTATTCACGATGGTTCAGTTTCGAGAGCAGCTAAAGTAGTTACCTAATAAGATAGATGAATATTCCACGATCTACGATTATCAAAATCTTCTTATAGAAGTCTAGTTCTTTCTTCTTTTAGAAAAGGAAGTCTTGCTCTCCTTTCTTGCCGCTACTTGCGTTGCGAGCCAATCTTCAAACTGTTACGGAGAAGTCGTTTACTGATTAGCTGCTTGAACGTGGAAATATTTCGGCATATCTGCTCTTAGGTTAGTACGAGAACTCGACTCTACTCGTGCTATAGTCGAGGATGTACTTATACTACCCTAAAGAGGGATCAATTAATGGGGTGCATTTTTCTTAAGGCAATTCTAGGCAAGACCTTGAATCACAGGGTTTGTTCCTGGCAACCCAGCATTCTTTATCTTGGCGTAGATTGGTGTGATGGGACGGATGCCGTGAAAAAGCTTTTTTCTTTGACCGGAATCGACAGGTGTGAACCCATCTAGGATGAGTCAAACATAGGGGGAAGGGCCTCCTGGCAATATCCGGCATACTAGTAATCGATTATTTGGCCTTTTGCGATCGAACAACCTATGAACAGTTGTAGCCTACATAACCTACCTACCCAGACCAAGGGAAGAAGGTATCAGATCACTGTAGTTCTAGACCCCTTTTTTTCAAATAAAGGAAGTGACAACGTTTGCCCGAAGAGGTTGAATCAATAGTAAGAAGATACCACCCAGGCACAGAATCCGAAATAACAATCAGGAATAGGACTAGGAGAATGAGGTCTAATTTACGGAGTAAAGCTTTAATTGGGCTTAGTGCTCCGATTGCGCCTTAGGACTAGGACTGATAGGTAAATGCCCCTTACTCAACCAATGAAGGCGGGTAGGGCTTTTCTTTCTTTTGTTTAGGATTGGCAAGAGGATGGCTGCCTCGGCTTCAAAGCAGTTAGAGAATGCGCTCTTATCACTACAGGGACGCGAGAGAAATTCCTCGAAGGTAGTATTAAAGGGATGGGGCATTACCGGTGTTAGCGACGAAGGGATTGTTTGCAAGAGAAGGTTGCCCTGTTAAGATACGAACAGGGGGCATGCCACGCATAATAGTAAAAAAAAGGGCAGAGAAGAGGATTGAGGGACAGAAGGAGCTGGAGGCCAACAAGGAATAGAAGAAGCTGTTCCACTCGTAGCTCTTCTTCTTTGTTTAAAGCTTCACTCACATTTCGGGAGCGGATGCTGCTCGAGCTAAAGATATGCCCCCAACTCTTGAACAGCTCTCACTTGCCTTGGCCGATAGCTTAGATGACCGACCGTTAGGCATGGTTACCAATGATTTAACAGTAGGCCTCTTGTTTGGTGAGCCAACCGGCTTCACCCGAGGATGAAGGTAGTAGAACAAAGAGGAGCCGCATCTTTTCCTGGCCGGAGAGGAATCAAGGTCCATCTCATTAAGGCCGAACATTTAGTCTCGTTCCCGATAACAATAGGGAACATCTGGTCTTGTTTGGTTTTTCTTTCAAGGATTTTGTCTTTCTTGCAATTCTGCGAACTTTGAATGCATCATTTCCTCCATTTCTCGGAACTTATCGCGGAATCTAGGCCCACTAGGACTCGGCGGGATTTCTGGTAAATCAAGCTCTCTCAGGGGTGGAAGCCAGCCCCCACTACTCGATGTTATCACTCTGCAGGATTCGACAATGGATTTGTCTTCCTCAGTCTCTTCGAACTTTTCCAATCCTGCTATTTTCCCCCAGTCTTCTGGAGTAATATGATCCCTGAGGGTCAATCCTTTCCCTTCCCCCCTTTGCCCTTGAAAATGAAAAAGAACTACCAATGCAAAAAAATGAAATGAACAATTGCTACTTCTTTATTAAATTACACCGAAAAGAAAGTCTGTAAAAAAACAAGAGCCAACCTAAAACTTAACTACCCCTTGCCCTCCCACTGAACCCTTCTTTCTATACAAAAAAAGGAAGAGCGCACCAAAACAAAAAAGAATCAAGAAAAAACTCCGCAACTTACGCTCTCATTGCAGCGGCACCTGTTAAAGTGGCGGCAAGAAAGAAAAGACCAAAAAGAAGGTTTTTTTAATACCTCTGACGAACCGAACCAAGCAGTCTGATCATCCTTGCCCGTCCCCCTCTTCTGTCAACCGTTGAAAGAGCATAGCCCAGGAATGAACCATATCGATCCAAGGTTGCAAGGAAAGAAGAAAGGTAAACCAGACCATAGGAATCTTCTGATGAAGTCAATCAGAGAGGACGGTTAGGTTCTTTGTTGCCTCATCTGCTTAGCTTATAGAATCACACTGTTATAGCTATAGATAGGCTCAAATCACACGGTTTATCACGATAGACATTCCAATCAATGGTTGGACGATCAATACCATCGAACTATTCCATTCCACTGCTGAATGACGGAAACGGAAGCTTTTTCTTACTGATGGACTGATCCTGGGAGTTCAGACTGACGGTTAGATGGTTGTTCGCTTGTGTGCTTCTTTTCCTTCCCCACTCAAAAACAAGTGTTACAGAATGTTCTTCAAATAGGTATGATCCCGTCCATCCTTCCAGAGCTAGGCACCTGCTTCAGAATGAGAATCTTCGACAGAGATCGTTCCTTCAGTTTAGCAATCAATTAGATCCATACTGACTTAGCTTGAAGCATGGCTTGCCGTTTCGAGGCTCGATGCTACTCTTGGGAACATTATTGATACATCGACTTTCAAGCATCTCGTAGTTGAGCGGTACTGCCATCAACAGTACCAAGATGGAAAAGGACTGCTGAACATGGATAGAACGAGAGTCGAACTCGCATGTCTCTCTTTTCCTGTTAGTTAGGAAAGAAAGCCGATATAAACAGCTCCATATTAGCGAATTGCCTCTGACTACTCTTCCCAGGCTGGTCAAACTATAGGATTCCCATTCACTTAGTCAACTTATTGGACAGACGGGTCAACCACTTGACCGAGGAGAGTAAGGTTCGTCACCACAGTCCCGATAGAAGGTCGAGTTTAAAAACAAACCGAAGACAAAGCAACGAATGAAAGGAAGGACGGCTCGCTTTACAACCAGGGCGGGTCTCGCTGCCGGATCAATGCGCAGGACGCACGATCTACAAACAACAATAGAGAGAGCCAACCAAGAACGAAAGAACCTGGAAACAAACCCGCGAGCGAATACCAAACAGAGTAAGAAGGAGGAAGGGCCGAAGGCGGCTTACTAAGCGAGAAGGCTCCAAGCAGCCTAATAACGCATTAGAAGGGAGCTTGCCGCTTTGCAACCTAAGCGGTATAGCTAAGCTTACTCATCAAGGGCCGATAGATAGAGCTGCTCTTGTTGCTAATGGAGAAAGATTGGAGTGAAGTTTAGTATGCTTTCTAAGATCAGAGGAGGAAAAGAATGAAGGTGTGGGCGGGAAGGAGGAGGCAAGGCCCCCTCAATGTGTATTCGACTACTCATTACGGAACCACCGATTGATCCGATTAGACTTCCCGCGGGGTAGCACGGGGAACTTGCTGAATCAACTCCTTGGAATCGGAGGCCTGACTGAGGGTCAATCCTATGGTAACCTCAACCTAGGAATGCCTGTTTCACTTCCTTGACAGAGCCAACTGAGATGCTCTGTCTCGATGTTGACCTAACATGGATTGATTAGAAAATTCTGAAGGGTCTCATCCTGATCTCGCAAAGGATCAGCAATAGCTGTGTGTACTCGAGGACTCTTAGGGAAAGAAAAGCACTTTTCTCTCTCAGCAGTTAGACCGGCTATGGGTGGGTTGGTTATATACTGCGCCTTCCTTCTTCGAACCTTTTGGTATGTATTGCCCCCTAACTATAGATCAGATCCACCGGACCAGAAACTCAATTCCGCACTGCTGCTGAGTCGTCGGACTTATCCACCTCAGGGATTCGTGGAATTTCCGTTTTTGAATTGCGTTGGGGGAAATCTACCAAAGCTAGGCAGATAGATAGACTCCTTTCCCGCTGCTAAGGGAGAGCAAGAAACTAAATCAAATGATTGTTTTTTTCACCAGCGCCCTTTTTTTTTGCGGGTACTAAGAGTCCTCTCACTACCAACCAGCAGACATCATCATCTGGCTGGGTCTTGCCGGTATCAACAACGAGAAAGAAGAACCAAATGGAAACAGCAACTAACTATGGCTCTTGGCCCAGACAACGTCCTAGGCGTAGGGGAGATCAAAACAAGAAGTCACGCCTAGACGACGACGCCCGTCCTGGGCTGCAGTAAGTAGATCGAGAGGTCGTTCCGCCCCTTGTCCCCGAAGATGGGTAATATGTTCTCATACAATGTTGCTCCAACTTTTTTCTAGAGGGCCTAGCTGGCGAGCGATCCCAGTCCGCGGCAGAGAACAAGACAGCAAGCGAGCGTACCTTTGTTCGCTTCTTTTCCACCAAGCACAGAAGTTTAAGGAGAACTGTAGGTCGGTGGCTACCTAAGGAAACTCCGATTCGATCCGCCCCCCGGCTGGGAGGCATCTACCTCATCCCGATCACAAGGAGAGGTTCACCATGATGGGGGGTCAGGTACTTGAATTCTTTGCGTTCCGGAAAGAATTCAATGCATAGGGGACCATCCTTTTTTTTGCGGCATGCTCTCTGATTTACGGATTCGCAGGGGGCCGAGGGCCAACCTTAGTTGACTGACAATGACAAAGGCTTGCGAAACAAAGTAGCGCCTTTGAAATGGAATCTTAATTAAGTAGTCTATCAGTGGTGCGAAGCAGCTTTGCCCCGGGGAGCGAAAGGTTATACCTTTGTAAGCGAACAGCGGTTCTTCTATGTAGGGTATTCCTCCTTTACTCTCTTAATTAACGTCGAGCTAAGTGACTTTGTGTAGCGTAGTAGAATGAAGGCTACGTACGCACCGACACTCTCTTATCCCTAAGCCTCTTCGCTAACTCGCTCGCCTACTAAAATTAGTAGGCGAGGCTAGGCAAACTCAGCCGCTGACTTTGACTGTACTGTAGTAGACTTTCGTCGCCTTTTCTTTTAGAACCCTTTCTCATGTTCTTTCATTCATCAAGTAGGCGAACCGTCAGGTCCTTAGTAGCGTTGACAAAGAAGAAGAGCCGGTGAAAAAAATAAAAGAAAGCTAGAATTTCCAATAGTGAGACCAGCTTGACAAGCTACCTTTCCTCTTGATCTGAGGTGCGAAGAGAAACATCTATTTTTTATGACTTCCACTTCTCGATCCCGGCCCGGAAAAGTGACCGACCCCTTGATGAATGAAAGAAAGGGTTTATGAGCCCTAGCCCTGTAAGCCCACACCTGTGTAGAGTAGATCGTTCAACACCTGCGGCACAAACCCATTTTTGACCAATTGGTCCGTATATCATAGGCGACCGAACGGCCGCCCCCCGTCTTACTAGACCAACCTGCTATAATTATTCCATAAACACCTAGCGAAGATATGGCAAACAAATAAAGTAGCCCTATGTTCGGATCTGACAATACCATACCATAATCAAAAGGTACAACGGCCCAAGCGACCAGACTTAACATAAATGTAGCCACTGGAGCCATTCTAAAAAGGGAGAAATTAGCACTACTTGGTGAAATAGGTTCTTTTAGAATCAATTTCAAACCATCTGCTAGAGGTTGTAACAATCCGAACGATCCCACTACATCAGGACCCTTTCGACGTTGCACAAAAGCCATTACTTTACGTTCAGCTAGCACTAAAAAGGCTACTCCTAGTAGAAGTGGTAGAATTAAACAAAGTATTTCTGCTGGAACAGCTATGTACGTTTTCGATTTTCTATTCACTCATGATCGGGCCTGACCTGGTCGACCCGATCAAACTATTTCACTTATGATCTGGCCTGGTTGACCCAATCATGATATTGAAGGATGGGACCTTTTCTCGAAAAACTCCGGATCCCGAGAAGTTTTGAAGATGGTGCTCCTGTTACGTTACTTCGAATGGAATCCTCACTTGACTAAGCATAAGCGAAAACGTGGCTGAGAGTAAGCAATCCCCTTTCCTAGTGGTTGAGTCATGATCAGAAATATTGCGAAAGAAAGTGAAATGTCCTATCGTCGTCCCAATTTGGGTAATCCACGATGTCTTCATTTTATGTACCCATCTTTACTCGTTTTCGGTGTATCGATAGTTCGTTGTACTACACTTTGAACTAACCTAGAGGCCGTGCTTAGGCGAAAATCGATATCAGTGAAGTAATCCCGGAACTCTAGAAATCGTGAAGAATTTATTCCATTTTGTTCAATATCGCGAATATAGTGGAAAAGGGCCCCCTCTAGAACATTCCTTTGAATGGAATTGTTCATTGGGTTCGACTTGTTGTTCGAAAAAATCGAAAGCTGTCTCTCGTATGTTATTGTAAGGTGATTCATTCATAATATTTCTTATGTGCGGTTTCAAGATGCTCAAAAAGTAGATTTTGTAATCGGCTTTTGAGCTCCATTATGTGTACTTCATCAATTTTTGAATTATGGACTTGGCGGTAGTGGTCAATACTAACTGCACCGTCTAAATGCTCCCTGACCAAGTTAGCGTACTCGTCAGGGTTGAGTTGAGGGGGCAGCCCGTGCGCTAATTGGGCTTCGAGGTTGGCTATACGCGAAAAAAGCTCGCTTTCTACTGAGGCCTGTTCTGTCCTAAACTGTTCCAGAATGTTATTTCTTTCATAGGAAGATTCCTAAAGCACATGGATGCCGAAAGAATCTTCGGAACCGGTGGAGAGGCTATTCTGATTGAAGGCTAGACAAATAACATGACTGAGGTATGTAAATCAAACCTGTGAAATAGCTATCTAATATTAGATAGATATAGAATACCAAAAGCCTGATAATGGGTTTAAAAAGAAGCAAAATAAGCTTTTTTGCTTTCTTTTTATTTTGTGCGCGCTTTTCGCCTGCCTTCCCGACCACGGATAGGCTACGGGGCTTTGCACTTCGGCCCCTGTGAATACCACATCAAGGTGACAGGATTCGAACCTATGGCCCTCTGTACCCAAAACAGATGCGCTGACCAGACTGCGCTACACCTCGTCTCCCCCCCAGAACATATGGATCTACCCGATCGATAAAGACTCGAACCGCAGTCGCCCACCCCGCTTTGGGCACAGGGGGGCGAGAACCACCGCTTTTAGGAAAGAAGCCTACAATTCTCTTTCACTTGCATTTTATTTCGTGAAGGCTCGCTCTCGTTCTTCTTACATCTTTCCCTTTTTTCTTTCGAATTGTATCTGTGGCTACTGCTGTT
>Ga0307288_10000205_pt1 | contig 21396 bp, 20 predicted proteins | sample ER_DNA_142_FD_194469 | JGI IMG/M metagenome (GOLD analysis project Ga0307288, IMG submission 194469) | Bulk soil microbial communities from the East River watershed near Crested Butte, Colorado, United States - ER_DNA_142 | ecosystem: Environmental > Terrestrial > Soil > Floodplain | place... | reverse complement strand
CGGGCGAGTAGATCGAGATGCTCCACCACACTCAAATCGGGAAAGAAGTCAAGATCGTCGATCACTGTGGCGACGTCGCGCCTGATTTCCGGAGAAGTCTCGGTCATGGCGTTGCCGCACACCTCGACGCTGCCATCGTCCGCTCGATCTGCACCTACCAGGCAGCGCAGCAGGGTGGATTTGCCGGCTCCGTTGCGTCCGGTGAGCGCGATGGCCTCTCCGGTCCGCACCTCCAGGCTGAATTTCTCGAAGATGGTGTTGGGCCCGAAGGCCCGGCGCAGGCCGGACACCTTGAGGATCGTCGCGCGTTTGGCCATGGAGGCGATTCTGCCTCTTTTCGACAAGAGATCCGGACCAATCTCTTGCGTCAGTACTGACGAATAACCCTCCGAGAGGCAAGGCCCTTTCTGCTCGTGACCCCGCGGGAGGCACCCATGACGACTATCACCATTCCCGACAGCGTGTTGCCACCGAGTTCCTGAGCATGCAGCACCGCCCGTGAGAGCGTCGATGTCGTGAATGTCTCCTCGCTGCCGCCGGATTCGGAGGGTCAGCCCTCCCGGTCCGCGCCGCGCGCGGAGGGGTCACGTGGTCGCGAAACCGAGGCGGCACATCTCGTCGAGCTGATGGCACTCTCGGCCCGCGGCCATGAGGACGCCTTCGCTGAGCTCTATGACCTCACCTCACAGCGGGTCTACGGAATCATCCTGCGGGTGCTTCGCTCGCCGGACCATGCGGCCGAGGTGATGCAGGAGGTCTACGTGGAGGTGTGGCGGCAGTCGGCGCGATTTTCAGCGGCCAAAGGCAGCGTCATTGCCTGGATGACCACCATGGCGCACCGCCGGGCGGTCGATCGGGTGAGATCAGTGTCTAGCGAAGTGGCTCGGGACGAGCGGTATGCCTTCCATCGGGGCGACCGCGAGATCGACCAGGTGTGGGATGGCGTAGAGCAGAGACTTGATGTGGACAGGGTACGGAAAGGGATGGCCTCGTTGACTCCGATACAGCGAGAAGCGCTGACGCTCGCGTACTTCGGTGGCTATACCCAAAGCCAGGTGGCGCAACTACTGAAGCTGCCGCTCGGCACTGTGAAAACAAGAATCCGTGACGGCCTGATCGGGCTCCGGGATGCGTTGGGGGTGGAAGCATGAGCGAAATCCATGGCGCCGTTGGGTCGTACGTGGTGAATGCGCTCGACCCCGACGAGCTGGATGAATTCGAGGCTCATCTGGCCGTGTGTCCGACCTGCAGCCGTGAGGTTCACGAGTTCGGCGAGACCGTTGCCGAGTTGTCGCTGCTCGCGAGCGTGACGCCGCCGGCGGAGCTGCGCGGATCGATTCTTGCTGCTGTTTCCCAGGTGCGGCCCCTGCCGCCGGAACCTGTGAGCGAGGCTGCACCCATTGAGGCCAAGGCTCCTGCGGCTGCTCCGGTTTCGCAGCGGCCGATCGACGAGCTGGCGCTACGTCGCCAGCAGCGGCGTACCCGCCTCCTCAGCGTGCTGGTTGCCGCAGTCATGGCGGCTGCGCTGGCGCTCGGTGGCGTCGTTTACGGGCTGGTCCACTCGCGACAAGCGCAGGTAGCGCAGCAGACGGCAGCGACTGAGTTGTTAACCGCGCCTGACGTTCGGACCTACTCCACCACGATGAAGGACGGCGGACAGATCTCGTTCGTGGTCTCCAAGAGCCTGAACCGCGCAATGTTTGTCGGCAAGGACCTTCCAGCGGTAGGCAATGACAAGCGCTACCAGCTGTGGACGCTGGAAGGCCAGCGTGCGATCGCCGACAACCTGGTGGCCGGCGGCGGTGATCGTCAGCAGTTCTTCCGTGAGGGCCTCGATGGCATCACGGGGCTGGCGGTCAGCGTCGAGGATGCCGGAGGTGCCCAGCAGCCGAATCCGGCGACGATCCAGGCGGTCGCCGAGCTCTAACCAGCACTATGACGGACGGCCCGCTTCGCCGACTGCAGGAGCTCGCGGCTGCGTGGTCCGCAGATGATGGTCGCTTCGTTCGCGAGCGACGAAGGAGGCGAATCTGGCGGGCTGTCTGTCAGAGTGCAATCCAATACCGTCAGTGGTGCATGGCAGGCTTTCCGGTGTGCCTGACCCAGACGTTGCCGGTTTTGACGGAGCCGGCTCGCGCGCCACGCTCGACAAGCGGCGCAGTGACGTCGCGGCCATGTTCGATCGCGTGGCTGCGCGCTACGACCTCGCCAACGACGTGCTCTCGCTCGGCCAGGACCGGGCGTGGCGCCGTCACGTGGTGGATGCCGTTGAGCCGCGGCCAGGCCAGCTGATCTTGGACTTGGCAGCGGGGACGGGCACCTCGAGCGAGCCCTTTACGAGCAGCGGAGCAAGGGTCATCCCGACCGATCTTTCCCTTGGCATGTTGCTGGTCGGCAAGCAGCGCAGGCCTCAGCTGAGCTTCGTCGCAGCCGACGCTCTACGGCTGCCGTACGCGGACGCCAGCTTCGACGCCATCACGATCTCCTTCGGGCTACGCAACGTCGAGGACACAGCTGCTGCGTTGCGCGAGATGCGGCGCGTGATCAAGCCCAGCGGCACGCTCGTGGTGTGCGAATTCTCCACGCCGACGTGGCGGCCGTTCCGCACGATCTACTCCAACTATCTCGTTGCGGCGTTGCCGCGCATCGCCTCGCTGGTGTCCTCCAGCCCTGCAGCGTACGAATATCTGGCCGAGTCGATTCAGGCCTGGCCTGACCAGCAAGGACTGTCGACGATGATCGAAGAGTCTGGCTGGCGAGACGTGGAATGGCGGAATCTATCGGGCGGGATTGTCGCATTGCATCGGGCCCGATCATGATCGCGTCAACGACTGTGACGGCGCCGCCGGGAACGATCTTGCTCGGCGCGTACGCCGCCCGTAGTTGTCCAGTCAAGACTCAGAATGCCTTTAATCCCACGGTGGCCATAGAAATCGCCGCTGGCGATTCGATGGAGAACAATGAGGGACTGGCCGAGCTGTTCGACGGCGGCGGCCAGTTCAAGACTGCTGTCGTCGAACAGTTGATCAACTCGTGCCTAGGTCCCGTCGTTGATCTTCGGCCACTGTCGGACTGCAACCGGGCTGAGCAGATCGAGGCTTGCGTACGGGCCATGACCTCTGGCGCCGACGTGATCATCGGCGGTTGTCTCCCAGTTGACTATGAAGGACATCGGGTTGGCTATCCTGATCTGCTTGTCCGCGGCGCAGACGGTGCCGACGATTCAGCTAGCTACCACCCCGTCGAGGTCAAGTGGCACAAGATCATCGAGCGCGCCCAGCCGCCGCACGACGCGGCGGAGCCACGCGCGCTCCGCTACTCGACGCTCGACCAGCCCACCCCCACCGCGGCGCATTGCGTCTCCGGCAATGGGCTTCGGATCGGGAGCCGAACCGCTGATTTTCTTCAGCTTGCCCACTACTACCGCATGCTCGAGGCCTGTGGCTTCGGACCTGCACAACCGCTGGTCGGCGTGATCGGAACCGATGATCTCTTCGAGGAGCCGGTGTTGGCCTGGGCCGACCTCCAGCAGCTGGAGGTGCGAGCTTTCTCGCGGAGCAGCCCCGAGGGCTGGCGACTACGCAGCCTCCTCGAGCGTTACGACCACGAGCACGCGTTTCGGATCAAGATCGCCGCTGTCGCGCAGCTGCAGACCGGACGTCCCGATCAGGACCCGGAACTGCTGGTCGGCCCCATCGTCAACAAAGAGTGCTCCCGCTGCCAGTGGTGGGAGCACTGCCTGCCGCAGCTCGACCCGGATGACGTCAGCCTGCGCCTCGACAAGGCGCCGCTGGACATGCGCGAAATTGCCACGCTCCGCCGGCATGGCATTACCACGATCACCGACCTCGTAGACGCTGAGCTTGATCAACTTCTAGAGTGGTATCTGCCTGAGGTCAGCCATCGCGGCGGCGCTGAAGGGCGCATCAGGGTCGCAACTCGGAGGGCGGGGATGTTTCTCGAAGGCATCTCGTTTGATCGAGAGACCGTCGGTCCGATCGAGGTACCGCAGGCCGATGTGGAGATCGACCTGGACATCGAAAGCTCGGCGGACGGCCGGGTATATCTCTGGGGCTTTCTTGTCCAGCATTCCGGTGACAGCGCTCCCGTCTATCACGAATTCAGCCGATTTGTTGATCTTGACGACAGTGCGGAGGCCGCGCTGGCCGCCGATGCCTTCACCTGGCTACGAAGCGTCGTCGACACCGCGCCGTCGGTCGCGGTCTACCACTACAGCGGATATGAGATCGCCAAGATCGGCGAGCTCGCTCAACGTGAGCAGGACGAGTTGTTGGACTGGGCCGCCGGGTACGCGGAAGAGCACTTCGTCGACTTGCTGGAGATTGTCAAGGCGCACTATTTCGGCGTGAGTGGCCTCGGGCTCAAGTTGATGGCTCGGCATGTCGGGTTCAGCTGGCGCGACGACGATCCCGGCGGGCTCAATTCACAGCTCTGGTTCGCCGACGCCGTGCACGGCGCAACGGCCGAATTGCGTGCACAGGCGCGCCGCCGCGTACTGGAATACAACGAGGACGACGTGACCGCCACCCATCAGGTCAGAGCGTGGCTGCGAGCGCAGTGATCTCACGGTCAAGGGTGCGGCGGTGGGCGCGATCGATCACCGCCTCGACGAGCTCCATCCGGATAGCTGGCTCCGCCAGAACCTGATCGAGCTCAGCAGCATTCTCCACTCGCCGGTAAGCAATCCCCGCCGCGGCAGCCAATGCCTCGAATTGCACTCCTTGGGGTGTGCCGAAGAGTCGCTCGAAGGCTCCCATATGAGCGGGCTCGCCCTGCTCCAAGGTTGCGAACAGACTGCCGCCATCGTCATTGGCGACAACGAGCCGAAGGTTCGGCTGCGGCTCCAGCTGTCCCACGAGCAGGCCCGTGGCGTCGTGCACGGCCGTCAGATCACCCAGCAGAGCGTGGGTCGGACGCTCCAGCGCAAGGGCAATGCCGACAGCCGTCGAGACATTGCCGTCAATCCCCGAAAGGCCGCGGTTGGCATAGACCCCCGGCGCAGCGGCGCTAACAGGTGCCAGGTCAAGATCGCGAATCGGACTAGACGAACCCGCGAACAAGACGTCCTCGGCACCGAGGGCGGTCCACAGGGTGGCGGCCAATGCCGGTCCGGCGAAGTACGGCTGTGCTGCAAGCAGCGCATCGAGGCGCGTCCGCACCGTCCGATCGGCCTCGCGCCAGGCGTCCAACCAGCCTGCATTCCCTGACTCCCCCAACGTCACGGCATCGGTGACCATGGAGGCCACCCGTCCGGGATCGATCCAGTCCGCGTACGCGGACACGACGACGAGCTCGACGTCGTCGCGGCTCAACAACGAGCTGATCGGGCGGGACAGGGTCGGTCTGCCGAACACGACCACCCGCTCGATCCCCTCGGCAAGCGTCGAGGCGAGCAGCAGCCGGTAGGTGGACAGGGCAGCCTCGCCGCAGCGAGCATTGCTCGATGGCTCGGCCAGCAGCGGGACCCCGGCACGCGCCGCATCCTCGGCAATAGCGCGGCCCACATCGGGTGGGCAATCGCCCGCAACGATCACCGTCTGAGCCCCGGCTGGCAGCGTGGTCGGTTCCGACGGGATCCGCGACGCCGCGATGCTGAGCTCTGGAGCCGGCGGCGGCCAGGCAAACTCAGCGGGCAGCAACGGTTCACTGAACTCCACATTGAGTTGTACCGGGCCGGGCATTCGAGTTCTGAGTCCAGTCGCTGCCGCCATGATCCGCGCCATTTCGAATCGCCAGGTGCGATGATCAGGGACCGCATCCGCCAGGCCGGCATACGCTCGCACGTGCCGGCCGAAGAGCTGATCTTGATCGGCAGTCTGGTTCGACCCTGTGTTGATCATGGATCGCGGCCGGCTGGCGGTGATCACAATCAATGGCACGTGGGCGTGCCAGGCCTCCAGCACCGCCGGATGCAGATTGGCCGGCGCGGTGCCTGAGGTGGTCAGTACGGCGACGGGTGCACCAGATCCCTTGGCCAGCCCGAGCGCCAGGAAGCCCGCAGTGCGCTCATCGACTCGGACGTGCAGCCGCAGCAGCCCGATCCGGTCGGCTTCGAAGCACTCGTATGCCAGCGGCGCGCTTCGCGAGCCGGGGGCGAGCACCACATCGCGAACGCCGCGGGTGACCAACTCCTCGATGATCACCCGCGCACACGCGGTGGCATTACCCACCGGCCAACTCCTGAGTTCGCACGAGACGAGCCTGCCAGAACCGCACCGTGCCTGCGCTGGGCCGGTACTTGTCCAGCGCGACCTGGTCGACGACCAGGTCGCTCACTGTGATCATTCCGTCGACCGCGATCAGCGGCTCCTTGGCTAGATCATCGGTGAGCAAAGCCACCGTATTGAGCCCGCACGCGTACGGCAGCTCGGGCAAGGCTGCGGCGAGGGCAAGTCCTGCCCTGATGCCGACCGATGTCTCCAGGGCGCTTGACACCACGACCGGTAAGCCGATTCGCTCAGCGATCTCGAGGCAGGCTCGTACCCCGCCGAGCGGTTGCACCTTGAGCACGGCGATGTCCGCTGCTCCGCGCTCCGCCACCTGATAGGGATCTGCAGCCCGCCGGATCGACTCGTCGGCAGCGACCGGCACCTGCAGTCCTGCGCGCACCAGCCGTCGCCGCAGGTCCGCGAGCTCATCGACGCTCGCACAGGGCTGCTCGACATACTCAAGATCGAATCTCTCAAGTTCCCGGACGGCATGCAGCGCCTCGTCGACGGTCCAACTTCCATTGGCGTCGATCCTGATCTTTCCGGTCGGACCCAACGCATCGCGGACGGCTTCCAGGCGCCCGACATCCTCGGTCAGTGGTTGACCTCGCTCAGCGACCTTCACCTTGGCGGTCTGGCAGCCGGCAGCTTGAGCCATTTCGTACGCCTGCTCCGGCCCGACAGCTGGAATTGTGCTGTTGACGCAAATCTCGGTCCTAAGCGGTGGGGGCCAATCACACTCGGCAGCTTCCTCGGCCGCCCGCAGCCACGACACCAGTTCCGGTCCCTGGTAATCGAGAAACGGACTCCACTCGGCCCAACCTGCGGCACCGCGCCAGAGCATGCCCTGCCGTTCACTGATCCCACGAAACCGGGTGCGCAGGCCGAGGGCGTAACAGAAGGGCTGGTCCGGCACGGTCCCAGTCTCGCCTAGCCACCTCCGGTTAGCCTGGTCGCCGTGAGTGCAGCGGATTCCGAAGCTGGGTGGCTCCGAACTGTCGAGCCGGCACAGGTCATGGCATCGCTGACCGAATCCCTGCACGGCGGGCCGCCAATCGCACCGTTGCCACCTGATCCGATCGAGCGGGCTCGCGCTGTCAGCATGCTGCAGCCGACCAAGCTCGTGAGCGAGGCGGACGCGGCCGCGGTGGTGTCAACATCGGGTTCGACAGGGGCGCCAAAGGGGGTGGTGCTGTCGCGCGCCGCAATCCGCGCCTCGGTCGACGCCAGCCACGCATGGCTGGGTGGACCGGGTGACTGGGTACTTGCATTGCCGGCGTACTACATCGCCGGCCTGATGGTGATTGCCCGAGCATGCCTGGCTGGCACAAGGGTCGTCTCGACGCGTTCCGATCTGAGCGACCTGCCCGACGTCGGCATTGCGCTGTCAGCCCGGCGCTACATCTCACTGGTCCCGGCACAACTCGCGCGGGCATTACGGCACGATGAACTGACCGAGTCGTTGGGAAGTTTCAGCGCCGTTCTGGTCGGTGGTGGACCAACTCATGGCGAACTGCTGAATCGGGCAGCGGCCAGCGGCATCCGAGTCGTGACCAGCTACGGGATGAGCGAGACCTGCGGCGGCTGCATCTACGACGGAACGCCGCTGGCCGGGGTTAACGTCGAGCTGACCGACCATGGCCGCATCATGATCAAGAGCTCGAGCCTGTTCAGCGGCTATCGGTTGCGTCCAGATCTCACCGCTGATGCCCTCAGCGAAGGCCGATTCAGGACCCAGGACCTCGGCCGTTGGGAGGCCGGCCGGCTGGTCGTACTCGGGCGGATGGATGACATCGTGATCACGGGTGGCCACAAAGTTGACCTTGTCGATGTCGAGCAGCCTGTTCAGCAGTGGGCGGCTCGACGTGGCGCGCATTGCGCTGTGGTAGCGGTTCCCGATGCGGTGTGGGGTACCACGATCATTGCGGTCTCCGATTCGCCTGGATCACTGGCAGACCTCCAGATCGCCGTGGGAGCAGCGCTGCCGGCGTACGCGGTGCCCCGCGAACTGGTCCATGTTGATCAACTTCCATGGTTGGCGAGCGGCAAACCTGATCGGGTCGCCATCAAATCGATGATCATGAAGTTACGCGATGCGCGACAGGTGAGGGCGTGACGGAACCGATTGCTGCGCGGGGGCCGACCGCTGCTCGACCAACTGCGACACAGTGGCTTGCGGGCGCACGGCCGCGAACTCTGCCGGCTGCCTGCTCTCCGGTGATCGCAGGAACGGGCCTGGCGGTTTTCGCAGCACGCGCGTCCTGGCTGGCAGCGCTCCTCGCTCTCATCGTCAGCCTCGCGCTCCAGGTCGGGGTCAACTACGCCAACGATTACTCCGACGGGATTCGCGGCACGGATGTCGACCGAGTCGGCCCACTGCGGCTGGTGGGTTCAGGTCTCGCGTCCCCACCGCTGGTCAAGCGGGCAGCATTTGTCAGCTTCGGAATCGCCGCCTTGGCCGGGCTGGGACTAGTGATCATGACGCATCATTGGTGGTTGCTGGCCGTCGGCGCAGCCTGCGTGCTGGCCGCCTGGTACTACACCGGCGGTAAGCGACCGTACGGATATGCCGGTCTGGGCGAGGTGTCGGTCTTCATCTTCTTCGGCCTGGTAGCCGTCTGCGGCACCGTCTACGTGCAAGCCGGCCGAATCTGGACCAGTACCGTGCTGACCGGGGTCTGGGTGGGCGCTCTGGCGTGCGCGATCTTGGTGGCCAACAATCTGCGCGATATTCGTGGCGACACCCAGGTCGGCAAACGAACCCTCGCTACTCGGCTCGGGGACGCCAGGACGCGGGCCCTCTACCTGATCTTGCTGAGCCTCAGTGCCTTGTTGATCATCACCGTGGCCCTGCTGACCAGCTGGTGGGCACTCTTGGGGTTAGGCGGTTTGGCCCTGCTGATTCCCGCAGTCCGGACAGTCGTGTCGGGCGGTACAGGGCCTGCACTCATCGCCGTGCTCAAAGCGACCGGCCTCGCCGAGCTGATCACGGCAGTTGGCTTCGCAGCCGGCCTGATTCTCAGCAATGTGGGCTGAGCCCTTCGACAAGCTCAGGGCGCACTGCTTGGCCACGTTCCAGTAGCTTCGAACACCTTGAGCTGGGCTTCGTGGGGTGCCAGGTCCCAACCACGCTCAGCGACCCAGGCATCGTCGTAATAGGTATGCGCGTAGCGGCGGCCGTCATCACACAACAGCGTCACGACGCTGCCTTGCATGCTGGCGGCCTTCATCTCGGCGATCAGCTGCAGCGCACCCCAGATGTTCGTCCCGGTCGATCCCCCCACCCAGCGATCCAGTTTGTGGGTGCACCAACGCATGGCTGCGATCGATGCCGCGTCGGGCACCGAGATCATCCGATCAACCAGCTCCGGTACAAAGCTCGGCTCTACCCGCGGGCGTCCAATCCCCTCGATCTTGGAACCAACTGCAGTAACCCCGGAATCCCGGTTCTTCCATCCGGTATAGAAGGCCGATCCCTCCGGATCGACTACACACATCAGAGTGGCGTATTTGTGCAGCCGCACGTAGCGTCCGATCGTCGCACTCGTTCCTCCGGTTCCGGCGCCGACGACCACCCAGACCGGGACCGGAAACGGCTCGCGGCTCAGTTGAGCAAACATCGTCTCGGCAATGTTGTTATTGCCCCGCCAGTCGGTGGCCCGCTCCGCGTAGGTGAACTGGTCGAGGTAGTACCCGCCAGTGCTGTCCGCGAGATCGGCCGCCACCTGATAGATCGTCCTCGGATCCTCAACGAGGTGGCATTGACCGCCATAGAACTCGATGAGGTCACACTTCTCGCGTACGGTCGAGGCAGGCATCACGGCTACGAACGGCAGGTTGAGCAGTCGCGCGAAGTAGGCCTCACTCACCGCTGTCGACCCGGAGGAGGCCTCGACCAGTGTGGTGCCTTCGGTGATCCAGTTATTACACAGACCGTAGAGCACAAGCGACCGCGCCAATCGATGCTTCAGGCTGCCCGTCGGATGCACCGACTCGTCCTTGAGATAAAGATTGATGCCCCACTCGGCCGGCAGCGGAAAGGTGTGCAGATGGGTGTCGGCGCTGCGATTCGCGTCCGCCTCCACCTGGCCGATCGCCCACTCGAGCCAGGCCCGGTCATTCATCTCGGCCATGATCGTCAAATTACCGGCGGATGCCCGGCACGTGTCATCCGCCAGATCGTCCGCCAACTCAGTGGCCGCCGCTCGCCGGCCGGCTTGGCAAGCCCAATCTGATAGCCGCGCAATGTTTCCCGCCAGGCGGTACGCGACCGAAGCCGGATCGCCGACACCCCGGTCCACGCCAAGAGATAGAGCGCGGCTAATGGCACCGGAAGGTTGCGCCTGGCAAGCCAGACCCGGTTTCGGGCTTGAAAACGGTAGAACTCGGCGTGCCGAGTCGGCTGGATTGCCGGGTGGTAGACCTCGATCTCCCCGTCGTAGCGAACGTGGAATCCGCCGTCCCACACGCGCCAGGCCAATTCGATGCCTTCATGCGCATACCAAAACGGCGCCGGCCAGCCGCCCGCGAATTCGAAGGCGTCGCGACGGATAGCGACCGCGCCTTCCCAGACGTTCATCGCCGGGCTACTGCGGGCCGGGTCACCGACACGTACCCGTGGAGTCCAGCGACGTGGCGCGGCCCGGCCCGCCGGGTCGACAACCCGCGGTTGAATCATGCCGAGCGTCGGATCTGCAGCGAACTGGGCCGCCATCCGCGCCAGGATGTCGTCCTCCGGGAGACACGCATCATCGTCGAGGAAGAACAGCAGATCTCCTTCGACCAAGCTCACTCCGGCATTGCGACCGGCGGGAATGCCCAAATTCTCGGGCAGAGGTTTTGCCTTGACACCATCCGGCAAACCGGCCGGTCGCCAGCCATTGCCGACCACGACCACATCGAGGTCCACATCACGCTGGTTCAGCAGACTGACCAGACCACGATCAAGATCATCCGGCCGTTTGCCCATCGTCAGGACGACGACCCCGAACTTGGGGCGTACTGGGTATGTCACCGCAGCCTCGAGGAGGTCAGCACCGCGATCAGATGGCCAATCAGCGTCAGGCCGGCCGCGACAACGAGCGCAGCGAGTAGCACCTTGGTAGCCATCCCGGCGACGAAGAGGTCAACGAGGGCCGCCAGCAGCACCAAGATCGACAATTCCACCGAATGGAAGACTCGATGGAACGGGATCAATCGAGCCAGTCGTCGTCCGGCTCGCAGCACCCCGCCTCGGGGAGCACGGACCTCATCGGCATCAGCCATCTGAGGTAGCCCGGCGTAATGCCGTGCGACGTGCACCAAGTCGTTTTCCACCTTGTTCAGCGCGACCAGCAGTCCCAGCAGCAGCCCGGCACTGATCCAGACGCCACTGACCTGCAGTTGACCGGTGGCACGGACACCGAGAGCCACTGCGATCCCGCACTCGGCGGCGTAATGCCCCACCCGATCGAGGTAGACCCCAACCGGCGATGAGGTTTGCCGCCATCGGGCGACTTCACCGTCACAGCAGTCGAACAGCATCTGCAGCTGAACCAAGATCACAACCAGGATTGCACCGACCAGAGTCGGCCAGCCGGTCGCCACGGCAGCAGCGGCAGCAGTGATGATCATCAACCAGGTGACTCCATTGGCGCTGAAGCCAGCTCGGAGCAGGATCCGTGTCAGATAAGGGGAAATGTCGCGCAGGTAAGCATGCGCGACCCAATGTTCCGCAGCGGCACGACTGCGCACACTCGGCGGTTGTGTCACCTCGCGCAGTTGGGCAATGGTCGGGCGAGCGGGCCGCTCAGCGCCAACATCGAAACCGGCCGTCATCACACAGTTCCGAACCACCCAACACGTCGACACCACGGCAGGGCGACGACCGGTCCACGGGGCATTGCGACAGCCTAGCGTTGAGTGTTGTATCCACCTGGGACGAAGACGCATACTCTTCGGTATGGGGCGGTATCTACCGATCATCATCATCGTGTTGCTGATGATCTACTGTGTCGTCGAGGTCGCTCAGGCCCCGCCGTATGCAGTCCGCCGGATGCCTCGCTGGCTCTGGGCGACGGCCATCATCTGTCTGCCACTGGCTGGCGCTGTTTGCTGGCTGCTGCTCGGTCGACCCAACGGAGAATCGTTGGGCACAAAACAACGGCAGCCTCCGAAGGCACCTGACGACGACATCGATTTCCTGCGCGGACTTTGATTAGCCGGCTGGAGATTGCTGGATCTGGTACGCGCGCTCGATCGCGTCCTCGAAACGCTTCGTACTCTGCTGATTGCTGACGTCGCCGAAGTAGTGATACGTCAGACCTCGCAGCTGCTCCCGCGCTTCCGAATCACTTTGCAAGGCACGGATTCGTGACATGACATCTGACGCCTCTGCGCTGCTGAGCAGCGCAATGCTGTCCAGCAGCGGCGAGCGTGGGCGGTACACGCCCGGAGCGGGCTCGGTGATCACCAATGGCTTGCCGGTGGCCAGCCAGTCATACGCAACTGCCGAGATGTCGGTGATGCACGCGTCAGCGAAGTCCCATTGCCAGCCATAGCCCCCGCGATCGATGAGATGCCGGTCGCCACCTTTCGCCAGCAGAGCTCGGATCGACTTGTCGGCAGCGCGATGCTCGGCAGAGGCGTATCCGGTACGCGGATGCGGCCGATAGATCACCCGGACTGTGGGATCGGCAAGTAGTGCCTCAATGAGTGCCACGCCGTGGCTGGCTAGCGACCCGTACGCGATGCTTGGCCTGTCCCCCTCCCAGGTGGGCGCGTACCACACCCGTAAACCCGAATCCCGTGACCACGGCGGAGCGCCAGGGTAGCCATAGTCGAGCTGCGGACGGCCAACAGCGAGCGTGCGCTCCTCGCCATCGAATCCGCGCAGCGCCTGACTGAGTCGATCACGCCCCGCGTCGCCACCGACGAAAGTCAGGTCGTACGCCTTGTGCTGGTTGGAAACGCTGCCGCCCTTGTCGCTCTCGCCGTGCCCGATCTGGATGTGCACCGGGCTCGCGAACCGCAACATGCGAAAGTTCGACTCAATCTGATTCAGATACAAGACGACCCGGACGTCACGCTCCGCGACCAGCTCCTCGAGCGCCAGGCTGCCGCGAGCGAAGGCGACCGGGAGGCCGGTGCCGCGCAACACCAGATCGCCGGTGTCCGGCCGGTCGACGATCACGAAGAGCGGCCGCTGCTGAGCTAGGTGCTCTAATGGCAACCGCCACTGCTCAAACTGGTAGAGATTTTCAGGTCCGGTCGCAAAAAACACGGCAATCCCGGCATTGGGCACCAGCCCGTTGACACCGGCCCGCTCGGCAAAGCCGCCGGCCGCCACCTCGTTCCGCAGCCGAGCCCCGACGGCTCGCGCAGCCCACGCGGTTCGGCCTCCCAGGCGCGTCAGGTTCTGCCGACCGAACCGGGTCATGCCGAGGTGGCGGGCGCCTTCTCGGCCTCCTTGGCTTCAGGAACCTCTTGCTTAAAGGCTTCCCCGACCTGACGCTCGGTGCGGTCAGCGCTCCACTCGGTGTGGAAGGAGCCGTCCTTGTCGACGCGGTGGTACGTATGGGCACCAAAGAAGTCACGCTGTGCCTGAATCAGGGCGGCCGGCAACCGTTCGGCGCGAATGCCGTCGTAGTAGGCCAACGAGGAGGAGAACGCGGGCGTCGGAATCCCGTTCTGGGCAGCACCCGCCGCGACTCGCCGCCACGCTGCCAGGCTGTTGCCCACCGCTTCGGTGAAGTAGTCATCGGCAAGGAGCAGCGGCAGGTCGGGGTTGCGCTCGTACGCCTCGGTGATGCGGTTGAGGAAGCGCGCCCGGATGATGCAGCCGCCACGCCAGATCCGTGCCATGGCACCGCGGTCGATGTTCCAGTCGTACTCGGCGCTCGCCGCCGCAATCTGGTCAAAGCCCTGCGAGTAGGCCACCACCTTGGATGCGTAGAGAGCCTGCCGCACGTCTTCCACGAACTGATCGCGATCGGCGATCTTCCAGTCCCCGGTCCCGGAGGGGAGCTTGGCCGACGCCGCCTCCCGCTGCGGAACCGATCCTGATAGCCCACGGGCCATGGTCGCCTCGGAAATACCAGTGATCGGCACACCAAGATCAAGAGCGTTCTGTACTGTCCAGCGGCCGGTGCCCTTCTGCTCGGCCTGATCCAGCACGATGTCGACGAAGGGCCTGCCCGTCTCGGCATCGGTGTGACCGAGCACTTCGGCCGTGATCTCGATCAAGAACGACTCAAGATCACCTTCGTTCCAGGTCTGGAAGATCTGGGCGATCTCCGGTGCCGACGCACCGGTGCCCTGCTTGATCAAGTCGTACGCCTCGGCGATCAACTGCATGTCGGCGTACTCGATGCCGTTGTGAACCATCTTGACGAAATGCCCAGCGCCGTTCGGACCCACATAGGTACAACACGGCGCGTCATCGACCTTGGCGGCAATGCTTTCCAGCAATGGACCCAGCGACTCGTACGACTCAGTCGAACCACCAGGCATGATGGACGGACCGTTCAGCGCGCCCTCCTCGCCGCCGGAAACGCCTGTGCCAACAAAGTGCAACCCGATCTCGGCGAGCTTCGCCTCACGGCGAATCGTGTCAGGGAAATGAGCGTTGCCGGCATCGATCACAATGTCGCCTTCCTCCATCAGCGGAGTCAGCTCATCGATCACCGCGTCGGTCCCGGCGCCTGCCTTGACCATGATCAACACCCGGCGCGGACGCTCCAGCGAGGCGACAAAATCGGCCATCGATTCCGACGGAACGAACTCCCCCTCTGATCCGGCCTCGGCGAACAGCGCTTCGGTCCTGGCATAGCTGCGATTGTGTATCGCAACTCGATGTCCATGCCTGGCAAAGTTTCGCGCGAGATTGCGGCCCATGACCGCAAGGCCTGTGACACCGATTTGAGCGAGTTCAGCCATTTCTTGACAACTCTCCTTTGAGGCCGTTTGGGGCGTTGTGAGACGATCGAGCAGCGAGCGGGGTCGCTATGTGTGTTGGCTCAGCGTATCGGCTTGCGCCATTGGCGGGTCGGGCACTGTTTGGCCCCAGTCCAACCCTGTGCTGGAGGTAAGGCATGCTTCAGCCGCTGGGCATTAGTGCCGAAGCGGAAGCCGTGTATGTCGCGCTCGGGCCCTTGCCGTCGGCATCGGTGGCCGAGCTGGCGCGGCTCACCTCGTTAATACCTGAGAAGGTCGCGGAAACTCTCGAAGAACTGCGAAAACTCGGACTGGCAACAGATTCCTCGCGTGGCGACTGGCGAGCGCTACCCCTGCTGGATGTCATCAATCAGCTCAAGTCGCAACGACTATCCGAGATCGAGCAGGCAAGTGTGGCGGCCGAGTCGCTAGAGAGCCACTTGTTGGCCGCCGGGGCTACCCAGCCCGACGGCATAAAAACTCTTGTCGGACGAGAATCGATTGTCGCCGCTCACCGTGAACTTATGGATTCCGCACGCAGGGAGATCTGCTTCTTCGACAAGCCGCCATATGCGCAGATCCGATCGATCATCACCGAAGAGGCGCTGAGCATCGAGCCGGAGTGGCAAGCACTTGAGCGGAACGTGACCTTACGCTGCGTCTACGACCCAGGCTTCGACACCGAACGGCTTGCCGAACTAAGCCTGTTTGCCAAGAAGGGCGAGCAGTCGCGCACCTCGCCGGTTCCAATGAAATTGATCATCATCGATTCTCACACCGCACTCATACCGTCGATGCGTTCCTATACCCCCGGGCACGACCTACGCGCATCCGTCGTACGGCATCCGCTTCTAGTCGAGGCATTGCAATGGCTCTTCGAGGCTGTCTGGGACGCCGCCGTGCCGATCATGACCTCCATCAACAGCGACAACGATCCACGCCGTCAGATGTTGATTTCCTTGCTGATGACCGGCTCCACTGACTCAGCGATAGCCAATACGTTGAACATCAACGTGCGCTCGGTGCGTCGCTGGATCTCCGATCTCATGGATGAGCTCGGTGTCTCGACTCGCCTGCAACTGGGCGCGGCACTTGTCCGATCAGATGGTCTGCGCGGCGAGCCGTTCTTGGGGTTCGAACCTGATCATGCAGTCATCCCGCTGCACCGAAGATGAGCGCGAGTCGCAGGTAGCACTCAAAGCCACGCCCGCGGTCCTAAACGAACCGCGGGCGTCGCCCAGGGGGAGGAACTCCGAGCGGAACCTCGGGGAAAAGTTCCACACGGGCTGTGCTGGTCAAGCCACGCTCACTCGCAACTCGACCACCGGGAACGTCAGGTATCCCGGCTTCCTTGCGGAAGATCTTGTGCTCGCTTGCCTATGCCAAACACTATCGGACATTTGGCGCGATTTCACTAGCGTTTCGCCCGCGATTTGCTGTTCGAAGCAGATCGGAAACGCACGCGCGTCCAGTTGCAACTGAGCCGGATCGTGAAAGTCGACCGGAGACGCGGCTATAGGTATTGGGCGCATCGCGCCATTTGAGCGGATGCGCGCCCGACGCTTTTTGGCTTAGAGGCTATGTCCTTTGAGGCTGTGGCCCTTCAGGCTGTGGCCCTTGAGGCTATGTCCTTTGAGGCTGTGGCCCTTCAGGCTGTGACCCTTGAGGCTATGTCCGCGAGTTGCGTGCTGCATGAGTTTTCCCTTCTTGACGTCTCGCCGATGGCCAATTTCCTCCGCCGGCAAGTCTCTGACCTACTCAAGAAGGACGTTATGCAGCCGCTACATACGAAGTCACGTGAAAAGGGCAGCAGGAAACTGACATGTCCTAAAGCGGACATGCCAAAATCGCGTTAGGTGCTAGGCACACTCTCAACGCGTACGTCGCGGGCCGGGTCTTACGGACGCACATCTTCGGTCCATGGCCCCTATGGCCACAGAATCGCCCCATTTGCATGGTGACCGTCACCGATTGTGCGCCGTCAAGCGACCCACAGAACAGGCTATCCGCTAGCAAGCGAGTTGACCCATTCCCGGATGTCAGCCTGAAACGTGCGACGGCACGCCGTCAAGAACCTTGCTCAAAATTTCTCCCCCGATGGACCCTTAAATCCGAATGTAACCTGCCAGTGAGCATGCTGCAGGCACGCACGATGAAGCTATCAAATCATCTCTGCCACCAGAATGTTTCGCATTTATGTGTCTTCTTAGGAAGGCCTATCGTCAAGGAGGCATCATGTCCTGCATGTTTGTTCCGCCCTATCTGCTACAGCGGGTCGCCTTGTGGGCGGGAACGCGGCATGCCTCCGCCTCCGGGAAGGAAACACTGCATGTCGATGACCGGCTGCGCGCTCGGCGCGAGGCTCCGCCGCCAGAGCTCGCCGCGCCTCGCGTGCCGGGAGTCAGAACCCGAGTCGTGCACACCGCCAACAACACCGAAACGCTGCCGGGCGAGCCGGTTCGTACAGATGGCGACTCTCCGATCGGCGATCAGGCCGTTGACGAAGCGTTCGACTCGTCCGGGCAAGTTCTGGACTTATTTCGCAGCGAGTTCGGCAGGCGTTCTATCGATGGTCGCGGTGGCACGGTTTCCATCACCGTCCACTATGGCCGGGATTACGACAACGCCTTCTGGGATGGCATCCAACTGGTGTTCGGCGATGGAGATGGGCAGATATTCGAGCGGTTCACCAAGCCGATGGATGTTATGGCGCACGAGTTCACACATGGTGTGACCCAGTTCACCGTTGGATTGGCTTATCAGGATCAACCGGGTGCATTGAACGAGAGCATCAGCGACGTTTTTGCATCGATGGCCAAACAGCGGTCCCTTGGCCAGACGGCTGCCGAGGCCGACTGGCTCATCGGTGAGGGACTGTTTACCTCGACCATCAATGCGAAGGCATTGCGCTCGATGAAGGAACCGGGAACGGCATACGACGATCCGCAAATCGGCCGGGATCTGCAGGTCGGTTCCATGGCCGACTATGTCTACACAGACGATGACAGCGGTGGCGTACACATCAATTCAGGAATTCCCAACCGTGCCTTCGTCTTGGCAGCGCTCGACATCGGTGGCGCCAGCTGGGAGAAGGCTGGGCAGGTTTGGTACGACACTCTCGTCCATGGCGAGCTGGGTGCGCAGGCGAGCTTCGGATCGTTTGCGAGTGCAACGCTCAGCTCGGCGCGCCGCCTGTTCCCCAACGACCCGTCGATCGCTGAGAAGGTGAATGCCGCTTGGGTCGAGGTTGGATTGCTCCAGGCCCAGCCGGTGGATCTTCCGGCCGACCAGCCTGTCGAGGCCTCCTCCCCCACTGGTGCGGACGTGCCTGGGACCGTTGCTGTACGTCGCACAGGTGGCTTCGCCGGCACCACGAAGGTCGGCCAACTGGACCTCAACTCCGATCCCGAGGGTGCTGAGGTTCGGCATCTGCTCATGCGGGTTGGCCGCCAGCAGATTTCGGCCACTCGCCCGGCTCCCGATCGGTTTACCTACACCGTTGAATATGGCGCCTGGCGATTTACCGTGCCGGAGCAGGATCTGACACCCGAGCTGCGCCGGCTCGTCCAGGTCGTGCTGAACCGGGGTGGCTGAACGCAGCTTCGATAGAGTGGCCAGCGTGCCGACGGGGAGAGCGCGCAACCCTGACTACCCGCGCTCAGTCGGGGTGCTGGGGCACGGATTCCTGGCCGAGCCGGTCATGCAGCGACTGCTGCACGCCCTGCCGGATGCGACACATATTGCGACGTACGGGACGGATGCTGACGTATTCACTCAACTGCAACGGTTGGGAGCCAAAAGCGCCGCCAGTGCTGCCGATCTCGCCGCCCGCAGCGAATTCGTCATTGCGCTGCTGGAAAGTCTCGATGATCTTGAAGCACAGCTGAGCGGTCCGAGCGGGTTGCTGGCCGGAGTGCATAGTCCGACTATCGTCGTCTTCGGAGGAATCTCCTCTCCGGACAACCTTCGCAATCTGAGTAGCGATCTTGCCGAGCGAACAGCTGGCCTCCTCAAGATCATCGATGCGCCGCTGAGCGGGACGCAGGCTAGCGCTGCGCATGGCGAGCTTGCGATAGCTGTCGGTGCCACCCCGGGGCTGTATCGCGAAGCTCTGCCGGTATTGGAGCTGCTCGGCAGCTGCGTACGTGTCGGCGGAGTCGGAAGCGCTCAAGTTGCCAATGCGTGCGAGCAATACGTCATCGCAGCTACGGCTATCGCTCTCGGCGAGGCGGCAGTGATTGCCGAACGCACCGGTCTCGATCTTGCTCGGGTGCTGCACAGTTGGGAGTTGTCCCTGGCGGGGAGCCGAGTACTTGGCGCGGCGCGCGGAAAGTTATTGAATCACGACTTCCAGCCCGATCTGCCAGCCGGAACTGCTTTAGCGCCGCTCGACGTCGCAGCTCAGCAGGCCTGGCGGACGGGCACGTCAGCGAGACTGCTGACAAACGTACGAGAACTTTTCCAACTTCTGGACCGGGCTGGCCTGAGCAGTCAGGATCTCGCGGCCACCTACCAGTACTTAGCAGCGCAACACCCCGAACGCCGCGAAGCACAGGCTTAGGCTTCGCGGCGTCGAGGTGCAAGCTTGCGGCGGGAAGGCCGCCCACGGGCGGGTCTGCGCCCTTGCCGGCCCGCGGGTCTGCTGTCAGGTGAGCTGAAGAATGACGATCACCAAGATGATGATGACCAGCACACCAATGATGACGCCGATAATTCCCCGGTTCATGGCAGGACCTCCTCTCGTGTTTTGGGGTACCCGCGTGCCCGGAGACGTAAACATCTGGTACCGGTTGCTATCTCCTTGCCCGAGTGTTGATGTCCCTATCTGAGCCTTGTTCGGCCGGATCCGTGGCATCCATCCTCAGATGACGTAGCTGAGGGTTTGCAAGGGCGATGGCTACAGCGAATAGCACCAGCGAGCCCCCGATGAAGAACGGAACTTGAGCGGCCGTGACATCGGTGATGAGCCCGGTCAGTGCATAAGTCAGAGGGACCGCGGAGAGACTGGCGAAGGACAGCGCACTCATCACACGGCCGATCTGGCCGGTGGGAGCTAGCCGCAGCACCGCAGTGGTGACCAGCGTGCCGTAGAACCCGGCGCCGATGCCCGACATGAGGCCCAGAAATCCGGCGCTGACGTACGCAGCCGACACCGACAATCCCAGAGCAGGCAACAAGCCGAGCCCGACAACACTGAGTCCCATCACCGTCAAACCCGAGAGGGCGGCAACTCCGGTGTGGCGGAGGTTGTTGCGCCAGAGCAGGAACCCGGCAGCAGCCGCCGCGCCAAGCCCGAAACCACCGAGAATCCAGCCGACCGCTCGCACACCCCAGCCGGTCTGATGGGCTAGCAGCGGCACCCCGGCCATCATCGGCCCGCTGAACCCGAGCTCGGCGACAAACACGATGATCAGCAGCATCGCCAGAGTGCGGTAGCCACGGATCAAGCGGACCCCGGCCACCAAGTCCGCCCATACAGACATTTCAGGCGCTGCGGGGCTTCGCTTCGCATCAGGCAGTGCATCACCGTGAGGGGCCTGAGGCTGAGCCATCCTGGTGAGTGCCAACATGACGACCGAGACCGCGAACAGCCCGGCGTTCACCCAGAACGCCACCGCAGCGCTCGCCACTACCAGCAGCCAGCTGCCAAGCGGCGCGCCGGCGAACTCGGCACCGCGCGCCACGATTGTCTTGGCCGCGACGACACGGGTCAGTGAGTCAGGCGGAACCAGGTATCGAGGGGCGGTGGAAACGGCCGGCAGGAAGAAGCCGTCAACCACCCCGAACAGCACCGCGAGCGCGCCGAGCAGCAGCGGACTGACGCCGCCGCCGGAAACAACGACGGCGAAAACAACCATGATCGCGGTGCGCAGCACATCGGACGCGATGATGGTCGGCTTGGGCCCGAGCCGATCGACGAAAACACCGCCGATCAGCAGTAGGGCTGCCTGAGGGATGGAGCCGGCAACGAGGATCAGCCCGACGTTGGCTGGGGTGGTCGTCTGTACAGCGGCCCAGGCGAGAGTCACTAGATAGATGTGACTGCCGATCAACGACGTTGCCAGGCCGATAAGCCACCGCAGCACGTGAGGCAAGAGTCAGAAAGCCTTGGGCGAGAGCCGCCAAGTCACGGTTTGTGGCGGCTGGGCGGTATGGCCAAGGCCCGGATCTCCGAAGGCGGGCCTGGTCCGAATATCTCCAGTAGTGGTGACGCCATAACAACATCATGGCGCACCCGAGCGGTTGCCCGTCC
>Ga0307288_10000203_pt1 | contig 21536 bp, 19 predicted proteins | sample ER_DNA_142_FD_194469 | JGI IMG/M metagenome (GOLD analysis project Ga0307288, IMG submission 194469) | Bulk soil microbial communities from the East River watershed near Crested Butte, Colorado, United States - ER_DNA_142 | ecosystem: Environmental > Terrestrial > Soil > Floodplain | place... | reverse complement strand
GCCAAGGATCGGGGCGTCCGGATGAGTGCGGTCAAGGCGCGCTGGGCGGCACGACCGCGACCTGGGTTACCTGAGGCCCAGGAGTGGAGCGCCAAGCTGGCGCTAGCGATCACTCAGGCGCTGACAGGTCAGCGCCCGGCTGCCCAAGCCACTCGCTGAAAGGGTGACCTAGCGTGGTAGGACCAAATCGTGACCTGAACCTACAGCGACGGGCAAGTGATCTTGATCACGCTGGCCGTCCCTCAGCGACTCCAGCCCAGGTATTTAGCTTCTGACCACCCTGGGTGCTGAGTGGGACACTGCAGGAGGCTCATGCGGCCTTTCCTTTCTGAAAAGGTAAGGAAGGATGAGTAGCCAGATATCCGTCACAGGTGAACTCAAAGGACTAGTGGGCAGGGGAGAAAACCGAAGCGGCCAGCCTGCTGTCCGTCGCTTAGGAAGTCGGCAGGCGTCAAAGAAGGTGCGTCGGGTAATCCTCCCCAACCCACCGCAGATGCTTCTCGCTCACCAGATACGGCTGCGGCGGCAACGGGGACAGGCGGCCCTGTCCGCCTCGGCCCGGACCCCCGATGACCTGCCCGTGGTCCGGGTGCAATTGTGGCTGAAAGTCGACGGCACACGGGGTGGCTTTCCTTCCCGCGGCCGACTTTCCCGCGGCCGACACCACAGGCTGGCGTCAGGTTCGAATCAGGACCACCACCGCCAGCGTCAGCGGGAATGGTGGGGTCGGGTACGCAGTGCCGACGGCCGTTAACGGTGGATCAGAGCTGTTGATCTTGGTCCCGCGAGCAGCTCACAGCCTGAGCCGGCCCACACCGCCGGCGTCGCAGGTATCGCAGGTGTCGCAGGTGTCGGACCCGCCCGCGGGCTGGCCAGCGTCTACGCCGCCGCCCTCGGACGCCTGGGAGCCGCTGCTCACCCCGACACTATCGCCGCAGTCAGTCGGCAGCAGTGCTACGGCACCGACCGCGTCCTCAACGAGACCCTCGGCTTCGCCATCGTCTTCCAGAACCCGCAACAGCCGCGCCTGGACTTCGGCAGCTACCGCGACGGCGCCGGGCGGAGCCATCGGCCGCGCGGATCCCATGTACCACAGGTCAGGGCCTGACCTGGGCGTGTGAGCGTCGGATCCGTAGGTCTCGCTCTGGCGTCTGGACCGGTCCAGTCGGTACGCCTTTCGACAAGCGTCTTGGACCGCAGTCGAACATCGTGACGATTGCGGCGCCTGTTTGATTGGCCTCTACACATGTGGGTACGCAGCTATAGCCCACATGGGCGGCTTGGGGATTTCTCGGGGGAAGTTTATGCAGATTGCTGGCATCAAGGCAGGCCCGTCGAAGTAACTACGCGGTTTACTGCCGCTCCCGCCACCAAAGCCGAATTTCAGGCTTCGTCATGCGCAGGGTCGGCCGCCGTTTTCATGATCAACTATATATATCAATTACTCGGGGGAATAATGACGGCAACCATCAGTCTGCTTGTCATACTCGTAGCTCTCATACTCACCGCAATCGCTTGGATGACTCTGTGGTGGATGCTCCACGCCTGGAGGTCGCCAGCGGCCTTCGAGGCGATCCGGCAGGGTGTGCGGGGGGAGCCGCAGCTCTCGTTCAGCCTGATCGTCCCGTGTCGTGACGAGTCGCAGGAGGTGATGGACGAAACTATTCGGCGCTTGCTGGCTCAGGATCATCCTGATTTCGAGGTCATCATCAGCCTCGGACACGATGACCTGCCGACGATCGCTGCGGCGCAGAATATCGTCAACCGCTATCCGGAGCGGGTCCGGCTATCAATCAATCACGAGGACCATAAAAGCAAGCCAGTCCAGCTGAACAGCTCGCTGCTGGAGTGCACCAAGGACGTGGTGGGCATCATCGACGCGGAGAGCTTGACCGCGCCGGGTCTGCTCCGACGCATTGATTCGACCTTCAGGTCGGAGAAGGCCGACATCGTCCAAGGTGCGGTTCACCTGGTCAACCTGCGCAGCCACTGGTTCAGCCTGCGCAACTGCCTGGAATACCGAATCTGGTTCCGATCCCGGTTGCACGGGCACGCCAACAACGGGTTCGTGCCGTTGGGCGGCAACACCGTGTTCATCTGGCGGCGCCTCCTCGAGGAGGTCGGTGGTTGGGACACCGGCTGTCTTGCCGAGGATGCCGAGATCGGCGTCCGGTTGTCGGTGATGGAAAAGGTGACTGTTTGCCTGTACGAGTCCGACATCGTCACCCAAGAGGAGACTCCTGACTCGGTTCGGCAGTTCGTCAAGCAGAGAACACGGTGGTCCTTAGGGTTCATGCAGGTCATGGCCAAGGGCGAGTGGAAGAAGCTGCCGACATTCTGGGAGCGTGTCCGCGCCGTGACGCTGCTGGGGCAGCAATACACCGTGGCGTTCTCCGGGCTCGTGCTACCGCTGGCGATTCTGAGTGCGGTGCTGAGCGACCTTCCGGTTCTGGTGGTGATCCTGGCCTTTCTACCGTTGATCCCCAGCATTCTCACCTTGGGCTTCGAGGTCCTCATCCTCAAGGAGTTCGGTCGCGACATCGGGGTCCGGATTGGTGTCAGGGATTGTGTCTGGCTGGTCATGTGCACGCCCCTCTACCAGCTGATGCTGGCCTACGCGGCACTGCGGGCGGTCGTGAAGTACTACCAGGGCAACTTCGCATGGGAGAAGACCAGTCACGCCGGTGCCCACCTCGACACGCCACTGCCGCAATCGGTCGAGCTCGAGAAGGCAGCATGACGGTCACCGCGCCAAGCCCGTACTCGGTTGAGGAAGGCGAATGTGCTTTTGCCGAGCCGGAGCCACAATCGCCGCCTCGGCGCGCCCTCACCTGGCGGCAGATTGCCTCGCGACAGATCATAGCGGGGTTGGCGGTGCTGTTCATCGCCCTTGTTCACGTGGTCAATATCAACAACTGGCCGCTCTTCTTCGACGACGAGGGCACCTACGTTGCCGAGGCCTGGGCGGTGTATACGCGCGGGGACCTCGCTCACTACACCTACTGGTATGACCATCCACCCGGCGGGTGGTTGCAGCTCGCGGCGTTCTTCGTACCCCTGAATCTGCTGGGGATCGACTCCTCGGTGCTTGTAGGGCGCTACGTCATGGTGCTTTACACCGCCGTCACGTCGGGACTGATCTTCAAGCTTGGCCGCAATCTCGGCCTTCGCGTGCCAGCCGCTCTCGCAGGGATGCTCCTGTGGGGGCTTTGCCCGCTGGTGATCTTCGAGGCGCGGCAGGTCATGCTCGACAACATGGCCACCGCATGGCTGATGGGTGCCCTCATCTGCGCCACGTCTCGCCGGCAGTATCTATCGCGCCACCTGCTGGCCGGGGTGTGCTTCGCTATGGCGATTCTGACCAAAGAGACGACAGTGGTCCTGGCGCCCGCGTTGCTGTTTGCTATGTGGACCCACGCCTACAAGGCGACTCGCTGGTTCAGCGTGATGGCGAGCTTCATGATGACAGTGCTCGTGGTTGCTATCTACCCGTTGTACGCCGTGCTCAAGTCCGAGCTCGTGTCGGGCCAGGGGCACGTGTCGCTCCAGGACGCGATCGCCTTCCAGCTGATGGACCGGACCGGTTCGGGCAGCGTGTGGGACACGACCTCGGTGGCGTACGAAACGGTGAAGTCCTGGCTGTTCTACGACCGGATCCTTCTCGTCGCGGGCCTGGCGGCCGGGCTGGTCTGCCTTGCGCTCCGAAACGTCCGAGTCATCGGCCTGTGCCTGCTGATCTTCTCTGTAGTGGCGTTGCGGCCGGGGGGCTACCTGCCGTTGATGTACGTCATCGCCGTCCTGCCGTTCGCGGCCGTCGCCGTTGTGGGGGTCGGGCAGTGGCAGTTCGACCAAATCGCTCGGGTGCGGATCAACGGTGCCCAGGTGGGTCGGGGGCTGGCCTTGGTGGCAGCAGTAGTTGCGGCGGTGGCTCTTGGATCACAGTGGGCCGCAAAGAACGCCTACGCTCTCACGGAGCGGCCCAACGACCCCTACTACTCGGCTCTGCATCACGTGGTGGAGCACGTCGATAGAGGCTCAACGATCCTCGTCGACGACTCCTACTGGAATCCATTGGTGGATGCAGGGTGGAGCAGCGACGGTTGGCGCGGAGCAATCTGGTATTTCAAGGTTGACCTCGACCCGGTGGCTCGCGAGAGCACCTTGCCGAACGGTTGGAAGGACATCGACTACATCCTGGTCAACGACGTCATGGTGCGGAACTTCGACGGCCTCAGCAAACTTCCCCAGGTGAGCGACGCCTACAAGCACAGCCACGTCGTAGAACAGTGGGGGACTGGGCAGGACCAGGTGCAGCTGCGAAAAATCAACGAGGACATGGTGGCTTACAAAAGCATTGCCGAGGCCGCTCGAGCCAAGCCCGGAGTGCCGCCTGTCCTCGAGCCCGAAGCGGGAACCGAGCACGAGGCAACGGTCAGGAAAAGGAGCTCGTTCTCGAACGGTCAGTGGACCGTTGGCAAGGACATCACACCCGGCACCTACGCCGCCACGAGCAGGAGTAGTAAGTGCTACTGGGCGAAGATCTCCGACGTGCAGAAGGGGAACCGCAGCAAGAGCCAGTACGGCAACAAGGGCAGAATGATCGTTAAGATCACCAGCAAGGACGATGCGTTCCTCACCACCGCATGCGGCACTTGGACCAGGATCAATCAGTGAGGCGGTTCCCGGGTTCTTGTAGTCCCTCGGGCGAACGCGTCAGAGGGCTAGTTAGGGACTGATGGGCGGCACGCAGCTGCGATGGTCCCGATGTCGAGGCCGCGCCTGGGGGCTGCCGATGAGCGTTCCCGTGCTGCGTCCTGATCCAGCGAAGTCGTCAGTAGCGCAGGCCCGCGTGGGCTCAGTCGTGCGCCGCGAATGAAATCCGTGCGGTAGCAAAGTCACCAAATATCCTCGTCGGGTACCGGCGACGCCAAGATCGATCTTCCTGCACGTTGATTAGCCAATGGGCTTAGGTGCGCCGTAGAGGGAAAGAGGCTGATCAAATGAACCCTCGGTCGCAGACAGCACCGACGTCAGATATCCCCAGATTGCGCTTCGGAGGTTACGCGGCATGGGCTGAATCAGTCAGTCTGGTGACGCTCAAACCGAGGAGGCCTCGAGATGTCGACAACTACAGCGCCGTCGAGGATGCCCAGCGTCCACTGGTTGATCGATAGCCGGCCGCCTAGCCTCAGCTGGGCTCGACCGGCACCGCCGCAGTCGAATCAACCACCACTCGACCTTGTTGATCATGAGCCGGACCGTACCGAGACCGCGGCGCCTAACCATCGAGGCGTCCGAGCAACCACGGTCAAGACGCGCTGGGCGGCCCGGCCGCGACCCGGCCTGCCCAATGCCGAGCAGTGGAGCGCCACGTTGGCCTTGGCGATCATCCAGGCTTTGCTCGGTCAGAGGTCGGTTGCCCAGCTCAACCGATGGATGGTCGAGGAGGTCTTAGCGGCGATCAGCATGTCCCAGCGACGCAATCTGAAGATCAGTGGTCGGATCGCCCTGCATACTGCGCTGCACTCGGTACGCGTCCAGCATCCCGGTCCAGACGTCGCAGAGGTTTCCGCTCATGTCGCGATCGGCAAGCAATCAGCTGCTATGGCATTTCGGCTAGAGGCGCTCGGTGACCGTTGGCTGTGCACCGCGCTGGAGCTGGCGCCCCCGCGAGGGTTCAAAGGCATGGTTCCCCGTGTTGGTGACCGCAGTCGCGGGGTCGGCTCCGATCAGACCGGCTACTAGGGCACTAGGCCACCAGGGAGGACTGGATCGAGTAGTGCGCTGCGTGATACATGTGCCGACCGAACTCGACGAATTGACCAACGTCGTCGTACGCGAGGCGGTCTACGCTCAGACATGCCGCAGGCGTCTCCACATCCAGCAGCTCAGCCTCCGCTTCGCTCATCAGCCGAGCCGAGATCTGCTGATGAGCGATCTTGAGGTTGACGCCGAGGGAACGCAGGCAGGCGTACAGGCTCTTGGTCCGCAAGTCTTCTTCGGTCAGCTCGAAACGAGCTGGCAGATAGTTCGTGAGGATGGCGAGAGGCATCTCATCGGCCAGCCGCAGCCTTCTGATCTTGATGAATTCCGTCTCGGGCACTGCAGCGGCTTCGATGGCATCCCGAACATCTTGCTCCTCGAGGCCGCCAACAGAGAATTCCAGCAGCCGGGTACTGGGAACCTGCCCGGCCTTGATGATGTCCTCGTTCAAGCTGCTGAGCGCTTCGGTCCGCCGAAACTGTGAGCGTACGACCTGGGTGCCGACCCCACGCTTGCGGACCAGCAGGCCTTTCTTGACGAGCTCCTGAATCGCCTGCCGAGCGGTCGGCCGGGACAGCCCAAGCCGACTCGTGAGGGAGAGCTCGTTCTCCAGGCGATCACCGGGCGCGAGGGCGCCCGTATTGATGGCGTGCTCGATGGCCTGCGCCAACTGGTAGTAGAGCGGGACGGGAGAGTTGCGCTCGAGGGTGATGTCGAGCTCGCGCACCGGAGGCGCCACGGTCATGGAGGAAGCATAAAGGTCTGAGTCGCGGTTCTATAGAGTAGGACGTTATTTTGTCCGAACAAATGTTTCTTTGCGTCATCTTCACAGCTGCTTTTCTGCGGCCATGGCGGGAATGTCCACCTCGTGACGAATGACCCTGGCACCGGTCCTGCTCATCGCGTCCTTGTTCCGTGCATCAGAGTATGGGGTCCGTGGAAGCGACCGGTTTCGGTGCCAAGCGCAGCTTCGCTACTGGCACGGCGACAGCCGGAAGATTCCCGAAGACCTCATGCAGAGTAATCGTGACCTCATCCGGGGTGGTGTCGAGCCGGAGGAAACCCTTGTAGAACGGCGGCTCGTCGCGAGAGTAGATCTCGGCGATCCGTCGCTGCAACGGGCCGCCTGGTTCGCCCAGGCCGGGTGAGGTGAGTCGAGCCCAGAGCAGAGCGTTGGCAGGCACATCGGGGAGTCGGGGAGGCGTCTGGCGTCGGGCGCGGAAAATCTCCGCGATCTGGTCTGGCGTAAAACTCGGGGTGTCCAGCCCGCCAGGTGTGATCAGTAGCGCATACGCGTCCAGAAAGGCCAGATGGCCGAGGGTGATGCTGATACCGAAGGCAAGCAGGATGATTGTTGTGCCGAGGGCAACTCGTGCTGGCCAGCCGCCATAGAGGTACGCCGCCGCAGCCAATGCGGCGATCACCAGGAGGGTAATCGGGAGGTACGCCCTCGGTAGCCGTTGTCGCAGCCGCTCGATCCCGAGTACGAGTCCGGCGAGCGCGATCAGCACAAGGGAGAGGCCGGTCGCGCCTCGCGCAGCGGCCGAGTCGGCGTACACGATGGTGACCGCAACCGCGAGGAGCAGTAGCGGAATCATCAGGTGATGGGTCAGCGATGACGCCAATCCCCAGCCGCGCCGGTAATTGCGAACCATCGGGATGGCCAGCACAGCAAGCAATTCGGTGATCAACACCACGGTGACCGACGCAGTCGCCACGATCAGCAACAGGACCCCAAGGCCGGCAATCGCGGCCGTGAACAGCGAGCCGCGGCCAACGAGTAGCGAGATTTGCCGCAGAACCAGGGCAAAGTATCCGACTTGAGTGAAGGGCATCAGCACCGCGCCCAGGAGGTGCCAACGCCGGTTCTGCCGGCCGAGCCGCTCCTCGGTCGCGCGGTCAAGATCGGCAACGCCAGGAGCGCTGAATCGTGGACGACGCAACACCCAGCCCAGCCATCCGACAACGAAGAACAGCCCTGCACCAACCAGGGGGATATCCGCACCGCCAGCTGGGTCGAGGATCCACAGCACGCCGAAGGCGAGTACGCAGAGGCACAGCAAGCCGACGCCGAAGACGAGCGTTGAGGAGTTGTGGGCGTACTCGTCGGCCGGCCGCCACCAGCCGGAAAGACGTACGCATAGCCCGATGAGGCAGTGGAAGGCCGTAAGGCCGATCCAGCACAGCAGGTAGCTGCTGAACGGTGCCGGGTCGAGCTGGGAGGCGGTGGACGTGGCGAGCGCGCCGATCAGGAGAAAGCCCAGCGCGGCGACTCCTCGCGCTAGCGGTGATGCGCGCGGCGCGTCCCGCCGGATGCTGCGGAAGATCACCAAGATGATCAAGGCGATCAGAGCAATGCGCCCTGTCCATTGCATGGCGACGAGACTGCTCGCTGGACCGCCTGCCAGCCAGTAGGCAGTAGCCGCGCCGAGCACGCCAAGCAGGAAGAGCGCGAGGTATCGCATCGTCCGAATCACGCTTGGCACCAACTGACCCGCGAAGTATGCGAACGAATCCGCTGGGGTCGGGAACGACCAATCGGGCTGCTTGTAGAACTGATGCTTCGGACTGTGGCGGATTCGCGAGTCGTGCTCGGCGCTGAGGTAGTTGTGCGTGCCGTGCATGAATGCCCCACCGCAGCCCGCGACCAGGTGCAGCTGAGGGACGCCGGCTTCCCCGCCCCGTTGCAAGGATTCCTTGGGCGAGTAGCACTGGAAGTTGTGTGCGTCGCCGCCGATGGTGGCGACGTAGGAATTGGCGGGATCGTTGATCAGATCCCAGACCGAGGGCCGATGTTCGCCCCTCTTGGGCCGGCCGCCGACCCAGCACGGCTCCAGGGCAGCGTTGACCACCAGCGGCTTGCCGGTCAGCAAGATCTTGGGTACGGGTTCGGCCGACACCATGCTGAGCCAGTCCCATTGGTCTTGATCAATGGTGCCGTCGATGCCGGTGTCGATGGTGATGATCATCAGGTGCGCGGTACGGATCGCGTAGTAGGAGCCGGGCTGCTCGATGGCCTGCGGAGACGGGCTCAGCGCCTGGGTGGGTGGCGATATGGCGCGCAGCTCCCGGGTCTCTCGCCTTGGCTCACCGGCCCGTCGCCAGAGGATGCGGAACAGTCGTCCGTAGAGCGATCGAAGGCTAAATCCTGGCGCGTACGCCTCTGGCGGCAGCCGATCACGGCCGCAGAAGTGGTACATGAAACCGGCGAGACCGTCGTACCAGTCGTGATTGCCAGGCAGTGCCAGCAGGGGTGCCGCCACCCGGAAGTTGGGATCCTCGCTGCGATAGGGCCGGTAGAGGCCGTCGCGGTAGTCATCAACATCCCCGGCCGGATAGATCACGTCGCTCATGATCAACACGAAGCCTGGCTGGTGATCACGGACCGCTTTGCTCAAGGCAGGGCATACCACAAACTGCGAAGCGTCCTGCTCGCCGGTGTCCCCGAGCACGATGAAGCATGTGTCACCTGATCGGTCGATTACCTTCGGGTTCGCTCCGCGACCACGTCGGATCCACTCACCACGTAGCTGAGCGATCAGACCATCGGCTCCAACATTGAGGGACTGGTTGACAGCGTCGATCAAGGCCCGGGCCGAGATCCACGAAAGGCTGCGCCATCGAGTAGGTTTCGCGCGCAAGGCCGCGTCGGTGATCTCCCAGTCGGTGGCAGCAGTCAGCGGCGGCGGGACATCCGCTGGCATCATGACCTCCTGGTGACCTCGAAGAGTCCGCGCTGGTCGGAGTTTTGACTCTCGGCTACCACACACTGGGTTCGAAAAGTAACGCATCGGTCGGACATCGGTTCTTCGCTCAGGGGGAGAACAGCAGGAAGAGACCAGCACAGGTGTAGCCGATCATGACCAGGAGCAGCGGCAGCTGGCCGCGCACCGCGCGATCTGGTGGCAGCAGTGCGACGGCCTTCTCGTGAGCGCAGATGATGCCGAAAACGTGGCCCCCGACAATGGCGCAGGCCTGCATCACAGCGATCCCCGTCGGATGGTTGAAGATTGCAGAATTGACACCCATCTCGGCCGATCCGAAGGTGTTCCAGCCCCGACCCAGTGGGTCGGAGAAGTTGATCGCGACCCGTTGGCCTTCCACGATGAGCAGAGTTGCGTAATGAGCGACGACGTAACCCAGCACGATAGGCAGCAACGAGCCCACCATCAGTCGCGGGTACTCCCAAGCCGGCCGGTCGCCGTAGCGGCCCATCCAGGCTGCCCCAAGACTGAAGGTCACGAAGACGATGATGATCATTGTCAGTAGTCCGGCGGTGCCCCAGAGAACCGTCGGCAGTGCGGAGTTCTGTACGGTCTGAATCCACCAACTGGTGTTAGTGAAGCTGTCGAATGCGGTACTGCCGAGCAGTGCTGCGACAACGGCGGTCGCCCCCGGAGGGGCGTGCCAGGCGTTCAGGCCAGCCAGCGGGTTGACCAACCTTAGTTGATCACCGACCCGGCGAAAGATTGACATCTGGGCGATGGTGCTCGCATACACCTCGAACGGATCCGCCGCCCCGATCCAGCGCTGCCCAAAGACGATTGCCCCGAGCACCAAGATCACCAGCCAGGCCAGCGCCCAGATGCGCAGCACTGCCAGAGTGGTTCGGTCCGGCTGCACCAGTTCGAGCCAGCCGAATCCGAACAGGCCGATTGCCGCCGGCCAGACGCCAATTCCGGCGGCCAACGAGATCAGGCCCTGTTCTGGGTCGACTCGAGCAATTGCACAGAGCCCTCGATGGATTGTCCGCAACGGGTTCGTAGCTCGCCAGAACTGACCGAGCAGCAGCGAGATCGGCACTAGGCCGACCCACATCCAGACAAAGACGAAACCGAAGATCGGATTCGTCAGCAGATCCTGTCCGGCCATCATGGCCAACCCGGCCCAGGCATACGTGGCAAGGACCAGCGCGCGAGCGATCAGCTGGACAGCCCGACTGTCGACGACCGCGGTAAGCCTGGGCAGGTTTCGGCCGCCGACTCGCGTGAAGCGTGGCGTGCGCCAGGCGAAGATCAAGATCGCAAAGGAGATCACCAAGGCGAGCACGGCGCCGGCCACGACGAAGGAGAAGGGCAGCGGCAGGTCGCGCCGCGACGCGATCCCATGCAGCGGTATGAGCACGAGCGGCTAGCCCTGGCTAGCGCGCGTTCAAGATCACGATGATCTTGTCAAGATGGTGCGACTCCACTTTGAAGCTGCCTGGGCTGTCGAGGGTGAACGATCCTTTGGCAGGCGTGCCGGCCCGGACCTGCATCTCATAGCCTGCCCCGCCAGTGTGTGCTTGGATCTTATCGTCGGCATCGCTCGTCACTTTCAAGATCACCTTCTGACCTACCCGCGCTTCGATTTTCACTCCATTGGGAATGGTCTTGCCTTTGGCGATGACGATGTTGATAGTGACGGGATGGTCAGAACTCAACGCCGGCGTGCTGGGCGGAACCCAGGTTGGCGATTCGGCCGGGGACGATGGTGGTGCGCTCGGGGTGCTGACCGCAGATGGACTCGCAGTGTTCTGAGGTTCGGCGGTCGGGCTACATCCACTGAGCAACAGGCCTAGGGCGACGGCTCCCCAGATCAAAGCACCTCGTAACAAAGCACCTCGTATCGTGCAGGTGCTTCTGCTCATCTGTTTCAGCCTTTCCGACCGCCCCTGATCATGGAACTCGTCGAACCATTCTTCACAGGCAGCGCCACTCTCCCACCAATCCTGTACGAAGCTGGTATGAACTAGGTTCCCCCACCGACTCGAGGCGAAACCATTTACTCAAAGGCGGGCAACTGAGCGGTAGTACCGTAATGGCTCCAGGCATTCCCAGGCAGGAAGGCTCGCATGCCGCAACGGCTTACGCCCCTCGAAGTGTCGTTGCTGGCCCTGGACACCGCACACACGCCAGGCCATGTGGGCACGGTCGACATCTTCGATCCCGGTCCTGATGGTTTCGACTATGAACGGCTCATTGCTCTGATCCGCGAACGGATCGCCTTCGTGCCACGCTATCGGCAACGGGTGCGAGGGATTCCCGCACAGCTCGCTGGACCGGTGTGGGTCGACGACGAGAATTTCGACCTCACCTTCCACGTACGGCGCTCGGCGCTGCCGCGACCGGGCACGCTCGCCCAGCTCAGGGAGTTCGTTGGACGGGTCCTGGCCCGGCGACTCGATCGATCGCGGCCGCTGTGGGAAATGTATTTGGTCGAGGGCCTGGAAGACAGCCGGTTCGCGCTGGTAGCTAAGTCCCATCTATGCCTGGTCGATGGAATCGACAACGTCGAAATCGGCCAGGTGTTGCTCGACTCGACGGTGCGGGCGCAAGCAATCCCAGCTGCTGGCGTGGACGCCGACTCGTGGCAGCCGGTGCCGGAGCCGTCGTCGCTCGAGTTGTTGGCCGGTGCCCTGCTGGAGAGTGCCCAAGACCCGACGATGGCTCTGCAGAACGTGCGAGGCGCGTTGGCTAGCGCTCTCGGTATGGCTGTCGCCATCGGTGAAGCGGTGGGCGGTATCGGCGGTGCGTTGGGAGAGTTGGCTGCCGATGCCCTGCGGGGGCAACGCCCGCCTGCAGACTCGCCGCTGGCTGGCGTGGTGTCCGAGCAACGCCGAGTCGCGACAGCCGTCGCGTCGCTTGCTGATCTCAAGGCAGTCCGCCAGGAGCACCAGCACACGATCAACGACGTCATACTCGCGATGATCTCTGGAGGCGTGCGCTCCTGGCTACTGACCCGGGGTGAGTCCATCGGTTCGGGAACTTCGCTGACCGCGCTGGTTCCGATGAGCGTCACAGAGGATGATGGCGAACCGACATCGTTGGGCAGCCAAGTCGCGCCCCATCTGCAGAGGCTCCCGATCGGCGAGCCCAACCCCTTGATGCGGCTGCATCAGGTGGCCTATGACACCCAAGCCCACAAGGATTCTGGGCGAGCGGTTGCCGCCCGTTCGCTGGCTGACATCGCAGGCTTTGCTCCTACCACACTGCACGCCCTAGGCGTGCGGACCTCGATCGAGGTCGTACGCAAACAGCACGATCTCGTGATCACCAACGTCCCGGGGCCGCAGGTGCCACTGTTCGCCGCCGGGGCTGAGCTGGTCGCGAGTTATCCCATACTCCCGCTGTCGGCGGGCCACCTGCTCTCCATCGGGGTCACCTCGTACGACGGCGAGGTGTTCTTCGGCCTGAATGCGGACCGGGACGCGATCGGCGATCTCGACGTCCTCGCCCAATGCCTGCTCGACTGCCTCGACGAGTTGCTGGATACCACCGTTCGCGGTGCAGCGGTCCGTCAGCCCACGCGCAAGGCGCCTGCAGCCGCCCGCCGCGCAGCTGCCAAGAAGGCAGCCGCACGGCAGGAGGCGGCGCGCAAGGCCGCCGGACAAAAGCGTGCCGCCGTACGCAATCTGGTGACCCGCGCGGCCGAACTAGGCACCCGCCCGGCACCCCCTGAGGCCAAGAGCCCAGCGAAGCCGGCCACTCAGCCGTCAACGAGCCAGGAAGAATCGACCCGCAAGACGGCTGCGACCGGAGAGCCGGGATCGACGCGCAAGACGGCGGCGACCGAAAAGCAAGGATCGACCCGCAAGGCAGCTGCGACCGGAAAGCAAGGATCAACGCGCAAGGCGGCGAGCGAAAAGACAGGATCGACCAAAGAGGCAAGGCCGAAGAGTCAGGCAGCGTCGACGGGGAAAACTGCGTCAGCGAAATCTCGACAGCTCGCACCTCAGAAAAGCGCTGCGAAGAAGAAGCAGCCGCCGTCCAAAACAGACGCGGAGAGGCGTACGGCTCAAGATCGCCAACAGCCCTGATGGCCCAGATGATCTTCGTTCCGATGACTCGGGACGAGGCCCGGGCACTCCGCGCGGGTACCGCAACGGACAGATATCCCGGGTGTGCCGCAACACCAGGCCTGGCTGCCTCTCTGGAGGTCAACACGGTTCTGGAGGAGGTTGAGTACGCCGCCCTCAGTAACGCCGGCGTGCTGGCTCTGGTGCTGAAGTCACACGTGCCGCGCCTGGTAGTGGCCGCGGAGGTGCCGGAAGAACACGTCCGCGATCTGAGCCGGCCCCACGGGGAGGTTGAGGTGAGCGGCTTGGTCTGGGCTCAGGTGCGCGCGTTGTTCGCGGACGAGTCAGATTCTCTGCAGGCGGTGAGCTTGGCGAGCGAGGCGGTGGCAGGGGAGAGCCTGGCGACGGCACTGGCAGCACCTGAGGTCGCGGCGGTACTCGACAATCATGACTTGTTGTGGTTCGCGCCCGAGGAGCTTGATCAACTTCCGTACTGAGCACACAGGCAGGTGTCAGTGGTCCGGTTCGTCGAGCAAGTTGTCAGAGGCATCAGGCAGACTAGGGACATGCCTCGCTCAATTTGGAAGGGCGCAATCTCGTTCGGGCTGGTCACGATTCCGGTGAAGCTCTTCTCGGCGACCGAGGAGAAGGACATCAGCTTTCGCCAGGTCCACCCTGAAGATGGCGGCCGGATCAAGTACAAGCGTGTTTGCGAGAAATGCGGCAAGGAGATTCCCTATGCCGAGATCGCGAAGGGTTATGAGCTGCCGGACGGCCGGATGGTGATCTTGGCCCCGGAAGACTTCGACGCGCTCCCGCTGGCAACGACGAAGGCAGTCGAGGTTGTGCAGTTCGTGGCCGAGGAGGACGTCGACCCGACGTACTTCAACAAGACCTACTTCCTCCAGGCCGACGGGCCGGGTGTCAAACCCTACGTGCTACTGCGTGATGCCTTGATCAAGAGTGGTCAGAGTGCAGTCGTCAAGGTCGCGCTCCGGTCCCGGGAAGCCTTGGCGTTGATCCGCCCCAAGGATGGTGTCCTGCTCATGCACACCATGTTGTGGCCAGATGAGCTTCGGGACGGATCATTTGCCGCTCCACCAGAAGACGTCACGGTGTCCGATGCGGAGGTCACGATGGCGCAGTCCTTCATCGATGCGCTGGCGGGCGACTTCAATCCCGAAGATTTCACAGATTCCTATCGCGAGGCGCTGGAAGCCCTGGTGCAGAGCAAGGCCGAGGGCGTCCCGCTTGCCGAGGAGCCGGAGGCGCCGCAGGAGGCGGAGGTCGTCGATTTGGTGGCTGCGTTGCGAGCTTCGGTCGAGGCTGCCAAGAAGCGGCGGGAAGAGGCTGAGAGCGCCAAAGCCATGTAGCCGCTGACGTCGGCGCGACCTTGTTTTCCGCTGCGCCCGCGATCATCTGACCCTTTGGGTAGGAGGTCGCGGGCGTCTTTGTGCGCGCCTTGCCGGCTGCCAGGGATTTCATCTCTCCTAACCCCGCTGAGTCTTGCTGTGCATCCGAGCGGTACCGCTGATGCGCAAAAGGGTCACATCACAGGATTAATAACAGGAGGTTTGGAATGAAAACACTCCGTCGGTTGCTCGCTTTCGGCGGCGCCGCGGCTCTGTCAATCGGCTTCATGTTCATCGGCGTCGGCTCCGCGCAAGCAGCGGACAAGGCCACTGTGTCGATCTTGCACGGCGTACCGGGCGCCACTGTTGACGTGTATGCCAACGGCAAGGCGCTACTGAAGAACTTCAAGCCCGGCACCCTCACTGATCCGCAGATGCTGCCAGCAGGGTCGTACGACCTCAAGGTGGTGAAGGCCGGTGACGTCCCGGACGGCGATGCGATCGTCGAGGCCAATAACGTCAAGGTTCCGGGCGGTGCCAACATCACTGTCGTTGCGCACCTCACGGCGAAGGGGAAGCCGGCGCTGACGCCGTACGTCAACGATGTGTCCATGATTTCTCCCGGAGAGGCCCGGGTCATCGTCCGGCATGATGCTGCCGCGCCCGCAGTCGACGTACGGGCTGGCGGAAAGCCAGTCTTCACTGACCTGACCAATCCCAAGGAGGATTCGGCTGAGGTGGCAGCGGGAACGATCAAGGCTGACGTCGTCCTTGCTGGGACCAAGAAGGTCGTGATCGGACCAGCGTCGCTGACGTTAGGTGAGGGAACGACGACCATCGTGTACGCCTGGGGCTCGGCGAAGGACGACAATCTGAAGCTTGCTGTCCAGACCATCAAAGGTATGCACGGCAATCCGAATGGTGTTCCAGGCGGTACGGGAGGACAGGCCGCATCCGTACCTGGAACCTCCGTAGCGGCGGCCGCGCTGCTCGGCTTGGCCGTTATGGGCGTAGCGGTCGCTGGTCGCCGTTTGGCGAAGCAGCGCGCAACCATCAGGTGATTTCTCGACTGACACGGCAAGGCGGTCGGCTTTGGCTGGCCGTCCTCGTCATGTCAGTGCTGCTGGCTGCTGCGGCGGTTTGGGTTCTTGCCGTCGGCAGTCGTGGCTACGTGGTGGCTGGTGCGGAATCTGGTGATCCTTCAGAGTTGTCGCCACCGGTTAGCCAACCTTCACCGGTCAGCAGTGCTTCCGGTCGGGAAGGACAGCGAGATGAGAGGGTTCCCGATTGGCCAACGCACCAGGCCACACCGCCTCCGGCCGACGGCAGCCGCGCAGGCTCGCCTCGTCAGTTGGCCGTCCCCCGGCTGGCTCTGGAGATGCCGATCGTGCCGATGAAGGTCGACGGCGCCGGTGCGATGGCGTTGCCCCCGAAACCCACCGAGATCGGCTGGTATGCATATGGCCCGAGGCCCGGCGATCCGCAAGGATCGGCGGTCCTGGGCGGCCATCTCGATAGCCGCGAATATGGCATTGGGCCTTTGGCCGTCTTGCGGCGGCTGCGTGACGGCGACGTGATCGTGGTCCGAACCACGACGGGTCGCGAAACCTTCCGCGTGACTTCCATCCGGATGATCCGCAAGCAGGCGCTGCCGCTGCGCACACTCTTTGACAGAGACGGCCAACGACGCCTGCGCATCGTCACCTGCGGGGGCCCCTACATCCGCTCCCGAGGCGGATACCAAGACAACCTTGTCGTTACCGCGATCCCAGATGGGAGAACTCCTCCGGATCGACGGGTGCCTCGCGCGGCGCCCGGTAGGGTTCAGGGGTGACCGACGGGAACCCAGCGGACACCGAGATGAGGGCCCGAAGGGTCGACTGGCGCAATGCCAGTGACTCGGATCTCGCGGCAGGCTTCGCCGATGGGGACGACTCATGCTTGGAGGAAAGCTTCAGGCGGTGGGGTTCGTTGATCTACACCATCGCGTACCGCGCACTCGATAGCTCGAGCGAAGCCGAGGACATCACCCAGCAGGTGTTCGTGGGGGCGTGGCAGGGGCGTACCAGCTACCAAGAGTCCAAAGGGAGTCTGCCCGGCTGGCTGCTGGGCATCGCTCGACACCGCATTGCGGATCGGCAGCGTGCACGTGCCCGGGATCTGAAGGTAGTAAGGGCCGCTACCAGCCAGGCGAACGTCAAGGTTGAGTCCCAGCCACTCGTCACACTCATTGATCGACTGGTGCTCGTCGAGGAGATTCAGCGATTACCGCATCCGCGCGGCACCATCCTCCGAATGGCTTTCTGGGAGGGACAGAGCTATTCCCAGATCGCCGAGCGACTGCAGTTGCCCTTGGGCACCGTCAAGAGCCATGCCCGGCGAGCTCTCCGGCAGTTACGAGTCCGGCTCGAGGAGGTGACGTCGTGGTCCACGTGAACAGCGCTCTGCTCGCCGGTCATGCCCTGGGCCAAGACGATGCCCTGGACGCCGCGGACCAGGAACATCTCGCTAGCTGTAGCCACTGTCGAGCAGAGCTCGACCAATACCGACGCGTCGTCACCCTCGGCCAAGGAACTCAAGCCTCCGAGACGCCGACCCCACCGCTTGATCGGATCTGGCGGTCGATCCAAGCAGAGCTCGCACCCACCTCGGCCACCGAAGAGATAGCCGCCACGAAAACCATGGTGGCCGATTCCGCACCTTCGCTGACCGCGAACGACAGGCCCGCGAGCGATGTGCCGGGGAACGATGAGACGGCGAACGACAAGCCGCTGAGCGTTGTGGGGGGGAGCGATGAGGCGACAGATGCTGGGGGAGCGAAGCCGATCCCTGGCCGCAGGAGGAAGTGGTGGCCGATCGTCGCAGCTGCCGCCGCACTTGGACTCGTCGTTGGTGCCGGAGCCACGGTGATCATCAACCGCAACGATGTCCAAGTCGCAGCCAGTACTGCGCTGAGCGCGCTGCCTGGGCACACAGGACACGGCACGGCCGAGCTGCTGCGCACCCCTAACGACCCGGAGCTTCGGGTGAGCGTTGACGGGCCACAGCCGGCTGATCGCTATCGCGAAGTTTGGCTGATCAACAGCGACGGACAACGCATGTACTCTCTCGGTGTGTTGCCGGAGAGCGGCACGGCCACGTACCCGCTGCCGACCCTCCTCGCTAACGGCCTGGATGGCTTCACCATCGTCGATGTGTCGATTGAGCCGTACGACGGAAACCCCAAGCACTCCCGCAACAGCCAGGTTCGAGGAACTCTGCCCGAGTAGCGAGGGTCGTGCCGCGAGTAGCGTGGCTTTGTGGATGCCGTGATCAAAGTCCCTGCTCCCGTTAACGACGTCGTCCGGTCGTACGCACCCGGCTCGGCCGAGCGGGCCAGACTCGAAGTAACGCTCGATGAGCTGTCCAACACCGATCCGATCGAGCTGACCGCCACCATCGATGGCGTGAGCAAGCCGGCCTCTGGCGACGCCTTCGAGGTCACCATGCCGTCCGAACACTCTCACGTCCTGGGCCATGCGGCTCACGCAACGCGGACCGATGCGACGCAGGCCATCGATGCCGCACTCGCTGCGGCTCCGGGATGGGCAGAGCTGGGCTTTGAGCAGCGGGCAGCGGTGTTCCTTCGTGCCGCAGACCTGCTGGCCGGACCGTGGCGGGACACGCTGAACGTCACGACGATGCTGGGTCAGGGCAAGACCGTGCAACAGGCCGAGATCGACGCAGCCTGCGAGCTGATCGATTTCTGGCGGTTCAACGTCGCCTTCGCCCGCCAGATCCTCGCCGACCAACCGATCTCATCGTTGGGCGTATGGAACAGGGCTGACTATCGGCCACTCGAGGGCTTTGTCTATGCGATCACTCCGTTCAACTTCACCTCGATTGCGGGCAACCTGCCGACCTCGCCAGCCCTGATGGGGAACGTCGTCATCTGGAAACCGAGCCCGACTCAGCAATATGCCGCGCACTTCATCATGCGGCTGTTGGAAGCCGCGGGTCTGCCGCCTGGTGTGATCAACATGCTCCCTGGTGATGGGCTGGAGGTCTCAGAGGTCGCGCTGCGTCATCGTGATCTTGCCGGCATCCACTTCACCGGCTCGACGAAGACCTTTCAGCATTTGTGGCAAAGCGTCGGCGCCAACATCGCCGGCTATCGCACCTATCCCAGGCTCGTGGGGGAGACCGGCGGCAAAGACTTCGTGCTTGCTCATACCGGCGCGAATCCTGATGTGGTGCGTACGGCGCTGGTCCGTGGGGCGTTCGAGTACTCCGGGCAGAAATGTTCCGCCGCGTCCCGGGCGTACATTGCGCGCAGCGTTTGGAACACGATGGGTGAGGAGTTGATCGAGGCCACCGAAAATTTGAGCGTGGGCGACGTCCGAGATCTTTCCAACTTCACGTCCGCGGTGATCGACCAACGTGCCTTCACCAAGCACGCTGAGGCGATCGCCCGAGCCCGTAATTCCACAGATGCGACGATCATCGCCGGTGGTGAGACCGACGACCGCGAAGGGTGGTACGTCCGACCGACCTTGATCATCTCCGACAATCCGAGGAACGACATCTTTCGCACGGAATACTTCGGGCCCATCCTCGGCATCCACGTCTACGACGACACTGACTTCGACGCGATTCTCGATGAAGTTGATCAAGCGTCTCCGTACGGCCTCACCGGCGCGATCATTTCCGATGATCGCTGGGCCATCGATCGTGCCAGCCGCCGACTGCGGCATGCTGCTGGAAACTTCTATGTCAATGACAAACCCACCGGCGCGGTCGTCGGCCAGCAGCCGTTCGGTGGCTCTCGGGCCTCAGGGACGAATGACAAGGCCGGCTCGATGTGGAACCTGATCCGCTGGACCAGTCCGTGCTCGATCAAGGAGACCTTCACCCCGCCAACCGAGATCGATTATCCCCATATGGGCTAGATCGGTCTCGGTGGGCACTAGTCCAGTCGCTCGCCAGCCAGCCAGCGATCGCCGACTTCCTGCTGGGTCCGATATCCGGCGATGACCGCAGGCGCCGTGGCTTCCTCGAGTTTCCGACCGAGCAGCGGGATCGCGACCTTGAGCTCGCCAGCAATGTCGACCACACTGCCTCGACCTCCAGGTTCAAGCCGCATCGTTGCCTTGAAGCCGACCGGCTGGCCGAGCACGGTCATCGTGATAGCTCCAACACGTGAGCCATCGGCCGAACCGTTGCCCCAAGCGACTTCCTCGTTGACCGTGACAGTCGGCCCAGTGAACCTTGCCGCCGACTCTGGCGCTGGCAAGGTCCGAGAGGTCTTGGTGACCGAGCCCTCCACGGAAGCGTTGTAGCTGAGCGACTCACTGGCGACGCACACCTCGTCAAGGAACTTCTGGTTGGTCATCATCGCGTAGACGTCGGCCGGCACGGCGCCAAACTCCAGGTGGCTCGAGATCTGCATGCCGCTCATGATGTCATCGACTGGACCGCCGCCGCGGCCCACGGGGCTAATGTCGGAGGTAGTCGCACAGCGGGGTGCGGCGACGCATTGATCGGATGGACGACGTGACAATTTTCGAGGTCGAGCTGGAGCAGGAGAAGGAGAAGACTCAAAAGATCGCTCAAGTAGCGGCTCGCGGCGCAAGCATTGCCGCCGAGCTTGGTCACGACCCAGCCGCGGTTCAGGCTTTCCTGCGTCACTACTTCCGGCATGTTGATGCGGTCGACGTCGATGAGCGCAGCGTCGCAAACCTCCTCGGCCTCGTGGAAAGCCATTACCGAGCAGCGATGCACCGCCCCCCTTCTCGCGCTGTGATCACCATCAGAAAGCCCAGTCAGTCCGATGACGGATGGACCGCCGGCGCGACGGTTGTACAAATCGTCACCGACGACCGGCCTTTCCTCGTCGACTCAGTCACGATGGAGGTGCTACGCCAAGGCTGGAGTATCCGCGAGGTGTTCCATCCGCAATTCCTCGTGCGGCGCAATGTTGAGGGCAAGCTGCTCGGCATCGTCAGCACCAGCGACGCGGACCACGATCCGAGCGTGGTCCCCGAGTCATGGATGCATGTGGAAATCCTGCCGCCCCCTCGGACGGAGAGCCGCGAAACGCTTATTCCGGAACTGGAGCAGGGGCTGCTGGAGGTTTTGCGGCTCGTCGAAGATGCGGTCCAGGACTGGCAGAAGATGATCACGCGGTCCGAAGAGACCATTGAGATGCTCAGAGATCCCCAATTCATCAATGGTCATGCGGATCAAGCTGCGCTGGCCTGCGAACTGCTCAGCTGGCTGAATACCAACCACTTCACATTCCTGGGCTACCGCGAATACGACGTGATCACCGAGCAGTCTGGCATCGAGTTCAAAGTTCGTCCTGGCACAGGCCTCGGCATCTTGCGGGCAGACCAGGATCTACCCGGCACCTTCCACGCGATCCCGCAACCCAACGGCACTCCCGAGTTGATGATCATCACCAAGGACAACCAGAAATCCCGGGTGCACCGGCCGGCGTACCTCGACTACATCGCCTTCCGCATCTTCGACGCGAACGAGCAAGTCATCGGTGAGCGGCGCTTCCTTGGTCTGTTCTCTTCCTCGGCGTACTCAGAGAGCGTTGCGCGCGTTCCCGTGCTCCGCCAGAAGGCCGCCGCGGTCATCCGGCTTTCGGGCTACAGCGA
>Ga0307288_10000202_pt1 | contig 21570 bp, 23 predicted proteins | sample ER_DNA_142_FD_194469 | JGI IMG/M metagenome (GOLD analysis project Ga0307288, IMG submission 194469) | Bulk soil microbial communities from the East River watershed near Crested Butte, Colorado, United States - ER_DNA_142 | ecosystem: Environmental > Terrestrial > Soil > Floodplain | place... | reverse complement strand
ACGTGCCGGGTATGCCGCGCCATTCGCGTACCCGGGCGGCGGCCATCTGGTGCGACTCGATCGTCGACTCGAGGCGGTCCACCCACACCTGGTCCTGCGCCCACCGGACCGCTGCGTCCAGCTGCTGCTCGTCGGTGACGTTGGAGACCTGGTAGTACGCCCGCATCTGCCCGCGCAGGTCGTCGCCGAGGGCCCATTCGGGTGACTCACCCACGCCGATCACGCTCGCCCCGACGTCCGCCAGGGCGGAGACAAACCGGCGTTGGTTGTTCGGGAAGGCCGGTTCGACGAACACGATGTTCACGTCGGGAGCCTAGTGGGCCCGCCTCGTCCGCAGCTCGGGCAGGGCCACGGCTGTGATGTGCATCAGGGGCGTCGAGCGGCAGCGGTCGAATGAAAGCAATCTCGGCACAAGGGATGCATTACGCGCCATCCGCAGGCATCCTTGTGCGTTAGGGGAGCGATCTTCCCCAAGTCCTGCCCCGGGGGCCTGCAGGACACGTCATCTCATTCCATCAAGGGGCAGGAATGCACACGATGCACGTGGCGTCCGGGGGCTATGGCGTCGCGGTCAGCGCGAGCCATCGGCCGGCGGCGTGGTTGCCAGCTCCGACTTACCCAGGAAGGTCGTGAGTCCATGAGAATTGCGAAAGTGAGCAGGGCCGGATGGCCGTGCTCCTCGGATGCGTGCTGATCATGATGGCGCTTGTCCTGCCGGCGCTGAGCGCGCACGCGGGCCCGGCCGACGTCTGCCCGGGGCTCGACTCGGGCAAGATCGACGTCAGTGGAGAGCAGACCTCGATCACGGTCACGGCTCCGGCCGGCTACCTGATCGACGAGTACTGCGTCAAGGCGGGCTCGGTCCAGGGCGGAACGGGTGGACCGGTGATCGTGGCGGTGAATCCGCCTCAGAAATCGGTGACGATCACGTACCCCAGTGGTAAGGCGATCAGCCACTACTCGGTGAGCTACGTGCCGATCTCGACTCCGACGACTCCCCCGCCCACGTGCACGAGCAACTGCACGCCGCCGCCGTCGTGCACGCACGACTGCACGCCGCCGCCGTCCAAGCACGTCACGCCGGCGGTACACCCGACCGCGAAGGCGGGCGCTGAAGCGGTGGCGACCTACCCCTTACAGCCGGTGAAGGGCGGCGTCACGACCGAGCAGGTGAGCGACGACGCGGTGCTGACCCCGGTGCGCGCGGCGCTCGTCATGCTCGGCCTCCTGGCGTTCTGGTTCGCCTTGAGCGGTCGCCTGCCGCGGGTCAAGCGCGTCAAGCCGTCGCGGCGTGACTCGTGACCGGCTGGTCGGCTGAGCCGTCGCATCGAGGCTGATGGCCGCGGGACGTCGAACACCCAGCACGGCGGTCCGTGTGGCCGCCGTGCTGGCGTTCGTCGTGGCCTGCGCCGGATGCGCCTCCTCCAGTGCTGGGTCCAGCGTCGAGGGACCGGTAGCGTCCGCAGCGGCGACCGCCGGTCCTGCAGCCACGAGCCCGGCGTCTGCGTCGTCGACCAGCTCGTCAGCACCGGAGGGCAACCCGTCCACCGGCCCGTCGACGGCCATCCAGCCGGTCGCCTCCGGAGAACTGGTCGCGTTCCGGGCCGAACACAACAGAACCACGATCATCGACGCCCAGTCGTCCGGTCTGGCTCGCTACAACACTTCCGAGTCGTGTGAGGTGCCCGGGCAGCCCTGCTACGACGCGCCGACCTTCGACAAGGTCGCCCGGATCGACTTGGGCGCACCCCCTCAGGTCCCTGGCACAGACACGACCTTCGTCGCCGGCCACTCCAACCGCTACCATCCCGACGACCCGAGGCGCGGCGTCTTCAGCCGGCTGCAGGACGTCCGAGCCGGTGACACGGTCGTCCTGACGACGACCAAGGGCGTCTTCACCTACGCCGTCACGACCGTGCTGACCGTGCCGTTCGACAAGCTGACCTCGACGGACGAGGTCGTCCGGGTCCGGGCCGACACCGTCGTCGCGATCAGCTGCGCTGTGGCGCCCGACGGCGGCTCCTACCTGGGAAACTACGTCGTCGTCGGCACTCTGCGAGGTTCCGCCCCGCGCTGAGCCTGACGCCCAACGAAACCCGTTGTTCCCGCAAAACATTCGCGGGACACTCCGGATCGTGGCGTGGCTGGACGTGGTGTCGCGGCTGCGCATGGACGTGACCCCGTTCCGGCAGTCGCGTGACTATCGCCTGCTCTTGCTGGCCGGGACGGTGTTCTACCTCGGCGGGATGATGACCTACGTCGCGGTGCCCTACCAGCTTTACGATCTGACCGGCTCCAACTTCATGGTCGGCGCCGTCGGCATCGTCGAGCTCGTCCCGCTCGTCGTGTTCGGCCTGTGGGGCGGGGCGCTCGCCGACCACATGGACCGCCGCACCCTGCTGGTATGGACCGGCGTCGCCCAGGTGTTCTTCACCAGCCTGCTCGTCGTCAACGCCCTTCTGCCGGAACCGCAGGTTTGGGTGATCTTCGTCGTCGCCGCGTTCCTCTCCGCCGCTCAGTCGCTGCAACGTCCCTCGCGTGAGGCGCTCATCCCCCGCACCGTGGAGCACGACCAGCTGCCCGCCGCGGTGGCCTTGTCGTCGGTGGGCATGCAGGCCGGCATGCTCGCCGGCCCGGCGGTCGGCGGCGTCCTCCTGCACACCGTGGGAACCGCCTGGTGCTTCCTCATCGACGTCGTCGGGATCGCCGTCGCCACGGTGCTCTTCATCCGGATGCGGCGGTACCCGCCGGTCGAGGACGCCACCCCGCCGAGCCTGCGTGGGATCGGGGAAGGGCTTCGGTATGCGGTCGGTCGCCGCGACCTGCTCGGCACGTACATCATCGACATCGTGGCGATGCTCATGGCGATGCCGACGGTGATCTTCCCGGCTCTGGCGCAGGACGTGCTGGCGCGCCCCGAGATCCTCGGCCTGCTCTATACGGCCGGGACGGTCGGTGCGCTGGTCTCCTCGGTGACGTCGGGATGGACCGGGCGGGTCCACCACCACGGGCGCGCCGTCGTCGTATCCGCCATGGCGTGGGGCGCGTCGGTAGCCCTCGCCGGGTTGACGCTGAACCCGTGGCTCGTCCTGTTGTGCTTCGCCATGGCCGGCGCCGCGGACAATCTCAGCGGCATCTTCCGCAGCGTCATCTGGCACCAGACCATCCCGGACTCGATGCGCGGGCGGCTCGCCGGGATCGAGATGCTGTCCTATTCGCTCGGGCCGATCGGCGGCGAGATCCGGTCCGGGCTGGTCGCCGACAAGTTCGGCGTGCGGCAGGCGATCACCAGCGGCGGCATCCTCTGCGTCCTCGGCGTCGCCGCGACCGCGGTGTGGCTGCGCGGGTTCTGGTCGTACGACGACCGCACCGACCCGTACGCCGTCCACGAACGGCAGGTCAGAGCGGCGCGGGCCGAGCAGCAGCCGAGCTGAGCCGCGTGCTTATCAGTCGTCAGCGTCGCCGGAGGCGGACCCTCGGGCGTTCCACTCGCGGTCCTCGGCGTCCCACTTCTCGGTGCGCTCGTGGGCACTCTGCAGCGCGCGTGCGGCTTCGGCCTCGGTCTCGTAGGGACCCATCACGTCCTGGGCCTGGCCCCGGTTCTCGTCGGTCTCGACCTGACCGGTTGCCGTGTTGTACCAGTAGCTCACTGCCTGACCTCCGCCTCGGTGCGTCGTCGTGTACCGGCTGCCTAGACTCCAGCCTATGCCGGTCACCTTCGCAACCGTCGCGCCGCACGAGGTCTCGCCGCGGCGACCGGTGCCTGCGGGGATCGCGCGTCCCGAGTACGTCGACCGGCCCCGCCCGCAGGCGTTCACCGGGTCAGAGGTCAAGGACGCCGAGACCATCGAGCGGATGCGGGTCGCCGGCCGCCTCGCCGCGCAAGCCATGGAGGCTGCCGCCGCGGTGATCGCCCCCGGCGTCACCACCGACGAGATCGACGCTGTCGGGCACGAGTTCCTCCTCGACCATGGCGCCTACCCGTCGACGTTGGGATACAAGGGTTTTCCCAAGTCGCTGTGCACCTCGATCAACGAGGTGATCTGCCACGGCATCCCCGACTCCCGGCGCCTCGAGGACGGCGACCTCGTCAATCTCGACATCACGGCGTTCATCGGCGGCGTCCACGGTGACACCGATGCGACCTACCTCGTCGGCGACGTCGACGAGGAGTCGCGGGTCCTCGTCGAGCGCACGCGCGAAGCGATGATGCGCGGCATCCGCGCAGCGCTGCCGGGTCGGCCCATCAACGTCGTCGGGCGGGTGATCGAGTCGTATGCGCGTCGCTTCGGCTACGGGGTGGTCAAGGACTTCACCGGGCACGGGATCGGCACGGCCTTCCACAGCGGGCTGGTGATCCCGCACTACGACGCCGCACCCGCATACGGGAAGCTCATCGAACCGGGCATGACCTTCACCGTCGAGCCGATGCTGAACCTCGGTACCGCAGAGTGGGAGATGTGGGACGACGGATGGACCGTCGTGACCGCCGACCGAAAGCGCTCGGCCCAGTTCGAGCACACGATCCTCATCACCGAGGACGGGAACGAGATCCTGACCCTGCCGTGACGGCGGGATGACCTGCCAGACTGCACTCACCGGCGTACGCGCCGCACCATTGGGACCGGACCACTCACCGACGAGCAGGCGAAGGCAGGCGGACCATGGCCAAGCACCACGTGGCCCTCGGGATTGACATCGGAGGCAGCGGAATCAAGGGCGCCGTCGTAGATCTCTCCAAGGGCGAGTTCACGACGAAGCGCAAGAAGTTCCTCACGCCCAAGCCGGCGACGCCCGAGGCGGTCATCGAGGTCGTCGCCCAGCTCGTCGAGCACTTCGCCGACCACATCCACGACAACACGTCGGTCGGAGTCACCGTCCCGGCCGTCGTGCAGCACGGCACCGTCCGCTCCGCCGCCAACATCGACCCCACGTGGATCGACTTCGAGGGCGAGAAGGCGCTCGAAAAGCGGCTCGGCCGCGACGTGTACCTCGTCAACGACGCCGACGCCGCCGGGTATGCCGAGCTGCATTACGGCGCGGCCATGGACGAGAACGGTCTGGTCATCCTCACGACGCTCGGCACGGGCATCGGCAGCGCGATCCTCTACCGCAACGTCCTGATCCCGAACAGCGAGCTCGGGCACCTCGAGATCGACGGCAAGGACGCCGAGGACGAGGCTGCGTCGTCGGTCAGGGACACGCTGGGCCTGACCTACGACGAGTATGTCCCGCGCCTGCAACGCTACTACTCGGTCGTCGAGGCGCTCTTCTCCCCCGACCTGTTCGTGGTCGGAGGCGGGATCTCCAAGGAGTCGGACGAGTTCCTGCCCAAGCTGAAGCTGCGGACCCCGATCGTGGCTGCCACCCTGCAGAACAAGGCGGGGATCATCGGTGCCGCCCGGCTGGCCCACGAGGAGCGCGGCCGGCACGACGAGTGATGCCGATCGTCACGAATTAGTCGCCGATTCAACAACTGACCTCGACTTCCGGTCGGCCGTCTGCTCAGAATGACGGATGACTCCGATCCAGGAAACGTTCAGGAATCCGCTCTCCCGGCGTGCGCTCCTCGGCCTCGTGGCGGGCGCCGCCGTGCTTCCGGTGGCCGTATCCGGCGGCACCGCACAGGCTCGCCGACGTGTCGCCCCGGCTCCGGAGACCGTCGGCCTGCCCGCCGGCTTCCGCCCAGAGGGCATCACATCGGGACCGGACACGAGGTTCTACGCCGGCTCGGTCGGCAACGGTCGCATCGTCACGGGTGACCTGCTCGGCGGACCCGTGACCACGCTTCTCCCTGCGGCGGACGGGCGGTCGCTACGCGGGCTCTACTGGGACGGCCGGACCCGGCTTGTCTGGACGGTCGGCAACGTGGGCAGCACGTCCTATGTCTGGGCCGTCAACGACACGACCGGAGCTGTGGTGTCGGAAACGGTCATCCCCGGCGCCGGCTTCCTCAACGACCTGGTGGTGACGACCAACAGGGTCTACGTCACCGACTCACGCGTGGACCGGCTGACCGTCCTCGGCTTGGGTGCCGGCGGAGCACCGATTCCGACCGTGCCGTTGTTCCGGCCGCTGTCTGGGGCTTGGCCGCCGTACGACGGAACCAACATCAACGCCAACGGGATTCGGCAGCTCCCCGACGGGTCGCTCGTGCTGAACAACACCAGCGCTGGCGGCCTGTGGCAGGTCGACCCCGTCACGGGAGCGACCCGCCGGATCCCGGTCACGGGCGGCCCTGGCATCATCAGCGGGGACGGCCTCGAGATCGACGGAAACGTCATCTACAACGTCCGTGGCAGTGGCCCGGACCGGGTGGCGGTCGTCCTCCTTAGCCGGTCTGGAGCCGGTTGGACGGCGAAGTGGGCCGGAGCCCGCACCGACGAGACCCTCGATGTGCCGTCGACCGCCACCCTTGCCGGTGGGTGGCTGTGGGTCATCAACGCGCGCTTCGGCGTGACATCGCCGGAGACCGCGGCCTACTGGGTCACCCGACTGCCGGCAAGGTAAACGACGTCAGTCGAGGGCGATGTCGGCGGCGCGACCTCGCGTGAGATCGTGGACGGTGAGGTTGTCGCCGCCGTAGCCCTCGACGTGCCCCAGGTACAGCCGCCGGCCGGCGGTCGACAGCAGGGCGTCGTGGATCGGGATGATCTGGCGCGGCGCGATGCGGCGCACGAAGGCGATGCTCTCGGCGACCTTGCACCACGGCGCGTTGAGCGGGACGGCCAGCACGTCGACGTGGCCCGGCTCTCCGTCGTAGGCGTCGCCCGGGTGGTAGAGCACGGGCTCGCCGTCGGCGTCGAGCACGACGCCGACGTTGGTGCAACGCGGGACGCCGTCGTGGTTGACGGCGTGCAGTCGCCCGACCGGGCGGAGGCGCGCCGATCCGACGCGGTGGTCCTCGCCCTGCCTGAGGACCACGACGTCGGAGCTGGTGCCGCTGAGTAGGTCGGCGGACTGCGGATCGGCGTAGACGGCGGCCTGCCGGTTGGCGGTCAGGAGCGCCGGAAGTCGTTCCTCGTCGAGGTGGTCGGCGTGCTGATGGGTGACGACGACCGCGTCGAGATCGCGAAGTTCGTCGAAGCCGGACGAGAACGACCCCGGGTCCACGAGGATCCGGGTGTCGGCGAGCTCGACGAGAAGGCAGGCGTGACCGAGGTGCGTAACGCGCATGGCGACAACGTACCCATCGGAAAGGGGTGGGACGGGAGGCCCACACGGAGCGGGCATGGGGCATACGCTCGGAAGCCCGGCCACCATGGCCGCGGTCCGGCTGCGACCGGGCCACGTGTGACCGCCGACCCTGCGGGGTATGCGGGATCTCGACGCGCACAGCCGTGTGGCGTCCCGACGAGGGAGGAGTGTCATGAGCGACAACCCGATCGACCCGAGCACCGAGGGCCCAGCGGACGGCGGCGCCAACGTGGGCGGACACGACGGTGGAGCCGACGGCGGCGCCGACAGCGGTGCCTCCATCAGCGGCGAAGGCACGGCCGACGGCGGGGCCAACCCGGCCGGCCGCGATGGCGGTGCCGACGGTTCGGCTGACGGCGGTGCCGATGGGGGCGCCGACGGCGGAGCTGACGGCGGAGCTGACAGCGGTGCCGGCGTCTAGGTGACCGTCTCCACGACGTCGCGAGTGCCCGCCCCGACGGTCGGGCACTCTGCGCTGCACCGCCTCATCGCGGTGCCGCTCGACGAGTTCGCCTGCGACTATTGGGGATCCCGGCCCCTGGTGAGCCGGGCGGCCGATCTGCCCAAAGGCTTCGGCGACCTGTTCTCCAACGACGCCGTTGACGAGCTGGTCTCGCGGCGCGGCTTGCGAACGCCCTTCCTGCGCGTTGCGAAGAACGGGACCACCCTCGCCGACAGTGCGTTCACCGCCGATGGCGGGACCGGCGCCGGCATCGGCGACCAGGTGAGCGACGACAAGCTGCTGCGGCTCTTCGCCGACGGGTCAACGCTCGTCCTGCAGGGTCTGCACCGCAGCTGGGAGCCGGTCCTGAGCTTCACCCAGGACCTCGCCGCCGATCTCGGCCACCCCGTGCAGGTCAACGCCTACGTGACTCCCGCGCAGAACACGGGGTTCAGTGACCACTATGACGTCCACGACGTCTTCGTCCTCCAGATCGAGGGCGAAAAGCGTTGGCGGATCCGCGAACCTGTCCACCCCAACCCCTTGCGCAATGAGCCGTGGACCGACCATCGGGCCGCGATCGAAGAGGCCGCCACCCGACCACCGCTCCTCGCGGAGACGCTTAGGCCCGGCGACTGCCTGTACCTGCCTCGCGGATACATCCACGGGGCCACCGCCCTGGGTGACGTGAGCACCCACCTGACGATCGGCGTCCACCCGTGGACGCGGCGCCACGTCGCCGAGGAGCTGGTGGCCACGGCGCTGGCGGCGGCGAGCGGCGACGAGCGCGTACGCGCGTCACTGGGTCTGGGAGTCGATCTCGCCGACGCGGCCGGCTGGCAGAGCGACGTGGACGTCGTCCGGGAGGCCTTGGCCCGGGCGCTGCGCGACGTCCCGGTCGAGACGCTGTCGGCGGCCCTGGCGGCCAAGAGCCGCGGCACTCAGCGCGCCGCCCCGATCGGCCCGGTGTCGACCGTACGCGCGGCCGCAGCACTGGACGGCACCGACGTTCTGCGGTTGCGGCCGCACCTGCAGGCGCGACTCGACGGCGATGTGCTGCGCAGCCGCGCCGGCGAGGTCTCTCTCGACGCCGAGGAGGCGCGGGCGATCCGGGCGCTGCTCGGCGGCGAGGGCACGACTGCGGCCGACCTGGGGCTCGCTCTCGCCCGCCGCCTCCTGCTCGGCGGGGTCGTTGTGGTGGATGCGCCACAGTCGCTTGACGGTGCCGTGACCGACAAGCCGTCGCACCCGTGAGCAACGGTCGCTCGGGGCGGGGAAGACGACCAGCCGCATACTGCGTCCTTGTCGCCGCCGGGCTGATCGCCGTGTCGGCGTGCACCGGGCCCGGCGCAGACCAGGCCGCCCAGGCCGCCGACTCGTTCGCGCGGCTGGTCCCGGATGACCCGGGGAAGGCCTGCGACCTGCTAGCGCCGCGGACCCGCGAAGAGGTCGAGAAGGCGGCAGAGAAGACCTGCGCCGAGGCCCTCCCGGATGAGGACCTGCCCGACCCGTCGGCGATGCTGAGCGTAGAGGTCTACGGCCACGACGCCATCGCGCGTTTCGGCAACGACACCGTGTTTCTCGCCCGGTTCCCCGAGGGTTGGCGCATCACCGCGGCCGGCTGCCAGGCGGGCCCGAGTGACGCCAAGCCGTACGACTGCGACATCTCCGGAGGCTGACATGAGAGCGATGTTCGTGGCCTACCTCGTCTTCATCGTCGGAGGGCTGGTCTACCTCTTCACCATCGGCTTTCTCCAGCGATGAGCGTACGTACGGCGATTCGCGAGAGCAGCCTCAGCTGGTTCTTCGGACTGATCCTCCTGCTGACCCTGGTCGGGCAGGCCTACACCGGGCTGGCGGAGTACAACTCGTCGGTCACGATCGACGACCTCCCGGTCCTCAGCATCGGTGAGTACGTGACGTCGTCCCAGTTCGCCGTCGACGTGGCCGAGAACTGGCAGTCCGAGTACCTGCAGTTCCTCCTTTACATCGTCCTGACCGTCTGGCTCGTGCAGCGCGGCTCGCCCGAGTCCAAGCCGGTCGACGAAACGGGTGGCGAGGACGACAAGAAGCAGCAGGTCGGCCGGCACGCCAGTGCCCAGTCGCCACGCTGGGCGCGGGCCGGCGGTTGGCGCACGACCCTCTACTCCAACTCGCTCGGCATCCTCATGGGTCTGTTCTTCCTCGGCTCATGGGGCGCGCAGCTGGTCGCCGGGACGAGCGCATACAACAGCGAGCGGCTGCAGAACCTCCTGGCGCCGCTCTCGATGCCGGAGTACGCACTGTCGGCGAACTTCTGGAACCGCACGCTGCAGAACTGGCAGTCCGAGTTCCTTGCCGTCGGCAGCATGGTGGTCTTCAGCATCTATCTGCGGCAGCGTGGGTCCCCCGAGTCCAAGCCTGTGGGTGCGCCGCACGCCGAGACGGGCAGCGAGGGCTGAACGTCATTGGTGCCCGGGGAGATTCGGGTCGGCATCTCCGGCTGGAAGTATGCGAGCTGGCGTGGCGACTTCTATCCGACTGGACTACCGCACACCCGTGAGCTCGCCTACGCGGCGGAGCGTATGACCTCGGCCGAGGTCAACGGCTCGTTCTACTCGCTGCAGCGGCCGACCTCGTACGCCCGGTGGCGGGACGCCACGCCGGAGGACTTCACCTTTGCCGTCAAGGGCAGCCGGTTCATCACCCACATGAAGCAGCTGGTCGACATCAACGTGGCGTTGGCGAACTTCTGGGCGTCCGGTGTGCTGGCGCTCGGGCCGAAGCTGGGTCCGATCCTCTGGCAGCTGCCGGCACGGTCCCGCTTCGACGGGCAGCGGCTGGCCGACTTCTTCGACCGGCTGCCGAGGTCGACCTCCGAAGCGGCCGGTCTTGCTCGTGGTCACGACGAGAAGGTGCCGGAGACCAGGGCCCTGGTCGACGCGGTGGACGAACGTCCGATCCGGCACGTTCTCGAGGCCCGACACGCCAGTTTTGGCACCCTTGAGGCGGCGGAGTTGTTGCGAGCCAACGACATCGGAACCGTGTGGGCCGACGCGGCCGGCAAGTTCCCCGTCATCGACGCGGACACCAGCGAGGTGCGCTACGTGCGGTTGCACGGGCATACCGAGCTGTATGCGAGTGGGTACAGCTCCCGGTCGCTCGACCAGTGGGCGGCCCGGTGCCGGTCGTGGGCGGAGTCGGGGCGAGACGTCTACGTCTACTTCGACAACGACATTCGCGGACGCGCGCCGTGGGACGCTGTGAGTCTTCTCGAGCGGCTCGACCGGCCGTCCTAGATGCGGGCCAGTGTGGCCGAGTCCTCCTCGCCGCCGAAGTACTGGTCGAGAACGGCGCTGAAGTGCCGCCGAGTGTCGTCGTCGGCGGCGGCGTGCGCGAAAAGGGTCATCGACGAACGCAGCTTCACCGCGTCGATTCCCCCGAAGACCTTGACCGGGTCCGTCTCGTCGAGACCGCACAGGACGTCCGCGCACTCGACGAGCCGAGCGCCCAGGGTCTGGTGTTGCAGGTACGCCCGGGCTTCGTCGAGTCCACGGACGCCGTAGTGCACCGCCGTCTGGCTCTGTCCGAGCCCCGCGATCTGCGGGAAGACGAACCACATCCAGTGCGAGGTCTTCCGGCCGCGGCGCAGCTCGGCGAGGGCCGTCGCATACGTGCCGCCGGAGTCCTGCGCATCGACGAACCGGACCAGGTCGGGAAAACCGCTGTGGATCACCCTCCACATGCTGCCGCGACCGGTCCGGCCCCGCCTCCTCGGGAGGGTGACAGGCTGGGACCCATGTGGATCGGATGGCTCGAGCTTGACCTCCTCCTCGGCGACGTCCACTCACTCAAGGAGAAGCGCTCGGTAGTCCGACCCGTGGTCGCCGAGGTTCAGCGCCGGTTCGGCGTGTCGGCGGCCGAGGTCGGCGCGCTCGACCTACACCGGCGCGTCACCGTCGGCGCGGCGCTCGTCGCCTCCGAGCGCGGCCACGTCGTCGAGGTGCTCGACGCGGTCGAACGGCACGTGGCCGGCCGACCGGAGGCTGACCTGCTGAGTGCCCGTCGCGGCATAAAGACCAGCGACGACTGACCGGCCATCCAGCGGTCAGCTGGTGCTGACGGTCACGGTGGGCAGCGCCGAGTGTAGGTAAGCCTTACCTGTCTACCAACTGAAGCTCACTGGACGGGCGCTGTGCGTCGGTGCTTGCCGCTCCCCGGTCGAGCCGGAAGACTCCGCGCCATGACCCCCGAGGGTGCGCCCCCCGAGCGGAGCCCGCAGCGGCTGACCACCCTTGCCGTCCGCGAGCGGCGGCGCGCGCTCATGACGACGACGCTGCGGTCGCTGCTGGCGTTCGCCGTCGTCGTCGGCGCCTACTACCTACTTCCCGTCGGCGACGGCGGCAGCGACGTTTCCACCGTCGTCCGGCTCGTGCTCGGAGTGTTGCTCTTCGTGGCAATCCTCGCTTGGCAGGTGCGCCAGATCCTGCGCTCGGCGGTGCCGGCGCTCCAGGCGGTCGAGGCGCTCATCGTCGCGATCCCGACGTTCATCGTCGTGTATGCGAGCACGTACGTGGGCATCGAATCGGCCCTCCCCGGCAGCTTCAGTCAGTCCATCGACAAGTCGGCGGCGCTGTACTTCACCGTGGTGACGCTCGGGACGGTCGGGTACGGCGACATCGCGCCGGTGAGCACCGGCGCCCGGCTGACGGTGAGCTCGCAGGTCATGCTCGACCTCGTCCTGATCGCCGTCGTCGTACGCCTGCTGACCGGGGCGGCCCGCCGCTCCCTGGACCGGAGGGCGGAGCATCCGGCGGAGTGAGATGAGCGGGCGTCGCTTAGGTCATGGTCCGGGCTGTTGGCTGTAGGTGTCTCCGTGCCGGTGGGCGACCCGCCACTCGCCGTTCTCGCGCCGGTAGACCTGCGTGGCCCGGAGGGTGTATGTGCGCGGCTGGCCGTCCACGGACACGGAACTGTGTTCCAGGCCTGCCGTGTAGGCCATGTCGCCGACCACGTCGAAGGACTGGAGCTCGAACTCGTACGACGTGCAGTCGGAGAAGCTGTTCCCGAGCGCGGTGAAGAGGGCGTCGATCTCCTCCTGGCCGAACGCATTGCGCCACGCCCCGAGGACGCTGACCGGCTCGGCCCGCGACCAGAGCGCTCGGCGTGGTGCGGCATCGCCGTTGTGCAACGCCAACTCCGCTTGGTAGAGCTCCCGACGGACCCAGGACACGAAGTCGTCACGCTCATCCACGACAGCAGGATCCTCCCTCGACGACGCGTTCGCCCACAAAATCGAAGGAGGTGCGTCCAACTGGCGCGTCACCCCGCCGCGTTTCGGTGTTGCGCCAGAAAGGTTCGACCGTCGCAAATCGACATGACCAGCACGCGACCGGTGGCATCCAGGCCCTCACCGAGCATCACGGCACGGTGTAGCCGGCCATGTAGGCGGACGGCGCACCGGAGGTGTTCAGGTGGCCGGAGATGACCGTCGTGAACTGATCACCGATCTCGCCCAACTTCGCTGCGCCTTCGAAAGGACGCGTCGACGTCACGGTGTTCAGGTTGCGCGCGGTGAACGCATTTGTCGACGTGTCCAGGATGACCTGCTGCTGCAGACTGGCGACGAGAGTGGGTGTTCCGTCGCGGAACGTGTTGGCGTCGGCGAAGTTGCCGTTGGGGGCCGAGTCCTTGTAGATCGTCAGCGTGCCCTTTCGATCGATCACACGCATCGGCCCGTCGTTGATCACCTGGGTGGTGGTCGTATCGGTGTAGAACGTCAACAGCGCCGTCGACTCGCTCGGTTGCCCCGTGAAGATCGGCAGCCCGCGTAGGTAAGACACGTACCCGTACTGGATCGATGCCGCCGGCGACACCCCGGGTGCCGAATTCTGAACCTGGCCGACGATCTCGAGACTCAGCCCGGTCCGCATGTCTCGGTCAGCAACGCCAGCGTTCAAAGATGTGCTTTGACCGAACGCCACAGTCGATGACCCGACGAGCACGACCCCCAGCGTGGCGCCAACCGCTAGACGCGACTTGACCATGATGCGACCTCCTTAGGCATTGACCAGATGACTCGACGCTAAAGCGGCGACGGTGCGCACACGCTCGCGCACACGATCGGCCGACAATCAAGCTGTGCTCTGCCTTCTCGAGTAAGCCGCCGTGGTCACCAGGGGATAGCTGACGCCCCTCGAGCTGCGCCCGAAGGCGCTCGCGCTCCTGGTGCGGCTAGCGCTTGACCACGGCCGCCAGGACGGCGACGTTCTTGCCGAGCTGCTGTCTCCTGAGGCCACCAACCCCCGAGATCGCATGCGCTGGCAGCTGAGCCAGCTGGGCGCACGACGCCCCTGCGTATAGAGGCAGACCGTCACACGATCACGTCGGCCGCGCCGACCGCTGTGGCGCAATTCCGGCGGGGGGCTGACGGAACCACGGGACATCGTGTACCGCCCGAGTGACGAATTCACACCGACTCTGAAACAGTTGTATGAACCTGAAGGCCGGCGACCCTGACCGCTTCAGCCAGCTTCACGTCCACCCGGCCGGCTGCCCGACTCTGTGGGTCAGTGCTCGTATCTGGGGTCGGTGGACCGGCGGTCAGCGAATCCAGATCTGGCTGAACAGCGGGCCGTAGATCTCCGCCTGCTGGTAGTTGCCGATCCGCGCTGAGGTGTACCAGACGTCCCGCGTCGTGACTCCGAACACGGCCGGCGCTCCGTCGACGACTCGCTGCTGCACCGCCGCCCAGGCACGGTTGGCACGACCTGGGTCGGTCGCCTGTAGCGCCAGGGCGGCGTCTGCGGCTCGGTCGGTTTCGGGATCGCAGTAGCCGAACGCGTACTCCTGACTCTTCGCGGGACATCGGAACAGCGGGTCGTAGTACGTCGACGGGCGCGGGTAGTCGGGAAGCCAACCGCCTGAGCCGACTTGAACCCCACCAGCTGGGTCGTCGAAGTGCTTCTGGTTGGTGCCGGTGCGGGGCAACCGCTCGATGGTGACGTCGTAGCCCAGGTCGGTCAGCACCTGGGCAACGTAGTCGTCGAACGGTGGGTTGAGATCACCGACGAGGTCGGTCACGGTCACCGATGCCCCTGCGGTAAGTGACTCGGCGACGAGCCGGCGTGCGGTCGCTAGGTCGGGACCGTGGTATGCGCCATCCCCCGGGTTCACCGTGTACGGACAGTAGGAGTGATATCCGGGGAATCCCGGCGGAATCACCTGACAGCTCGGATCCGCGGTCAGGGGACCGCCTGCCAATTCGACGAGCTTGTTGCGGTCGACCGCGAAGTTGACGGCTCGGCGGGCCAGCACGTTGTCGAAGGGTGGTACTGAGGAGTTGACAAAGAGAAAGAAGGTGCCCGTCGGGCCACCGCGTCGGATTCCGGTCGGTTGCCGGATCGAGACATCGTCCACGACTTCTCGCGTCTGCGATCGGTTCCCGAGGGGAGTCAGTTCGGCGAGGTCAGCCTGTCCCGCGTCGACCGCGGCCACAGCCGCCCTGACGTCGGGAACTTTGAGCCACGTGATGACGTCGGGGTATCCCGGCGGGGCCGCGGCGACGGACCAGGGCGTGAAGTAGGGGTTTCGCGACAGGGTGTACTCAAGGCCGGACTGGTACGCGGAGATCTGGTAGGGGCCCACGCCCGGCATCGGCACCGACGACTCCTCGGTGTAGTCGGCGGGCGTCGGGAAGACGAAAAGCGCGAGCCGGTAAAGGAAGTCGGGATCTGGTTCGGTGAGATGGAAAGAGACCCTGCCGGTGGCGTCGTCGGGCTGCACCCCTTCGCTGAGGTCGCAATGGTCTGGGTCGTCGGTGCATGGCTGGGCTCCGACGATCCCCTGGTAGAGCGCTCCGCCCGCGTGCAGGATCGCTCGGCGGACTCCACGGAAGATGTCGGACGCCACTACCTCTGCGCCGGTCGAGTAGCGCATCCCTCTCCGGAGCTCAAAGGTGTACGTTCGCCCGCCGTCGCTCGGTAGCGGCAACCGGGTCGCCAGGCTGGGTACGAGCGCCTGGACATCCTGGCCATCGGCGTATCGCAGCGAGACCAGTCCCTCGTAGACGAGACGGTTCGCCCAACCCGTCGTGACCTCGTACACGTCCGCAGGGTCGATCCCACTGGAGCGCGCTCCGGGAAGGTCGGCCGCGGCGATGGTGAGCGTGCCACCGTGGTGCTCGGCGGTCGCGGTCGCGGCCACGCTGACCCAGATCCCGTCACTGCGGGTCACGAGGGCCAGCGGCGCGCCCCCGACGGGAACCGTCGTCAGGTGATCGGTGGCCGGATCGATCCGGCTAAGCGTCCCTGCATACTGCTCGCTCACCCACACCTCGTCGCCTAGTGCGGCGACAGACGTCGGGCCGTCTCCAACGAGCAGGCTGTGCACGTTCCCTGACCGAAGGTCGACCCGGCTTACGCTCCGGGAGAGCTGGTCGGCGACCCACAGCTCGTCGCCGAACCGCGCCATCCCCCGGGGACCGGAGCCGACCTTAAGGGGGCTGCCCAGCTCGTTTCCGGTCGTCGCGTCCCGTCGGGAGACCGTCCCGTCGCGCCCGTTCGCCACCCACAGCGTGGTGCCGTCGACCAGAAGGCCATCCGGCCCGTCACCGACGTCGACGGCGGCTGCCGGAGTCCCTGATTTCTGGTCGATCCGCTGGATCGTGTTGTCGCCGCTGTTGGCCACCCAGACTCCCCCTGGACCGACCGCGAGTGCCTCTGGCCGTGAGCCGACTGAGATCCGTGGTTGGACGATGCGATTGGCGACGATGTTGATGCGGGTGACCGTGGCGTCCCCAGCGTTGGCAACCCAGACGTCGGTCTCGGTCGCCACGATCGCCGAAGGGCTGTCTCCCGCCTCCCATCGCTGGAGCACCGCCGACGTGTCCGGGTGGATTCGCAGGACGGTGTTGTCGCCCTGGTTCGCGACCCAGAGGGAGCCTCCCCCGAACGCGACACCGCTGGGGTTGGTCCCGGCGGGGACTGCGTCCAGGACCCGACCGGAAGGATCGAGAACGCCGACGGCGTTGCCGGTCAGCTCGACGGTGCGCGACGTGGCTCCTGCTCCCAGCACGACGACGCCCAGACAGAGAGCGACGACGACGCTGGACAGGACGCGCCGAGTGCGCCGCCCAGGTCCCGAGCGCGTGACCGGCAACGGCGGAGCCGGCGTCATCGGGACCTCAGTGGCGGCCGGCGGCACGGCAATCGCTGCTATCGTCAGCCTCCCGCGGCCCGCCGGGGCCGGCTCCAGATGGTTCGCGGACCGATTCAGGAGCGTCGGGTCGTGTTGGAGGATTCGCCCGTGGAGATCCGCGATCGAGGAGCTCGGCTCGATCCCGAGCTCGTCGTCGAGCCGCTGGCGCAGGTTCCGGAACGTCTCAAGCGCCTCCGACTGCCGCCCGGCACGGTAGAGCGCCATCATTCGCCGGCCGGTGAGGCCTTCACGGAGGGGGTGCCGGTCGAGCATCCGGTCAATTTCGGCAAGGGCTGCTGTCGTCCTCCCCAACTCGAGAAGGGCGTCCACGCGCCCTTCCTCGGCGACGGCACACAACTCGTCTAGCCGGGTCGCGACCCCACTGATGAAGGAATACTCAGGAAGGTCCACCAGGACGTCGCCGCGCCACAAGGACAGCGCCTCATCGAAAGCTGCAAGCGCCGCCCCAGGGTCTCCCGCTTCCAGCTTGGAGCGTCCCTCGTCCGCCAAGCGTTTGAACCGGCTCGCGTCGATGTTCGCCTCCGGGACCGCCAGCCGGTAGCCGTTGGACTCCGTCACCAGGACCCGGTACGCCGTTCCCGGTTCGTGCTCCGGCTCCAGGACCGAACGCAGATGTGAGACGTGAGCTCGGATGCTCGAGAGCGCGGCGTGCCGCGGTGCATCACCCCAGAGGGCGTCGACGAGACGGTCGCGAGTGACCACCCGGCCCGCCTGGCAAACCAGAACGGCGAGCAGCGCGCGTTGTTGAGGGGTGCCCAGCCGCAGCGGAACACCGCCTCGGGTGGCCGTCAGCGGCCCGAGGATTCCGAACCCGTACGTGTCACCGATTTCGCCGTCGTCCACCTGCAACATCCGATCCACGCGGATGTCGCCCAGGTTAGTCGGCCTGGCGATGCATGACCCATGCTTCCGGCCAAGCACATCCAGGGCCAACCGGTCCCACGTCATCGGCCTCGACAAGCGAACAACAACGCGATGACAACGACGCGGCGGTGCACTGGCGTGGACCCATCCACTCTCCTTGGAGCATGCGATGACCGAAAACTTCCGCCCCCGCGCGGTCCGGCTCCGCCGGTACCTCGCAGTGCTTCTCGCGACGGGCGTCGGTGTGGTGAGCCTCACCAGCCACGCGCAGGCGATCGACAACGTCGGGCCGCGCGTCTCCCACCTGGCCCGGATCCCGGGTGGTCTGGGTTCCGGAAGCACGATCGGACCGGACGGCGCACTCTACGTCGCCGACGGCACGTCAGGGTCCGTCGACCGGATCGACCCTCACACCGGCGCGGTGTCGGTGTATGCGACCGGCCTTCCGCGGCGTGTTCTGCCCATCGGAGGAGCCGTGGACGTTGCCTTCGTCGATCGGCAGGCATACGCGCTCGTCACCATGGTGAGTGGCGACATCGTCGGAGGCCCGCACATCGGGGACGCGGCCGGCGGCATCTACCGGCTCGACGGCCACGAACGGGTCAGCCTCGTCGCCGACATCGGCGCGTGGTCCGTCGCACATCCACCGAAAACGGGCTACTTCCTCACCTCCGGCGTCCAGTACGCGATGGAGGTATACGAGGGCGGAATCCTCGTTTCCGATGGCCACCACAATCGAGTGCTGCGAGTGACTTTGGACGGCCGTATCTCCCAGTTCGCCACATTCAGCAACGTCGTCCCCACCGGACTCGAGGTGGCCGGAAACCGAGTCTTGGTCAGCCAGGCCGGACCGGTGCCGCACCTGCCGGACGACGGTCGGATCCAAGCCTTGAGCCGACACGACGCACCGCATGAGGTCGCTCGCGGCGCAAGCCTTCTCGTTGACGTGGAGATCGGCCCACGCCACCAGCTCTACGGCCTGTCCCAAGGCCTCTGGGACGGCGTGATGGAGGGCTCACCAGCGTTGCCGAACACGGGCCGCCTCGACGAAGTCCAGGACGCAGCGCTCGCGCCCGTGACCGACGCCAGGGGCACGCCGCTGGTCCTCGACCGGCCCACATCGGTCGACTTCGTCGGCCACACCGGGTATGTCGTCAGTCTCACCGGCGACGTGTACAAGGTGACGGGACTATGAGCAGGCATACCCCCGCAGGCCACCGCGCCCTACGGTCCGCTCCCGTCTGGTCACTCGCCTTGGCGCTGACGGTCGGAAGCTGTTCGGCGGGCTCCGAAGCCTTCCCGGGCGCTTCAGCCGGCCAGCCGTCCCCGAACGCCTCCGCAGCCACGACATCCTCTACGCCCTCACCCACCGCCACGCCAACCGCGTTCAAACAGGACTCGGTGGACTCGGCATTCGCCAAGAAACTGGGCGCGCTGTGCAACGGCTGGAACGCCTTTGCCAGCTCCCATCAATATCCCGGTGCGGCAAATCCACAGGCCGCGACCGTCGAGGAACTGCCGAAGATCGGCGCCTGGCTCGACTCGATGACGATCAACCACGAACTCGTGACGAAGGCCACTGGACTCGGCACACCGGCGACGGGGACTACCGCATGGGCCCGCGTCCTCGAGGACTTCGCTCAGTACGAGACGGCCGTCACAACAGCCGCGGCGGCTGCCAAGGCAGCAAATCTCCAACGTTGGCAATCGGCCGAGGCGTCCTGGGCGGCAGCGAGAGACACCGTCCGTGAGGACCTCCTCAAGGCCGGCATCGGCGCCCAAAGCAGCTGCAGCCTGCCCTTCATCAGACCGGCAAGCCACGGCGGATGAGCGGCGTGGCTCAGCCCGAGCAGTCGAGTCAATCCTGTGGTCGCTCGATCGGTCGGACCGTTCTGCGGGGGCCGCGAAAGCGCATACCGCCGCGTGTTTCCTTCCGCTCGTGCCGCGGCGGGCGGTGAACGGGGGGTTGATCTAGTGGTCACGGCCGTTAGTTCGTCGGGGGTTGGGCCCATGCGGTGGGGTCGTTGAGGTAGAGGCCGCAGGCGCAGTCGAGTGCTTCTTCGGGCGTGCCGACGGGGTATCCGCTCGGAAGGATGGAATCCTCGTAGGCGTCGCGGCTGGCGAGATGAATGGCGAAGCCCCACGTGTTCGCCGACTCGCCGTAGCGCAACCGGAACAGCGGAAGCGTTGTGCCATCGCGTAATTCACCGTCGACGTAGGCGAAACGGCCGCGATGGCGGATCGTTAGGTCGGCTAGCTGCGGCCACCGTTCGCGGGCGCGGGTGATCAGCCGGGAGCGCAGGGACCGCTTGGTCGACTCGGGGGGGGTTGCGGGCACGAGGCCCATGATTGCCGAACAGTCAGCGTGTCGGCACGGTGCCCGGTGGTCGGTGCGGCACAACCGTGCCCATGCCTGTGATGAGTCCGCACCTGATCGTGCCGACCGATGGGCAGCGGCGGCTGCTGCTGGCCCGAGCACGGCGGGTCAGCGGTGAGCACCGTGACGTGCTGCGCGCGCGGATCGTGCTCGCCGCGGCCGACGGCGCGGCGAACGCCGCGATCGCTCGCGACCTCGCCATCACCGTGGACACGGTGCGCAAATGGCGGCGCCGCTTCTGCGAGCACGGCCTGGACGGCGTGCGCGACTTGCCGCGAACCGGGCGGCCACGCGCGTTCGCGGCCTCAGTGGTCGCCGAGGTGAAGGCGTTGGCATGTGAACGGCCGAGCGACAGCGACACGCCGCTGGCGAAATGGTCCTGCCCCGAGTTGGCGTCAGAGGCGGCCCGACGCGGCATCGTCGCCTCGGTGTCGGCGTCAACCGTGCGCCGCTGGCTGGCCGGCGATGCGCTCAAGCCGTGGCAGCACCGGTCCTGGATCTTCCCCCGTGACCCCGACTTCGGCGTCAAGGCCGCCCGCGTGCTCGACCTATACGCCCGCCTCTTCGACGGTGACCCGCTCGGCGACGAGGACTACGTGCTCAGCGCGGATGAGAAACCCGGCGTGCAGGCACGCAGCCGCATCCATCCCAGCACCCCCGCCCGGCCTGGGCGACGGCCGATGCGGGTCGAAAGCGAATACCGCCGACACGGCACGCTGGCCTATCTGGCCGCCTACGACGTGCACCGCGCCCACGTCATCGGCCGTTGCGCGCCCACCACCGGCATCGAACCGTTCACCGTGCTGGCCGAGAAGGTGATGGCGAGCGAGCCGTACGCCTCAGCGCGGCGGGTCTTCTGGGTCGTCGACAACGGCTGCTCACACCGGGGCTGGACCGCGGCGGCCCGACTGCACGCGGCATTCCCGAACGCGCACATGATCCACCTGCCCGTGCACGCGTCCTGGCTGAACCAGGTGGAGATCTACTTCTCCGTCGTGCAACGCAAGCTGCTCACTCCCGACGACTTCGCCAACCTCGACGACCTCACCGAAAAGATCACGGCGTTCGAGAAGCGTTACAACCGCGCCGCACGCCCATTCGATTGGCGCTTCGGCCGCGCCGACCTCAACCAACTGATGCAGCGGATCGCAGCATGACCCCCGACGAACTAACGGGCGTGACCACTAGTGTTGCGTGAAGGAAGTACCTTTACTTCGCGGTAGCCTGGTGTATGTCGTTGACTGTGGCCGTGGAGTTGCCGGCGGAGGATCGGGCTGAGCTGGTGCGGTGGACGCGGTCACCGTCGTTGCGGGCTGGGTTGGCGCAGCGGGCCAGGATCGTGCTGTTGGCCGATGACGGGCTGGGCACGAACGAGATCGTGTCCCGGGTCGGGGTGTCGAAGCCGACGGTGATCGCGTGGAAGAAGCGGTATGCCGCCGGGGGTATCGCCGGCCTGCAGGATCTGCCGAAGCCGGGTCGCCCGGCCCAGGTC
>Ga0307288_10000201_pt1 | contig 21586 bp, 17 predicted proteins | sample ER_DNA_142_FD_194469 | JGI IMG/M metagenome (GOLD analysis project Ga0307288, IMG submission 194469) | Bulk soil microbial communities from the East River watershed near Crested Butte, Colorado, United States - ER_DNA_142 | ecosystem: Environmental > Terrestrial > Soil > Floodplain | place... | reverse complement strand
CTGGCCGGCTCCGGCCCTCAAGGACCTCACGCTCGTCGACACCCCAGGTCTCGCCTCGCTGTCCGAGGAGCTCAGCCTCCACTCGTCCGCCGCGCTCACCCCGGAGGACTCGGTCTCGATCGTCGACGCGGTCGTCTATCTCATGCGTCACCTCCACGCGACCGACGCGAACTTCCTCGAGGCGTTCCGCGACCAGCAGTCCGACCCGAGCCTGTCCGCGATGACCTTAGCCGTGCTCTCCCGGGCCGACGAGGTGGGCTCGGGCCGCATCGACGCCCTCATCTCGGCGGCCCGGGTGGCGCAGCGGTACCGCACCGACCCAGCCGTCCGCGCACTCTGCCTCGACGTCGTCCCGGTCGCCGGGCTGCTCGCCGAGAGCGGTCGTACCTTGCGGCAAGTCGAGTTCGAGGCCCTGCGCGACCTCGCCGTCCTCAGCCGAGAGGACCGCGACCAGCTGCTGCTGTCCGCCGACCGGTTCGTCACGACGCCACTACCAGACGCGCCGGCGGCCACCAGCGAGGTCCGGTCGGCACTCATCCAGCGCTTCGGGGTGTTCGGGATACGGCTGGCCACGGTCCTGGTCCGCGACGGCTTCCTGACCGGGTCGGCCCTGGCCGACGAGCTGGTCCGTCGCAGCGGCCTCGACGAGGTCACTCGGATCCTCACGACCCAGTTCGCCGCCCGGGCCGACGCGTTGAAGTCGCGGTCAGCCCTCCTCACGGTCCAGCGCGAGCTGATGAAGCACGAGGAGTCAGGCCGGTCGGCGGTCGACGCTCTGGCCGAACGCGTCGACGCCTTGCTGCACGCGCGGCACGACGTCGAGGAGCTCAGCCTCATCACCACGCTGCACACCACGCCGCCGACGGAGCTGCCGGCCGAGCGGCTAGCGGAGGCGGAGGCAATCCTCGGCGGCTCTGGCACCACGCCGGCGGCTCGTTTGCGGCGCGGCGCGTCCGACGACCGCGTTGCTCTTCGCGTCGATGCGGTGTCGGCGATTCAGCAGTGGCGACGGCTCCAGAGCGACCCGGCGAACGGCGAGGGCGCGCGCAACCTGTGCCGGGTCGTCCTCCGCACGCTGGAGGGCATCGTCGCCGACCTCGACCGCCCGGGCCAGCCGGCCGCCTAACGAGCGGGACGAGCACGGGGCGGCATACCGACGTCTCGCCTCACCCGTCGCCGGCGGGCGCCTCGTCGCGACCGCTGCGCAGCCACCTCGTCACCGACGGCGCGAAGGCCCGGACCGAGGCCACCAGGGCGAGCAACCCGCCGAAGATCAGCGCGACGACCAACAGCCAGCCCTGCCAGGCGGTCAGCGGGATAAGGATCGTGCAGAGAGCCGCCACCGCGACGTGGAGGATCGCCACCGGCACCAGCGCGATGCGAGGCCATCTGCGGCGGCGCGCAAGCAGCGTCGCGAAGCCCCACTCCGGGATGGCGACCACCAACAGCGCCGCGATCGCCGCGTAGACGATCAGAGGAGCGGCGTCGGCCAGCCGGGTCTCGGACACCGTGCCGTCCTGCTCGTGGAGCAGCTCGGTGAGGTTCGAGATGAGGCTCGACCGGGTCATCACCATCAACACGACCGCGAAGAAGAGCAGAGCGACGGCGACGTACCACATCGTCTGCGACCGCCGGAGCGCCAGCGGCACCGCCGCCTTGCCCGTGATCGGCGGTGGCGTCCGGTCCGACAACGCCGGCCGCTCGGGCCGCGCCACACGTGCCTCCGGACCGCCCGGCGCCCAGGCGCTGCTGGTCCGCTCCCCATCCCCCGATGCCATGCCCGTCACTGTACGGGGCGTGGCGAGCGCTCACCCGGCCTTCAGGGACGACTCCTTGTGGGCCGCCTTGGCCCGGTCAGTTCCCGCCCCGGATGCGACGATGGACGATCAGAGGAGGCGACCTCGGTCGCCATCGGGTGGCAGGAGGTCGGCCGTGCGAGCTCGGTCAGCGCTGACGACCGACCTCGACGGCCTGTATGCCGCCCAGCGGCTCTCCATGGTGCGACTGGCCCTGCTGCTGCTCGGCGACCGCGCCGTCGCGGAGGCGGTGGTCCAGCGCGCGTTCCTCGGGCTGCTCCGGCGCACCGACCGCAGGCGGCTCGACCCCGGAGTCGTGGTCGCGGAACTGCGGACGCGCGTCGTCATGGGCTGCCGCGCCGTGCACCGCAGAACGCGGCCGGACCTGCGTCCAAAGGCGCCGGAGCAAGACACCTACGCCGACGTCCTGTCACTTTCTCTGCGTGAGCGAGAGGTGGTGGTCCTCGACGTCTGGGCGCAGCTGAGCCGGCCGCAGGTCGCCGCGACCCTGAGGACGAGCGAGCGAGCGGTGGCGGCCACCTCCGCCTCGGCCCTCGCGACGCTGCGCCGGCCCGACGATCTGGACGGCTACACGCATACGAGAGACCGGATAGCCGAAGCCCTCGAGCGGCGAGCCGACGCGATCGGCGCCGAGGACCTGCGGTGGCGGTTCGCCGAGGTCATCGACGAGGACGCCCGGCGGACCGCCCAGCAGCGCCGTGGGTGGCTGTTGGCCGTGGCTGTGCTCATCGTCGTGGCCGTGGTCCTCGCCGTCCAGGCCGGCGTCCAGCGCTACACCGGTCCGACTCCGTCTCCGACCCCGTCCCCCTCGCCGTCGGACGCCCGGGTCACGAGCCCGCTGTCGTCCCCCGCGCTGGCCCCCGGCGAGCATCCGAGAGCCGACATCCCCTGGGCCGACGTCGGGCCGGGATGGGTGGTCATCGCGACCGCCACCCCGGCGACCGCGGTGACGACGACCCTGTTGCTGGTGAGTCCTCAGGGAACGCGTTACGGGCTCGGCAGCGCTCCGGAGGGCATGGTGATCCAGGACGTCAGTGCGGACGCCCGACACGTCATGGTGGCCGTCGGCTCCCGCGCTCAGGAGTGGGACCTGCCGGCGGGGACCGCCCGGGAGGTCGTGACGCCGTACGGCTGGAAGACCGTGCGCTACGCCGGACCGGACCCGAGCTACGGCTACCTCGCGCTCTGGACCGACTCCTCGTCGTCGGTGCGCGTCCAGCGCTGGACGTGGGACGGCAACCTGCGCAACGACTACGACACAGCGCTCGCCAGTATCGCCGGCAGCCCGCGCCACCCCGGCGTCCTTGTCAGCCCCGACGGCTCGACCGCGCTGCTCTCATCCCGCGACGGACCACTCCAGCTCCTCGACTTCGCGACCGACACCATCGCCAGCCCCGGTCCCTTCGACGAGGCGCCGACGTGTGAACCGTTGGGTGACTGGTCCGCGACCGAGGCGGTCGTGGGCTGCGGCTCGTCGGTACAGGTCAACGCGTACGGCAACCTCGTCGGTCGGCCGCTCCTCGTCACGCCAGCCGGAGCGACACCGGTCCGCGCGGCGGGTGCGTGGCAGACCGCGGGACCCGACGTCGTCCAGCTCGACGACCTCTGCTCGCCCGCGTTCGGCGGCATCCTCTTCGACCGCCGGATCGCGCCGATGAGCGCCGGCGGCGTCGCCGAGGGTCTCGTCCCCAACCAGGCCCTCGGCCGCACCGTCTACCTCGGCGGCACCCGGTGCGCGACGGACGGTGACCGGTTGGTCGCCTACGACGTCGCCACCGGGCGGACGACGGAGCTGGCCGGCCCGGACGCCGGCGGCCGAACAGTCCGTCAAGCCCTCGTCATGGTCCGGCCGCGCTGAGTGCGACGATGACCGGGTGAGCGAGGCCCAGAAGAAGAGCGAGAACCGCAGCAATCCCACGACCGAGGAGTTCCGGAAGTTCGTCAAGTCCGGATGGGCGCCTCGGTCGGTCTCGACGCCCGAACGGGCCGAGGCCGCGTCGTATGCGGCGGCGCGCCGTGACGCGGTCAGCGCCCGGTTCCCGGGCGAGCGCCTCGTCATCCCCGCCGGCGGGCTGAAGGTCCGCAGCAACGACACCGACTACGTGTTCCGGCCGCACTCGGCGTTTGCGCACCTGACCGGGTTCGGCGGCGACCAGGAACCGGACGCGGTCCTGGTCCTCGAGCCGCGGCCCGGCGGCGGCCACGACGCGGTCCTATATTTCAAGCCCTGGGGCGGACGGGACTCCGACGAGTTCTTCGTCGACACGCGGTACGGCGAGTTCTGGGTGGGCGCCCGGCCGACTCTGGACGAGATCGAGGCCGAGTTCGGCGTGACCGCGCGCGACATCGACGAGTTCGCTGACGCGGTGGCCAAGGACGCCGGCGAGATCACCGTCCGCGTGGTGCGAGACGCCGACCGTGACGTGACGGCCCAGGTCGAGCAAGCTCGGGCCGCGGCGTCCGAGGTGGCGGCGTCCGCCGACGAGGTCGAGGCCCAGGTGGAGGCCGACGAGGAGCTGTCCCGGTTCCTCTCGACGCTGCGGATGGTCAAGGACGAGTGGGAGGTCGAGCAGCTGCGGCTCGCGATCGCGGCCACCCAAGAGGGGTTCGAGGCGGTCATCGGCCAGCTGGATGAAGCGGTGGCGAGGGGCCGCGGTGAGCGCTGGGTCGAAGGCGTCTTCGGTCTGCACGCACGGCACCGCGGCAACGGGATCGGGTACGACTCGATCTGCGCCAGCGGCGACCACGCGACGACGCTGCACTGGATCAAGAACACCGGTGACGTCGACGACGGCGACCTGCTGCTCCTCGACGCCGGAGTCGAGGTCGATTCCCTTTTCACCGCCGACATCACCCGGACCCTTCCCGTGGACGGCACGTTCACCGAGGCTCAGCGCACGATCTACGACGCGGTCTACGCCGCACAGCAGGCGGCCATGGAGGCCATCAAGCCGGGCGTGAAGTTCAGCGAGATCCACGACACGGCGATGCGGGTCATCGCCGAGTACCTCCTCGAGTGGGGGCTGCTGCCCGAGGGCGTCGGCGTGGAAGACACGTTGGACCGGGAGCACGGCATGTACCACCGGCGGTGGATGGTCCACGGCACCTGCCATCACCTCGGCATCGACGTGCACGACTGTGCGCAGGCGACCCGGGCCGACTACAAGGACGCCGAGCTGCGGCCGGGCATGGTCTTCACGGTCGAGCCCGGCCTCTACTTCAAGGCCGACGACGAGTTGGCACCCGCGCAGTTCCGCGGCATCGGGGTGCGCATCGAGGACGACATCGTCGTCACCGAGGACGGCTACGAGAACCTTTCAGCGGCCATGCCCCGCACGGCAGACGACGTCGAGGCGTGGATCGCGCGGGTCCGGTCCCGCTGACTTCTCCCCTTCCAGACTTACGTTGTTACCAGCTGGCGGGCCGTTGAGGCCGCCAAAGTCACAACAACGTGAGCCTGGAAGCGGGAAGCGCGGTCAGAGTTGGTTGGCCGGCGGCGGGGGCGGCTGCGAGCCCGGCGCGTCCGACGCATACCCACCGGTCGGCACGTACCCGTAGCTGGAACCGCCGAGCCCCGCACTGCCGAGGATGTCGCGCGCCTGCTGGGCGAACTTGTGCTCGACGAGCACCTCGTACTTGCTCGGCACGATGAGGCTGACCGAGCTGAAGTCGCGCTGGCCGCCGGTCAACGCATACGTGCCCGCCGCCCAGGCCAGCCCGAACAGCGCCCCGAAGAGGACCGTCGACAGGACGATCTGGATGACGTTGCCGCCCTGAGGAGCGAACAGCGCGAAGATCAGGCCGACGAACAGGCCGAGCCAGACGCCGGACAGCGCGCCGCCGAGCAGCACGCGACCCCAGGTGAGGCGCCCGGTGATGCGCTCCAGCTGCTTGAGGTCGGTGCCGACGATGAGGCAGTTCTGGACCGGGAACTCCTTGTCGGACAGCGTGTCGACGAGCTTCTGGGCCTCCTCGTACTTGTCGAAGGTCCCCAGCGACATGGGGTACTCAAGGTTGAGGCGGGCGCGGACCTGACTCAGGCCCCGAGGCTGCGTGCTCATGACGTTCAGTATCGCAAACCGGACGGCGCGTCTCGCGGACCGGTCAGCCCCGCGCGGCGTACTCCTCGAGGAGCCGGCGTCCGATGATCATCCGCTGGATGTCGGCGGTGCCCTCGCCGATGAGAAGCATCGGCGCCTCACGGTAGAGCCGCTCGATCTCGTACTCCTTGGAGTACCCGTACCCGCCATGGATCCGGAAGGCGTCCTCGACGACCTCGGCGCAGTATTCCGAGGCCAGGTACTTCGCCATCCCGGCCTCGAGGTCGTTGCGCTCGCCGGAGTCCTTCAGCCGCGCCGCCCTGACCATCATCTGGTGGGCCGCCTCGACCTTCGTGGCCATGTCGGCGAGCCGGAACAGCACCGCCTGGTGCTCGGCGATCTTCTTGCCGAACGTCTCCCGCTGCTGCGCGTAGTCGATGCCCAGCTCGAACGCGCGCCGGGCCACCCCGCAGGCCCGGGCCGCGACGTTGACCCGGCCCACCTCGACGCCGTCCATCATCTGGTAGAAGCCGCGGCCCGGCTCGCCACCGAGGATCTGGCCGGTCGAGCTCTGGTATGCGTCGAGGAGCAGCTCGGTGGTGTCGACGCCCTTGTAGCCCATCTTCTCGATCTTGCCCGGCACGGTGAGTCCGGGCGCGACCTCGCCGAAGCCGGGCTCCTTGTCGACGAGGAAGGTCGTCATGTTGCGGTAGACGCTCTCGGCCCCCGTGTCGGTCTTGACCAGGACCGCGACGAGGTTGGCCGAGCCGCCGTTGGTCAGCCACATCTTCTGGCCGGTGATTCGCCACAAATCGCCTTCTCCAGGAACGGCTTTCGTGCGGATCGCGCTCACGTCGCTGCCGCAGCCGGGTTCGCTCATCGAGAACGCGCCGCGAACCTCACCGGTGGCCATCCGCGGCAGGTACCGCTGCTTCTGCTCCTCGGTGCCGTGCTGGAGCAACAGATAGGCGACGATGAAGTGCGTGTTGATGATGCCGCTCACCGACATCCAGCCGCGGCTGAGCTCCTCGACGGTGAGGGCGTAGGTCAGCAGCGACTCCCCCAGGCCCCCGTACTCCTCGGGGATCGTCAGCCCGAAGATCCCCATCTCCTGCATCTGCTCGACGATCTTCGTCGGGTACTCGTCGGCGTGCTCGAGGGACGTCGCGACGGGCAGGATCTGCTCGTCGACGAACTTCCGGACCAGGCCGAGCAGCTCCTGCTGCTCTTGCGTGAGTTGCTCGGTCTGCTGCAGCCGCGCCATGACACGCGAGTATGCGTGAGGTCGCCTTCCGGACGGCCGCAAACGTGACGCGCCTCCCACCCCGCAGTTCTCGGTTGGAGGTATAACCGAGCGCTCTAGCGTCTCGGATATACCTCCACCCAAAGAACGGTCAGGCGTAGATCGGGCCCACCGCCGGGTAGGTCTCCGTCAGCAGCCCACGGATCGTCGAGAGCGACGGCGTCGGCGACGCCGCTGACGACTGGAACCCGTTGTCGAGCCGCATCGGCTTGCCCCACGCGATCAGCGACTCGATGGTCGGGGAGGTCGCATTGCCGGACAGCTGGCCGAACCAGTCCTCCCGCGCATACGTGATGTCGCCGCCGATCGAGATGAGCTCCACCCATGACGGGTCCGCGAGGCACACGCTCTCGTACGGGTCTGAATGGTGACGCTCGAGCACGAGCACATCGGCGGGCCGCCCCTCGGCCAGCGAGCCGAGATGGTCCGACAGCCCCGCCATCGATGCGGCCACCGACGTCACCATGGCGACCAGATCTGCCGCCGCGATCGGGTGCCCTTCCAACGCCAGCTGCCGACGCGCCACCTTCATCTCCGCCAGCAGGCTCGTCGACCCGGACGGCAACCAGTCCGCGCCGAGCGCGACAGGCATACCGGCGGCCCGCGCCGCTCCGGCGAGGGTCGTCGAGCCGTAGAGCCGTAGGTTCGACTGGGGCGACCACACCAGCCGGCAGCCGGCGTCGGCGAGCGTGTGCAGGTCGGCCTCCGACAGCGCCGAGCCGTGGATCACGTTGGTGGCCGGCGTGGCTGCGCCCGAGGCGAGGAACGACTGGAACTCGGTCGCGCTCCGTTCGTCGCCCTGCACGCCTTCGCACAGGTGCAGGTAGAACGCGTTCACGTCGCCCGTTCCGATGTCCGACACGATCTTCTTCAGCCGCGGCAGGTCGCGTGACGATCCCGACGGCAGGTCGATCATGGCGCGGGCCTTGTGGTCACCGAAGATCCACAGATCGACGTTGCGCACCAACGGTTCCGCCTTCGTCGTGGTGCTCGCCGCCGACGAGCCCTGGATGGCCGTCGTGCCGCCCGCGAGCGCGCGCACCTCCGCATACCGGCTCTGCGTCTGCGGCGGCAGGGTGCTGAGGATGGTGTTCTGGGCGTCGCGCACCAGGGCCTTGTAGGGGGCGCTGGCCCGCCAGCGGTACCGGTTCGCGTAGAGCTTCGGCGGCTCCCACGCAGCGAAGACGTTGAAGTCCGGGTGGCCGTGCAGGTCGATCAGCCCGGGCAGGATGACACCGTCCGTCTCGACGACCGGCACATCGGACGGCTTGCGCTTCGACATCCTCGCGACCGTCCCGTCGGCGACCGTGACGTACCCGCTCGACCACGCGCCCTCCGGCGTGATGACCGCACCGTGCAGCGCGAACGGCGCCGGCGGCAGCGCCCGCGGCCGGCGCGGCGGCGGACCGACCTTGTCGGGGACGCCCTGCTTGTATGCGCGTTCGAACGGGCCGCTGGCCATGGTCACCCTTCCGGTTTCGCCGGCAGCACCGGCCAGAGCCGGGCGCGTTTAGGGACCACGACGGTGATGGTCGCCCGCTTGGTCTGGACGTCCGGACCGGTCCGCGACGCCCACGCGGCGAGGTCGAACCACCAGTCCGGCGACCCCGGCGGCAGGTCGGCCTCAGGTATGCGGACCAGGTCGCCCTCCTGCCAGGTCGTTCCGTAGGCCGTGTCCTGCGACATCCCGTCGGGCATCACGTGGTTCCTCAGCCCCTCGAGGTGCGCGTTCCAGTCGGCCAGCAGGATCGCTGTCGTCTCGGCCAGGCTCTTCTGTCCGGCCCGCGAGGCGCTCTCGGGATAGGTCGGGTGCCGAAGTGCGGCATGGTGCAACCGGGCCGCGTCATCCGGGCGACGGGCCGCCCACTGCTGGTACGCCGTGTCGGCCAGCTGCCCCAGCGAGATCACCGTGGTAACGGCGGTGTCGACGAGCAGGGCGTCCAGCCAGGTGTTCCGGTATGCGGCGATGGCCTCGTCGTCGTCGTGCCGGTTGCCGCCGCCCTGGCCGTACACGCTGTAGAGGAAGGTGTTGACCATGACGTAGCTGCGGTCGATCCCGAGCTTGGCCAGCAGGCCCTGCACCCGCTGCCCGGCCTCGCCGACGAGGATCCGCCGGCTGATCGTCTCGTGGGTGGCGGGGTCCTGTCCCAGTACGAGAACGCGCGCCGACCCGTCGAGCCGTCCGCGGTGGAAGATCGGACCCCACTCCACTCGGAAGTCGGCGCTGGGATAGACGTCCTCGCGCGGGTAGGTCGCCACGAGCGCGTCGAACGGGGGCGGGTATCCGGGACAGAACTCAGGCATGCCGGGTCCTAGCCCAGCACGCCGAAGGGTGCCCGCTTCGCCTTGGGCGACGCCTCCAACTGAGCGCGCTGGGTGAAGTCGCCCGCCCGCAGACCCTCGCTGACCGCCGTGAGCAGCGCGGTCCGGCTGGGAGCCGCTCCGTTGCCCAGCGCCTTGAGGAAGTAGTAGGTGAAGGCGCCGCTGTACCGGCCGTCGAAGTACGCGTCGGCGGACGTCTGGTCCGCCTTGCACCCCGCGAAGAGGACGGCCCGGCTGGCGGCCGGCGTGCTCTTGACGAGTTCCTGGTAGCCCTTCGGATCCGACTTGGGCGCGATCCGCTGCATGCCACGGCGCGTAGGCGGTGGCAGGAACCGCGCCTTTTGCCCGGGCAGAAGGTCCTTCAGGCCGGTGCCACTGTGGCAGGTGTCGAGGAAGACCTCGACGAGGACGTTCTTCGGGATGTCGGACAACAGCGAGTGGAGCTCGTCGTCGACGAGGACGGTGTCGCGGTCCCAGTCGGAGCCCTTCGACGCGATGTCGTAGCAGGCGAAGGCCTCGTCGACGTGGTCGACCGTCTCGTCGCCGTTCTGGTCAGGAACCTGGGTGCCGTGGCTGGAGAACGAGAAGACGACGTGGTCGAGCTTGCCGGCCTTGGCCTTGCCGATGATGTCGGTGAGCTTGGCCATGACGTGCGCCTTGGTCGCGTCCTTGTCGGTGAGGACCGTGATGTTGCGGCGGGAGAACCCTGGCCGGGTCCGCAGCATCGCCGCCATGTCGTTGGCGTCGTTGACGCATCCGTTGAGCCAGTTGGCGCTGGGCAGGTTGCCGAACTCGTTGACGCCGACGCACAAAGCCTGTGCTGCCATGGGTTTCGAACCTTTCCTGATGTGGTGGGTATGCGATCAGTCCCGGACGAGGACCGCGTCCGGTCGGGCGTAGATGACGTAGGCCAGCCACGTCGCGTCGCCGGTGCCGCGGGCCGCCTCGCGGGCTCTGAGGGCGGCGTCGGCCACGGTGTCCCCATCGAGCAGCCGGCCGTAGAACGTCTCCACGAACCGGCGGGCTGGGACCTGGTTGACCGACCACAGGCACGAGACGAACGCCGAGGCGCCCGCCTCGAGGAACGCCCGGGCGAACCCTCCGAGACTGCTGAGCTGCTGCCCGGATCGCCCGACCTGGCAGGCGTTGAGGACCACGAGGGGCCCAGGACCCGAACCGTTTCCGAGCCGCGCGTTCTCTGCGACGGTCGTGGAGGAGAGGTAGTCCGACACGAGGGCGCCGCCCACGGTACGACCGGCGAGCACGATCTTGGCCTCGGCGATGTTGCGGGTGTCGGCCAGCCCGTGCCCGCTGAAGTGGAGCAGGTCGAAGCCGCCGCGCCGGCGCAGGAGCTGACGGACCTTCTGCTCGGTCGCCGTCACGGCGGTCGCCCCGAACGTCGACGAGAGATACTCCGCCTCCGCCTGCACCTCGGAGAGGTCGAGCGTCGGGTCCTCGTACTCAGGACAGACGGCGAAGACCTTGCCGGCGCGGGCCTGAAGACGAGGCTCCGGTGGAAAGGGCGTGAACTGCCAGCGCACCAGACCGAGCTGGCCCAGGAAGCGAGAAGTCTTCTGCCGAGGGCCGATCGGCGGCTTGAGATGCACCAGCTCCCACGGCACGAACGGTTCGTCGGCGAGGAGGAAGAGGTTGTCGAGGTTGTCGCGGTTCTTCCACAGCACCGCCTGGAGATCTTGCGGAAACAGCTGCTCGAAGAGCGAGGAGCCGAGGTCCTGGAGGTCGGCGAGGTACTTGGCCGGCTTGTCGGAGTTGTCGAACCAGAGCTGCTGGACTTCACGGAACAGGTTGCCCACGAACGCGTCCGCGTCGTGGATGGGCGGGGAGATGGCGGTGATCCGCTCGTCTGTGCCCGGAAGCCGCAGCTCGTACCGGAACCGCGTCTCGTCGTCGGCCTCGACCTGGGCGATCTCGAGCCAGGCCACGTCGGAAAGCACCGGGGACGATGCGGAGGCGACCTCGACCTGAGCCTTGGTCAGGGCTTGTGCGCCGCCCGCCACGGCGTCGGGGACGACCGCCTCGGCCTCGAGCGTGACACTGCCGAGCAGCTCGCGCCCCTGCCGCGCCAGGACCTTCAGCCGCACCGGGCCAGGGGCCAGGGCGTGGACGACGAACTGCAGCTCCGACCAGCCCCCGCCCGGGGGCAGCAGCAGACGGTCGAGGTCCGGGCCGTCGAGCGCGACGTTCTTGCTCGGGATGACCTGCACGTCCACCGGGCTGTCGGGACGGACCGCGAGGAAGGTCCGCGCCGACGCTGTGCCGTCGGCCGCGACCAACGCGGTTCGGGAGACGCGCACTCGCAGGGTGGTCGGGACGCCGACGGGTGGGCGCTGCGGCAGCTCGGCGACAAACGTGGCGCGGATGGACTCCGAGGGAGGCGGCGGAGTGACGTCCGGAACGGGTTCCGGAGGCGGTCCGAACGCGGGCGGCGGCTCTGCACGCGCGCCGCTGCCGGAGGCCTCATCCAACCCGGTCTCGCCGTCCGCGGCGAACGAGTCGTCGGGCGGTGGCTCGGCCATGGCCGGTGGCGGCTGGGCCATCGGGGGCGGCACCTGCGGCAATACCGGGGGCGGCGCGACCGGCCGCGGCCCACGCGACGGCCCCCTCGAAGGAAGGCGTTCGCCGGGCGACTCGGTGTCCGGCACCGGTGCAGCGCGCTCCTCGCCCTCGAGGTGGTCGGCCCGCTTGACCAGCCACGACTCCAGGGCCTGGCATACGGACGCCTGGGAGAAGTAGCTCGTGTGGTACACGGTGGAGTTCGTCGGCAGGGCCAGGGCGCTCCTTACGTACCCGCCACCCTGGGGCAGGTCGATCGCGCTCATCGACTCGACGTCGACGACGAGGTCGTTCGGTCCGGGGATGACCTGGTCCACCACACCGTCGATGAGTCGTTCGACGACGGCCGTCGGGATCTCCGGCGGGTGGTCGTCGACCGTCACCTCGAAGTCCGAGGACACGACGAACCACGGCGTCCCCGGCCGAGGTTGGCCGCGCTGGTCGGCGTTGAGGTTGGCGATGAAAGGGCCGTCCGGGACCATCGCGGCGATGCCCGGCACGCTGTAGGGGTCCGTGGCGAACGACGCGAGCCAGCGGACGAGGGCACCGATCCCCCGCACCGCACGAACGACGAGAGCCGCCACCGGCGCTGCACCCGGGAGCGCCGCGATCGCGCGGGCGTTCGCGGCGACGAGGTTGGTGTAGAGGTCGGCCAGGTCGGCCCACCGGGTCGCGTCCGCGAAGTGGGTGCCCGCGTTGGTGGCGCCCACGAAGACGGCCCGGTCGACCTGGCCGCGCCAGGCCAGCCCGGGCAGGACCGACTCCACGAAGCTGCGGGCGGTGAGCCCACCCCGGCTGTGGCAGACGATGTCGATGGTGACCTGGCGTCCGCGGAACGGCGTCACATGAGCGGCGAGCTCTCGGGCGTTCTGGAGCGGGTCCTCGCTGAGGGTCTTGTGGTCGAAGCCGAGAACGGCGTCGTAGTCGGCGAGCGCCTGAGAGAGGAACTGGCGCCCCGGCTCGGTAGCGGCCAGGGCCCCGAACGCACCGACGGTCGAGTCGAACGTGCCGTGGACGAGAAGGAGTATCCGGTTGTTCCGGGTCGGCGAGAGCCCGGCGTCGGCGAGCGAGTCGACGTGGACCCACTCGCTGGGATCCACACCCGCGAGGTGCACGAGCCCGGGATCGACGAGGAGCTCGAGGGCCCTGATGGCGCCCGCGCCCAGGAGCGGCGACGCATAAGAGAGGACCGTCGCCCGGGCGGCCCCCGCGGCGAGGTCACCCAGGTCGCGGCTGTTCGGCCCGGCCGGCGGGACGACGAACTCGAAGAGGGCGACGCGACCGACCAGCTGTGGGTCTCGCGAGGACTCGTGCCGCGGTCGCAGCCACGTGTAGCACCCGTCGTGCTCGAGCAGCACGACCGCGTCCTCCTCGGGCGCGACGTCGAGAGCGAGCGAGACGGAGGTGCCCTGACCGCCACCGGCGTCGCGGCTCCTGGGTCGGTCGGGCGTGACGACGACTCGATGGACGTCGTCGAAACCGTTGCGTCGCAACGTGTTCACGATGAGCGCGTCGACGTCGCCGGACGCCGCCAAGTCGATCGACCGCGTGCGAGACGAGGTCGCCCGGTATGCGTCCGAGTGCGTCACCCGGAGCCGGCCGCCGACGAACGACGTCGTCGTCGTCATTTCGCCTCCTCCTCCGCGGGTGGAAGCCCCCCAAGGACACCTGGACACCAAGGGTGCACCCCGGGCATCGCCTCGGGTGGCGAAACTCGGACACAACTGCTGCCTCCTTGGAGGCAGTACGGCGTCCGCCCGATACGTCCGCCTCGCCCGGGGCCGAAATAACTCGTTGCCACCGAGCCAAGGTCTCCGTCATCCTGTCGGCGTTGCCGGGTCGCCGACCACTGGCATACCCGATCCGTCACGCACAGAGGAGGGCCGACATGTCCACGACTGTCCTGGGTGCTCGCCGTACCCGATCCCTCACACCTCTGGAGAATTGCAGTGACGAACTTTCTCGCCGACGGCTGGGAGCCCGACCGCTTCGCCGTTGACACCAACCCCGACGGCCCGCCCGAAGGCGAACGGTGGTCGTCATGGGACGGGTCGATGCACGGCCCGAAACCTCGACCCGACTGGGTCATCACCGCGCTCGGGGCGGTCGACGCCGACCTCGGCGTCCTGAAGACCGGCAAGGAAGCCGACGTCCACCTCCTGCACCGCTGGGTTCCCGGCGACCCGAGGCAGGACATCGTCTTGGCCGCGAAGCGGTACCGCGGGCACGACCGACGGCTGTTCCACCGGGACGCGGGTTACCTCGAAGGGCGCCGGGTCCGGCGCAGCCGCGAGACCCGGGCCATGGGCCGCCGCACGCAGTTCGGCAAGGCGGTCATCGCCGGCCAGTGGGCCATGACGGAGTTCGACGTCCTGGGGAAGCTCTGGTCGATGGAGCTACCGGTCCCTTACCCGGTGCAGCTCGAGGAGACGGAGATCCTCATGGAGTTCATCGGCACCGATGAACTCCAGGCGGCTCCGCGGCTCGCTCAGACGCGGCCCGATCCAGCCTTGCTCCCCGAGCTGTTCGAGCAGCTGCGCGAGACGCTGACCCGTCTCGCCCTGCACGGCTGGACACACGGCGACCTCTCGCCGTACAACGTCCTCCTCCACGAGGAGCGGCTCGTCGTCATCGACTGGCCCCAGATCGTCGACATCATCGGCAACCCGCACGGCTTCGAGTTCCTGGAGCGCGACGTGCGGAACATGTGCGACTGGTTCGAGCGACGCGGGTATGCCGTCGACGCCGGCGACCTGCTCGGCGACCTCGTGGCGGCGGCGACGTCGCGCTGGTGACGCGCGCCACCTCCAACACTGGTGTTGCAAACGCTCGAAGACCCGAGCGCTCAAGCACCGTTGTTAACGCAAAGGCGGCGGGTCACTGGCGCGCGGCGATCGCGGAGCGTTGGACGCCGGCAGGTGCAGGACCGACCGCCGCGGACGGACCGATCTCACGGATGCGCCTCCGACGCGTACGCCTCGGCCAGCTCGGGGTCGAGCGCCGCGAGCTGTTCGGCGAGGTCGAGCAGGACCCGGCACTGCTTGAGGCTGGCGTCGTCCTCCATGCGCCCGTCGAGCATGACGGCGCCCGTGCCGTCGCCCATGGCCGCGACGACGCGGCGCGCGTGGGCGACGTCCTCGGCGGAGGGGCTGAACACCTTCTTCGCAATCGCGATCTGGCTGGGGTGCAGCGACCACGCCCCGACGCAGCCGAGGAGGAAGGCCGCGCGGAACTGGTCCTCGCAGCCCACCGGGTCGCCGATGTCGCCGAACGGCCCGTAGTACGGGTAGATCCCCGTGGCCGCGCACGCGTCGACCATCCGCGCCAGCGTGTAGTGCCACAGGTCCTGCTGGACGGTGGGCCGGGCCGCGGTCGCGTCGTCCGGCGAGGGGTCGGCGCGCACCACGTAACCGGGGTGGCCGCCGCCGACCCGGGTGGTCTTCATCCGGCGCGATGCGGCGAGATCGGCCGGACCCAACGACAACCCCTGCATCCGCGGCGAGGCGGTGCAGATCTCCTCGACGCCGGCGACGCCGCCGGCCGTCTCGAGGATGGCGTGCACGAGGATCGGGCGGGTCAGGCCCGCCTTGGCCTCGAGCTGGGCAAGCAGCCGGTCGACGTAGTGGATGTCCTCGGCGCCCTCGACCTTGGGGATCATGACGACGTCGAGCTTGGACCCGATGGCCGGAACGATCGTCGTCACGTCGTCGAGGAACCACGGCGAGTCGAGCGCGTTGAGCCGCGTCCAGAACTGCGTCGGCCCGAAGTCGACGTCCCGGCCCATTCGGACCAGCCCCGCCCGAGCCGCCTCCTTGCGATCTGCCTTGACCCCGTCCTCGAGGTTGCCGAGGAGCACGTCGACGGTGCCGACCATCGACGGCACCTTGGCGGCCATCTTCTCGTTGCCCGGGTCGAGGAAGTGGATGACCCGCGACGGCGTCGCCGGTATCTCGCGCAGCGGCGCCGGAGCTCCGACCGCGAGCGGTGCGAAGAAGTCCTTGGGGCCGCGCACCGAGCGAACGTAGCAGCGGCGCCGGTTCGGAGGTTATGACGCCGGTCACCCGCCGGTCACGACCAGTCCCCTAGGCTCGAGCCGTGTCCGAGTCCGCCCGGGAGACGCCGACGACGAACATCACGGCGCTCGTCAACGAGGCGATGACCAAGTCCGGCGTCATCTGGATCGAGATCCCCGACGACCGCGCCTGGCCGGCCTGGCACGCCTGGGTCGCACCGAACGCCTACGTCGTCAACGGACCCGGCGAGCAGCACCTGCCCTGGCTGCCGGCAGAGGTGATCCTCGTCCTGCGGAGCCAGGACACCGGCGGCCGGCTGCTGCGGGTGCGCGCGCGAGCGCGCGTCCTGAACGACACCGAACCCGAATGGCAGACCGCCGTCACCGCCCTGGCGGCCGGCCGGCTCAACGCCGTCGACGACGTGATCGAGCGGTGGCGTACCGAGTGCGCCGTCACCGCGCTCACCCCGTTCGGCAACCCGGTCGAAGGACCCGGTTCGTATGCGGACGGTTCCGGAGCCGCTCCTCCGCCGCCCTCCCGCGCGACCACCGCTCAGTGGCGTCCGTGGCACCTCGGTGGCCGGCCCAAACGGCGGCGCGGAACCCACTGAGGGTCAACGGAAGGCGGTCGCCGGACGGCTAGCCTTGCACGGTGGCTCCGGCTCCCCGTGTCTTCGTTGCGCGCCTGGCGGGTATGCGCGTCTTCGACCCGTTGGGAGACCCCGTCGGACGGGTCCGCGACGTCGTCGTGACGTTCAGCTCGACGACGGCGCGGCCGAGAGTCATCGGCCTGGTCGCCGAGGTGCCCGGCCGGCGGCGCGTCTTCGTGCCGATGACCCGAGTCACGTCCCTCGACGCCGGACAGGTGATCACGACCGGTCTGGTCAACATGCGCCGGTTCGAGCAGCGCCCGAACGAGACGCTCGTCCTCGCCGAGCTGCTCGAGCGCAGCGTCACGGTCCACTCCCCGGACGGCTCGTTCCCCGCAACCGTCGAAGACATCGCCATGGAGCCGCGGGGCCGGAACTGGAACGTCACCAAGGTCTTCTGTCGCAAGCAGTCCATGTCGAACGGCCGCGGCCTGCACCTGCGGCGTCGGGCCGAGACGGTCCTCGTCGACATCGAGGACGTCACCGGGCTCCATGTCGCGTCCGCCGACCAGAGTGCCGCGAAGCTGCTCGAGACGTACGACGACCTGCGCGTGGCCGACTTCGCGGAGGTCATCCACGACCTCTCGCCGCAGCGCCGGGCCGAGGTCGCCGCCGCCTTGGACGACGACAAGCTGGCCGACATCCTCGAGGAGCTGCCGGAGGACGACCAGGTCGAGATCCTCGCGGGTCTCGACACCGAACGCGCGGCGGACGTCCTCGAGGCGATGCAGCCCGACGACGCGGCGGACCTGCTCGCCGAGCTGTCCACCGACCGCCAGGAACAGCTGCTCCAGCTCATGGAGCCCGAGGAGGCTGCACCGCTTCGGCGACTGCTCGCGTACGACGAGAAGACCGCCGGTGGACTGATGACCACCGAGCCGGTCATCCTCGGCCCCGAGGCGACCATCGCGGAGGCGCTCGCCGTGGTCCGGCGTGAGGAGCTGGCCCCGGCGCTCGCGTCCACGGTGTTCGTGTGCCGGCCGCCGCTGGAGACGCCGACCGGCCGGTTCATCGGCGTCGTCCACATCCAGCGGCTGCTGCGCGAGCCCCCGCACTCGTCGGTGGGTTCTGTGGTGGACAAGGGGATCGAGCCGATGCCGGTCGACGCTCCGCTCGAGGAGGTCACCCGGATGCTGGCGACCTACAACCTCGTCGCCGTCCCCGTGGTCGACCGCGAGGGCCGGTTCCTCGGAGCGGTCACCGTCGACGACGTCCTCGACCACATCCTCCCCGAGGACTGGCGGGAGGAGCGCAGGGACGACCGTCCGCATACCGGCTCGTCGACCGCACGCGATGCGTCCGGGGTGACCAGTGCCTGACCGCACCGACCGCCTCGGCCCTCGCCGGCGGTCGACGAACGTGCCGCGCCTCGACCAGCCGCAGGAGTTCCGCCGTCGCTTCGTCCCCTCGCCTTCCTTCTCGCAGGAGACCTTCGGTCGGTGGAGCGAAGGCTTCGCCCGGTGGATGGGCACCGCCCAGTTCCTCTTCGGCATGACGGTCTTCGTCGCCGTCTGGCTCGCGTGGAACACCTTCGCCGACCGATCGGTGCAGTTCGACCCGCGGGAGACGAACTTCACCCTGCTCACCCTCATCCTGTCCCTGCAGGCGTCGTATGCGGCGCCGCTCATCCTCCTCGCGCAGAACCGGCAGGCCGATCGTGACCGGGTCGCGCTGGAACAGGACCGAGCCCGCGACGAGCGGAACCTCGCCGACACCGAGTTCCTCACTCGTGAAGTAGCCGCCTTGCGAATCACCTTGCGGGACACAGCAACTCGCGACTTCGTCCGATCCGAGCTGCGGCAGCTGCTCGAGGAGATGGAGGAACGCGGGATGGCGCCGGTGCGGTCCGCCACCGAGGACGGCGACGTCCGGCGCTGAGGAGGCTTGCCAAACCCTTACCCGCCGGCCCCTGGCCATGTCCTACGGCTTCTACGCCGTATGCGCGCTGCTGTCCTTGCTCTTCGTCGTCAGCTGGGTGAGGGAGACCAAGGGCAAGGAGCTGGAGGACATGGACGACTTCATGCCGGCCGCGCACTGACCGCGGGGCCGCCGTCCGGCGGCCGCCCTGGCCACGCATACGATGGAAGGCGTGCCAACCGCTGTTCTGCCCTCTCGTGACGCCCTGCTGACGGCGCTGTCGCGGGTGAACGACCCCGAGATCCGCCGGCCCATCACCGAGCTCGGCATGGTCAAGTCGGTGGACGTCGACGAGTCCGGACGGGTCTCGGCCGCCATCTTTCTCACCGTCGCCGGCTGCCCGATGAAGGAGACCCTGACGCGCGACGTGACGGCCGCGCTGACGGGGGTCGACGGCGTCTCGACGGTCGACGTCACCCTCGACGTCATGAGCGAGGAGCAGCGCGCGGCCCTGCTCACCCAGCTGCGCGGCGGCCAGGCGGAGCGCGAGATCCCCTTCGCCCGGCCCGGCTCTCTCACTCGTGTGTATGCGGTTGCCTCCGGCAAGGGCGGCGTCGGCAAGTCGTCGGTCACCGTCAACCTCGCGGCGTCGATGGCGGCGAGCGGGCTGCGGGTCGGCGTCGTCGACGCTGACGTCTACGGGTTCTCGGTGCCTCGGATGCTGGGCGTCTCCCAGCGGCCGACCCAGGTCGACGACATGATCCTGCCCCCGATCGCGCACGACGTGAAGGTCATCTCGATCGGGATGTTCGTGCCGGGCAACCAGCCGGTGGTGTGGCGGGGGCCGATGCTGCACCGGGCTCTGCAGCAGTTCCTCGGGGACGTGTTCTGGGGCGACCTCGACGTGCTCCTGTTGGATCTGCCGCCCGGTACCGGCGACATCGCCATCTCCGTCGCCCAGCTCATCCCGTCGGCCGAGATCCTCGTCGTGACAACGCCCCAGCAGGCCGCCGCCGAGGTCGCCGAGCGGGCCGGCGCCATCGCGCTGCAGACCCATCAGCGGCTGGTCGGCGTCGTCGAGAACATGTCGTGGCTAGAGCTGCCGGACGGCTCCCGGCAGGAGATCTTCGGGTCCGGCGGCGGTCAGGCGGTGGCCGAGTCGCTGACGCGGTCGGTGGGTGCCACCGTTCCGCTGCTCGGGCAGATACCGCTCGACACCCGGCTGCGCGAGGGCGGGGACTCCGGTCTGCCGGTGGTCCTGGGTGACCCCGACTCGCCGGCGGCAGTGGCGCTCCGGGCCGTGTCACGCGGGATCTCGACGCGGTCGCGCGGGCTGGCGGGACGGTCGTTGGGGCTGACGCCGGCCGGCCGCTGACCTGACCGGGTGGAGGGTGTGGCGAGCGCTAGAGCGCTCGGCTATACCTCCACCGGAGGTATAGCCGGCGTCAGGTGGCGTCCGAGTCCCAGGGCGTCGGCTTCGACGGGTCATGGAAGGCCTGGGGCACTGGCTTCATCACGCCGGACTGCGGCTTCTCCGGCGCGTCGGCCGGCGTGGGCTCCGGGTCGTCCAGCAACGCCTCGCGCACGATCCGGCGCGGGTCGTACTGACGCGGGTCGAACTGTCGCCAGTTGACGTCCTCGAACTCCGGACCCATCTGCTCCTTGAGCTGCGACCGGGCGTTGGTGGCGAGGTTGCGCACCTGCCGGACCATGCCGGCGAGCTTGCCCGCATACTCCGGAAGCCGTTCGGGTCCGAGGACGAGGATGCCGACGACGATGAGGAGGATCAGCTCCCACCCGTTCACGTCGAACATCTCGTCGTCCCTCCCGCCAACTCAGCTTGCTGCCGACTGCAGCGTGATGCTGACGTCCACGGTCTGGCCGCCGCGCTGCACCTTCATCGTGACGGTGTCGCCGACACTACGGGCACGGATCGCGACGATGAGCGAGTCGGCGTCTTGGACCTTCTGCCCCTCGAACTCGACGATGACGTCGCCGTCCTGAAGCCCCGCCTGGGCCGCCGCGCTCCCTGACTGGACGCCGCCCGATGCGAGCTTGGCGCCGTCACCGGTGAACGCCCGGTCGACGCGAACGCCGAGCGCCGGGTGGTCGGCCTTGCCCGTCGTGATGAGCTGTTGCGCGGTCTTCGACGCCTGGTCGCTCGGGATCGCGAACCCCACGCCGATGTTTCCGCCGGAGTCGGACGACGTGCCCGGGACCCGGGCGATGGCCGAGTTGACGCCGATGACCTTGCCGTTCATGTCGAGCAGCGGGCCGCCGGAGTTGCCGGGGTTGATCGCGGCGTCGGTCTGGATCGCGTTGATGAAGCTCTGGTCGCTGCCGTCACCGGCGGACACCGGCCGGTTCAGGGCCGAGACGATGCCGCTCGTCACCGTGGCGTCCAGGCCGAGGGGTGCGCCTACGGCGATCACCCCGTCGCCGACGACGACATCCTTGGAGGCGCCGAACTGCAGCGGGGGGATATCACTCGCGTCGATCTTGAGCACGGCCAGGTCGTAGGACGCGTCGGCGCCGACGATGCTCGCCGGAAGGCTGGTGCCGTTGTTCAGCTCGACGGTGAGGCTCGCGCCGGACCCACCCGCGGTCGCCACGTGGTTGTTGGTGAGGATGTGGCCCTGTTTGTCGAGAACGAACCCGGATCCGGTGCCGTTGCCCTCCGAGGTCTTGATCCGGATGGTCACCACGCTCGGCAACGCGTCCGCCGCGATCTTGGCGATGCTGCCGTCCGGCCGGGCTGTGGACCCCGGCCCCGGAGCCGGGACCGCCGACCCCAGACTGGCGGTGCGGTTGAGCAGCGTCTGGCCGCCCAGGACGACGGCGCCTCCGATGAGGGCCGCCACCAGGGCGAGAACGGCCATCGGCAGCCAGGAACGGCTGCGGCGTTGGGCGGGCGAGGAGCTGCCGGGAAGGACCGTCGTATGCGTCGCGCCCGGCCCGCCCGGTCCCCCGAACTCGGACATCGACGGAGGCGCCGCCGGTCCCGACGGGGT
>Ga0307288_10000200_pt1:17500-21632 | contig 21632 bp, 20 predicted proteins | sample ER_DNA_142_FD_194469 | JGI IMG/M metagenome (GOLD analysis project Ga0307288, IMG submission 194469) | Bulk soil microbial communities from the East River watershed near Crested Butte, Colorado, United States - ER_DNA_142 | ecosystem: Environmental > Terrestrial > Soil > Floodplain... | reverse complement strand
TATTTCTTTGTTTTTTTATTCTGAATCTTTCTATTCTGAATTCAGTTAACGACGAGATTTAGTATCCTTTCTTGAGTTTTCATAACTCGTGAAATGCCGAGTAGGCACGAATTCCCCCAATTTGCGACCCACCATAGGATTTGTTATGTAAATAGGTATATGTTCCTTTCCATTATGAATCGCGATTGTATGGCCAACCATTGTGGGTAGAATGCTAGATGCCCGGGACCACGTTACTATTGTTTCTTTCTCCTCCTTCATATTGACCTTTTCGATTTTTGCCAATAAATGATGAGCTACAAAAGGATTCGTTTTTTTTCGTGTCACAGCTGATTACTCCTTTTTTTCCTTTTTAAAGAGTGGCATTCTATGTCCAATATCTCGATCGAAGTATGGAGGTCAGAATAAATAGAATAATGATGAATGGAAAAAAGAGAAAAATCCTTTAGCTGGATAAGGGGCGGATGTAGCCAAGTGGATCAAGGCAGTGGATTGTGAATCCACCATGCGCGGGTTCAATTCCCGTCGTTCGCCCATCGCATTATTGCAAATTCCAAAAATGCAATTTTCCATATTCCTAGTTACATATTTACTTACGGCGACGAAGAATAAAACTATCGCTATATTTTTTCCTTTTCCTAGTTCTTCTTCCAAGCGCAGGATAACCCCAAGGGGTTGTGGGTTTTTTTCTACCAATAGGGGCTTTCCCTTCACCGCCCCCATGGGGGTGGTCCACAGGGTTCATAACTACCCCCCTTACTACGGGGCGTTTACCTAGCCAACACTTAGATCCGGCTCTACCCAAACTTTTTTGGTTCACCCCAACATTACCCACTTGTCCGACTGTTGCTAAGCAGTTTTGGGATACTAAACGGACCTCCCCAGATGGTAATCTTAAAGTGGCCGATTTACCCTCTTTTGCAATCAGTTTCGCTACAGCACCTGCTGCTCTAGCTAATTGCCCACCCCTTCCACGTGTGATTTCTATGTTATGCATGGCCGTGCCTAAGGGCATATCGGTTGAAGTAGATTCTTCTTTTCTCTCAAAAAACCCCTTCCCAAACTGTACAAGCTTCTTCCAAAGCATACGGCTTTCTAGATGTATATGACGATCTCTAGACAGATGGATCTTATATGAATCATATGATGAAGTACCACATGAGTGGATATATAGGAAAGGAATCCAAATCTGCCGAATCGCTCATGTTATGATCTTCTACATCCTAGGTCTCCGCGTTCCGTCATCTGGCTTATGTTCTTCATGTAGCATTCAGATCGAATGACTCTATGAAATTACGTCGATACTTCCACATATTATGGGTAACGTAGGAGACATCCCTATTTTCCCCCGGGGGTCTTAATTACCACTGCTTAGCTTTCAATTCGCCTCTGACCATCAAATTAAATGTGAATAACCCGTCCTCCTCTGTTTGAAACAAGGGGCGCTTCCGGTTCTGTGCGTGCTTCAAACAATTTTGTCTTCTCCATATTACCATATCTCTAGAGTCAATAATTTTCTATGAGGAACTACTGAACTCAATCACTTGCTGCCGTTACTCAACAGTTTTCTGTTGAGGTCTATCCCGTAGAGGTAGTCAAATTGGATCAGTGATCGATTTCTAGGTTTCGTCGTAAACCTAATTGGTTACTTCCAATTACGTAAATCAATAGTTCAAACCGCACTCAAAGGTAGGGCATTTCCCATTGATATAGGAACTTTTGTACCAGAAACAATAGTATCTCCAATTATAGCCCCTCTGGGATGTAAAATATATCTCTTCTCACCATCCCCATAGTGTATGAGACAAATGTATGCATTTCGATTAGGGTCGTATTCTATGGTTACGATTCTACCAGATATGTCTTTTTGATTCCGTCGAAAATCGATTTTACGGTATAGGCGCTTATGACCTCCCCCTCTATGCCTTGCGGTAATGATTCCTCTGGAATTACGACCTTTACCACAACGGTGCCGTCCATGGATCAAATTATTTCGTGGATTGGATTTCACTTGCCTGTCTACGGTTCCCTTGCGTGTGCTCGGGATAGGTGTTTTGTATAAATGTTTCGCCGTATTATTAAGTATTCTCCTTTAGTTTTTTTCTCTATCTAGAAGTGGAATAGAATAACCCGGTTGAAGGGTAATGATCATACGTCTGTAATGCATTGTATGTCCCAGAATAGGTCCTATTCTTCTACCCTTTCCGGGTAGTCGATGGCTATTCACAGCTACTACCTTAACACCAAAGAAGAGTTCGACCCAATGCTTTATTTCTGTCTTAGTGAATCCCGATTCGACATTAAAAGTATATTGATTCTTTCCCAATAAACGAAGACTTTTTTCTGTAAATACTGCGTGTTTGATTCCATCCATAAATCGACTTTCCCTCCTATGCTCTGAGTTCCAGTATCGATAAGAATTCGAGTTCTTATTGTTCTTATGTTATGGTATGAATATACCATACCAATTCGTTATGTATGGATGATGGATGAGATTCCATGGATAGAGAGCCAGTTCCAATAGACTTATGGAACGTTCCCGTTCCCGTGCATCCAGCAGGAATTGAACCCGCAAATTTACCAATTATGAGTTGGGCGCTTTAACCATTCAGCCATGGATGCTTAACAGGGATCATCGTACATCGTAAATAACCAATTTTCATATAGAAAGACATATCATAGAAAAATGAAATCGAAAATATTCGGAGATGGCAAATATTCGGAGATGACTATGAAAACACTTCTCTGGATCCTCGAATTGAAAGAGAGATTGAGAGGGATCAAGAATCCTAATTCTCGCTATTTGGAATGGATCCAATTCTATTGAGTCTGACTCATAGTGATCATTTCTCTTTAGCAAAGAATGACCTTGGTTATCAAAGGATTGAACAACCGGGATCCATTTACTTATGATACCTAGTTGACATTGATAACAAGGATCTAATGAATTATGAGTTTAATAGATCCTATTTAGCAGAAAGACGTATATTCCTTGCTCATTATCAGACAATCACTTATTCCCAAACCTCGTGTGGGGCTAATCGTTTTCATTTACCATCTCATGGAAAACCCTTTTCGTTCCGCTTAGCCCTATCGGGTATTTTAGTGATAGGTTCTATAGGAACTGGACGATCCTACTTGGTCAAATACCTAACGAAAAATGCCGATTTTCCTTTCATTAAGGTACGAGGGCTTCTTATTCCACAAGAACGAAAGCACCTTTTCATTCTTTCATATACTAGGGGTTTTTAGTTGGAAAAGACAATGTTCCATACTAAAGGATTCGGGTCCATAACCACGAGTTCCAGTGCACTAGATCTTGTAGCACTTAGCAACGAGGCCCTATCCATTAGTATTCCACATAAGAAATCCATTATAGAAAATAATACAATTAGATTAGCTCTTCATAGACAAACTTGGGGTTTGCGAGCCAAGGTAAGACCGGCTCGGGATCATGGGACCCTTTTCTATCAGATAGGAGGGGCTCTTGTACAAAATAGACTTATAAGTAATAACCCCATAGAATCTATCTATATAAAGAGGCAATCGTGTCAGGAAGCGGGTTTTTCTTTGGCCAAAAGGTACTTCGAACTTGGAACGAGCATGAAGAGATTAACGAGACTTCTTTCTCTTTTGAGTTTTTCTGGCGGACCGGCCGCGCAAGATCTTTGGTCTTCCCCTGGAACCGATGAAAAAAAGTGGATCGCTTCTTATGGACTCGCTCAGAATGATTCTTCTCTATCTATAGTTCATGGCCTATTAGAAGTAGAAGGTGCTCTGGTGCAATCCTTACCGACAGAAAAAGATTGCAGTCAGGTTGATAATAATCGAGTGCCATTACTTCGTCGGTCCGAACCAAGGAATCCGTTAGAAATGTTTTGAAATGGATATTGTTCTCTCTTTGATCAGGGATTGCTATATGAAAAGAAGTGGAGTTTGAAAAAGGGAACGGAATGGTCAAACCGGAACTGCTAGAGGAACGAATTTTCAATAGCATAACTTGGGCTCCTAGAATATGGCGCCCTTGGGACAATCTATTTGATTGCAGGGTTTTGTTCCGAAGCAAAGATATCCGCGGAGGCCGGTTCGTTCGTCCTATTCTGATATTCAGGACCAAGAGGTACTGGATTCT
>Ga0307288_10000199_pt1 | contig 21633 bp, 23 predicted proteins | sample ER_DNA_142_FD_194469 | JGI IMG/M metagenome (GOLD analysis project Ga0307288, IMG submission 194469) | Bulk soil microbial communities from the East River watershed near Crested Butte, Colorado, United States - ER_DNA_142 | ecosystem: Environmental > Terrestrial > Soil > Floodplain | place... | reverse complement strand
TTGGTGGTAGAGGAAGGCACCCGCTGCTGGTTCGGTAACCAGTTCTCACTGACTGCACCGCGCTTCGAGGCGTACGGTCTGGACCTTTGGGTCCCCGAGCTGGGCGGCAAGTTCGAGAACCGTAATCCGTCGCACAAGATGCTGATGAGCGTTCTCGGCGGAATGAGCGAGTCCGAGCGCCAGCATGTTCAGGCTCGCGTGCGCGCCGCGATGGACGCACAGGTCGTCAACGAAGGTCGCCACCAAGGCGGTCGCGCGCCCTACGGCTACAAGGTGGTCGACGGCGGCCCGCATCCCAACCCCAGGAAGGCCGCGGAAGGCTATCGGCTGCGGGTACTTGCCGTCGACGATCCGGCGGCAGAGGTTGTTCGCCGGATCTTCGCGGAATACCTCGACGGCCTCGGTGACCGCGCAATCGCAAGCAGGCTGAACGGTGATGCGATTCCGTGCCCGTCGGCCAGCAATCCCACCCAGAACCGCCATCGAATCGCCGATGGGTGGCAAGGACGCACAGTGCGCTCGATCCTCGAGAACCCGCGGTACACGGGCTATGCAGTCTTCGGGCGTTGGACCAAGCACGAAAGGCTGATCGACCCCGATGACGTGGGCGCCGGACACATCGTGCGTTTTCGTCGGGCCAACCCCGACCAGATCGTACGTTCACGAGAACCCGCACATCCCGCCATCGTCACGGTGCATGACTTCGTCGATGTTCAGTTGCTGCGTCGCTTCCGTGGCGCCTCGGGCCCACAGAAGCTGGAACGCGGACCGAGGCCGACCAAGCAGCCCTACCTCTTCCGCGGCCGGATCAGATGCGGCTTCTGCCTGCGACGTATGGAAGGATCCACGCGCCAGACACGCACCTACTATCGCTGTGCAGCGCGAAGCATCGTTCCGGGCGCTCCTGCCCTAGCCCACCATCCCAAGAACGTCTACCTGCCCGAGGCCGCCCTCGTCGGCCCGCTCAACGAGTGGCTGGCACAGTTGTTCAACGAAGTCAACCTTGACGCGACCGTCGCCAGCCTTACAGCTTCCCAGAGCATTGATCGCGGCAGGAACGCCGCGCAACAGCGTCTCCACGATGCCGAAGCTCGAGTGCGCAGGCTTCAGGCGGCGATCGCTGCCGGGGTCGATCCTGCCGCTCTCGTCGAGGCGATAAATGAGACACAGGCGCAACGCGAAGCAGCCCAGGTCGAGCTGCAACATACCGCCGCACCGGATGCCATGTCCTCAGAGGACATATATGCGCTGATCAAGTCGTTGGGCGAGATCGCGCCTCTGCTCAACCACGCCGATCCGGCGCTCCTCGCGCAGCTGTACCAGGCCCTTCGGCTGGAAATGACCTACGACGCGGAGGCGAAAACAGTCAGTGTGACGATCAGGCCCATGCGTAGGGCTAGTGAACGTGTCCGAGGGGGGACTTGAACCCCCATGCCCTGTTACGGGCACTAGCACCTCAAGCTAGCGCGTCTACCTATTCCGCCACCCGGACTTGTGCTGCTCCTCGCGGGGCGCCCACGAACTATAGCAATTTGCGCGGTCTCGCCGAAGACTTCTTGTTGGGGCCAGCGGCAGGGGTCAGACGCATCAGACAAGATGAACCGGTGAGCGCGGATTACCAGCCGGATGCCGAGGTTGTGGAGCTCTGCCAGGAGCTGATTCGGATCGACACGTCGAACTTTGGCTCCGACCAGGGTCCAGGCGAGCGGGAGGCTGCCGAACGCGTGGCCGAGTTGCTCGACGAAGTTGGCATCGCCAGCGACCTGATGGAGCCGGAACCGCGGCGTACCTCGGTCGTGGCGCGCTGGGAACCCGAGGGAGTCGACACCTCGCTGTCGCCACTGCTGATCCATGGACATCTCGACGTGGTACCAGCCAATGCTGCTGACTGGTCCGTACCGCCGTTCTCCGGCGAACTGGCTGACGGTTGCGTCTGGGGTCGTGGCGCGGTTGACATGAAGCACTTCGATGCCATGGTGCTCAGCGTCGTACGCGCTCGAGCCCGAGCCGGCGTCGCACCCCGACGGCCGCTCCGGTTGATCTTTACCGCCGACGAAGAGGCTGGCAGCGGACTCGGTGCCCGCTGGCTGGTAGATAAGCATCGTGAAGTCCTGGAGGGTTGCGACGAGGCCATCGGTGAGGTTGGCGGCTTTTCACTCACCGTTCGCGATGATCTTCGTCTCTATCTGATCCAGACCGCCGAAAAGGGCATGGCCTGGCTCAACCTCATTGCCGAAGGACAGGCAGGGCACGGCTCGCTACACCACCCCGACAACGCCATCACACAGCTCAGTGCGGCGGTTGCCAAGATCGGCGCCTACGAGTGGCCGCGAAGGATCACCGATCCGCAGCGCGCTTTCCTGAAGGCAGTCGCCGAGGCGTTCGAAATTGATCTTGATCCTGATCGTCTTGAGGAGAACCTCCCTCGACTCGGCATCATCGCGCGCGTGATCGGTGCGACGATTTCAAACACCGCCAATCCGACGATGCTCTCCGCCGGCTACAAGCACAATGTGATCCCGAGCAAGGCCACGGCTGCCATTGACGGCCGGTTCGTGCCAGGCGGTGAGGGTGAGTTCTACGCCACCATCAACGAGCTGATCGGCGACAGCGTTCGTTATGAGGTGGTGAACCACCAGCCGTCGGTGGAGACGCAGTTCTCTGGCGAGCTCGTTGAGGCAATGCAGGCGTCTTTGGGAGCTGAGGATCCGGGTGCCAGGGCGGTGCCATTCCTCTCTACCGCGGGTACCGACGGGAAGGCTTGGCACCGCGCCGGCATTAAGTGTTTCGGCTTTACGCCGCTACGCCTGCCGCCCGAGCTGGACTTCATGAGCATGTTCCACGGCGTCGACGAGCGGGTCCCGACCGATTCACTCGAGTTCGGGGCGCGGGTGCTGGACCGGTTCCTTGATCAAGCCTGAGCGCCCACTATGCTGGCCGCCTATGGCCGTGGGACGTGTCGAGTACCAGGTGGAGCGGGTCCGGTTGGGCCGCCATCTCTCGCGTAACGCCGTTCGCCAATTGTTGGCTGATCATGCCGAGTACGGCGGCTGGGAGCTTGCCCGGCTGCGTCGCTACCGCGACGGCACCCGAGACGCATGGATCCGTCGCAAGATCATTCGCATGCGCCCTTAATCGATTGCACGGCGCTTTGGCTCAAACCGGCTCACGTGCGAGCAGCGTTGGGTCCGCCGGAAACATCATCGAGAGCCGAGGCAATCTCGGCCGGTAGCACCTGGCTTTCAACAGTCAGCGCCGGCGCCAGCTGGCCGGCCGTCCTAGCGCCAAGCAGAGGAGCGGTTACTCCCGGCGCGTCCCGTACCCAGAGCAATGCGACTTGCAGCGGACTGAAATCCAGTCCCTCGGCGGCTCGGACCACCGCCTCCACCACCCCACGGCTGCGCGGTTCCAGATAAGGCTCCACGAACCAGGCAAAATGATCAGTCGCCGCCCGCGACCCACGCGGCGTGCCACTCCGATACTGCCCCGTCAACACACCACGCCCTAGCGGCGACCAGGGAAAGAAGCCCATACCAAAGGCCCGAACGGCGGGCAGCACCTCGACCTCGGCCCGTCGAGCGAGCAACGAGTACTCGACCTGGGCGCTGATCAGTGGCGTACGCCCGGGAAAGGCCCGTTGCCAGGTCGCGGCCTGCGCAGTTTGCCAGCCCACAAAGTTCGAGACTCCGGCGTAGCGCACCCTTCCGGTCGAGACCGCGTAATCGATTGCTTCCAGCGACTCTTCCAAGGGGGCCTCGCCCCACGCGTGAATCTGCCATAGATCGATGTAGTCGCTCTGCAGCCGCCGCAGCGACCCATCAAGATCGCGAAGCAGAGCACGCCGAGATGTATCGACGATGCGCTTACCGTTCCTGATCACAAATCCGGCTTTCGTCGCAATGACGACCTCGTCCCGGTTGCCGATCTCGCGCACCAGTCGGCCAACAATTCGCTCGGCGTCGCCAGCCCCGTACGCCGCCGCCGTATCGATCAACGAGCCGCCTGCCTCGCAGAACATCTCCAGCAGCGCACGCGCGTTCTCCGCCGAGGTGTCGCGGCCCCAGGTCATCGTGCCGAGCCCGAGCCGCGACACCCGCAGCCCGCTGCACCCGACCTGCCGAGTTTCCATGGGGAGACCCTAACGGCCTAGGGATCCGGGCTCGCGATGTTCGCGAAGTAGGCGGCTCTCAAGCGAACATCGCGGCGAGCGGAGCGAGCCATCGGACACAGCGAGCGCTAGCGAGCGAAGCAATCAAGCATCGGCACTAGCGTGTCTGCCATGGATCTTGGGCTGAATCTGGGCTATCTCATCGGATCGGACGATCCGGACGGACAGCTGCAGCTGACTCAACACGCGGAGGCGCTTGGCTTTTCCGTCGTCTGGGCGTCCGAGGCGTACGGCTCGGACAGCCCCACCGTTCTTGCCTGGCTCGCTGGCCAGACTTCAACGATCGGCGTCGGCTCCGCGGTCATGCAGATTCCGGCCCGCACACCCGCCATGACGGCGATGACCGCCGCCACTCTCGATGTGCTGACTGGCGGCCGTTTTCGGCTAGGCCTCGGCATTTCCGGGCCACAGGTCTCCGAGGGCTGGCATGGCGTACGGTTCGACAAGCCGCTGAACCGTACGCGCGAGTACCTTGCGGTAATCAACACCGCCTTATCGCGGTCGACCGTCAGCTTTCAGGGTGATCACTATCAGTTGCCCTTGCCCGACGGCGCCGGCAAGCCGCTCAAACTCACTATCGCTCCGGTCAGTGAACATATTCCGATCTACCTAGCGGCAGTCGGGCCAAGAAATCTCGAGCTTGCCGGTGAGCTGGCAGACGGCTGGTTAGCCATCTTCTACGCTCCTAAGTTCGCGCCTGAGCAGCTGGACCGGCTGCGGTCCGGCCGGAACCGGGTTGGCAAGACCCTCGACGGTTTCGAGGTCGTTCCCAGCGTGCCGCTGGTAGTCGGTGCCGACCCCCGCAGCTGCGCCGATCAGGTCCGCGGCTATGCGGCCCTGTATCTGGGTGGCATGGGAAGCCGAGAACAGAATTTCTACAACGCGCTTGCGGTACGGATGGGGTTCGGTGAGACCGCGGCAATGGTGCAGGACCTGTTCTTGAGTCGGCGGCATCGAGACGCCATGGCCGCTGTTCCGTTCGACTTCATCGATCAGACGTCTTTGCTGGGGGATCGAGATCGGATCGCTGAGGGGCTTCAGATGCTGGCTGCATCGGGGGTGACGACCTGCGCATTGGTGCCCTACGGCGACTCGGTCGAGGAGAAGCTCAACGCACTGACGGTAGCCGCCGAGGCGCTGGAACGTTCCGGAGTTGGGCCGTAGTTGATCATCCAGGCGGCCCGACATTGCTGGGTGGCAATGGACTCAGCACGCCGGTGAGGAGCAAGATCGCCACTAGCACGGCCAACGCGATGCGATAGATCACGAACGGCATGAAGTTGTGGGTACTGATATAACGCAGCAACCACGCGATCACCGCGTAACCAATGGCAAAAGAGATCACGGTGGCTAGCGCGATCGGGCCCCAGGCCGGCGGCACCGGGTCAGCGGAGACGTCTGCCAGTTTGAACAAACCTGAGCCGACCACGGCCGGTATGGCCAGCAGAAATGAGTACTTGGCAGCCGCTACACGCTGATAGCCGAGCGCCAACCCGCCCGCAATCGTTGCGCCGGAGCGGGAAACCCCAGGAATGAGCGCGAGCGACTGCACTAGCCCAAGAAAAAGACCGTGCCGCCACGTCATGGACTCCAGCGGCCGCGCATTGGCAGCGACCTGGTCGATGACGCCGATGATGATGCCGAAGCCGGCGAGCATGGCTGCCACCGTCCAAAGATTTCGCAGCCCATGATCAATCGCGTCCTGAAATGCCAAACCGAGCACGACAATTGGGATGGAACCAATGATCACCAACCAACCGAGCCTGGCCTCGGGGTCATTGCGCGGAACCTTGCCGGTCAAGGCGAGCGCCCAGTTCTTGATGATCAGCCAGATGTCCTTTCGGAAATAGATGATCACAGCGCCTTCGGTGCCTAGTTGAGTAATCGCAGTGAAGGCCGAACCGGGATCCTGGCCGCCGAAGAACTGTCCGACGATCGCCTGATGAGCGCTGGAGGAGATGGGCAGAAACTCCGTCAGGCCCTGCACAATGCCAAGCACCAGTGCTTCTAGCCAGCCCATCGAGATCGCTCCTTGCCTGCCCCTCGTCGTAAATCAATTGCCTCGCTTAACGCAGGGCACCCGGTCCACCGTAGGGGGTCAAAATGACAACTGGGTCGCCACAGCGGGCCCCGTACCGTGATCCACGCCACATCAGTCATTGCGCGTGTACAACTAGTGGAGTGACGATCCATCACAGCCACCCGTTCGCCGTAGGTGAGCAGGACCGGAATCCGCTGCGCCGTTTCCGCGGCCGCATGGCATCGCCGGTCAGCATCTGGGCGGCGACCGCTCATGGCACGCGGGCCGGATGGACCCTGTCCTCGTTTCTGGTCGCTGACGGCGATCCCGGGGAAGTAATCGGACTGATCGACGAGGAGTCCCCGCTGGCCGATGTGCTAGCCGAGAGCCCGACGCTGACCATTAGCCTGCTGGGATGGGGACAGCGGGCTTTGGCCGACGCCTTCGCCGGCGTGGCACCCGCCCCTGGCGGCCCGTTTGCACTCAGCAACTGGCAAGACACCGACTGGGGTCCGGTGCTGGAGAACTCACTCGGCTGGATTGGCGCGCGACTCAAGGCGGATCCTGATCATGCTGGTTGGGGTCTGCTGCTGCGGGCCGTTGTGGAACGGGTCGAGATCCAACCCGATGCAGCCGACGACCTGCTGTGCTACGTACGCGGCCGGTACCGTTCCCTTTCTCGCTAACCTCGCCTCTGTAGCCTCGGCGCCATGACCACCGTCCTGCTGATCCGCCATGGTCGAACCTCCGCCAATACCGCGGGAGTTCTTGTCGGCCGGACATCGGGGATAGAGCTAGATGAGGCTGGGCTCCAACAGGTAGCCGAGCTCGCGGGCCGCCTCTCAGGCGTACCTCTGCGGGCCATTGTCACCTCGCCGCTTCGGCGCTGCCGACAAACGGCTCAAGCGGTGCTTTCAGCGCAATCCGACGGGTGCCTCATGGCTGTCGAGCAGGGCTTGGTCGAGTGCGCGTACGGCGAGTGGACCGGAAGGCCGCTGCGGGAACTGAGCAAGGACAAGCTCTGGAGCGCCGTCCAGCATCAACCCTCGGCCGTCCGCTTTCCAGGCGGAGAATCAATGTCGGAGATGTCGGCCCGAGCGATTGGCGCTGTACGCAGCTGGGACGCCCGTATGGAGGCTGAGCATGGACCTCATGCCGTTTGGGCCGCGGTATCGCACGGCGACATCATTAAGGCCATCCTGGCCGACGCGCTAGGCATGCACCTGGACAGCTTCCAGAGGATTGTCGTCGACCCGGCATCCCTCTCGATTGTGCGCTACACGGCCGCTCGGCCGTACCTGATCATCGCCAACTCAACGCCGGTCGACCTGGCTGCCATCTTGTCGCCCCCGCGCAAGAAAGGCCGCAGCCGGCGGCCGAAGCCGCCGGACGATGCGGCGGTGGGAGGTGGTCTGGGCGCTACAGAGCAATTGAGCAACTGACTTACCCTGTTACGCATGGCGATTCTGGTGCACCGCTACGACGCCCCCGATCGGTTCGTGGCCGGCACGGTTGGTCAGCCTGGCGAACGGACGTTCTTCCTGCAGGCACGGGAGGGCAATCGCCTGACCAGCGTGGTGTGCGAGAAGCAGCAGCTCTCAGTGCTAGCCGAACACCTAGACCGGGTACTCGATGAGGTGCAGCGCAGGAGCGCAGGCCAGGTAGACGTCCCACCAGCTTCGTCGACGGCGCGTGACACCGAGCCCTTGGATGCGCCGATCAACGAGGAATTTCGCGTCGGCACCATGACAATTGCCTGGGATCCCAGTATTGATCGCATCGTCATCGAGCTGTTTTCCAATGTCGATGTTGATGATGAAGAGCCGGCCGGTGCAACATCCGGCTCGGCCACCGAAGAACCCGACGAGATCGATGCCGACGAGGTGTTCGTGGTCAAGATCACTGCCTCGTATGCGCGCGACTTTGTGGCCCGCGCCCAGGCCCTCGTTGCTGCGGGCCGACCATCCTGTCCGTTCTGCCTGCAGCCGCTCGATCCGCAGGGGCATATTTGTCCACGGGCCAACGGCTACCGCCGGCCGCTGTTTGACTGATTTCTGCGGTGTCTGTCGATGATCTTGGCCGGCTGACCGAGGATGATGATGCCCGGCCACCTCGCGCCCCGCATCCTGCGTTGACCGCCGCGATGACGCCCGCGGAGGTCCGGATCACCGGCCGGCTGCTGCATGCCTCCAACGCGACCTTCCTGGCTGAGCTGCAGACCGACAGTATGCCCATCGAGTGTGTCTACAAGCCGCTAGAGGGCGAGCGACCGCTCTGGGACTTCCCGCATCGCACTCTCGGACTTCGAGAGGTCGCCGCGTACGAGGTCTCCCGGATCGGCGGCTTCGACTGTGTGCCGGTCACGGTGCTCATCGATGGACCGTTCGGGCTGGGATCTCTTCAGGTCTGGGTGGACGTCGACGAGGCGGCCACGAACAAACTTGTTGATCTTGTTCCGACTTCGGCCGTGCCTAAGCAAGGCTGGTTTGCCTCAGTTGAAGGCTTCGACGGAGATGATCGCCCCGTCTCGGTGATCCACGCCGATGTTGCTGACCTACGGCTGCTGGCCGTCTTCGATGTCTTGATCAACAATGCCGATCGCAAGGGCGGCCATATCCTCGGAAGCGCCGGCCGGGTGTTCGGAGTTGATCATGGAGTGAGCTTCCATACTGATCACAAACTGCGGACGTTGCTGTGGGGCTGGGCGGGCTGTGAGCTCAGTGGGCGTGAGCTGGCCGCAGTCCGCAAAGCTCGCGATGAGGCGCCCGACCAGCTCGACTCACTGCTCACTGATCGAGAGATCGCAGCGCTGGTACGCCGTGCCGACCTGCTGCTGACCCGACGACGGATGCCGCGGCCCCGCGGCGAGTGGCCCTCGATTCCCTGGCCCCCGTTTTAACCGGGGCCACATCGGGCGCACCGCCGTTTTAGTGGGCCCACATCAGCGCGACCCCCGTTCTGCCGGAGGGCCCTGCGACGCCCGGATAGGGTGACGCCATGCAGGCTTGGAGCTCCCGTCCGGTGCCTAGCCTCCCACCGTCGGCGGCTTCTCATCGGCTGCAAGCATTCGACACTGCCGCCCGACAGGTGGTGTCAATCGGCCCCAATACCGGAACCGCGCGCATCTACGTCTGCGGGATCACTCCGTACGACGCCACTCACATCGGTCACGCCAACACCTACATCGCCTTTGATTTGCTCAACCGCATCTGGCGGGATCGCGGCCTGGAGGTTGATTACGTTCAGAACGTGACCGACATTGACGATCCGCTGCTGGAGCGCGCAGCTGAAACCGGCATTGAGTGGGCCGCGCTGGCAGCGCAGCAGACGCAGCTGTTCACAGAAGACATGGCGGCACTTAATGTGCTGCCGCCGCGGCACTATGTCGGCGCCGTGGAGTCGATGGCGTTGATCGTGGACCTGATCGAGCAACTGCAGAGCCGGCAGGCCGTCTATCCGGTCGATGACAGCGAGTTCGAGGATCTGTACTTCGCGCAGGCGAGTGACTCAGAGTTTGGCTCGCTGTCTCACCTTTCGGAAAACGAGGCCATTGCGCTCTTCGCGGAACGCGGTGGTGATCCGGACAGGCGGGGCAAGAAAGCCCCGCTGGACTGCCTGGTGTGGCGCCACGCACGTGCGGGCGAGCCCAGTTGGCAATCCGTGCTGGGCGCCGGGCGACCTGGATGGCACATCGAGTGCACAGCTATTGCCCTTGATCGCCTCGGCGCCGGCTTTGACGTTCAGGCCGGTGGCAGTGATCTGATCTTTCCGCACCATGAAATGTGTGCTGCCCAGGGCCGGGTAGCCACCGACCAACTGTTCGCTCAGGCGTATCTGCACAGCGGCATGGTTGGGCTGGATGGCGAGAAGATGTCGAAGTCCAAGGGGAACCTCGTATTCGTCTCGGCGCTCAGAGAGTCCGGTGTTGATCCGATGGTGATCCGGCTCGCTCTGCTCGGGCACCACTACCGCGACGATTGGGAGTGGAGTGACGAGCTGCTGGTCTCCGCCCAGGGCAGATTGAGCCGCTGGCGCGAGGCGGTCCGACTCCCCGCCGGCCTGAACGCCGACGAGGTCTTGGTCCAACTGCGTGCCGCTCTCGCCCAAGATCTGGATGCGCCCGCTGGGCTGGCCGCTGTCGATGCATGGGCCGGCGCCTCAATGGCGATCGATAGCGACGATGCCGAGGCGCCGGCGCTGGTCGCCCGGGCGTGCGAGGCCCTCCTCGGCGTGACGCTGTAGCCCTCCGACTTGTCAGCGTCTCAACGGGCTATAGCACTCTGAGAGGCTGACAAGTCGGAGTAGAGTAAGCCCGACGAGTTGAGAACTCGCGCGTGTACCGGGGTCGGTGTAAGTCCGAACCGGCGGTCATAGTCCGCGACCCCTCTGCCTCCAGTGGAGGGTTGATGTGGTGAAACTCCACAACCGACGGTGAAAGTCCGGATGGGAGGTTCACGCGAGTGCGTCACCGTCCTGCACAGCGGGACGATGTGTGCTCTCCACCCCGGCATTCGTGCGACCGGATGAGTGGAGGGATCAATGGATCTCCAAGAAGTGCTCCTGCGGTTGCTGAAGGCCGAGCTCCATGTCGGTTCGAGCGTCATTTTGTGGCGGGAGATCATCGGCAATGGGTTCGGGTTAGCAAGCGCCTTACTGGGCATGTGGCGGAAGGTCGCCGCGTGGCCCGTCGGCATCGTGGGCAATGTCTTGTTGTTCACAGTGTTCGTCGGAACGGCCATTGGTGGCCCTTTCGACACTCCCCAGAAGTTGGATCTGTGGGGCCAGGCAGGCCGCCAGATCTTCTTCATCATCGTGAGCGTGTACGGCTGGGTGCGCTGGTACCAGTTCCGGAAGTCACACGCGGAAGAGGGCGTTGGTGTACGGCCAAAATTGGCCGGTGCTCGCGGCCGCTTAGAGCTCCTGCTCGGCGCTCTAGCGCTGACGACGATCTTCTATTTCGCCCTGAAGGCGCTGGGGTCGTGGGGTCCGCTCGCTGACGCCTGGATCTTGACTGGCTCGATTTTGGCGACGTACGGCATGGCCCGCGGTTGGGTTGAGTTCTGGCTGGTCTGGATTGCGGTTGACGCCGTGGGTGTTCCGCTGCTTCTCGTCGCCGGATACTACCCGTCGGCGATCATGTACATCATCTACGGAGGGTTCTGCGTCATCGGCTTTGTGTCCTGGCTCCGGATCGAGCGTCGAGAGCGCGCCGAAGCTGTTCCCAGCGTTGCCTCACCAGTCGTGGAAACCGTCGGCTGAGTTGTTTGGGGATGTTGGGGCATGCACCGAGTTGTCAGAACTGAGAGGTGCTATGGCGCTGCTCAGTTCTGACAAGTCGGAGAGCCACAACACTAGGCTGATCGCCGTGCCCGACGCCAAGTCCTTCGACAGCCTGTTTGCTGAGCTCTCGGCCAAGGTGGCTGCTCATGACCCTAACTCTTCAACAGTTGCCCGGGTCGAGGCCGGAGTTCACGAGATCGGCAAGAAGATTGTCGAGGAGGCGGCCGAGGTGTGGATGGCTGCGGAGTATCAGTCCAAGGACCAGGTGGCCACCGAGATCAGCCAACTGCTGTATCACCTCCAGGTGCTGATGCTGGCGCTTGATCTTGACCTCGGAGATATCTACGGGCGCTTGTGAACCAGCACCTACGCTAGGTGCCGTGAATTCGACCCTGCCTGGCATGGAGAAACCGCTGATCAAGGTGGCGGTGCCCAACAAGGGCGCTTTGTCCGAGCCGGCGGCCGAGATGCTACGCGAGGCCGGCTATGTCCAACGGTCGGACGGCGAACTGGCGCTTCTTGACGAGGTGAATGGCGTTGAGTTCTTCTACCTGCGCCCGCGCGATATCGCCGTCTACGTCGGGGAAGGCACTCTCGATGTTGGCATCACGGGCCGTGACATGCTGCTGGATTCCCGCGCACACGCCATCGAGGTGATGCCCCTTGGCTTCGGCCGCAGCAAGTTCCGCTTCGCCGCCCCGCTGGGCAGTGAGATGTCGGTTGATCAGTTACGCGATCTTCGGCTGGCCACGGCCTATCCCGGGCTTGTTGAGTCGTACCTAGACGATCTTGGTGTCACGACTCGACTCATCGCGTTGGACGGTGCCGTCGAAACTGCCATCCGGCTCGGAGTCGCCGATGTCATCGCCGACGTAGTCGAGACCGGTACTACTCTGCGGGAAGCAGGGCTGGAGCTGTTCGGCGATCCGATCTTGCACTCTGAAGCGATCTTGATCCGTCGTGCAGGTGCCGAGCCGCCGTCGGGCCTGGACCAGCTGGAACGCCGATTGAACGGCGTCTTGGTCGCCCGCAACTACGTGATGATGGATTACGACGTCACCGACGCTCTTGTTGAGGAGGCCTGCGCGATCACCCCTGGGCTGGAGTCGCCGACCGTATCTCCCTTGGCGAAGGAAGGATGGCGGGCAGTTCGCGCAATGGTGCCCCGAGCGGATGCGCAGCAGATCATGGACGACCTTTGGGCATTGGGCGCGCGGGCGATTTTGGTGACCGACATCGCCGCCTGCCGCATCTAGCGTCGTTGCCCGTGGCTGATCAAGATCTCGATCACAACAGCTACGTCGCACGACCTCGTCGGGTGCGGATGATCGCGATCGTCGCTAGCCTCGCACTCTGCATACTTGGCGCCATAGGCTGGCTGCTGCTGCCGGCTGAGATCCGTGCACTGTTCCCGCTGACGCATCGATTGGCGTTGCTTGGCATTTTGGGATTCGCCATTGCGGTTATGGCCGTTTTGGCAAGCAGCTACGTACGCGCGGACGGGTCGGGTCTTCGGATTCGCAATGGCCTGCGGGTACACCTGGTGCCCTGGGAGCGCGTTCACAAGATCATCCTGCGACCGGGTGATCCATGGGCTCAACTGCTGCTGAAACCCGCTGACGGCCAGCCATTCGAGGCTGATTTGGATGCTGACAGGCGCCAGCTAATGGGCATTCAGGCGGTGGACGGCTCGCTTGCGACAGCAGCAGTCAATGAACTCCGGATACGCCACCGTCGCTTCCTCGCAGCCTCCTAACGCTGACAAGTCGGTGTGTTACTCGATGCCGCGGGACTTGAGGAGCGCCTCGATCTCGGCCATCTCCTCATCGATTGGAGGCTGGTTGGCAGCACCCTTCTTGGCTGGCCCTTTCTTAGCTGGCAGGGCATTCGCTGTTGACTGGCCACTCACTTCCTTGCTCTTCGCGGCGGATGACCGGCGGCCGATAAATCCGCCGACCACCCATAGCACTATGCAGAGGCCGAGCAACGAGAGACCGAACCATACAGCTGGCGAGAAGATGATCTTCGAGGCCCAGGTTCCGAGAGCGGCGATGGCGTTCCACAGCAACCTCAGGAGTCCGCTGAAGTACAACGCGATTGGGGCGAGCGCCAAGCCGATGCCTTGAATCACCCGGCCCTTGTTCCCTCGTCGCCAGGCGACTCCGGTAGCGATCACGCCCAGCAGCGTGAGTCCAACACATAAGGGCAGCAGTACGGTGTCAACAGCAGGCATTCTCCCAATGTGCCACGCGCAGCTATGGGTAGCGATGGGGGAGAGCACCCGGCTCTCCCCGAGTAAGGGTGGAGGCGTGGATCACCAACGACGGCTGACAGCCTCCGAATTCCCGGGTGACAACGGCGAAGCGTCCGCCGTGACCCGCCGCCTGATCGCTGCCGCGGCTACAGAAGCCACACCGCGGGCGTACTTACGCGCGATCGCCGCACTCTGTGGTGATCGGCTACTGGTTCCGGTCGTCGCGACCACAACCCGCCTCGGAGAGACGGTCGGCGGACTGGCCTCAGACAAAGAGGCGGAGATGTCGCTCGTGATACTCCAGGTCAGGGACGGCCGGCGAGCGCTGCTGGCCTTCACAGGTCTTGATGCACTGCAGAGTTGGCAGCCGGATGCCCGCCCCGTACCGGTCACGCTTGACGTCGCCGCGCAGGCCGCGACGAGCGAGGAGTTGACTGTCGTACTCATTGATGTGGCAGGTCCACACCCGCTCGTACTCGAAGGCGACATGCTGGGAGAACTCGCAGCTGGTCATCGACTGGTGGAGCTGCCCGACGACCAGTTCGGCTGGATCATTCCCGCTCCGGATTGAAACCTGTGCAGAGTCGACGTTCAATCCGAGGAATACACGATTCCGGCCACACGTTTGCATCATGTCGAGATGGCGAACATGTGGCCAATCTGGCCCACGGTGATATCTTGACTGCGACCGATTCAGTCGTGCACTGAATCCGCAAGTGGAGACCTGATCTCCCACCCGTACAGCGTCAGCCAAAGACAGTTGTCGGGTCGGTCTGTGAGGAACCGGGATGCGTCCCCTCCTCGCGGGTTTCGGGGTCTTCGCATGCGCGGAGACCCTTCATAGTTTGGGTCGCCGCGCACGGATCCGGTGCCGCCTGGTTGGTCAAACCACCTACAACCAACTGGAGGACATATCAGCACCGAACCGCGAATCAACGATCGAATTCGCGTCCCCGAGGTCCGGCTTGTCGGACCGGCCGGGGAGCAAGTCGGCATCGTACGCATCGAGGACGCTTTGCGTCTTGCGCGGGAGGCCGAGCTAGACCTGGTAGAAGTTGCGCCGATGGCGCGGCCGCCGGTCGCCAAGCTCATGGACTACGGCAAGTTCAAGTACGAGAACGCTCAGAAGGCGCGCGAGAGCCGACGTCATCAGACCAACACGGTGATCAAGGAAATGAAGCTTCGGCCCAAGATCGACAGCCACGACTATGAGACCAAGAAGGGCCACGTCGTACGCTTCCTGAAAGCGGGGGACAAGGTCAAGATCACGATCATGTTCCGGGGACGGGAGCAGTCGCGGCCCGAGCTTGGCTACAACCTGTTGAAGAAGCTGGCTTCCGACGTCGATGAGTACGGCTTCGTCGAATCTGCGCCCAAACAGGACGGTCGGAACATGTTGATGGTTCTCGGGCCACTCAAGAAGAAGACCGAGGCTCGTGCCGAGGTCAAGGCGGAGCGGGATCGCCGCGCTGCCGAGCGTCTCGCGGACGCAGAGGCGGAGCGAACCGAGCAGGCGGATCGTCGGGCGCAGGCTGCCGCTCAGCCCGCAGCGAAGAAGCGTCGTGGACCGGCGGACAACCTCGATTCTGATGTAGACCTCAGCTAGACGCCGACGTACGACAGCGCTCAGCACAGCAAGACATAGATAAGAAATGGATCAAAGATGCCGAAGATGAAGTCGCACTCCGGTGCGAAGAAGCGGTTCAGGTTCACCGGGACGGGCAAGCTTATGCATCGTCAGGCAGGCAAGATGCACCTGAACGAGCACAAGTCCAGCACCCGTACCCGACGACTGGACGGGGACAAGGTGCTCGCGCCAGGTGATGCCGCCAAGGCCAAGAAGCTGCTCGGCAAGAACGCCTGAGAGCCCGTCGACACACATAAGGAGTAACTGCGATGGCACGCGTCAAGCGCTCCGTCAATGCACAGAAGAAGCGTCGTGAAGTTCTCGGGCAGGCGTCCGGCTACCGTGGCCAACGTTCCCGTTTGTATAGGAAGGCCAAGGAGCAGGTCACTCATTCGCTGGTCTACGCCTATCGTGACCGTCGCGCTCGCAAGGGTGATTTTCGGAGGTTGTGGATTCAGCGAATCAATGCTGCTGCCCGCGCGGAAGGCATGACGTACAACCGCTTCATCTCCGGTCTCAAGGCCGCCGGGATTGAAGTGGATCGCAAGATTCTTGCTGATCTTGCGGTGAATGACCCGTCGGCCTTTGCCGCACTGGTTGAGGTGGCCAAGGCGAATGCGCCTGCCGCCGACGCTACAGCGGCCTGAGGAGCTTCCTGCAGCCTCGCAGGGGATGCTGCGGGCGGCTCGGCGCCTGTTGCGTCGCAAGGACCGTCAAATTGCCCGGCGTTTCCTCGCCGAAGGTCGGCAGGCAGTCTCTGAAGCACTCCGCCGGCCGGGGACGGTCATCGAGCTGATCCTCGCTGAGGACTGCGTCGACCGTCATCGGGACCTGATCGACGTCGCCTCCGCTGCGGAGGCTCGGATTTCCGTCGCATCTACTCCGGCGGTCAGGGAGTTATCCGGCACTGTGACGCCGCAAGGCCTGGTTGCGGTTTGTCAGATGGTCGATGTCTCAGCGACCGAGGCGCTAACAGGCACTTGTCGGCTCGCAGTGTTTTGTGATCAGATCCGCGATCCAGGCAATCTCGGCACGCTGATTAGATGCGCCGACGCGTTCGGAGCGGATGCGGTACTGATCAGTCCGGGGTCGGTAGATCTCTATAACGCGAAGACTGTGCGAGCCACGACCGGCAGCCTCTTTCATCTGCCGCTCGCCGTTGATGTCGATCTGGAACATGCGATCGACTTGGCGCGCGACCGCGGCTTCCAAGTTGTCGGCGCTGATGCGGCGGCACCGTACACAATCAACGACCTCGTACGGTCTGGCGAGCTGGCGAACCCGACCATGTGGGTGATGGGCAACGAAGCGTGGGGGCTTTCGCCGGAACACCAAGTGCTGCTCGACCGGTTGGTCGCCGTGCCGCTCTACGGACGTGCCGAGAGCCTCAACCTCTCGACGGCCGCAGCCGTTCTGCTGTACGCCTCTGCCACGGCCCAGCGGGCTGGCACGTCCAGTGGCTAAACCCCGTGGCGGCGTTCGACCATCATTCCTAGACTGTCCCAGGCGCACCGTGAGTCACAATCCATTTCCCGAGGGAGCCATGTCTGGCCCGAATAGCAGCTACGACCCTGTTCAGGTCACACCGTTGAACGCCGAGAGCATCGACGCAATGGTCGCCGAGGCCTTGGCGGCGTTCGCGGCGGCGACCTCGGTAGCCGAGCTCAAGCAGGTTCGCTTGACCCACTCCGGAGAACGCTCACCCATCGCGCTCGCCAACCGGGAGATCGGCGCGTTGCCGCCGCAGGCCCGGAAGGAGGCTGGGGTACGCGTTGGCCGGGCGCGCGGCACGATCAACGAAGCGCTGAAAGCGCGCGAGGACCAGCTAAAGGCAGAGGAGATAGCCCGCATCCTGGGGGAGGAGCGGGTCGATGTAACCCTCCCTGTGCAGACTCAGCCCTTCGGCGCCATCCAACCGATCACAGCATTGATGGACCTGATGGTTGATGTCTTCATCGCGATGGGCTGGGAGGTGGCCGAAGGTCCAGAGCTCGAAGCCGAGTGGATGAACTTCGACGCGCTCAACTTCATCCCCGACCATCCGGCCCGCACCATGCAAGACACGCTGTTCGTCGAGCCAGAAGACGGCGGCATCGTGCTGCGAACCCACACCTCGCCGGTTCAGGTGCGGGCGTTGCTCACCCGTGAGTTGCCCGTCTATGTGATCTGCCCCGGCAGGGTCTATCGATCCGATGAGTACGACGCCACGCATTTGCCGGTCTTCCATCAGATCGAGGGACTAGCGGTCGACAAGGGCCTCACGCTCGGCCACTTACGTGGCACGCTTGATCATTTCGCGCGAGCCATGTTCGGTGAGACACGGACTCGGTTCCGACCCAACTACTTCCCCTTCACCGAGCCGTCGGCCGAAGTCGACCTGGAATGTTTCGTCTGCCATGGCGCATCCGTCGGTGATCCGAGCAATCCCTGTCGTACCTGCAAGAGCGAAGGCTGGATCGAATGGGGCGGCTGCGGCATCGTCAACCCTCGGGTACTCCAGGCCTGCGGTGTCGACACCGACGTCTACTCCGGCTTCGCATTCGGCATGGGCGTGGACCGCACATTGATGTCTCGTAACAGCGCCGAGGACATGCGCGACATGATCGAAGGTGACGTGCGCTTCAGCCGGGCGCTGGTTGGGACAGCGAGATGAGAGCCCCACTCAGTTGGCTCCGTGAGTACGCCGCGCTGCCTGTTGATCTTGACGGCCGCACGGTCGCTGAAGCGCTGATCAGAGCTGGGCTGGAGGTTGAGACTGTCGACCATGTCGGAGCCGATGTCAGCGGTCCGTTGGTGATCGGCAAGGTGTTGGCGTACGAGGTCGAAGTGCATTCCAACGGCAAGTCGATCCGCTGGTGCCAGGTCGACGTTGGTCCTCACAATGACAGTTCCGGTTCGCGCAGTATGGTGTGCGGTGCCCACAACTTCGAGGTTGGCGACTTCGTGGTGATCGCACTCCCCGGCACAGTCTTGCCTGGCGGTTTCGGGATCTCCGCACGCGAGACTTACGGTCACGTCTCCGACGGAATGATCTGCTCGGCGAAGGAGCTGGGTCTGGGCGATGATCACACCGGGATCCTGGTGCTCGACGAGCCAGATCTGGAGGCCGGGAGCGACGCTGCACCGATGCTTCATCTGCGCGAGGAAGTACTCGACATTGCAGTCACTCCGGACCGGGGTTATTGCCTCTCGATCCGCGGCATCGCTCGCGAGTCCGCACAAGCGGCCGGTGTTACCTTCACCGACCCGGTTGATCGTGTCGTGCCCGCTGAAACAACCGACGGCCATCCGGTCGAGTTGCAGTCGACGTCGTGCCCGCTTTTCGTGGCGCTCACCGTTACCGGAATCGATCCCAGTCGTCCCAGTCCGCGCTGGCTCGCTCGCCGGGTCCAGCTAGCTGGGATGCGCTCTATCTCGCTGGCGGTGGACATCACAAACTACGTGATGTTGGAGACCGGCCAGCCCATCCATGCCTACGACGCCGAACTCTTGGATGGTCCCATCGTGGTCCGCAAGGCCGCCGAAGGCGAGAAGTTGACCACCCTCGACGACGTGGTCCGGCCTTTACACCCCGATGATCTGTTGATCACCGATGCCTCCGGCCCCATCGGTCTCGCCGGAGTCATGGGCGGCGCGACCACTGAACTGTCGCTGAGCACTCGCAATGTCGTTATCGAGGCAGCCCACTTCGATGCGATGACTATTGCCCGGACCTCCCGACGCCACAAGCTGTCGTCCGAGGCGTCTCGGCGGTTTGAGCGGGGCGTTGATCCGCAGGCCAGTTATGCAGCCGCGCACCGGGTCGCTGAGCTCCTGGTGGAGCACGCCGGCGGCACGCTGTCACCAGCCGAGACCGTACGGGGCACAGTTCCGGGGCGGCCGAGCAGCACCATTGCCGACACGTTGCCGGCACAGATTCTCGGCACCGATGTTGATCATGCCTCGGTCGTGCGCCTGCTGGAGGCTATCGGCGTGACCGTCAGTGATCACGGAGACAGCCTCACACTCACTCCACCGAGCTGGCGACCCGATTTACGGGATCCGTATGACTATGTCGAAGAGGTCGGCCGGCTGATCGGCTTCGACACTATTGAGCCAATTGTCCCGGCCGCACCTGTCGGTCGTGGGCTAACTCGGAGCCAGCGGGCCAGGCGCGCCATCAATGCGGCGCTCGCCGCTCGGGGATATGTGGAAGTGCTGAGCTTCCCGTTTGCATCGGTTGCCGATCTTGATGCGATGGGGATACCGGCTGATGACCGGCGACGGCGGCTGAACAAGATCGTCAACCCGTTGTCGGAAGCCAGTCCCTATTTGCGCACCTCGCTGTTGCCAGGGCTGTTCGGCGCAGCAGCCCGCAATCTCAGTCGCGGGAACGATGATCTTGCGCTCTTCGAGACAGGTTCGGTGTTCTTCGCCAACGATCCGCTGGTGGCGGCGCCGCGACCGCCGGTGACGCAGCGGCCGTCGGCGGAGGAGCTGGCAGCAATCGATCATGCCCTGGGCCAACAACCTCGACACCTGGGAGCCGTGCTCACCGGTCATTGGTTGCCGGATGGCTGGGAAGGGCGTGGAATCCTGGCGGGCTGGCAACAGGCCATTGCATTCGTGGAAGCAGCTGCCCTTGCCGTCGGTTTGCAACTAGATCGCCGAGCAGCGGAATACGCTCCTTGGCATCCGGGCCGGTGCGCGGAATTCACACTGCCGAGCGGCGATGGGATCGGTTACGCCGGCGAGCTCCACCCAGAGGTCTGTGCGGCATTTGGCCTACCGGCCCGCACCGCCGCCGCGGAAATCAATCTTGACGCATTGATCGCCGCGGCTCCCGCCACCGGTGACATCCCGATGATCTCTGGCTTCCCCGTTGCCAAGGAGGATGTGGCGCTCATTGTCGACGATGACATGCCGGCAGCCCTCGTGGAACGGGCGCTGCGCGCGGGCGCCGGACCGTTGCTGGAGTCGCTTCGGCTCTTCGATATCTACACCGGCCCGCAGGTCGGAAAGGAAAAGAAGTCGCTGGCGTACGCTCTGCGGTTTCGGGCTCCAGATCGCACACTCACCGATGCTGAGGCCGCTGAAGCGCGGGACGCTGCCGTCGCCGCGGCCGCAGAGCGAACGGGAGCCATCCAGCGCACGGTATAGGTCGGCTTGATTGCTCCGCTCGCTGCGCTCGGCTCCGCGCGGATCGCGCCTCGGAGGCCGCTGTCTTCCTCACTCGCTCGCAGCCAGCAATGATTGCGGAATGCCGGTCGTCAGCGAGGCTCGCTGCTCGCTTGTTCGTCCAGACAGCGGCGCGCGATCCGGCGATGAATTCCGAGTCCCACGGAGGTCTAAGCACGAGCGAGGTCCAGTCCAATGGGAAAGGAGTTTGTTGGTGAGTGACAATCCGACTATCGAGACCAGGGTGGATCAGCCCTGCGCGGCGATCCCTGTCACTGTGCGCATGGAGGAGCTGGGCTCGGTCGTCCCCCCACTGACAGGCCGAGTCTTTGAGTGGCTGGCCGCTCGTGGCGTCACTCCAGCGGGCCCACCGTTCTGGCGGTATGTCGTCATCGATATGGAAAATGAGATGGAGCTCGAGACCGGCGTCGCGGTGACGACTCCGGTCGAGGGTGATGGTGAGGTTCGCGCCGGCGTTCTGCCTGCCGGCCGCTACGCCACGGTTGTGCACACAGGTCATCCGGACACCCTGGTGACCGCGACACGTGACCTGCTGGACTGGGCAGACCAGCGCGGCTTGGACTGGGACACTGACGGCAGAACCTGGGGGTGCCGGCTCGAGGAATACCTCAGCGATCCTGCCGAGGTTCCGGACATGGGACAGTGGGAGACCCGTCTGGCATTCCGGCTCCGCGACTAACCGCAGTGGCCTCTAGATCGCTGAGCATGATCAGCAAGCAATGGTGATTGTCCCGCGAGACTTTCGGCTGCGATCGACGCCGATGTAACCGCGCCACCACTTGAGACGGGGAGATGCATAACTCTGCCTCGTATGGCATAGTCATGCGAGTGCCCATACGGATAGCGGTGGCGGGCGCCACGGGTTATGCAGGGGGAGAACTGCTCCGACTGCTGCTTGCCCATCCCCAGGTGGAGATCGGGGCGCTGACTGCGAGCGCCAGTGCGGGAACCCTCCTCGGCCAGCATCATCCACACCTGATTCCGCTGGCGGATCGGTTGGTAGGCGAGACCACTCCAGAGCTGCTGTCCGATCACGACGTGGTGTTCCTCGCGTTGCCACATGGCGCTTCGGGAGAGCTAGCTGCCCAACTGCACGCCGACACCGT
>Ga0307288_10000194_pt1 | contig 21824 bp, 16 predicted proteins | sample ER_DNA_142_FD_194469 | JGI IMG/M metagenome (GOLD analysis project Ga0307288, IMG submission 194469) | Bulk soil microbial communities from the East River watershed near Crested Butte, Colorado, United States - ER_DNA_142 | ecosystem: Environmental > Terrestrial > Soil > Floodplain | place... | reverse complement strand
GCAGTGGGCTCGGATTCTCGGGACTCGGGTCAGTAAGCCGGCAAGTGCGGTGCGATACTTCCGAGCCAATGCCGAGATGGGACTCGCAGCCACCAAAGGATGGTTAGGGGCAGAACTCCACCCTCTGAAGGAGCAGCACAGGACGCCGGCGGAGGGCACCGGTGTTGTGGGTGCACAGCGAGGTGAGCCGGTCGCCATCTCGACGGTCAACGGTGAAACCTGCGCACTGTCTGCGGTATGTACCCACCTCGGCGGCATTGTCCGCTTCAACGATCTCGAGAAGTCTTGGGATTGCCCGTTGCACGGCTCGCGGTTCGCCGCCGACGGGACCGTACTGGAGGGACCAGCGACAAGCGACCTCAAGCAGCGACCCGCCTGAGCTGGCTTGGGATGCTGGTATTGGTTGCCGGATCGCATCGAAACGCTGCGTAATACTGGGCGTCCGCCCGAGCCTGGCTCTTGACGTCTCAGAATCGTTCATGGCACGTCGATACGCGATTGGGACAGGCGGACTCGACTAGCATGAGCCTCTACTCGTCAGGTGAAAGGCTTGCCGTGTTGCCGTCCTCCGATGATCTCAGCCCTGTTGGTGTGCCGCATGCCTTCGAGACTCTCGGGCTGACCTTTGACGACGTGTTGCTTCAGCCCGCTGAGAGCGACATCATCCCGTCCGAGGTGGACACCGCGTCCCGGGTTTCCAAGCGCATTACGGTCAAGGTGCCGCTGATCTCCTCACCGATGGATACCGTCACCGAGGCACGGATGGCGGTCGCGATTGCCCGGCAGGGAGGCCTCGGCATCATCCACCGCAACCTCTCCATCGAGGATCAGGCCCACCAGGTCGACGTCGTGAAACGCTCTGAGGCGGGCATGATTGAGGAGCCGATCACCATCTCCCCGAGTGCCAGCATCGGGGAAGCCGACGCGATGTGTGGCCGCTTCCATATCTCCGGTGTCCCAGTTGTTGATCGTGAACTCCGGCTGCTCGGAATTATCACGAACCGGGACATGCGTTTCGAGAGCGACCCATCGCGCCCGGTGGGCGAGGTCATGACCCCAATGCCATTGATCACCGGCCCAGTGGGAATCAGCCGTGACGATGCGATGCAGCTGCTGGCTCAGAACAAGATCGAAAAGCTGCCGTTGGTCGATGATCAAGGTCGGCTCAAGGGCTTGATCACGCTGAAGGATTTCGTCAAATCTGGGCTCTACCCAGACGCCTCGAAAGATGATCAAGGCCGGTTACGCGTCGGAGCAGCGGTTGGGTACTTCGGTGACGCCTGGAAGCGGGCAATGGCGCTCATAGAGGAGGGCGTCGACCTGCTGGTAGTCGATACCGCGCATGGCCACTCCCAGGGCGTGCTGGAGATGGTGCGGCGGCTGAAGTCCGACTCCGCTGCGGCCAAGGTCGACATCGTCGGCGGCAATGTGGCCACCTACGCCGGGGCGAAGGCCCTGGTCGATGCCGGCGCCGACGGCGTCAAGGTCGGAGTCGGCCCGGGCTCGATTTGTACTACCCGGGTGGTGGCCGGCGTCGGAGTTCCGCAGGTGACCGCAATTCATAATGCGGCGTTGGCCTGTCGTCCTGCGGGCGTGCCGCTCATTGGCGACGGCGGCCTGCAGTACTCCGGCGATATCGCCAAGGCGCTCGTGGCTGGCGCAGACAGTGTGATGCTCGGCTCCCTGCTGGCCGGCTGCGAGGAAAGCCCCGGTGAGCTGATCTTCATCAATGGCAAGCAGTACAAGACCTATCGCGGTATGGGCTCGCTCGGTGCGATGGCCACCCGCGGCCGCAGCGCCTCCTACTCCAAGGACCGTTACTTCCAAGGCGATGTCAGCTCGGACTCGATGCTGATCGCTGAGGGGATCGAGGGTCATGTTCCCTATCGGGGCCCCCTTGCTGCCGTTGCGTATCAGCTGATCGGCGGTCTACGACAGGCCATGTTCTATACCGGAGCATCGACAATTCCAGAGCTGCAGGAGCGCGGTTCGTTTGTCCGGATTACCTCCGCGGGTCTGCGCGAGTCTCATCCTCATGACATCCAGATGACCGTCGAAGCGCCCAACTATTCCGGGTGATCTTGGGCAGAACTCCAGAGGAGGTAGCCCATGTTTGACGTGGGTCGCAGTAAGCGCGCCCAGCAGGCGTTCGCGTTCGACGACATCACCATCGTGCCGTCACGGCGTACCCGCGGCGAGGAGGAGGTCTCGCTGCAGTGGCGAATCGACGCGTACAGCTTCGACTTCCCGCTGCTCGCCGCGCCGATGGACTCGGTGGTCTCACCAGCCACGGCCATCCGAATTGGCCAGCTGGGTGGGCTGGGTGTGCTCAACCTCGAGGGCATCTGGACCCGCTACGACGATCCGCAGCCGCTGCTCGAAGAGATCATCTCGGCGAAGGATCCAATCGAGGCGACCCGGCGGATGCAGACGATCTACGCCGAGCCGATCAAGTCCGAGCTCATCGGCAAGCGTGTCGCCCAGATTCGGGAGGCGGGAGTGCCAACCGCAGGCTCGCTTTCGCCGCAGAATACCCGGGCGTACGCCCAAGCCGTGGTGGATTCCGGTGTCGACTTCTTTGTTATCCGTGGCACTACCGTCTCCGCGGAGCATGTCTCTTCTGATCTTGAGCCGCTAAACCTCAAGAAGTTCATCTATGAGCTAGACGTGCCGGTGATAGTAGGCGGCTGCGCAACCTATCAAGCTGCGTTGCACCTCATGCGTACCGGCGCCGCCGGTGTCCTGGTTGGATTCGGTGGCGGAACGGCGTACACCAGTCGCTCGGTGCTCGGCGTCGCGGTCCCGATGGCGTCGGCTGTCTCTGACGTGGCCGCGGCACGGCGCGACTATCTTGACGAGTCGGGTGGCCGCTACGTGCACGTGATCGCCGATGGTTCGGTCGTACGCTCTGGCGACATCGCCAAGGCCATTGCCTGCGGCGCGGACGCCGTCATGGTCGGCTCGCCCTTGGCAAGGGCCGAAGAAGCGCCGGGACGCGGTTACCACTGGGGACCAGAGGCCTGGCACGAGAGACTGCCGCGGGGCGAGCGGGCCAAGTTCTCAACGATTGGCACCTTGGAGCACATCCTGGTTGGTCCGTCGACAGTCCCCGACGGCACGATGAATTTGGTCGGTGCCCTACGCAAGGCAATGGCGACGACCGGCTATACCGAGATCAAAGAATTCCAGCGGGTCGAGATCGTCGTCGGCTGACCGCCTCTACGCCGACTTGTCAGCCTCTCAAAGTGCTATAGCCCTCTGAGAATCTGACAAGTCGGTGAATGAGTTGGGGCCTTAGGTGCCGCCACGCGGCAGTAACCCCTCCATAAGCTTCCACCGGCTGATCTGACAACCGTCATTACGCGCGAACCTGCTCATCACCTGCTTGCCCTGCCAGGTACCCGTAATAGTGGCAGTCTCTGGCCCTCCATAGATCTGGGTACAGGCCTTGTCCTTCGGCACCGGCGGTAGCGCCGCAGCACCATTCGCCTCGAGTACCCGGCAGGCAGCCTGCGGATCCGGATGGGTACCGCCCGGCGGGTCGCAAGTCAGCCGCCAGGTCGACGTCTTGCCCGAGCCATCGCGGACCACGATCGTCAGATCGGTGTCCTCTGGCCCGACTGGCGTTGCACTGGAGGCCTCGCCGGGCATCGAGGAAGACGGTGTTTCGGGCATAGTGGTAGTCCCTGATGTCGGGCCGGAGGTTTCGTCGATCTGGTTGGCACAGCCGACGACAAGCATCAAGATCGGAAAGCTGAGCGCCATTAATCGTTGGGCTATAGCCAGTCGATTTTTCATGGTTCGCAAATGTTTCCGATCTCCGGCGTGCCTCCTCGCCTGCTGCTAGCGTCGAGCCTACTTTTGCTCGACTCGCCGCGCTCGCTGTCGCGAGAATCACCGCGATGGGGACGAGCAATCCATCTGGGGAACTGAAATCAGTGGGGGAACTTCGTGCTGTCCTGCGCCCGTCGCGCCCATTTTGCGGCCATCGCCACGAGCCTCGCGGTCGCAGGACTGCTGACATTCACCCAGTCGCCGCTGGCGAACGCTGAACCGCAGGCCCCGGCCAAGCCGCCTCTTTCGGCTCCAATCCCGAGTCGCTACATCGTCACACTGACTGGAAAGCCGATTGCCACCTACAACGGCGATGTGAAGGGCTTACGGGCCACCCGACCGAGCAAGGGCGAGCGCGTGGACGTGACCTCCGGCAACGCGAAGCGCTACCGGGCATACCTGAAGAAGCAGCAGACCAATGCAGCCGCGAGGGTTGGTGCAAAGCCGCTGAAGCATTACGCGGTCAGTCTGAACGGCTTCACGACCACTCTTACGCCTGACCAGGCGCGTGCGCTGCAACGTGCGCCGGGCGTTCTGTCGATAACCAAGGACCGACCACGCAAGCTCGTCAACAACAAGAACCCGATCGACTTCTTGAAGCTGTCCGGTTCCAATGGGGTGTGGTCCGCACTCGGTGGTAAGCAGCGCGCTGGCCGCGGGGTCGTCGTTGGCGTCTTGGACACCGGCTACTGGCCGGAGAGTAAGTCCTTCGCTGGCGAAACACTCGGCACAACCCCGCCCGGGCCATCCGACCCTTTCCGGCCCTATCGCTCGGGCAACAACATCGTGATGCAGAAGGCCGATGGCAACAAGTTCACCGGCACCTGTCAGGCCGGCGACTCATTCACCGGTGAGGAGTGCAACACCAAAGTGATCGGTGCTCGCTACTTCTCAACGACGTACGAGTCGCAGACTCCCTCCTCACAACGCACGGACTTCCGCTCACCCCGGGACAGCGATGGCCATGGCACACATGTGGCATCCACTGCTGCGGGCAACGCAGGCGTTTCCGCCTCGATTGGGGGCCACTCGTTCGGAAAGATCTCAGGAGTTGCGCCGGCTGCCAACCTCGCGATCTACAAGGTTGGATTTACCAGCGCGACTGATCCCGAGCCGGCCATCTATAACGGCGACGCGCTGGCAGCGATTGACGCCGCCATATCGGATGGCGTCGATGTCATCAATTACTCCATCAGCAGCTCCGATGCCGTGGATGATCCCGTCGACCTGGCCTTCCTCTCAGCGGCCTCAGCCGGCATATTCGTCTCAGCAGCGGCAGGCAACGAGGGACCCCGGTCATCAACCTTGAACCATGTGACGCCGTGGCTGACGACGGTCGCAGCAAGCACTGTCGCGCCGTACGCCGGCACCGTCGTTCTCGGCAATGGCAAGAAGTACGCCGGAATTAGTACAACCGTTTTTGGCAAGGTTGGGCCAGCCAAGCTCGTTACCGCCCGATCGGTGAAGCGTGCCTCGGCCTCGGGCGGAGACGCCGCGCTTTGCGCACCGAACACTCTCAGCAGCACCAAGGCCGCAGGCAAGATCGTGGTCTGTGACCGAGGGGTCGTGACTCGGGTCGAGAAGTCCGCAGAAGTAAAGCGGGTACACGGCAAGGGCATGGTGTTGGTGAATTTGACCGACAACTCAACTGACGGTGACACCCATGTAGTACCGACAGTGCATCTGAACGTGCCGTTCGGCCCAGCCGTCAAGGCCTACGCCAAGAAGGCGGGAGCAACGGCCACGCTCAGACGAGGGAATCTGTCGTCGAAGCCGATCAGATATCCGCAAGTGGCGAGTTTCTCTTCCCGCGGTCCCTCAATCGGTACTGGCGGTGACCTGCTGAAGCCGGACATTGCCGCACCGGGTGTTTCGATCCTTGCCGCAGTCGCGCCACCGTCGAACCAGAACCGCAAATTCGACTTCTACTCCGGCACCTCTATGGCCGCACCCCATGTTGCTGGCATTGCAGCCCTCTTCTTCGGTGTCCATCCAACGTGGTCACCGATGGCGGTGAAGTCGGCGATCATGACGACTGCTTCGAGAGTGAAGAAGGCCAATGGCAAGCTGAGCCGGGACTACTTTGCCCAGGGAGCAGGCAATGTGCGCCCGGACCGGATGTTCAACCCTGGAGTGATCTTCAACGCCGGTGAGCGGGACTGGCGCGGCTTCCTCGAGGGCGCCGGCTTCCACACCGATAGCGGCGTCAGCCCAATCGATCCGAGCGACTACAACTCGCCGTCGATCGCGATCGGGAAGCTTGTCGGTTCCCAGACGGTGACCAGAAGGGTTACCGCGGTGAAACCGGGCTCATACCAGGCCAGCGTCTCCGTGCCAGGTGTAACGGCGACGGTGAGTCCCTCCGTTGTGAACTTCAGCAGTGCGGGTCAGACCAAGGCCATCAAGATCACCTTCAGACGTAAGACTGCGCCTTACTCTGAGGCGGTCTTCGGTTCGCTGAAGCTCAAGGGAGCCGGCACGGTTGCTCGGCTACCCATCACAGTGGTGCCACAGGCCGCCGCGGCGCCGAATGTTGTGACCGGCACCGGAGCCAGCGGATCGCTGAGCTTCCAGATCAAGCCCGGCTTCGACGGCAGTTTCCCTATCACGGTTCATGGTCTTGCTGATGCGCCCGCTCAACAGGGCGAGGTCGCTGCGGGAAGTGCATCACAAGAGTTCAAGCAGGTGATTCCGGCCGGAACGAAGGTAGCCAGGTTTGTGATTGCCGCCGAGGACAGGCGGGCCGATATTGATCTTGAGGTCTACCGCGTCGTCGATGGTGAGTATCAACTGGCAGGCTTCTCGGCATCAGAGTCAGGCACCGAAAAAGTAGACCTCTTCGATCCAGTGCCTGGTAACTATGTCGCGGTCGTCCTGCCCTTTGCCGATCCGCCAGGTGCGGCGGCCACAAGCTTTAGCTATCGCGGATTTGTCGTCGGGCCGAACGCCGGCAACCTCACCGTGGATCCGGCGAACCCGACTGTTACCAGCGGCGATCCGTTCACGATCACGGCCAGCTGGTCCGGATTAGATCCGGCGGCGCCTTACCTTGGGTTCCTGTCCTATGTCGACGGCTCGGGCACCTTGGTGGAGATCAACTAACCACGAAATCTTTGCAGCAAGCCCGTGTTCATGTCCCTCAGTTGATCTTGAGGCTCATGAGCCACGCCAGCAGGTAGGAGCGGCTGTTACCGTCGTCGATCCACTTGTCGTCTAGCCGCTCTGCCGCCGCTAGCGCCGCCTTGCGCTGCTGCTCACCGGCCAACGCGGAATACATCAGCAGGTAGTCGCCAAACTTGTGATCGAACGTGCCGCCGGTCGCATCCGCGGCGTTCGCCTCGATGCGCCTCGAATCGCCCGCCAAATATGTCGACGACGGGCTCATCGGGATCACCAGTATGCCGAGCATTGCAGCGGGCTCCGGTGAAAACCAAGTGGCGTAGTCGCGCTTACCACCCCAGTTGAGGGGCACGATCTTGTGCTCATAGCCGGCGTAGACCGGCTGAGAGCTGTCGAAGTTGGTCCAGTACGCCAAGCCGGCCTGCGCCTCGCTGGACAGCATCCACGTCGCTTCGGTCTCTAGGTTCGCGTTTCCGGTGGCCTTCGCCCAGAGCGCGAGCCCGTTCCACGCCGTCACCGCCTCCGAGCTCGACTCCTGATTGTTGCCATCTGCGAACGGTGCGGTCCCCGAGGCCCACGAGTGGCCGGCGTACGGGTCGAATGTCCGGCGATCCGGGAAGTGGGCTGTCTCGCTGGAGCTGCCCTTGCCGCCATTGGCTGAGGAGCCGATGTCGGCGGCAAGCAGGTTCAAGACCGGGGCGTACCTCTGGGCCGGAGCCGGATCGTTCGCTGCCACGACCGCTGCGGCGTACAGGAAGTAGCCGTAATGGAAGTGGTGGTCGTTGAATTCTTCGGAGCCGAACGACGGTGTCATCCCGACCACACCCTTGGCCTGCTCGTCGTAGACGAAGCAGAACGCTTGACGCTTCGCGCAGCCCTGCGGGTCTGTCCACTGGCCAAGAGTTTCGGTCAGTTTGACTTTCAGGTCGGCGGCTGGCCGCTCGGCCTTCAGCTGTACGGCCAGCTGGTAGAGCATTGCTGCTCGATAGAGCGCCTTGCCGCCGAAGTAGGTATCGGCGGGGAAGTCCGGCAGGTTGGCTGCATCCTTGGTTACCTGCTTAATGAGTTCCTCGCGTTGCCCGCTGCTGAGATTGTCCAGGTTGAGGGCGGTCTTCGGCGCATATAAAGGAGAGCTCCAAGACAGCTCCGAACCCGAGCACAGCTTCAGCGTGCCGTAAATGCTCGGGTAGCTACCGAGATCACAAGTGATGCCGGGCGCGAGGTTTTGCTGCTGGTGTGGCAGAGCGGCGAATGCTGTGGGTCCATCAGCCTGGTAGCTCAACGTGGTACGTACTTGATCACCGGCAATGCGGTAGTCCAGCGTGCTGCCGGTAGGCGGATGGGCGGCGAGCTCTGCGAGCTTGTCGGCCGCGCCGTCCGGCGGAATGGCGAACCAGGTCGCGGTGTCGCCTTTCTCGAGGCTGATCGTGCCGCCGGCAACGCTTCTAGCTCTAGTGACCAGTCCGTAGCTGACGTCTCCCGCCTTCACGGTGTACAGATCACCGTCCTTGGCGAGCTGCAGTGGACTGCTGATCTTGCTGGGCTTGGCGGCGGTGTAGCTAACGAACGGCGAGCCTTGTGCAATCCGGGTGTGGCCAAGCACCTCGCCGGCGACATCGAAGGAGTCCAAGGTCACGGTTGACGTGTCATAGCCACTGACTCGTGTGTCGGCCGCACCGATCTCGACGGTCACGTCCGGCTTGAAACCGCCGCTGATGTTCTTCTCGGTCGTCGTTACGGCTGGTTGACCGAAGGCAAAGCCGGAGTCGGTGAGGCCGAAAGACAGCGGCAGCGGGAACACCGGCTGCGGCTTGTCACCGAAGACTAGGCCGGAGAACCAGCGGTTGGTCGGTGGCACGAGGCCCTCGGCCAGCCGTTTGGCATCAAGGTCCTTGATCGTCTTGTGCACGATGCCGTCGACCACCGGCGCAATCTGATCTTGATCGAACACCGGGCCGACCGAGGCCTTCATACCGGAGTCTGGTCCGGCAATGTCGTGCTTCGGCGTGCAAGCTGCGGTATTGATGGCCACAGTGAGGGTGGCGATCAATCCGAACACCCTGAGAGGGAGGGTTGGAAGATTCACTTCAGTCCGATCTGTCGCAAGAAGTCGAACGCCAGGTCGCTGACGCCGGCCAGCGGGCCGTCATCTTGCAACTGCAATGTCGCGACGACTGGCGTTCCGGGCTTGGTCAAATCACCCAGGTCACCCTTGGTCAGCTCAGGGCTGTCGACCCGCACTTCGGTCGCGGCCTGACCGTTCTCGGTGGCGACCTCAATAGTGCTTGCCACTCCGCCAATGCTGGAGTTGTTGGGCAACAAGATCGTTGCCTGGGCGCCCTTTGCCACTCGGCCGTAGTCACGGGGACTGAGCAGATACCTGGCCTCGACATATTCAGAGCTCGTGACGGTGATCTTGGCAAATGGCTCGCCGCCGCCCAGGGAGTTCCCGAGCCGGGCCTGAAGATCATTGATCTCTCCCGCGACCGTAGCCCGGTAGGTCAGAGCGCCTTTGGCAGTGTCGACGTCGTACGCGGCTGAGCTTTGGATCTGAAGGCCGTTGGCGACGTCCTGCTGGAGTGACACGCTTTGAACGGTGAAGAGCCTGTCGCCCTCGGCGACGAAGTCGCCGTCGTTGACATACTGCTTCGTCACCGTGCCGCCGTATGCGGCGCCCACGCTATAGCTGTCGGCATTGATTGTGGCCGAGATACTTGCGACCTTCGTCTGCCTCTGGTTGAAGATCAACGTGAGGATGGCCACTAGCAGCAGGACGCCGAGCAGCCCTGCAAGCAGCCGAAGTCGATTCACCCAGGTCATGAGGAAACTACCTCTCTGTGGACGTGCTGTGCGGAATCGCGTAACGGATAGACGTGAGGGGTCTCGTTGGCCTGCCGCAGCCCAAGGCTGGGTTCCAACTCAGGCGGCACAACGACGGTGGTTATTGGCTGTGCTGCCTCTGCCAGCTCAGCAGCCACGCTGGTGTCTCGTTTGGGGTGCTTGATGCGCCAGGCTTCCCGGCAGGCGACGATCATGAAACCGCCCAGAATGAAGGTGTTGGTGACGTTCCAAGCGGTGGCCAGGGTGAGCTGACTATTGTCAAGATCACGCCAGATGGCGACGACGGAGCTGAGCAGCAGAAAGATAAAGACCAGCACCTGCGCAATCATGAAGTTGAACGGTGATGAGACCCTCGACCCGCTGCCCGTGACATGCCACTTCTGTTCCTTCCCGACAAAGGCGTTGATCAAAGCCGTGACATAGATCGGGAAGGACACCGCGGCCAACATCAGGACCTCCCAGCGGAAGGAGCCGAGGGTGTAGAACGCGAGCAGAATCTGCATGAGGTAGAAGCCGGCGTAGAACAACAACCAGGTCGTCACGTCGATACTCAGGTTGACTGGGCGGAGGTCGAAGAAGATCTCTAGCGGCGGCACGAGTAAGAGCAGTCCGGGCGCAATGCCGGTCAGGTAGTGAGTGCCCGTGACCAGGTACATGATCCGCTGATCCGTCGTGAGCTTGCGGCGCGGGCTCAGCGGATTGTGGGTGAACATGATCTCGAAGCCGCCCGTTGCCCAGCGCAGCTGCTGTTTGGTGTACGCCTCGATCGTCTCCGGAGCGTCGCCAACAGCCAGCGTCTTGGAGATGTAGATCGTCTTCCAGCCCCGCTCATGCAACATGAGCGATGTCCACACATCCTCAGACTTCGAGTCGGTATAGATGCCGCCGACGTCATCGATCGCTGCCCGACGGAAGATCACGTTCGTACCGACGCAGAAAGCGGCGTTGAAGTGGTTGCGCCCGGGTTGCACGAACTTGTAGAAGACGGCCTGCATGTAGCCCGCGCCGCGGGACACCATGTTGATCAAGTTCCCGTAGCTCTGCGGCGTCTGCACGAAGGCGACATTGCTGTTCACGAAGAATGGCGCGGTTTCAACCAAGAACTCCCGATGGGGGACGAAGTCGGCATCGAAAACACAAAAGAATTGGCCCTTGGCTATGGACAACGCGTGGTTGATGTTGCCTGCCTTGGCGCCCCCGCCGCTGAGCCGCCGGACATAGTGACAGCCGAGTTCCTCGGCGAGCGCCTGCACCTCCTCAGACCGACCATCGTCCAGAATCCAGGTGCGGTGCTTGCCCTTGATTGCTAGCGCCGCGGTCGCGGTGGTGCGGATCTTGGCAAGCTTCTCACCGTAGACGGTGATGAAGACATCGATGGTGACCTCCTTGCCGCTGAGCAAGATCGGCCACAGATGGGGTTCGGTCTTGAGGCCGGCTGCCTTGATCGCCCTCTTGTCGAACATGGCGCTTTGTGCCTCGTGGAACGCGAAGTCCCGAGGATTCTTGGCGCCGGACAAGATGGTCCACATTGCCAGCAGCGCATGAGTGATCAAAATTGTCTCCGCGATGATCACCAGCGCGTAGGGCAGGAAGTCACCGCGGTTGGCGGGATTGAGCAGGAACTGGGCGTAAAGCAAGATCCCAAGGGTCGCGATGAGTGAGATCAAGATCATCACCGGCGAATACGTATTGGCCGTCTCTGCTCGACGAGTTACTGGCACGTGCCTGTCGACGCGTGCATAGTCGTGGGCCGGTTTGGCCATGATTTTGACTCTCCGTGACTGGGTGTGTGCTGAAAACAGCCCGGCCCTGCGAGCGCGGGATGCGTGAGCAGACGCAAGGGTGTGCAGCTGCGTTGCCACCGGGAGAGGTCCGTGCCTCATTGGCGAAACCCCGAGTCCGGCCGGTCCGACCGCCGGCCGGCTTGCTCACCGACGCGGGTGAGCGTCTACTTGCGATCCGTTCGCTGCAAAACAGCGGATGATGCGCTTTCGATAGTTTCAGCGTAGAGGTTGCTGAGGGCCAGTCAACTCGACGAAACGCGGGCCGGTGTAGAGCGCGACAGAGGCGCCGCGCGTCGACGTGCTGCTGAGACCTCCATGATCATTACTGGTATTAGGCGAGCCCAGTGGCACCTTCGTCGCGATAAGCCCAGCCTTTGCACGCAAAGAGCGGCGTGCGATCAACTGTCCTACCTAGATCGCTGCAACTGGTATTAACCAGTTGCAGCATTTGGCTGTTGATGAAGTTGCTTGTGCTGAACCGCGTCCTTGTGTCCAAGCTCACACGTGCGGCTCGCGACGCAGGCGGGACTGGCTAGGCTGAGCGCCATGGGTGACCCGGTGGCCGATGACCCGGTGGCCGATGAGTTGCTCCGGCTGCGGATGAGCATCGACAACATGGATGCCGCACTGGTGCATCTGCTTGCCGAACGCTTCAAGGTCACCAAGCAAGTCGGTGAGCTGAAAGCCGCGCACGGTCTCCCGCCCGCGGATCCCGCAAGGGAGGCCCAGCAAATTGCGCGACTGCGCGCGCTGGCCGAGGATGCCAAGCTTGATCCAGAGTTCGCCGAGAAGTTCTTGAACTTCGTAATCGCCGAGGTAGTGCGCCACCACGAGGCTGCACTGGATCGTCGTGATGCGGAGGCGTACGTTTCCCACCAAAATGACGGAAACGAACGGTCAATCCACTCCTGAGGCGCACGTTATCCACCAAGATTGCGCAGATATCCGGCGCCCATTAGCTGCCAGAAGGACCATCAAAGAGCCACGGCCAAGGCACGGCCGGCAGTACGGCCAGTGAACAGGCAACCACCCAAGAAAGTGCCTTCTAAAGCCCGGTAGCCGTGGGCGCCTCCGCCCCCGAACCCGGCCGCCTCACCCACTGCGTACACGCCGGGCAGCGGGGAGCCGTCGGGCCGCAGCACCCGGCCGTCAAGGTCTGTTTCCAAACCGCCAAGAGTCTTGCGGGTCAGCACGTGCAACCGGATCGCAATCAGCGGGGCGCCCGATCCCGCGCGGCCCTCCCCGCGCGCCTTCGGATCGAGCAGCTCGTGCGGTGCCACCACTCGCAGCAGTCGATCACCGAGGAACCGGCGCGCGGCGGCCGTGGCGACCACCTGAGGATCCTTGCCGAGCCCGCTGCGTACCTGAAGATCGCGCGCCTCGATCGTCTCCCGCAGCGCCTCTCCGTCAATGAGATGCTCACCGACGAGCTGATTCATTTGTGCAGCCAGTTCTAAGACCGATTTGGCCGACACGAAGTCCACGCCGACCTCTTGGAAGGCCCGCACCTCAGGTGTCGGTCCGGACCGTACGCGCCCCGCCAGCCGCCGCAGGTTCCTATCAGTCAGATCGCCGTTCTGCTCCGATCCCGAGAGCGCGATCTCCGCCGACACGGTGGCCTGGTCGAGCACGAACCACGAGTAGTCGTACCCGCTCTTGATCACATGGCGCAGCGCACCAAGGGCATCAAAGCCCGGAAACAGCGGAACTGGAAAACGTTGCCCGCGGGCATCCAGCCACAACGACGAGGGCCCGGCCAGGATCCGGATTCCGTGATGGCTCCAGATCGGGGAGTGGTTCACAATTCCCTCCGGATAGTGCCACATCCGATCGGGGTTGATCACCCGACCACCCGCGGCCTCGATGATCTTGAGCATGGATCCGTCAACATAGTCGGGCACGCCGGCGATCATGCGTTGCGGCGGCGGGCCCCAGTCGGCGGGCCAGTTCTGCCTAATGAGGTCGAAGTTTCCGCCGATTCCCCCGCTAGCCACCACGACAGCCTGTGCTGAGAAACTGAACTCGCCGACTGCGGTTCGCGAGGTTCGAACGCCGCGAGGCACATCGGTCGGCTCCAGAATCTGGCCGGACACGCGTACGCCAGAATCGTCCGCCTCCAGAAAAGTGACCTGATGTCGTGACCGGATCCGTACCCGCTGCGAGTGCATCACCACATCGGCGAATGGCTCAACCAACGCAGGACCAGTGCCCCACAGGATGTGGAAGCGCGGAACCGAATTTCCGTGGCCGGGGACGGCGTATCCGCCCCGCTCAGCCCACTGCACAAGCGGAAACCAACGCACTCCAAAGTCATGAAGCCAGCGGCGCTGCTCACCGGCCGCGAAGTGCACGTACGCATCAGCCCAGCGGCGCGGCCAGTAGTCCTCCAGCCGATCGAAGGCGGCGCTGCCGAGCCAGTCGGCTAGCGCCAGCTCTTCGGAGTCATGGATCCGCAGCCGACGCTGCTCCGGCGAGTTCACCATGAAAAGGCCACCGAGCGACCAGTGCGCCTGGCCCCCGATGGAACCGATGGGCTCGGCGTCCAACAGGATCACGGACCGATCACCTGACGCCAGCTCGTATGCAGCGACGAGACCCGACAGCCCGGCGCCAACCACGATGACATCAGTGTCCATAGGGCGAATGCTGCCACCAGCGCGGTATTTTGGTGTTCGCTCGCGCAACTGACGCTTGCGAACAGTGTTTATGTGTTGTTCGCTGCCGACACCTGCCACCAATAGCGCCACTACTGTGGGCCCCATGACCGAGGCAGCAGTCGTTTCCTCTTCCGATCTGATGCGGCTGCGAGGGCTGCTCACTGCGACGGGGCCCGGCATGGAGCTGATCTCGCCAGTGACTGGAGAAGTCATTGGCGAGCTACCGACGTCAACGGCAGCCGATGTCGAGGTCGGCGCACAGATAGCTCACCGAGCACAGCAGGAATGGGCCGCCCGGCCAATCGAGGAGCGAGCCGAGGTGCTGCTCCATTTTCATGATCACCTCCTGGATCAGCGCGACTACTTCGTTGATCTGCTGCAGGCCGCCGGCAAGGACCGACTGAGTGCCGTCTTGGAGGTGTTCCACGTTGCTCTCACCGCCCGCTACTACGGGCGTACCGCACGTCGCTATCTGCGCTCAGAACGGGGCGAGGGCGTACTGCCCCTGGTGACCCGAGTCGAACGGCATTACGTACCCAGGGGTCTGGTTGGTGTCATAGGGCCGTGGAACTATCCAATGACCATGGCGATCTCCGACGGGCTAGCGGCTCTTGTCGCCGGAAACGCGATCATGCTCAAGCCGGATCACCAGACTCCGCTGGTGCCTCTCGCCGCGGTGGAACTGTTGCGTACCGCGGGCCTGCCGGCTGACCTGTGGCAAGTCGTGCACGGACGCGGCACTGTCGTGGGACGGGAGTTGATCGACGTCAGTGATTATGTGTGCTTCACAGGTTCCACTGCCACGGGACGGATCGTGGCCGCCCAGTGCGCCGGTCGGCTGATTGGCTGCTCACTGGAACTCGGCGGCAAGAATCCGATGGTGATCTTGGATGACGCCGATGTTGAGGCCGCGGCAGAAGGCGCAGCGCGAGCGTCATTCTCTAGCGCCGGCCAGCTCTGTGTGTCAACAGAGCGCATCTACGTCGCGGAGCCAATGTTCGAACAGTTCACCCAAGCCTTCGTTAGGCGCACAGAGGCGATCCAGATCGGCAATGCAGCTGACTTTGGCTGTGATATGGGCAGCTTGATCAATCATGATCAAATGGCCCGAGTCAGCGGCCATGTTGAGGACGCCAGGTCCAAGGGTGCAACAGTGCTGACGGGCGGCCGGAGGCGCACCGACATCGGTGAGCTCTGCTATGAGCCGACCATCCTCACCGGCGTGACGCCAGAAATGGACTGCTACGCCGACGAGACGTTCGGGCCAGTTGTCAGCGTGTATCCGGTCGCCAACGAGGCAGAGGCGGTGGCGCGGGCCAACGACTCCGACTATGGCCTGAACGCCAGCGTCTGGACCTCCAATCACGCTCGCGGGCGTCGGGTAGCCAGCAAGATCAAATGCGGCAGTGTGAACGTCAATGAAGGCTTTGCCGCCACATTCGGCAGTATCGACGCGCCAATGGGTGGGATGAAAAACTCAGGACTGGCACGCCGCCAGGGGCGCGACGGCATCCGACGATTCGTCGACGTCCAGTCAGTGGCCACCCAGAGCGGTGTCCCGCTTGCCCCAAGTCACGGTCTCGACGCCAAGTCCTTCACCTCAGTCATGACCGGCGTCCTGAGGGTGATGAAGAAGGTAGGCAGGGCCTAGCCGTTTGGTCATAGACTCGTCGCTTCCGGCCGTGGGCGGGGGAGAGGACATGAGATGAGCCAGCGAGACCACGATCTGGTGTTGGTGGTCGACTTTGGTGCTCAGTACGCGCAGTTGATCGCACGTCGGGTGCGGGAAGCCAACGTCTATTCCGAGATCGTGCCGCACACCGCCTCGGTGGCGGAGATCATGTCGCGGCGGCCCAAAGCGATCATTCTCTCCGGCGGCCCGTCATCGGTCTACGAGCCGGGAGCCCCGCAACTTGACACGTCGCTCGTCCAGAGTGGCACGCCAGTTCTGGGCATTTGTTATGGCTTTATGGCTATGGCACAGGTCCTCGGTGGATCGGTCGCCCGAACAGGCATGCGTGAATACGGCCGGACGGCGGTAAGCGTGATCGATTCCGGCACGCTGCTCGCCGGACTGCCTCCCACCCTGAGTGCCTGGATGTCCCACGGCGATGAAGTGATGGAAGCCCCAGATGGCTTTGAGGTGGTCGCGACATCGGCGAGGGCTGCGGTCGCCGCGTTCGAGGACTCCGACCGCCGACTGGCAGGGGTGCAGTGGCATCCGGAGGTGCTGCACACCGAACGCGGCCAGCAGGTGCTGGAGAATTTCTTGTTCCAGATCGCGGGTTGCACAGCGGATTGGACGCCAGCCAACATCGTCGATGATTCGGTGATGGCACTTCAGCAACAGGTGGGCGGCAAGCACGTCATCTGCGGTCTCTCTGGCGGGGTCGACTCTGCGGTCGCGGCAGCCCTCGTACAGCGAGCGGTTGGTAGCCAGCTCACCTGTGTCTTCGTCGACCATGGCCTGCTACGCGAAGGGGAGGCCGAGCAGGTAGAGCGAGACTACGTGGCGGCGACCGGCGTCGAACTCAAGGTTGTCGACGCCTCGGAGCAATTCCTTTCGGCACTCGCTGGCGTAACCGATCCCGAAGAGAAGCGCAAGATCATTGGCCGGCAGTTCATTCGGACTTTCGAGGCCGCGGCCCGCGAGGTGGTCGGCGAGGCCGGTGATGTCGAGTTTCTGGTGCAGGGCACGCTTTATCCGGACGTGGTTGAGTCCGGTGGCGGTGAGGGCGCGGCCAACATCAAGAGCCATCACAATGTTGGCGGGCTGCCTGACGACCTGCAGTTTCAACTGGTAGAGCCGCTACGCACGCTTTTCAAGGATGAGGTACGGGCGGTAGGTGCCCAGCTTGGCCTGCCGCCCGCCATCGTCTGGCGGCAGCCGTTCCCGGGACCCGGCCTGGCCATCAGAATCATCGGTGAAGTGACACGGGAGCGGCTCGCAGTCTTGCGAGAGGCGGATGCAATCGCTCGAGCCGAACTGACAGCAGCCGGCCTCGATCGCGACATCTGGCAGTTTCCAGTGGTGTTGTTGGCAGATGTTCGCTCGGTCGGGGTGCAAGGCGATGGTCGGACGTACGGGCACCCCATCGTGCTCCGGCCCGTGACCAGCGAGGATGCAATGACCGCCGACTGGGGCAGACTCCCGTACGAGGTGCTGGAGAGGATCAGTACCCGAATCACCAACGAGGTGGATGAGGTGAATCGGGTGGTGCTGGACATCACCAGCAAGCCGCCCGCCACCATCGAGTGGGAGTAGCGCACTTCAGCTATGCGCCGGTTGAGTCGTATGAGGAGCGTACGGGTCTGGACGTGCCCCTCGTGGAAAATCACCTCGGCGCCGTCGAATGCCCACCTAGACTGAGGTGAAAGCATCGCTGCGAGCGGTTCCCGCCGCAGCAGGCTCCATCGGGAAACACCGCAATTAAGAGGGATTTGACCGTGTCCGAGATCACCAGCCCTAGCCCGTCAACCGGCCTGACCGGCACTGCGCGCGTCAAGCGCGGCATGGCCGAGATGCTCAAGGGTGGGGTGATCATGGACGTCGTCACACCAGAGCAGGCCAAGATCGCCGAGGACGCCGGTGCGGTCGCTGTGATGGCACTGGAACGGGTTCCCGCTGATATCCGAGCCCAGGGCGGCGTGGCGCGGATGAGCGATCCGGACATGATCGATGGAATCATTGCGGCCGTCTCCATTCCGGTCATGGCCAAGGCCCGGATCGGGCATTTCGCCGAGGCTCAGGTGCTGCAGTCGCTGGGCGTTGACTACATCGATGAATCGGAGGTGCTGACGCCTGCCGACTATGCCAACCACATCGATAAGTGGCGCTTCGCGGTGCCGTTCGTCTGTGGCGCCACCAATCTTGGTGAGGCCCTGCGCCGGATCGCTGAGGGCGCGGCAATGATCCGCTCCAAGGGCGAGGCAGGCACTGGTGATGTCTCCAACGCTGTCACTCACATGCGCCAAATCCGTGCCGAAATGGCAAGGCTCACCTCAATGGCACCCGAAGAGCTGTACCTGGCGGCTAAAGAGCTGCAAGCACCATACGAACTCGTCGCAGAGGTTGCGCAGCTCGGCAAGCTGCCAGTTGTGCTGTTTACCGCTGGCGGCATTGCCACCCCGGCCGACGCCGCGATGATGATGCAGCTTGGCGCTGAAGGCGTCTTTGTCGGCTCTGGAATCTTCAAATCCGGCAACCCGGCTGAGCGGGCGGCGGCCATCGTCAAAGCGACCACCTTCTACGACGATCCTGACGTGGTCGCGAAGGTCTCCCGAGGGCTTGGCGAAGCGATGGTGGGCATCAACGTAGACGACATTCCGCAGCCCCATCGCCTCGCCCAGCGCGGCTGGTGAGCCGCCCGCCTATCATCGGCGTCCTCGCTCTGCAAGGTGATGTACGGGAACATCTCCGCGCGCTGACGGCGTGCGGCGCCGACGTCCGACCGGTGCGTCGCCCAGAGGACTTGGAGGGCCTCGATGGGATCGTGCTGCCCGGAGGAGAGTCCACCACCATCGACAAGCTCTCGCGGATCTTCGGGTTACGCGAGCCCCTGATCGCCGCGCTGCAGGCCGGACTGCCGGCGTACGGCTCCTGCGCTGGGATGATCTTGCTTGCCAAGAACGTGCTGGACGGCACCAAAGATCAACAAACCTTCGGCACTCTCGACATCACCGTCCGCCGCAACGCTTTTGGTCGTCAGGTCGAGTCCTTCGAGACTGATGTTGATCTTGACGGCATCGACGGCGGACCGATGCACGCAGTGTTCATCCGAGCGCCCTGGGTGGAAAGCATTGATGATGGCGTCCAGGTGCTAGGTGCCGTGGTGCCACCGGGTCTGGATGAGTCCAAGATCATTGCCGTCCGTCACCAGAACGTGCTAGCTACCTCGTTCCATCCCGAGGTCACAGACGATCTGCGGATCCACCGCTATTTCGTCGACCTGGTACGCGCCGCCCAATAGCGGCGTTTCTCGAACCAGTGCGCTGAGCTCAACTCCGGTCCGTCTGCTGACCGCCCTCAGACTCATTGCCAGGTTCGGTACCGGTCACTCCCTCAGCCTGGGAGCTCTCCGTTCCTGCGCCCCGCGCTTCGGGGCCCTCTGGCTCGGCTGCCCACTCGGTTGCATCCTCTTCATGAGCCGCTGGCGCGACCGGCGCCTCAGGCTCGGATGGAGCGACCGGCTCGGAGTCGGATACAGATTGCGGCTGTGCTGCCGCGGGCTCCGACTGGCGCTGCTCCCAAGGCGCGCCCTCGCTACCCCAAACGGAGTCCTCAGCTGAGACTGGCCCGGCTGCCTGAGACGGCTGCGCAGACGTCGATGTCGCAGGTGGGGCGTACGCGGGTTGACCAGTCTGTTGCGGCGCTCCCGAGAAACCGGTCGTCTGCCCTTGGGGGCCGCCGACCGGGGGATAGCTGGGCGGGTTGGGCTGCGAGCCCTCTTCAGGCACGACAAACAGCGCGATGATGTAGAGGACGATCGGAACGCCAGTGAACAGTGAGATCACGACGGTAAGCACCCGCACTAGCGTGGGGTCCATGTTGAGGTAGTTCGCGACTCCAGCACAGACACCACCCAGGACGCGGTTGGACTTGCTCCGCTCCAGTCTCTTGGGCGCTTGCGGCGGGTAGGGACTGCTCATGACACACCTTTCACTTGGGGGATAGCTAAGGACGGTTCCGAGAAAGGACGAGGCCGAGAACACCCACTGCGACCAGACCCATGGGAGCCACGATTCTGATCACCTGCCAGTTCAGAGGTCCGACAAAGGTTAGCCACAGCGATCCGAGGGCCACGCAGCTGAGTACCAGGCCGAAGATCAAGGCAACGACGTCGTAGGTTTTTCTCATCGTTGCACCTCAATGTTGCCGGCGTCTACGGACAGATTGAGCGTCAACGTGTGCTGTCCTGGCCGCGTTGGTTGCGGATCCTTGACATCGCCGGCCAGGTCAGAGCCCGCCTTAACCTCCGCACCATACGCGCGAACTGCTCCAAGATCGGCTTTGTAGTTGATCAGGACGGTCGTATCTTCCGGCACTTTGACGACAAGCTGGCCGAGATCTACATGCGCTGCATAGGTCATGTCGCTCGTCACCGCCAGCCGACTGAGATCGACGGAAAGTGTGCCGACATCGGTTGAATCGCCGGCCGGCAGCTCAGCAAGGCTGGTGTACGCATGGGTTGAGGTCGCAGCGACGGGTACGCGTATCGCTGGTCCTGCTGCGGTGATGATCACAACGGCGATCGCCAATAACACTCCCACCGGCAGCAGACCACGGGCCATGCCGAACCAGGTGGCGGCCACCAGCGTCAAGCCGATTACGAGCAATGCGGCCGCCAGGTAGCCGGCCAGCGGGATTGCGACCCCCGCTGCTTGGGCGATCCCCAGCCCAGAGAGTGTCAGACCCAGAACTATCAAGCAGACCAGTCGAAGCCGTTTGGCTGACCGGGTCTGGGACATCTTTACCGGCACTGCCGGCGCCGGCTCTATGTAGAGGCCCGCCGGATCGGGCTCAGCCAGAAAGGCGTCGTGCGCAGCAATCGGTGAATCCGGCGGCACCTGCGAGAGATTTTCCGGTGGGGGACTTGGCCACTCCGCGTGCGGCGTGGCGGACGGTTGAGTAGCGGCGGCAACCTGCTGAGTGTGTTCCTCGATACGGCGTTGCCATGCTTCGGCGGCTTGGGTGAACGGGGTCGCGGGTCCGGGATATTGCGCGAATTCGGAGAGTACGGGCTGCGTCGAAGCGGAATCGGAATCGGCTGTTGATGGTGGTGGGATTGCCGCAGCTGGTCGCTTGTCCTGGCGGCCCTTGTAGAAGCCGAAGTACCAAATGACTGCAATGACAATCGCTGGTCCGATGCTGAACGGACTGAGCCAGCCGAAGACCGCAAACATTCCGAGGCTGGCTACCACGATGAGCGTGATCCACAGCTCCCGCGGCCAGCGCCGTACCGATTCGCCGAAGAAATCATCGACCGGTGCTTTGTCGCTGCCTTCGACTGGGATGAGCAGCCAGCCTGCGAGATACAGAACCAGCCCGATTCCGCCGCTCAACGCAAGCAGCACCCAGCCAACTCGGACGAGCACTGGGTCGATCCCCCAATGCTGCGCTAGGCCGCTACACAGGCCGGCGACCTTGGCGTCCGTCGCGCTGCGGCGGATCGTCCAGACTGAGCTCATGCGGTCCATCCTGCCGAGCGGACTACCCTCGAACTATCAGGGACGCCCCCCAATGCTCCCGGCAGTTGGCGTGACGTAGGGAACCATTCCCGCCGCAGCAACGTCTGAGTTCCTTCGGCTCGGGGAAAAGTGGGGGACGGCCCTGCTGGTCGGACGCGACTGCGCGTGTGAGAGTGGAGAGATCATGACAGCCACGGACTCGAGTCATCTCGAGCCTGACACTCACCACGTCGAGACTCCACGCATCCAGCAGGCGAGCGCCGATGCTGAGGCTGCGGAATTGCCCGTCGCCAGTACTGAATCAGCTGCGACAACGGAAGCATTGCCAGCATTGAGGGACATCTCGGACGCGGATCAAGAAGATTCTCAGCAACGGCCCCGGGCAACTCGAGTAGCCGAG
>Ga0307288_10000192_pt1 | contig 21845 bp, 17 predicted proteins | sample ER_DNA_142_FD_194469 | JGI IMG/M metagenome (GOLD analysis project Ga0307288, IMG submission 194469) | Bulk soil microbial communities from the East River watershed near Crested Butte, Colorado, United States - ER_DNA_142 | ecosystem: Environmental > Terrestrial > Soil > Floodplain | place... | reverse complement strand
GGCCACACGGTGATCATCGACCCAGCCGCCTAAACATCATTCTCTAATCAGCGTAGAGCTTGCGGGCCCGACGCTGCCGCAGCCTGCCTTGTGGTCTGGTATTCACGGGTCTGTGTGGCACATCGGATTTTGACATCGGCTGGGGGTACGTGAGGCACCCCGAGATCGTCGTGATGACCGCTGGAGTCATCGGCCGGTGCTTAGGGCTCAGTGAAGGGGCAAAGTAGATGAGGAGACGGTGATGAGTCAGCAGTCCGTGAGGCAGTCGGCGCGGCGGTCGGCGTTGGATGCCCAGGCGGTACTGCGCAAACAACGGGCCGACCGCGAACGCCGGCTCGAGGGTCTGGCGGTCACCGTGCTGACCGCACTCGGTGAACGCGACGGAGCAGTCCGCGACGCAGAAAGGCGCGCCGCGCAGGCGCTGCAGACGATGACCGAGGACGAGGGCCTGTCGATCCGCGAGGCGGTCGAGTGGTGCGGCAGTGGCTGCCTTACGGTGCGGGAGGTCAGCCGGCTACGCCAACTTGCGCACGACCCGCCGGGCGGCAGCGGCCGATAAGCGCGCGATGCATCCACCGGCTGGCCATTCGCTCAGCCATCAGAGCGGCAACTCTGTCGGCGTCGCGGCCGCGGCGCTCGCGTCCAGCTCAACGGTCTGATACCGGGGGGAGACGATACGTTCACGTGTCGTGCGGCCACGGACACCGCGCTGGAAGAGGTAGAGGTAGCCGAACCGGCGATGCTCAGTCGCCAAGCTGTGGCGCGGCGGGGACGTCGCACGCCGACTTGTCGAGGCGGTCTTTGCATTCGCCGATGGGTTAGGCCCCGCCAGCGTCTACTGGCTTACTCAGGAGTACAACGGCCCGGCACGCTCGCTGTACAACACCGTCGGCCATCGCAGCCTCGTTCGTCGTGTACCGGCCTGAGTTGGGCCGGAAGATTTTCGCACAGTACGGCCGAGCGGCGACTGCCCTGGGCCGATCCGCTGCGCCGCGCCGAGGCAGAGCTCGCGGTGTTCGCCGGCTTCACCCAGGCCTACTGGTCCACGCCGCAGCACGAGTCTCACCGACGGCAGGGTCGTCGTAGCAGCCTGACCAAGATCAACAAGGAAGCGATCAGCAGGGGCGGTGCTGCGGCCAACATGCACGGGGATCGCCGAGCGCGCTCCGAGACGCGACCGCCAGCGTTCTTGGCGATGCCTTAGGGATCGCAGGACGACAGGTTTTCCACAGATACGCGCTGTTCGTGCCGTCAGGCGTTTTTTCTGGCTCGATGGCAATGGGTGTTGGGGCAACGGGAGGGTGAATGAGCCGGCAACGCATGGATGCTGACACCGCGGAAACGGTGGCCGGGGTTGTCCGGCTTTTGCGTCGCGCCGCTGAGCTGGTCTGGGCGGGTGTCGACGCCGAGGGTGCCGGGTCGCCCCGACAAGTGCTCGGGTTGGGCATCGACCTGGCCGCGGACGAGGCGCGGAACCTCCTACCGGAGGCGATCCCGGTCGACGGGCCGGTGCCGGTCGGAGATGAACCGGCCGGTCTTCTACGCTCTGCCGAGCAGCTGCTGCGGCGCGTGACCACCCCAGGAGCCGGGACTCGGCTGCATGGCCTGCGGGCGCAGGTGGCCGACCTGGTGCGGGAGGTGAACACTGGTGTCGGCGGCTGATCATCGCACGGTAGGGGAGCTACTGGCCGACAGCGAGGTGCTGGCCCGCGAGACGCTCCTCGACGCAACACCCGATCACGCGCCGGCCATGGTGAGGAGCTGGAACCAGCTGGTCGGGTCAGCGGCCGAACTGTGGGCGGTCTTGCCTTCGGCGCCGGACAACCCGTCGGGGTTGGATCCACTGGAGCGGTTGCGGGCAGTCGGGGAGGCGATCGGCCGCAGCGTGACCGCCGGACACTGGCCAGGGCAGGGACCGACCGACGAACGACTGACCCAGATCGCCGACAACCTCGCCCGCGCGCGGGATCTGGTCGAACCGTACGGCCGCCCTTCCCAGCAAGGGTCACCGGAAACGCAGCGCGACATCCAAGATCTTCACGTCCAGGTGATGCACACCTTGTATGTGGCAACACACGGGACCGCTGTCGCACTACGCGCACACGTCACGGACCTACAGCAACGGCTGGCGGCTGAAGAGCGCCGCCGCCAGCGGTTGGCTGAGCGGCCAACCGCCCTGGAGATCACCGCAGCCCAGGACATGATCGCAAGGTTCGACGGGTTCGAGCAGCTGGCGGGGGCGTATCTGTTCGGGCTGCCACCCATCTTAGCCAACCCTGACCAGGTGAGAGAAGCGGCACCGACCCGGCTCGAGACAGCCCTGGCTGCCTGGGAGGTTCAGGCGCACCGCACGTTGGCCACCAGCCCGGATCCAGCCGATCTGGTCCGGGTGGCCCGTGTGCAGGCACTCATTACCAGTACTGCCGGCGTCCTGACCGAAGCCGCCGCCAGAAAGGGCGACATCGACGGCGACATCATGCAGCGGCTGGCGCCGGCGCTGGAGGCCAACCAGGTGGCGTGGGGCCGGGCGGCGAAACGCTGGGGCGAACTCACCAACCCAACTAGCCGCACCGACATCGCGTTGGTCGGCGCAGCCGGCGAGGTCCGCGCTGCGATCGCGGCCGCCGCCACCAACCCGACCGGATGGGCCACGGCCGACCAGCTCGCCAGCCGCGTCGACCTCCCCAAAGCGGTCAAGATCCTTCACCTCAGCATGGTCGCCTCGATCGACATCGCCTACGTCGTCCGCGATACCGCAGCCGACCACCCAGGGCTGGCCGCTCCGGCGCGCATCGTCGGCATGCGGGCCCAGGGGGAGGCGGAGATCGCGATCGAGCAGGGCGAGACCCGCTACGAAGGCGTGACCTGGACCACTCCCCGCCAAATCGCGGCCAATCAGCCGATCCCGCTACCAGAGCCAGCCCGGCGCGGACTGATCAACCTCGCCGACGATGTCATCGCCACCACCAACCACGCTGTCGCCGCGGCCGCCCAACTCCACCCCAGCCATGTCGAGGCAGCAAACAGATCCGGTCACGAAGCGCACCGCGGGCGTTCCGTCGAGGGGCTTCAGATCGGCCGTCCGCATGATCCCCGCTTAGGGGACCACGCAGATGAACTGCATCGAGCCAGTCCCCGCCGGCTCATCGACATCACCGATCAGACCGTCGTTACCTCGAATCAAGCCGCCCCAGTCGCGGCGGGCCTTAGATGGCACTGCCCTCCAGGCATGAAGTTGCCGAAGCCAATCCGCGAATGCGCCCGGTATCGCCGCGAACCCCAGACCAGGACCGGCCACCAGGGAATCGCATCCAAGTCCTCACCAGCGGCTCAACCGGGCCGGCAACGACCGAAGGAGGGCCATGCCTGAGCGATTGCTCACAGTGCAAGAGGCCGGCGAGATGCTGAATACGGGGGAGCGTTTCCCGCGTCGGTTGATCGCGGAGCGGCGGATCCGCTTCGTTCGAGTGGGCCGTCACGTCCGGATTCCCGAGAGTGCCATTGCTGACTATGTCGCGGCACAGACGGTCGAGGCAATTCGATTGCCTGGGGTGCGTTGATGGCCAACAAGACCGGCCACCGTCGTTTTGGCAGCGTACGCAGGCGGCGTTCGGGTCGGTGGCAGGCCCGCTATCAAGGTCCCGATGGGCTGACCCGAACGGCGCCGAGGACGTTCGACAGCAAGCGGTCAGCGGAGCAATGGCTCACGTTGATGGAGGGTCGGATCCTGCGGGGGGAGTGGCAGCCGCCGGAACAGAGCAAGATCATGTTCGGCGGCTACGCGACCCATTGGGTCGCGGATCGGCGGCTGGAGCCGCGGAGCCGCGAACTGTACGCGATGTTGTTGCGGCTGCACATCATGCCTTGGCTCGGGGATCTGGCGCTGGATCGTATTACGCCTCCGATGGTGCGCTCGTGGCGTACCGATCTTCTGCGTCAGGGTCGTTCGGAATCAACCGCGGCGAAGTCCTACCGCCTGCTGCGAGCGATCTTGAACACGGCAGTAAAGGATGACCGGTTGCTCCGCGAGAATCCCTGCCGGATGCGGGGGTTCGACAAGGAGCCGACATCGGAGCGGCCGACGGCGTCAGTTGATCAGGTGTGGCGGCTAGCTGCGCTGATGCCACCTCGGTTTCGGGCATTGGTGATCTTCGCCGCTTTCACCGGCCTGCGCTGGGGTGAACTGGTGGCTCTCCGCGCCCGAGATGTTGATCTTGACACCGGAGTGGTGCACGTTGTCCGAAAGTTCGCTGAACTGCAGAACGGCGAACGGGTTCCGGGTAGCCCGAAGTCAGATGCCGGTCTCCGCACAGTGGCCTTACCCTCAGTGCTGGTTGTGGTGGTACGCGAGCACCTGGCCGAGTTCCCACCGAGCGATCCGGAGGACCTGATCTTCAAAGGGCCGATGGGGGCGGCGTTGCGGCGAAACAACTTCCATCGATCAGTGCGTTGGGCCGAATGCGTGGCCGAGGCCGGACTGCCTGAGGGCTTCCGGTTCCACGACCTGCGCCACACAGGAAACACGTTGGCGGCCTCGTCGGGGGCGAGCACACGGGAGCTGATGCATCGGATGGGGCACGCGAGTATGCGCGCTGCATTGATTTATCAGCACGCCACCAGCAAGCGGGATCGAGAGATTGCGGCTGCGATTGATGAGCGGATCGGACGTGGCAGTGACAGCTAATGGCCCGTTAATGGCCCGTGACGCCCGGATTGCGCAGCAAGCGCGAGGCGTTGGCGGAACGATCGGCCCCATTGACTAGGGCTTTCGCTGTGGAGCGGGTGACGAGAATCGAACTCGCATGGCCAGCTTGGAAGGCTGGGGCTCTGCCATTGAGCTACACCCGCGTTCCGTGATCGGTGAAATCCCGTAAGCAAATTCCACCCATTCACGGAGTCGGGGCGACAGGACTCGAACCTGCGATCTTCTGCTCCCAAAGCAGACGCGCTAGCCACTACGCTACGCCCCGGCCGTTCGGCAGGACCGAACGTTCGCCGATGAGTGTAGGGCACACCGCAGTGAGGACCAATCCTCTCGGATGGCACTGACGTACGGAGGTTTGGCCGCCCTGACCTCGCCCCCGTAGGATTGCCGCGGCTCAGCGTGAGCCATCCCGGTCGGTCTCAATCTTCCGTCCGGCGTCACCATCACAGGAGTAACCAGCGTGCCCAGCACCGTCGAGCAGTTGAGCCCTACTCGGGTCAAGATCACCGTTGAGGTGCCGTTCGCCGATCTCAAGCCCAGTATGGACAAGGCGTACGCGGATGTCGCGAAGTCGGTGAACATTCCGGGATTCCGGCGCGGAAAGGTCCCGCCCGTGGTGATCGATCAGCGCTTCGGCCGCGGCGTGATCATTCAAGAGGCCTTCAACGACTCGTGGCAGTCCTTTTACGGCGCCGCACTCACGGAGAACAATCTGTCCCCGCTGGCGCAGCCCGATGTGGAAGTCACCAAGCTCGAGGATGGCGATCTGATCGAGTTCACCGCTGAAGTGGATGTACGTCCGGTGTTTGAGCTGCCTGACTTCACCACGCTGCAGGCGCAGGTCGACGCGCTCGATGTGCCCGACACACTGGTGGAGAGCCAGGTGGACGTACTCCGCAACCGCTTCGGCTCCCGCGAAACGGTGGAGCGGGCCGCAGCGGACGGCGACATTGTGACGATCGGCTTGGTGGCAAGCCAGGATGGCGAGGAGCTCGTCGCTGGCAGCGCGGATGACCTGGAGTACACCATCGGGTCGGGAAAGATGCTGGACGGGCTGGATGAAGCGGTGATCGGGCTAGCTGCCGGCGAGTCCGCAACTTTCACCTCAGCGCTGGTCAGTGGGCCCCACCAGGGTGAGGAGGCCGACATCGAGGTCGCTGTGAGCAAGGTTCAGACGGCCGAATTGCCGGAGGCCGACGACGAGTTTGCTCAGGAGGCGTCGGAGTTCGACACCATCGACGAACTGCGCTCCAACATCTCCGAGCGCCTCACCCGGATGGCGCGACTGGAGCAGGCAAGTCAGGCTCGCGATGCGGTGCTGGAGGGCCTGCTCGGCCAGGTCGAGATCGAGGTGCCGGAGCACCTGCTCAACTCAGAGATCGAGACACGACGGCAGCAGATCACCGAGCAACTTACCCAGGCAGGGCTGACACTCGAGCGATACCTCGCCGATATCGGCGAAGATCAAACTGAGGAAGAGTTCTGGGCCGACCTGGAGCAGCGCAGCGAGCAGGCTCTCAAGGCGCAGATCATCTTGGACAAAATCGCAGACGAGCGCGCGATCGGTGTCGACCAGAACGATCTCACCCAGCACATTTTGCGCAAGGCGCAAGCCGATGGCGTTCCGCCGCAGCAGGTCGCCGATCATCTCCAGGAACACCCGCACCACATCGAGGAGTACATGCTCGAGATCCGGCGTGGTAAGGCGTTGGCCATGATCGTCGAGGCCGCAACCGTCACGGACTCAGACGGCTCGGTGGTGCCACTGGCAAACCTTCAGGAGGACGGCAGTTACGCCGAGCCCGAGGCGGAGCTTGAGCCATCAGATGATCTCGACGGCGAGCCGACCGAGCACTCCCTGGAGGATCAGCCGCAGGGCTCCAGCGTCTGATCATCGGCCGCGCGGGGTGATCTTCACCCTTCTGCGCCCACAGCGAACACACCCGATTTCCGCGCGACTCCCAACACGCGCCGGGGTAGGTTTTCCACGTGAACGCGACCCCACGACCTTCCTTTTTCAGTGCCGCCAATCAGCTTCGGGCAGCGGGATCCGATGCCTACAACGCCAGCGGCCGCAACGGCTTCGGGCTCGATGACAACGTCTATCAGTCTCTCCTGCAGAACCGCATCATCTTCCTTGGCTCTGAGGTCAAGGATGAAAACGCCAACGCCATCTGCGCGCAGATGCTCTTGCTGAATGCTGAGGATCCGCACAAGGACATCTATCTCTACATCAACTCACCCGGCGGCTCGGTCGACTCCGGGATGGCGATCTACGACACCATGAAGTGGATCTCCAACGATGTCGCGACCGTTGCCATTGGGTTGGCTGCATCAATGGGTCAGTTCCTGCTGTGCGCGGGTGAGAAGGGCAAGCGGTACGCCCTGCCGCACAGCCGGATCATGATGCACCAGCCATCCGGCGGGTTGGGCGGCACGGCGAGCGACATCAGAATCCAGGCCGAGCAGTCGCTGCACATCAAGTCGACAATGCAGAAGCTGATTGCCGAGCACACCGGTCAGACGCTCGAGCAAATCGAGGCTGACTCCGACCGGGACCGGTGGTTCACCGCCGAGCAGGCGCTGACGTACGGCTTTATCGACCACGTCTACGAGGCTGCGGCTCAGATCCCATCACCCCAGGCGCCGAACCAGTGAAGGAACGAATCGACATGATCAACAGATTCAGCTCACCTGGGGCCGAGGGCCAGCCTTTCTCTCCCACGATGGATTACTACATCCCGCAGTGGGAGGAGCGTACGTCGTACGGCATGCGCCGCATCGACCCCTACACCAAGCTTTTCGAGGACCGGATCATCTTCCTCGGCACCCCGATCTCAGACGACATCGCCAATGCCGTGATGGCACAGCTGCTCTGCCTGCAGCAGATGGATGCTGAGCGCGATATCGAGATCTACATCAACTCACCCGGTGGCTCCTTCACCGCCCTTACGGCGATCTACGACACGATGCGCTACATCAAGCCCGACGTACGCACTGTGTGCCTAGGGCAGGCGGCATCAGCCGCGGCGGTGATCTTGGCGGCGGGCACCAAGGGCAAGCGGCTCGCCCTGCCGAACAGCCGCATCCTGATCCATCAGCCGGCCACCGAAGGCGGCTATGGGCAGTCCTCCGACATCGAGATCCAGGCCAGGGAAATCCTGCGAATTCGCTCGCTGATGGAGCAGATGCTGGCTGAGGACACCGGCAAGACGATGGAAGAGGTCAGTCGAGATATCGAGCGCGACAAGTACCTGACGGCAGAGCAGGCCCTTGAGTACGGCATCATCGACGAGGTCTTGACCTCGCTCAAGGCCGTTCCGGTCTAGTGGCACTCCGCGGCCTGACCGGTGGACCAAATGTCCTCCACTTCATGGAACGGTCAGGCTAGGGTGGGACGAGCCACACGATCGGGCGCCAGCCATGCGATCGGGCACAGATAGGAGGCGGTGTGGCGCGCATCGGAGAAAGCGGCGACTTGCTGAAGTGTTCTTTCTGCGGGAAGAGCCAGAAGCAGGTCAAGAAGCTGATCGCTGGTCCCGGCGTCTACATCTGTGACGAGTGCATAGATCTGTGCAACGAGATCATCGAGGAAGAGTTCTCCGAGGGCGGCGAGGTCGGCCTGCTCGATGAGCTGCCCAAGCCACATCAGATCCGCCAATTTCTCGACAGTTACGTAATCGGCCAGAGCAATGCGAAGAAAGCTCTGGCCGTCGCTGTCTACAACCACTACAAGCGGGTGCAGGCCCAAGCCGCCAACCCTGCCCGGCGCACCGAAGACGACGGCGTCGAGCTGGCCAAGTCCAACATCTTGCTGATCGGTCCCACCGGATGCGGCAAGACCTATTTGGCTCAGACGCTGGCAAAGATGCTCAATGTGCCGTTCGCGATCGCGGATGCTACAGCGTTGACCGAGGCCGGCTATGTCGGCGAAGACGTCGAGAACATCCTGCTCAAGCTCATCCAGGCGGCGGACTTCGACGTCAAGAAGGCCGAGACCGGCATCATCTACATCGACGAAGTCGACAAGATCGCTCGGAAGAGCGAGAACCCTTCAATCACCCGCGATGTCTCCGGCGAGGGTGTCCAGCAGGCGCTGCTGAAGATCTTGGAAGGAACCTCAGCATCGGTGCCGCCGCAGGGTGGCCGTAAGCACCCGCATCAGGACTTCATTCAGATTGATACCACCAACGTGTTGTTCATCGTGGGCGGCGCGTTTGCTGGACTTGATCACATCGTCGCCCAGCGCATTGGTAAGCGCCCGCTCGGCTTCAACAATGACATTGCCACTCGGCGGCCCGACTCCGACGATCCCTTCCACGACGTACGGCCCGAAGACCTGGTCAAGTTCGGCTTGATTCCGGAGTTCATCGGACGGTTGCCGATGATCTCCTCGGTCAGCCCGCTGGACCGCGACTCGCTCATTCGTATCCTGATTGAGCCGCGCAACGCGCTGGTCAAGCAGTTCCGCAAGCTCTTCGAACTCGATGGGGTTGAGCTGGAGTTCACGCCTGACGCCGTCGAAGCAATTGCCGATCTTGCACTGCTACGGGGCACCGGCGCCCGCGGCCTCCGGGCAATCCTCGAAGAGGTGCTGCTCAACGTGATGTACGACGTTCCGAGTCGCGATGACATCGCCCAGGTGATCATCACCGCCGAGGTCGTCCGGGACTCGGTGCTTCCAACACTGGTACCGCGCGAGAAGCTTGCCAAACGCGAACGCCGCGAAAAGAGCGCGTAGGTCCGACTCGGCCGCGCCCGGTCTCTTTACGCAACCGGTCACATACAACCCGGATTGTTGCCGTCCCGGTGTTACAGCTGACCAGTTTCGGCCAAGGCTCGTCGCCACTGTCGATTGGCGCGAGCCCGACCGGCCCGTCCAGAGGAGCGAATGGTCGAACAGGCTCTGCCAGGCAGCGAGCCGACGCGCACTCCAGGTCCGTCCGAGCAAGCGGTCGACGTCGGCGATGATTGCGGCGGCGTCTCGCCGCAGGTGCTTAGAAGTGTAACCGTGCCGCTCCCAATCGCCGGCGATCAGGGCGCGGTCCCGTTCCAGGTCGTACTCGTGGACATCAACATCGCGGTGCCCCGCGCCGTCGTACTCGTGGATCCGCCGAGTCCCATCGATCCGCAGGTCGACACGCGCGACGAAGCGGCCCCGCTCGTCGAAAATCTCCTGTTGCGGGGTCACTGGAATCTCAGCCGCCTGGTGCAGCACTCGCATGATCGACTCCCAAGCGGACTCGCTCCGTGCGTCCAGCATGGGAATGATCCGTCGCAGTAGAGGTGCACCGCGTCGCCGCTGCCGAGCTGTGATCTGGAGGTCAGTGAGCGTGCAATGTCGAAGCCGCAGTGCCGAGTCGCCGAGGATCACCAGATCGAGTACACCAAGGTCGCGCGCCGCAGCCAAGATCGTCTCGGCCGGCGTGGTGACTCGGAGCCCATTTACGAGGTTCATCGGGAACGGCTGGGTGTGGCGACAGACCAGCAGCCCGGGCCGCCGCGGACGCGGATCGGCGTTGAGCATCGCAGCGAAAACGGGGTGGGCGATCGTGGCTGGCAGCCACCAGCCCCGAAGCCGAGCGGCCGTCAGATGCGAGAAAGCAGCGGTTCGCGGCAGCACCAGCTGCCATGCCGCCAGTTCCTCGAGCTGAGTACGGCTTAGCGCCGGGGCGTACACCCCACGCGTGATGCGTTCCCACTCCCGGCCTCGCAGCCATCCCTGTGCGGGAGAGCGCGGCGTGTCTTGCCGTGTCACGCGGGAAGCATCCGGACGCGGCCTGGAATCGTGCGAGATGACCGCACATCTGTGGACAGCCCGCGGTACCCGCCCCCTGCTGTGGAAAACCGGTCACTCCCCGCCGGTTCCTACCGGAAGCTGGTCACCCCTACCGGTGTCCTATCAAAACCGGTCGTTTGCTCTCGGCAAGTGGTCACCAACCACGTCAAATTGGGCGCGTCGCGGGTTGGGAGTGACCGGTTGCGTCACGTCGGCGAGACGCGTCACAGTCACAGATGAAGTTGCCAGCTACGCAAGGGTGACGTCGACTGAGATCGGACTATCGGCCTCAACCCAATTGATGCCACCGGTGATCCGGCCGACCGCCCGCAGATCGTCCTCGACGGCCCGCAGGTTCGCCAGCGACTCGGCTGAGCCATAGAACTTGGCGAGACTGATTTCGGTCTTCATCGAGACACTGGCCTGGGACTTGGCGCCGCGGATCTGGATCAATGCTGTGGACACATCCCTGAGCAGTTCCAGATTGCCGCTGACTGCAATCTCCTCAGCCACTGGCCAGGGGGCGCGGTGGATTGAGCCGTCCTTCCACCACGACCACACCTCCTCCGTGACGTAGGGCATGATCGGCGCGAAGAGTCGGAGCACCACATCTAACGTCAGAGTCAACGTGGCCCGGGCGGACTCAGCGCGCGGGTCCTCGGCCGGGCCGTACGCCCGTTCCTTGACCAGTTCCAGATAGTCGTCGCAAAACTGCCAGAAGAACTGCTCGGTGCTCTCCAAAGCGCCGGTGTAGTCGTACGCCTCGAATGACCTGGTCGCCTCGCTGATCAACCGCGTGAGATGGGCGAGCAGCGAGAGGTCGGCCGGCTCGGTGATCGACGTGATGTCGGTGACAGCACCCGCCCCGAGGACGAACTTGCTGGCATTCAAGATCTTCAGCGCGAGCCGACGCCCCACCTTCATTTCTCGCTGATCAAACGGCGAATCCAGCCCGGGCCGTATCTTGGCGGCCCGCCAGCGTACGGCGTCCGAGCCGTACTGTTCCAGCACGTCCGTCGGCACCACCGTGTTGCCCTTGGACTTGCTCATCTTCTTGCGATCGGGATCCATCACAAAGCCGCTGATCATGGAACGCAGCCACGGCAGCGAGTGGTTCTCGAAGTGCGCGCGGACCACCCGGGAGAACAGCCAGGTGCGAATGATCTCGTGCGCGTGGGTGTTGAGGTCCATCGGAAATGTGACCGCGAACAGCTCCGGGTCACGATCCCATCCGCACGCGATCTGTGGCGTGAGAGATGAGGTCGCCCAGGTATCCATGACGTCCGGATCGGCAACGAAGCCGCCTGGCGTGCCACGTTCGGATTCGCTGAACCCTGGTGGCACCTCCGAACTCGGATCCACTGGCAGATGGTTTTCGTCGGCCAGAATCGGGTGGTCGTAGTCCGGATCGCCAGCAGCATCGAGGGTGTACCACACAGGGAACGGCACACCGAAGAACCTCTGCCGCGAGATGAGCCAGTCACCATTAAGGCCGCTCACCCAGTTGTCGTATCGGTACTTCATGTGCGGCGGAATCCATCCCAGCTCCTCGCCGCGTTGCAGCATCGCGCGCTTCAGGTCTTCGTCACGCCCGCCATTACGGATGTACCACTGGCGCGTAGACACGATCTCCAGCGGCCTGTCGCCCCTCTCATAGAAGTTGGCCTTGCGCAGGGTAGGTGTCGGCTCCCCATCAAGATCACCGGAAGCGCGCAGCGCCGCCGCCACCGACTCCCGCGCGCCAAAGATCGTCTTTCCGGCAATCGCCTCCCAAGCATCGAAGTTCTTGATCCACTCCGGCTTTTCTCCGACGATCCGGCCGTCACGACCGATGATCACGCGGGTCGGCAGCTGCAGCTCGCGCCACCAGTTGACATCGGTGAGATCACCAAAGGTGCAGCACATGGCGATCCCGGTGCCCTTGTCTGGCTCAGCGGCGGGGTGCGCAACGACCGGCAACTCCACCCCATAGAGCGGGCTGGTCACGGTCGTGCCGAACAACGGCTGGTAGCGCTCATCGTCAGGGTGGGCGATCAGGGCCACACAGGCAGCGATGAGTTCAGGCCGGGTGGTCTCGACATAGACCGGACCGTCGGAGCCATGGAACCCAACCCGGTGATAGGCGCCTGGGTAGTCGCGATCCTCGAGTTCTGCTTGGGCGACCGCAGTCTGAAAGGTCACATCCCACAGGGTCGGAGCCTCAGACAGATAGGCCTCATCTCGCGCCACATTGCGAAGAAATGCCCGCTGCGCGACCATGATCGACTCGTCGCCGATCGTGGTGTACAGGCTCGACCAGTCGACGCTTAGTCCGACCCTGCGCCACAGATCCTCGAAGGCCTTCTCGTCAACGTGTGTCAACTCGTGGCAAAGCTCGACGAAGTTGCGTCGCGAGATCCGTAGCTCATGCTTCGGGTCGGGCTTCTCGGGCGGTGTGAAGTTCTCCTCGTACGGCACACTCGGGTCGCAGCGAACACCGTAGAAGTTCTGGACGCGGCGCTCAGTCGGCAGACCGTTGTCGTCCCAGCCGATCGGATAAAAGACCGCCTTGCCCCGCATCCGCTGGTAGCGGGCAATCAGATCGGTATGGGTGTAGGAGAAGACATGGCCGACGTGTAGCGAGCCGGACACCGTGGGCGGGGGAGTGTCGATGCTGTAGACCTCGGCCCGGGTCGCGGGCCGGACGAACGTGTAGGTGTCGTCAGCTTTCCAGCGTGCGATCCACTTGTCCTCCAGACCCTCCAGCGCCGGCTTCTCCGGTACCCCGGCGCCGGTTGGGGTCGACGCGTCGGTTCGGGGCTCAGCTGAAATGGTCACGATCGCGATCTTAGAGAAGAGAGCAACGGGGTACACGCAAGTTTCGTTCCGCGGCTGCCTCAAGCCACGAAGCTGGCGGTGCGTTGACAGGCCCCTAGACTTTGGGCGTCATGGCTGCCGAACTAACTCATGCCGAAATCGTCGCCACGCTCACCAGTCGCTGGCCGGAACATCGTGTCGCACCCAGCCTGGGGAGGATCAGGGCGCTGACCGAACTCCTCGGCGACCCCCAGCGGTTCTATCCCGTCATCCACCTGACCGGGACGAACGGCAAGGGCAGCACCGCTGCGATGATCGAATCGCTGCTGCGGGCCGATGGTCTGCGCACCGGCCGATTCACCAGCCCGCACGTGATGAGTGTGACGGAGCGGATCACGATTGACGGCGAGTCGATCACCGACGAGCGCTTCGACGAGGTGTGGCGTGAGATCGAGCCGTACGTCGCACTCGTTGATCAACGCGAGATCGACGGCGTCCAGATGACCTTCTTCGAGATCATCACCGCGATGGCGTACGCCGCGTTCGCCGATGCACCGGTGGATGTCGCGGTTGTCGAGGTCGGCTTGGGCGGTTCCTGGGATGCCACGAATGTGGCCGATGCCGGTGTCGCTGTGGTGACCCCGATTGATCTTGATCACACCCAGCTGCTGGGCCGTACGATCACCGAGATCACCCGAGAGAAAGCCGGCATCATCAAGCCGGGCGCGCACGCCATCCTTGCCGGGCAGAGCATCGAGGCTGCGGAGGTCCTGCTTGCCCGATGCGCCGAGGTCGGTGCCTTGCCGCAGCGGGAGGGCGTCGACTTCGGCGTCATCGACCGCAAGCTCGCAGTGGCGGGTCAGGTCCTCAGGCTCACTGGCGCGGACGGTCCGATCGACGAAATCTTTCTGCCTCTGTACGGTGCCCATCAAGCCGCGAATGCCGCGCAAGCACTTGCCGCCGCGGAGGCATTTTTGGGACTAACGGCCTTGCACCCTGACGTGGTCCGCGAAGGGTTCGCCCAAGTGCACTTTCCGGGCCGGCTGGAACTCATCCGCCGCTCGCCTGCGCTAGTTCTCGACGCCGCCCACAATCCACATGGCGCCCGGGCGGCTGCGGCGGGCGTCACCGAAGCCTTCGCCTTCAGCCCACTCATCGGCGTCATTGCGGTGATGGCCGACAAGGATGCCCGTGGCATCCTCGAAGTCTTCGAAGAGATCATGAATCAGGTGGTCATCTCGCAGGTCGCCTCGACATCGCGCGGCATGCCGGCCGCCGAGCTCGGGGCCCTCGCTGAAGAGATCTTCGGCTCCTCGCGGGTCACCGTCGTACCGCGACTCGACGACGCGATCGACCGCGCGGTCGAGCTCGCCGAGGCGGATGGCATCGGCTCGCCCGGAGTCCTGATCACCGGATCGGTGGTCGCGGTGGGCGAGGCTCGCACTCTGCTCGTCGGCAACGAACCAGTGTTGGTGCCGTCGGCTAGCGAGGATCTCGATGGGGTCTGGGACGTTGACTACTCCGAAGACGGGCACGAGACCAACCGGGACTGGCAATGATCACCCTCAGTCCCGGCAACCCGATGCGGGTGGTGCTGATGACGGTCTTGATCTTCGAGGTGATCGTCTATGGTCTCGCCGTTCCGGTAATGATCTTCATCTCCGACGTGCCTGGTGCTGCTGCCGGCGGCTTCGGCGGTGGCACGGCGGTGCTGGCCCTGGTGGCAGCCGGGATGCTGCGGAGTCAGGTTGGCTACGTTCTCGGCTGGCTGACTCAGTTCGCCGGCTTGGCACTGGGTTTGTTGACTCCGACGATGTTCATCGTGGGGGCCCTGTTCGCGGCCTTGTGGGTGCTGACGTTCGTGCTCGGCAAGCGGCTCGATTCACGCATGGAGACTTCGCCTGAGGGCGGCGATATCCCCTAGTGTGCTGGCATGTCCTACGTCTCGCCGCCAGTGCCAACTCAGCGTTCCTTTGTGTTGATCAAGCCGGACGCGGTGCGCCGAGGTCTTGCCGGAGCAATCATCAGCCGTTTTGAATCCAAGGGACTGACGATTGTGGCGATGGAGCTCCGTCAGATGACCGGCGAGCTAGCCGATCAGCACTACGCCGAGCACATCGATCGGCCGTTCTATCCGCCGCTCCGGCTTTTCGTCACGTCCGGTCCCTCGGTGGCCATGGTGATCGAAGGCGATGAGGCAATTGATGTCGTACGCGCGATCAATGGGGCGACCGACGGTCGCAAGGCCGCGCCCGGAACGATCCGCGGCGACTTCGCGCTATCCAACCGGGAAAACCTCGTGCACGGCTCCGACTCGGCGGAGTCCGCGAAGCGCGAGATCGCACTCTGGTTCCCCGACCTGGCGTGACCCTTAGGCTGGGTTGGTCATGACGACAATCGCGACCGGCCCAGCTTCGGTATTTCCTCGCCTCGAGCCGCTGCTGCCGCGCGTCAGCAAGCCCATCCAGTACGTCGGTGGCGAGCTGAACAGCGTGACGAAGGAATGGGACGCGGTCGAGGTCCGCTGGTGCCTGAGCTATCCGGACGCGTACGAGGTGGGCTTGCCCAATCAGGGCGTCGCGATCTTGTACGAGGTCCTCAACGAGCAGGAGTGGATCCTCGCTGAGCGAACGTACGCGGTCTGGCCCGACATGGAAGCGCTGATGCGCGAGTATCAGGTGCCGCAGTTCACGCTGGACTCCCATCGTCCGGTCGGAGAGTTCGACGTCTTTGGCCTCAGCTTTGCCACCGAGCTCGGCTACACGAACATGCTCACGGCGTTGGACTTGGCTGGAATTCCCATCCATTCTCATGATCGCCGCGAGTATGACCCCATCGTGCTGGCCGGCGGGCATTCGGCATTCAACCCGGAACCGATCGCCGACTTCCTCGACGCTGTTGTGTTGGGCGACGGCGAGGAAATCTCCTTGACAATTTCTGCGGCGATCCGGCAATGGAAAATCGACGATCGACCGGGCGGCCGGGACGGCCTGTTGTTGCGGCTGGCGAGCGGCGGTGGCGTGTATGTGCCGAAGTTCTACGATGTCGACTACCTGCCTGACGCCCGGATCCGCCGGGTAGCGCCAAACCGGCCCGGCGTACCCTTCCGCGTTTCCAAGCACACGTTGATGGACCTCGATGCCTGGCCGTACCCAAAGAAGCCTTTGGTGCCCCTCGCTGAGACAGTGCACGAGCGGTACGCCGTCGAGATCTTCCGCGGCTGCACGCGCGGCTGTCGGTTCTGCCAGGCGGGCATGATCACGCGCCCCGTCCGGGAGCGCAGCATCGACACCATCGGCGCGATGGTGCAGCAGGGGATCGAGGCAACCGGGCTGGAGGAAGTCGGACTGCTGAGCCTGTCCAGCAGTGATCATTCCGAGATTGCGGACATCACGAGCCAGCTGGCTGATCGCTACGAGGGCTCTAATGTTTCCCTGTCATTACCGAGCACGCGGGTGGACGCGTTCAATATTGATCTTGCTAATGAGCTGTCACGCAATGGTCGGCGTTCCGGCCTGACCTTCGCGCCAGAAGGCGGCACTGAACGGATGCGCAAGGTGATCAACAAGATGGTCACTGAGGACGATCTGATCAGCACGGTTGCGACGGCGTACTCGCAGGGCTGGCGCCAGGTGAAGTTGTACTTCATGTGCGGCTTGCCGACCGAAACTGACGAGGACGTGGTGGCGATTGCGAAGCTGGCCAAACGTGTGATCGCCACGGGTCGTGAGGTCAGTGGACGGCGAGATATCCGCTGCACAGTGAGCATCGGTGGGTTTGTGCCCAAGCCGCATACTCCGTTCCAGTGGGCAGCGCAATGTGATCATGAGACCGTTGACGCCCGACTGGCCAAGCTGCGAGATGCCATCCGCGGTGATCGGCAATACACCCGCGCCATTGGTTTCCGCTATCACGACGGCAAGCCAAGTGCTATCGAGGGATTGCTCAGTCGCGGTGATCGCCGTGTCGGGGCGGTCATCGAGACCGTCTGGCGGGATGGCGGCCGGTTCGACGGCTGGAGCGAGCACTTCTCCTACGAGCGCTGGGCGGCCGCTGCGGAGCAGTCTCTGGCCGGTAGCGGTGTTGATCTTGACTGGTACACCACTCGGGCGCGGGAGTACGCCGAAGTGCTGCCCTGGGATCACCTGGACGCAGGTCTTGACCGCGAGTGGCTCTGGGAGGACTGGCAGGACGCTCTCGATGAGGTTGAAGTTGATGACTGCCGATGGACACCGTGTTTCGAGTGCGGGGTGTGTCCCCAGCTGGACACCAGCATTCAAATCGGCCCGACGGGTCGGAGACTCCTGCCGTTGACGCCGGTTGTTGCAGATCTGTCAACGACCGGGCCCTGAATTCGCATCTCTGAAGGGCTCGAAACAGCCGAAACGCGGCATCTGGGCGCTTTGCGTGATGCGAAATCAGGGAGGTCCTACCAGCACGAACGACTCGGCGCGCTGAGCGACAAGTCGGCGGTGACTAGGCTCAGCGCATGGCGCCGAGCTCACGCACTCAGCCGGAGCAGCACGCGCCGCCGGTGCAGTGGCTGCGAGTCAGGTACGCCAAGCGAGGCCGCGCGCGGTTCACCAGTCACCGAGACTTCGGCCGCGCCTTCGAACGCGCGTTGCGCCGGGCCGGGGTCCCGATGGCGTACTCGTCCGGCTTTTCGCCGCATCCACGAATCTCGTACCCGAACGCGGCGCCCACTGGCGCAGCGAGTGAAGCGGAGTACCTCGAGATCGGACTCGCCGCTGCCTGCGATCCAGACAAGGTGAAAGATGCGCTCGACGCCGCCCTGCCGTCCGGCCTCGATGTCCTCGACGTGGTAGCGGCGTCGCCTGGGGCACTGGCCGGCGAGCTGACCGGGTCCCATTGGCAAGTCGAGCTGCCAGGACTCTCCGCGGCCGCGCTCAGCGGGGCCGTTGAGGCGTTCCTGACCAGCGACAAGGTGCCCGTGCAACGGATGACCAAGACTGGCTTGCGGGAATTCGACGCTCGTACGGCAGTGATCGCGCTCGACGTTGCGGATGCGCGGCTGAGGATGACTCTGGCGCATCAGACACCCCTGGTACGGCCGGACGATGTACTGACCGGCCTGCGGGTCGCGAGCCCGGACTTCACGCCACTCGATCCGCCGATTCTGACCCGGCTTGCCCAAGGCCGCCTCGACCTCGAGTCAGGCGTCATCATCGAGCCCGGTCGCTAGGTTGCGCTGCTCACACGGGAACTTAGGTGACCTGTGTGATACTAGAGACGGCTTCGACGCCTGGTGCGTCGAGTCTCGATGGCAACAGAGCGCGGCGTGACAGGTCGCGACAAGCAGGTGGATGTTGATCTTCCACCGCGACGAGCAGGCTCCGAGTGGACGGACCTAGCGCTTGACCGCGGGAGGGTCGCACTCACCACATCGGTTTCGCAAGCTTCCGCGGCCCGGCCAAGCGCCGGTGCAAGCGAACGAGAAAGTGCGCAATATGCGCCATAGAGGAGTTTGATGCTCGAACCCAACGAGCCCACGCATACCCAAAACACCATTGAAGAGCCGGACGTCCAGTCCAGTCCACGACGCCGACGGGCAGCCAGCCGAGCAGCTGGTCCGCCATCGTCGGCCCCAGATGCACCCACGATCGAACACGCGCCGGAGTTAGGTGTGGCCTCAGCGGCCGACAAGCCCGCTAAAAAGACAGCCGCTAAACGCACGGCCAAGAAGGCGACGACCGAGCCGTCGAGCGGAGGTGACGCGCCAGCCAAGACGACCCGGAAGCGGGCCGCCAAGAAGGTTGCTGCAGACCCGACCGACGCTCCGGTAACGGCCGAATCCCAGACCGGCCCAGCCGAGAACAACCCAGCTGAGAGTGGCCCAGCTGAGACTGGCCCAGCCGAGCCGATGCCGACGGAGCCCGAGGCATCGGCACCAGCAGCTGAGATCGTGCCGCCCGCTGTCGTCGACCCTGTCGCAGACGCGGTTGATGTCTTTCCAGACGAGCAGCAGCCGGGATCGGAGGCCTCCCCAGAGGCCAGCCCGCCTGAATCAGCCGAAGAGGCGGCAGCTGATGGCGACGCAGGAGAGGGTCGCCGCAGGCGTAGACGCCGCGGGGGTCGTCGCCGGCGGCGCACCGGGGGCGACGAGGCCGAGGCGGCCGAAGGTACGCCGACAGACGCTTCCGTCACCGAGTCAAGGCAGCCTGAAGAGGACGAATCAGCACAGGGCGACGGCGCTGAGACCAACGGTGAGGGCTCGCGACGACGGCGTCGGCGACGCCGCCGACGCGGTGAGGAGGTCAGCACAGCTCCCGACGACCCCACGGACACGGTGCTCCGAGTACGCGAGCCACGGGCAGCCAATACCGAAGTGGTCGGCATCGATGGGTCGACCCGCATGGAGGCCAAGCGACAGCGACGGCGCGAAGGTCGTGAGGCAGGCCGGCGGCGTACGCCGGTGCTGAGCGAGGCAGAGTTCCTCGCCCGGCGGGAATCCGTGGTACGCAAAATGATCATCAGGCAAAGGGAAAATCTTGCCCAGATCGCGGTACTGGAGGACGACATCCTGGTCGAGCACTACGTCGACCGAGCCTCCGCCGCCTCCTTGATCGGCAACGTCTACCTCGGTCGGGTCCAGAACGTGCTTCCCTCGATGGAAGCGGCATTCGTTGACATCGGCAGAGGTCGCAACGGCGTGATCTACGCCGGTGAGATCGATTGGGACTACTTCGGCGCGGAAGGCCAGAATCGCAAGGTCGAGAAGGTTCTCAAGTCTGGCCAGACGATCTTGGTGCAGGTCACCAAGGACCCCGTCGGCGCCAAGGGTGCACGCCTGACCAATCACGTCTCCATCCCTGGCCGCTACATCGTGTACGCGCCGGGTGGCCACCTGTCCGGCATCTCCCGGAAACTGCCGGAGAGCGAACGCCGGCGGCTCAAGGACATCCTCTCTGATCTGGTTGGGGAGGCTGCGAGCGTGATCGTGCGCACGGCGGCCGAGGGTGCCAGCGAGGAGGAACTGGTCCGCGATGTGAACCGGCTGACGGCGCAGTGGCAGGACATCGAGCGCAAAGTCGCCACCGGTAATGCGCCGCAACTGCTCTACGCCGAACCCGACCTCACCGTACGCATTGTGCGGGACCTCTTCACCGAAGACTTCTCAGAGTTGATCATCTCCGGCAACGGCGGGATGACCGACGCATACGACTCGGTCGAGGCGTACGTCTCCCACGTCGCGCCGCACCTGAAGGATCGGCTGCGCCGCTGGGAGAGTGATCAAGATATTTTCGCCGAGTACCGACTCGATGAACAGATTGCGAAAGCCCTTGAGCGGAAGGTATTCCTGCCATCGGGCGGATCGTTGATCATCGACCGCACCGAGGCCATGACGGTGATCGATGTGAACACCGGAAAATTCACCGGTAGCGGCGGCAATCTGGAATCCACTGTCACCAGCAACAACCTGGAAGCGGCCGAGGAGATCGTCCGGCAGCTGCGGCTTCGCGACATCGGCGGCATCATCGTGATCGACTTCATCGACATGGTGCTACCCAGCAACCGCGAGCTGCTGCTGCGCCGCTTGGTGGAGTGTCTGGGACGAGACCGGACGCGGCACCAGGTCGCCGAGATCACCAGCCTTGGGCTGGTGCAAATGACGCGTAAGCGAATCGGTACTGGCTTGCTGGAGGCGTTCACGACCGAGTGTCCACAGTGTCACGGTCGCGGTTATGAATTGCACGACATGCCCGTCGAGTCACAGAAGCAAGCCGACGGTGGGGCGCGAGAATCACGTCCCCGTCCGCGTCGCTCCAATGCCCAAACCAGCTCTGAGAAGACGGCGGATAGTGAGACGGCGACCCTGACCACGGAAGCGGACGCCGCCGACGAGATGCCTGAGGAACGCCCCGCTGCGCGCACCCGGCGGAGTGGCCGCAGCCGCCGCGACAACTCAGGTAGGGACGAGAATGCGGCCAAGCCGCAGGACGAGCCGGTGGGGGTCAGCTAATCATCGGCGCCCCAACCTCCGAGCCCGAACCGCTCGTCGTCGCCATCATCGGGGCAGGGCCCTCCGGCATCTATGCCGCCGAGGCCCTGAGCCAGCAAACCGATGTCGCTGTCGAGATCGCCGTCATCGACCGGCTTCCGGTTCCATTCGGCCTGGTCCGCTACGGCGTAGCGCCTGACCATCACTCCATTCGCTCGATACGCAACACGCTGGAGCGCACATTGGAGAAATCCTGTGTCAGCTTCTACGGCGACGTGAATATAGGTGCCGACATCAGTATTGACGAACTGCGCGAGTCCGTCGATGCCGTGATCTACGCGTACGGGGCGGGTACGGACAAGCGGCTGGGGATTCCCGGTGAAGAGCTGAAGGGCAGCATAGCGGCGGCCGAGCTGGTGGCCTGGTACTGCGGCAATCCCGACGTCCACCCTGACACCGACCAACCTGCCGGCGATCGTCTGATGGCAGCTGACCTCCAGGAGTTGATCACCAGTTCCCGGCACGCCGTCGTGGTCGGTGTCGGGAACGTCGCCCTCGACGTGGCACGGATCTTGATCAAGTCGGTTGATCAGCTGAGTGATACC
>Ga0307288_10000191_pt1 | contig 21847 bp, 19 predicted proteins | sample ER_DNA_142_FD_194469 | JGI IMG/M metagenome (GOLD analysis project Ga0307288, IMG submission 194469) | Bulk soil microbial communities from the East River watershed near Crested Butte, Colorado, United States - ER_DNA_142 | ecosystem: Environmental > Terrestrial > Soil > Floodplain | place... | reverse complement strand
GGGTCACCGAGCATCCCGAGTGGTTCTCCAAGCGCGCCGACGGTTCCATCGCGTACGCGGAAAATCCGCCAAAGAAGTACCAAGACATCTACCCCATCAATTTCGACAACGACCGCGACGGGATCTATCTGGAGAGCCTGCGGATCATCAAGCTCTGGATGAGCCACGGCGTACGCATCTTCCGGGTCGACAATCCGCATACCAAGCCGGTCAATTTCTGGGCCTGGCTGCTTGCTGAGGTTCGCAGGACCGATCCGGACGTGCTCTTCCTTGCCGAGGCTTTCACCAAGCCAGCAATGATGCATGCGCTCGGCAAGGCCGGCTTCCAGCAGTCCTACACCTACTTCACCTGGCGCAACGAGAAGTGGGAGATCGAGGAATACATGAAGGAGCTGACGAGTGAGAGCGACAGCTTCTTCAGGCCGAACTTCTGGCCCAATACGCCCGACATCCTGCCGCACTTCTTGCAGTGGGGTGGCAAGCCGGCATTCACCATCCGGGCCGTCCTCGCCTCGACACTCTCCCCGTTGTGGGGCATCTACTCAGGTTTCGAGCTGTTCGAAAACGCGGCGCTCGCCCAAGGCCGAGAGGAGTACCTGGACTCGGAGAAGTTCCAGTACCGCCCGCGCGACTGGAAGGCCGCCGAAGAGAGCGGCGAGAACCTCAACATGCTGCTCGGAAAGCTGAACCAGATCCGCAAAGAGCACCCCGCACTGCAGCAGCTGCGCGACTTGCATTTCCACCACGCTCCGAACGCCAACGCGTTGGTCTACTCCAAGAGGAGCGGCGACGATGTGGTGCTCGTCGTTGTCAGCCTGGATCCACATAACATCGTCGAGACCGAGCTCTACCTGGACATGGAGGCCATGGGACTGACGGCGCGGGACGTCTGCCTTGTCCACGATGAGCTGACAGGGCAGACATGGCGTTGGGGACAGCATGCTTTCGTCAGGCTCACTTACGACGATCCGGCGCATATTCTCACGCTGATCCGGTACGGCTCTCGAAGCGCTGCCCCTGGGCCGGCGGCTACCGCACAGGGTTAGGACGCCGTGAGCGGAACAGCCGATCCTCAGGTTGCCGACCAGGTCCTGAGGTACATCTCCAATGCGCGATGGTTCGCCGGCAAGGGTCGACGCGTCCAGTTCCGATCGCTCACGCCGCTGCCCTGGCTCACGGAGGTTTCCGACTTCTTCCGGCCTGCTGCCGCGCCCGGAGTACGGTTCGAGATCGCGGAGCTGGCGTACCCGCCAGAGGAGGATCCCGAGCCGCTCGTTGCCACGGCCAGCCAGCCAGCGGAGGACCTCGAGCCGACGCAGGAATCTGCCGCTGGCGAGCCACCCGAGATGGTTGAGCCATCGGTTACTCCCCCGACCGAGTACTACCACCTCGCGATCTCCTACCGGGCCGCTCCGCACGCGGAGTTGCACCAGGCTGAGATTGCCCGGTTCACCGATCCTGATCTTGGTCCGGTGATCGCCTACGACGCCGCCCAGGATCCTGATGCGTGTCGGGTGATCCTCAGCGCACTGCGAGGAGGTCGCCGACTGCGCAGTCCAGACAGCGAGGCACGATTCAACCCCACAGCCACAGCAGCCTTCAGTGCCGACCTTCAGCCACGGCTGTTCACCGGGCAGCAGAGCAACACCTCGGTGATGCTGGGAGAGACCGCAATCCTCAAGCTCTTCCGGCGCCTGGAACTCGGCCACAACCTCGATATCGAGGTACATGCCGCGCTCAACGCGGCTGGCATCTCCGACGTCGCGGGGCTGTTCGGATGGATCGAGGGCAGTTGGGTCTCGCGCGGGTTGCAGCTGGACGCCGATCTCGCCATGGTGATCGAGAAGCTGGCTGGCGCCGTCGATGGCTGGGAGCTGGCCCTGGATTCACTTCGAGCCGAAAACGCCTCGACAACGATCAACTCAGAATGTGCGTTCGCCGCCGAGGCTGAGGCGCTGGGCAAAGCGCTTGCGGAGATTCACCATGCTCTGCGCTCCTCGTTTGACACCACCAGGGTGCTGGGTGCGCGTACGGCGATGATCATGATCGACCGGCTGCACGAGGCGGCCCGAATCGCCCCGGCGCTGGCGCCCCATGTCACGGGTCTGCTGCGCTGCTTCGATGAGCTGGGTGCCCAAACTTTGGATACCCAGAGGGTGCACGGCGACTTCCATCTGGGCCAGACGCTGCACACTCCCTCCGGCTGGAAGATCATCGATTTCGAGGGCGAGCCGGCCAAGACAATGGCCGAGCGACGCGCTCCGGACTCGGTGTGGCGAGATGTCGCCGGGATGCTGCGTTCCTTCGATTACGCCGCCGCGAGCATTCCAGGACCACGGAGCGCAGCTTGGGCGGCCGCCTGCCGTGCTGCCTTCTTGCGCGGCTACACGGTTGCGGAGTTGGGCGAGACCGAAGTGAGCCTGCTCCGCGCGTACGAGGCCGACAAGGCGATCTATGAGGTCGTTTACGAGATGCGAAACCGGCCAGACTGGATCAGCATTCCGCTCCGTGCAGCCGCCGACCTGGCGTCCGGCAACCACGACTCACGAGGTTCGGGTTCGTCTCCGACATTTGCGGATATCACTCAGGTGCCCAACGACCCGGGCGAGCTTGCAAGCCCGCTCAATGAACCGGGCAAGCTTGCGAGCCCGCTTAATGAATCCGGCGAGCTTGTCAGCCCGCCTCAGGAATCCGGCGAGCTTGCGAGCCCGACCAGAGAACAGGAGTAGCACTCATGTCCTACGATTCGAGCGGCGGTCTGACTGGTTGGGATCTCACCGGTTTCCACGAAGGGCACGACACCGAGTGCTGGCGCCGTTTGGGTGCCCAGGAGACGACAGTCCAAGACTCCGAACGTGGTGGAATTCTCGGCACCCGATTCTCGGTCTGGGCACCCAATGCGCAGGCTGTGCGGCTCGTCGGCGACTTCAATTACTGGAACGGCGAGGGGCACTACATGCAGCTTGTGCCCGGATCTGGAGTTTGGGCGCTGTTCGTCGAAGGAGCCAGCACTGGCAGCCTCTACAAGTTCGAGGTACTGGGGTCCGACGGCGTCTGGCGCCTCAAGGCCGATCCCATGGCGCGCTTCGCCGAGGCCGCACCGCATACCGCGTCGATCGTCTACGAGAGCCAATACGTCTGGGGGGACGACGATTGGATGTGGTACCGCGGCCAGAAGGCCATGCATGCGGAGCCGATGACCACCTATGAGGTGCACATTGGCTCCTGGCGACAAGGGCTCACCTATCTCGAGCTAGCCAACGAACTGGTCGAATATGTCAGCTGGCAGGGCTACACGCATGTGGAATTCATGCCGGTCGCCCAGCATCCGTTCGAAGGCTCCTGGGGCTATCACGTCACCGGCTATTACGCTCCGATGTCGAAGTTCGGGTCACCTGATGAGTTCCGCCACCTCGTCGACAAGCTCCACCAGGCCGGCATCGGCGTGATTGTGGACTGGGTGCCCGGGCACTTTGCGACCGACCCGTGGGCACTACAGCGCTTCGACGGAACAGCGCTGTACGAGCATGAAGACCCGAGATTGGGCTGGCACCCCGATTGGGGGTCCTACATCTTCAACTTCGGCCGCAACGAAGTGAAGAGCTTCCTGATCTCGAATGCGTACTACTGGCTGGAGGAGTACCACATCGACGGGCTCCGCGTGGACGGCGTCGCCTCGATGCTTTATCTGGACTACTCCCGCGAGGCGGGTCAGTGGGTGCCCAACAAGTATGGCGGCAACGAGAATCTCGAAGCGGTCGAACTGCTCCAGCGCACCAACGCCCACGCTTACGGCCGAGAGCCCGGCAGCATCATGGTCGCCGAGGAATCGACCTCCTGGCCGGGCGTGACGCAAGGCACCGACTCCGGCGGCCTCGGCTTCGGATTCAAGTGGAACATGGGCTGGATGAACGACTCGCTGCGCTACATGGGCCGGGAGCCGGTCTACCGGCAGTTCCACCACCACGAGATGACCTTCGCCATGGCGTACGCGTACTCGGAGAACTTCATCCTGCCGATCAGTCATGACGAGGTTGTGCACGGCAAGGGCTCGATGTACGAGCGCGCGCCTCAGGACGAGTGGCGGAAGTTTGGCACGCTGCGTGCCTTCTACGCCTTCATGTGGGCGCATCCGGGTAAGAAGCTGCTCTTCATGGGCACCGAATTCGGCCAGCGCCGGGAGTTCTCCGAGAGTCGCAGCATCGATTGGTGGCAGAGCGCCGAGTGGGGTCACCGCGGCGTACAGCGGCTGATCAAGGATCTCAACCAGATCTACAAGGAGCACCCTGCGCTGTGGAAGCGAGACACGGACGCATCGGGGTTCTCCTGGATCGATGCCGATGATCGTGGCGGCAATATCTTTTCCTGGCTCCGCTACGACGGCGACGGGCAGATGATCGCTTGCATTACGAACTTTTCCTCCGAGCCACGCCCAGATCACCAGATCGGACTGCCCAGGGAGGGAGTCTGGAAGGAGATCTTGAACACCGACGCCGAGGTGTATGACGGCACCGGCTTGATCGGCAATCTCGGCAAGGTCGTTGCTCATCCCGTGCCGTCGCACGGCTATGCGGCATCCGCGTCCGTCACCATTCCGCCGCTTGGTGCGGTCTGGTTGCGGCTCGAGCACGAGTTGGACGAGGAGCAGGAGATCGAACCGGAGAGGGCCACGCGCGGCGTGATCGCTGCGGCCAGGGCAGCCTCACCGCATACGACCACAGGTGATCAGGCGGTGACCGGGCCCACCCAGCCTCGACGGGCCAAGCCTGCAGAGGGGGCGCAGGGTACCGATACCTAGGAGCGGATCATTCGGTCGCGTTCGGCCCTTACGGATCCTCGGCTGGACGGGATTTAGGCTCGACGGGTGAGTCTCGAGCTGACCGTCCGCGTCTCCGACGACGGAATCGCGACGCTTGACTGGAGCGGCACGCTCAGTTCCGAATCGCTGGAGCGGGCGGTTCGGACCGCCGCGGACGAGATGCTCCTGGACCAGCAGCTGCGCCGTGTCGAGGTCTCGGCGCCGGCAGATGATCCTGTAGCTCGGCGCGCGGTGCTGCGCGCCGGTTTCCGTTTGGAGGGGGTACGCCGCCAGGTACTGGAACGCTCGGACGGCTCGTACGCGGATCTCTGCCTGTTCGCCAGACTCGCATCTGATCAGGTTGGCGGAAGTCACGGCTTCTCCAGCGTGATGAACTCCGCGCTACCAAAAAAACGTCTGATCGCCCACGTACTCATGCGCGACGTACGCGATCGGGTCCTGCTGTGTGAGACCCAGTTCAAGAAAGATTGGGAGCTTCCTGGCGGCATTGTCGAACCGTTGGAGCCACCCCGCCTCGGTGCCGCGCGCGAGGTAGCTGAGGAACTCGGCATTGAGCTGGAAATCGGCCGGCTTCTGGTCGTCGACTGGATGCCGCCGTATCTGGGCTGGGACGATGCCATCGAAATGATCTTCGATGGTGGCACGGTGGCCGAAAACGATCTTGCTTACTGGTCGTTGCAACCGACCGAGATCAAAGCCGTCGCACTGGTGGATTTGCCGACAGCAAGCGAGTTGCTGACTCCCCTAGCCTTTCGCCGGCTCAGTATTGCCGTTGCGCTCCGTTCCGATGAGATGGCCTACACCGAAGATGGTCGTACACCCTAGTCAACCCCACTGATCGTGCCTCGGTGTGGCGTTTACGAGCGCGTTAAGGTCAGACTTTGCCTAGCTCCAGGCGGACGTCTTGGAGGGTCACGATGAGCGCATCGTTGGCACAGGACAAACTGGCCTCCCCGTCAGGGGCAAGCACGTTGGCGACTTCGGAGATAGCCAAGGACTTCTTCGCGGGGCCGACTTGGAGGGTTGCCGATCCGGTGCTTTTGCCGACGGTAAAGCTGGCCTTGTCTCCCTGCAACTGGTAGTCACCGCCGACCGAGCCGTTCACCAGCAGGCCAGCGGTCTGGCCCGCCAGCATTAGCTTGATCGGGTCCTTGCCAGCACCGCGTAGCAGATAGGTCCCATTGTCGAAGGTCACCGTGACATCGCCGCCCTGACCCGTGCCATAGGTTCCCTTCTCGCCGACGCCGACGAACCGAACGAGGCGGTAACGCCCATTCAGGCACTTTTGCACAGCCGAGTCAGGCGCCGATGCGCTGGGATTTGGGGCATTCGGAGATGCTGCCTGCGGCGGCGGGCTGGTGGGCGTGGATGGGCCGGACGCGGCAGCGCCAGAACAACCGGCTAACGCAAGCAGCGGGGTTGCAACGACGGCGACAAAAAGCCGCTTCATGATCCTCTCCCCGGTCTAGAGCAACCGGGCCAGCATATGCGCGGGGGTCCTCCTCTTGCGGGAGGCAACGAGATGGGCGCGCTCGGCTGAGTTTAAAAGAGCGCAGTCATCAGATCGCGGCGGGCTTTGAGGACCCGCTCGTCGGTGTTACCCAGCGTTTCAAATAGCTCGAGCAGGCGTACCCGTACGTGGTTTCGCTCATCGCCGGACAATCGGTTGACCAACCCGATCAAGCGCCCGAAGGCGGCTTCTTCCTGACCGCTGATCATCTCGACGTCTGCCGCAGCGAGTTGACTCTCAAGATCATCGGAACCGTTCGCCGCAGCAAGGGTGGCCTGTGCATCCAGAGTTGCGGCGCGCGCAAAAAGACCCGCCTGGGCCTTCCCGGCTTGCGCCTCGCCATCATTCGGATTTGCCTGCAGTAACTTGTCGAACTCCTCCCGCGCGGCCGCGAAGTCACCGCGTTCGAGTGCCGCGTCCGCCACCGCGTACCGAGGGTCTGCCTGGGGCTCTGGCTCTTCCTCCTCGGATGATTCAATACCAGCTGGCTCCGCGCGTCCCACCATCCCGTTCGCTACCGCCGCTTTCAGCAGTTGATCAATCGCTGCCTGCACTTGATCTTTCGGCAGCACTCCCTGGAACAGCGGCGCCAGCTGACCGTTGAGCAGCGCAATGACAGTAGGCACCGCTTGCAGCCCTAGCGCCTGAACGATCCCCGGCGCAGTGTCAACGTTCAACCGGGCCAGCAAGAACTTCCCGTCTGAAACATTGGCGATGTCGATCAGGGCATCGGACAGCTGCTGACCCGTGGCGACGCGCGGCGAGTAAAGCTCTACAACTACGGGGTACTTGACCGACTTGCGGATTGTCTCCGCCTCAAAGGTTTGCTCGGTGACCTCGACGACGTAGGACGCTCCCGCCGGTCGCGGCGCACTCGCCTGAGTGGCAGCGGACTGCTGAGCCCGTTGGGCTAGCTGCGAAAGATCAACAGCGCCAGGGCGGTTGAAGCTGGACGAACTCATAGCGCCATCCTGTCAAAGCTCAGCGATCTGCATCGCGCAGACCGAGCGCTAAGACCCATCCACTCTGCACAGATGCTGAGAAGGTATCCGCCAGCTCGCCACTGACCAGCCGAAACGACGGCAGAATGTGGGCCATGGCTCACCCGCGCGCCGGCCAGCCGGCCCTCCCTGAAGACCTCATTGACGTCGACGCCGTCATCAGCGCCTATTACGATCTTGTTCCCGACCCCAGTAACCCCGACCAGCAAGTGGTCTTCGGTACCTCTGGACATCGGGGGTCAAGCCTGGACACCGCATTCAACGATGCGCACATCGCAGCTACGACCCAGGCGATCGTGGAGTATCGCGCGTCCCAAGGCATCACCGGGCCGCTCTTCATAGGCAAAGACACCCACGCACTTTCCACTCCGGCCTGGACGACAGCCATCGAGGTGTTGGTGGCGAACGGTGTCACGGCCTACGCCGCGGACGACGAGGATTACACCCCGACTCCGGCGGTCTCCCGGGCCATCGTCGTACACAATGCGACGTCGAGCGCGGACAATACGGCCGACGGCATTGTGGTCACCCCGTCGCACAACCCGCCCCGTGACGGTGGCTTCAAGTACAACCCGCCGCATGGCGGCCCGGCGGACAGCGACGCGACGAGTGTTATCGCCGCCCGTGCCAATGCCTTGCTGGCCGATGGCTCGGCAATCCAGAGGCGGCCGTACGCGGACGTGGTTTCGGAGGTGCAGCGGTTCGATTACCTGGGCGCCTACTGCGAAGACCTTGTCAACGCCGTGAATCTCAGGGCTGTGCGGGATGCCGGCGTGCACATCGGCGCCGACCCAATGGGCGGGGCGAGCGTGCAGTACTGGGCCTACATCGCCGAGAACCTCGGTATCGACCTCACCGTGGTCAATCCCAAGGTGGACCCGCGCTGGTCATTCATGACTCTCGACACCGACGGCAAGATCAGGATGGATTGTTCGTCGCCGAACGCCATGGCCAGCCTGATCCGCAACAAGAACGAGTACGACATTGCGACGGGCAACGATGCAGACGCCGACCGGCACGGCATCGTCACGCCGGACGCTGGACTGATGAATCCCAATGCCTTTTTGGCCGTCGCTATCCAATACCTCTACGCGAACCGCCCCGGCTGGCGACCAGATGCGGGCATCGGCAAGACGCTGGTGTCCTCGTCGATGATCGACCGTGTGGCGTCTGGCCTCGGTCGCACCCTCGTTGAGGTGCCGGTGGGCTTCAAGTGGTTCGTGCCGGGTCTGCGCACCGGCGAAATCGGCTTCGGAGGCGAGGAGTCCGCTGGTGCATCGTTCCTTGCGCTCGACGGGAGCACCTGGACAACCGACAAGGACGGCATCCTGCTCGCTCTGTTGGCCAGCGAAATCAAGGCAGTCACTGGCAAGTCTCCCAGCGAGCTCTACGCCGAGCTGACCGCCGAGCACGGTGCGCCGGCGTACGCCCGGATCGATGCGCCCGCCAACCGCGAGCAGAAGGCCAAGCTGGCCAAGCTCGATGCATCCTCGGTCACGGCCACAGAGCTAGCCGGCGAGCCCATCACTGCAATCTTGACGAGAGCGCCCGGAAACGATGCTCCCATTGGCGGCTTGAAGGTGGTGACCGAGTCTGCGTGGTTTGCGGCGCGGCCGTCTGGCACCGAGGACGTCTACAAGATCTATGCCGAATCGTTCAAGGGCGCCGAACACCTCGCTGAGGTCCAGGACGCGGCCCGCGCCGTGGTCTCCGCCGCCCTGGCTTGATTTGGGCTTGCTGCTCGCGCATCGCGCGCTTGAATCCGCCTAGTTCGTCGTCGCTCGCGGAGGAAAGAACGCCTCCGTTCCCTCCTCCTCACCACGGCAGGCGCGCGATTTGCCGACGCTCGCAGCTTCGGAGTTCTCAATCTCCGACCCGCCGACGCTGACTAGCCTTAACACATGCAGGCCGACGAGCTGGCGGATCTGCTTCGGTGGTGCACTGCGCTGAGCACTGATCCAGCCGATCTGGCTGGTGCGGTGGTACTCGCCGCCGGCCCGCGCTGGTTCAGGCTGGTCGACTCACGACCAGATTTACGCGAGCTGACGGTGCGTACCTTCCTGCGCATTGCAGAACCAGCTGAGGCGATCCCTCGGCATTTCACAGACCGCATCCCGGAGGAGCTTCGAGTTGTCGTCGTCGCGTACGACAAGCTGCCGAAGCTGCAGCGGGCTGTCGTGATGCTGAGCTGCATCGAGGGCGTCACCTACGCGGAAATCGCGGCAATCCTCGACCGCTCGTCGGCACGGATCGGCATCGAACTCGATCGAGCACTCGCAATGATGAACGCCGACCCGCACGCGGTGCGCGCCGCACTCGATATCACTACGTGGCATGTGCCGGATGCTGCGGACGTTTCCCGCGCTCTTCGGCGCCACTTCAGGAGCCGCGCTCGACGTCGGCATCGGATCGGGCTCATCGGAGTCGCCACCGGGACCATGCTGGCCGTACTCGCAACAGTCGGCGCGATCCATCGGCCCGATATCGAGCCGCGGAAATCAGGGGTATGGGCGTTTTCCCACACGGTTCGACCAATGCCAGGCTGGTCCATCCAGAGCCGGACCGTCGAACGAGATTGGGAAACCACGACTCTGCGCGCCGAGCAACCCAGCGATGCCCGGTGCTCAGTGGCAGTTGGCGCTGCCGGTGCTACCTGGGTTCGTCAGTTACCGAGGAAGCCAACACGCCTCAGGGTCGGCACCCGCTCGGCGAACTATGCGGAGCGCGTCTGGCCCAATGGCGGTGGAGCAATGCTGTGGTGGGAGTACGCCGACACGGCCTGGGTGATCATCGAGTGCGGTCGGGTCAGCAATCCCCGCAAGACGCTCCCGGAGTTGGCCGGCCACGTGACTCTGACGCCCGAGTCGGTCCAGTTGCCGTACCGTATTCGTTCGCTCCCCCCGCACTATGAGGTCACCTCGGTCACCCGAGGCCTGATGAGCAACTCAACCGTGGCGTTCCTCACCCGCAACGACTACCCCGAGGGAATTATTCAGATCAGCGTCCGCTATCCAGCCGGCCTACCGATGTACGCGGTCAACAATTCCGCTTCGGTGTTGCGCTACGCCAATGGCAGACACGCTGCCGTCTGCCGGCCTTTCGGGGACAGTCACGTCTGCGTGCGCGGCGATCTCAGCAGTCCTGGTTCCATCGACATCACTGCGCAGCGCGGCGCACTGGCTGTCATCGATCGCATCGCCTCCAACCTCGAGCTTGCCGGCAGCCCCAGGGACCTCGCGACCTGGTTCGATGCCCGCGAGGCCTTGCCGTCCTAAGTCCTACCGATCAAGATCAGCGCCGGCGACCAAAGGCGATCACAGCGACGAGGCCGATGATGAAGATCACGCCCAGCGTCGTGCCTTCGACCCCATGTCCGCTCGCGATCAGGTATACGCACGCCACGAGGAACGCAAGGGTGATCACGACGCCGTAGTTGAGACCGCGCCCGTTTAGTCGCACCTCGCGCTGATCAAGCGCGGCGATCCGATCGAGTTCCTTCTCGATCACCGCACGCGTCTCGGCATCAGCCTCGGCGTACACCTGCAGCGGGTCCTGATGACGGTCGTATCGAGATGGCAGCTCAGTCATGCCTGCTCCTTACGTCGCGCTTCTTCTCTACGTCTGGCTTGATCAAAGAGATTGATGACAGGCTCCCCGCCTGGCGCCGGTGGTAACTCCTCGGGGTCAACGACGTCCGCCGTTTCCTGCATCGCCTGGCTGACTCGCTCGGGCATCAGCGAAGGGTCGACAGCATCTATCCGAGCAATGGCATCGCCCAGCCGGCCAGCCACGTCGCGGCGAAGATGCGGAAAGCTCAGCGGCGCGTACAGATAGCTGAATCCCTTGAGCAGCGAGCCCGCCGGCGAGCCGGAAGGAATCGCGAAGTTGGGCAGGCTCAAGCGGGGTGGGGTGAAACGAACGGGCCGACGACGCCGATCGGACGGAATGATGAAGACTACGAGCAACGTGCCCAGCACAAGCGCACACCCAATCCCCAGAAGCAGCCAAGCGCCATTCGGCATGTGCACCTCCTCAGGCCAGCTTCGTCCTCGTGCGATCTCTTAATACCCGACTTTTCAGCGTTTCAGCGGGTTACATCAGTCAAAACGCTGAGAAGTCGCCAATCGCGTCGGATCGGGGCTGCTCAGAAACGCGCAGGCTCGACGTACTCTCCCCACTCGGCACGTAATGCGTTGCAGATTTCGCCCAAGGTGGCCTCAGCTCTTGCGGCCGTCAACATCGGCTCGATCATGTTCCCGTCGGCTCGAGCGACCTTGATCATGTCACCCAATGCCGCCTCGACCGCTGCATGATCCCGGGCCGTCCGCCGAGCCGCCAGGCTCGCGTTCTGCTCGACTTCGACCTCATGACTGACCCGCAAGATCTCCAGCGGCGGCGTCACGGTTCCGGCGTGGATGTTGACGCCGACGATCTTCTTGTCGCCTTTTTCCAGCTGGGTCTGATAGCGAAATGCCGAGTCCGCGATTTGTCCGGTGAACCAGCCCTCCTCGATGCCGAGTAGCAGACCTGAGGTGATCGGGCCAACCTCGTGCTGCCGAGTCGACCCGCCGCCCAGCTCTTCGATGCGATCGAGCATGGCTACGACCTCAGCCTCCATCTTGTCGGTCAGGGCCTCGACGTACCAGGACCCGCCGAGTGGATCAGCGACGTTGATCACGCCGGTCTCCTCGGCGAGTACCTGCTGGGTCCGCAAGGCGATCTCGGCTGACTCTTCGGTCGGCAGTGCGAGCGTCTCGTCCAGCGCGTTGGTGTGCAACGAATTGGTCCCGCCGAGTACTGCAGCAAGTGCCTCGACGGCGGTCCGTACGACATTGTTGTACGGCTGCTGCGCGGTAAGAGACACCCCTGCCGTCTGGGTATGAAATCGCAGCGACTGTGCCTTGGCGGTCTGTGCGCCGTATCGATCGCGCATCCAGCGCGCCCAGATTCGACGCGCGGCGCGAAACTTGGCGATCTCTTCAAAGAAGTCGATATGCGCATCGAAGAAGAAGCTCAGTCCTGGGGCGAAACGGTCGATATCCAAACCCCGGGAAAGTCCGAGCTCGACGTAGCCGAAGCCATCGGCAAGGGTGAATGCGAGCTCTTGCGCAGCAGTCGATCCGGCTTCTCGGATGTGATAGCCGGAGACGCTCAATGGCTTGTACGCGGGGATCTTGCCGCTGCAGTACTCCATCATGTCGCCGATCAACCGCAGGTGTGGGCCAGGCGGAAACAGCCATTCCTTCTGAGCGATGTACTCCTTGAAGATGTCGGTTTGCAGAGTTCCATTTAGCTTCGTGATGTCAACGCCTTGGCGCTCCGCTGCAACGAGGTACATGCAGAAGATCGGCACTGCTGGACCAGAGATCGTCATCGACGTCGTCACCGCGCCAAGATCAATTCCGGCGAACAGCAGATCCATATCCACCGCGGAGTCGATCGCAACACCGCAATGACCCACCTCACCCAGACTGCGGCTGTCGTCGGAGTCCCGACCCATCAACGTCGGCATATCGAACGCCACGCTGAGCCCGCCGCCACCCGCTGCCAAGATCATCTTGTAGCGCTGGTTGGTCTGCTGGGCGTTGCCGAATCCGGCGAACTGTCGAATGGTCCACGGACGTCCGCGATAGCCAGTCGGGTAGAGGCCCCGAGTAAAGGGAAACTGCCCGGGCCAGCCGATCCGCTCCATCCGCTGATCGGCCGCCTCGTCGTCCGGCCCGTAGACCGGATCGACCTCGAGACCTGAGAGGGTGGTGAAGTCGGCGTCACGCACCTGTCCCATCGCCTGAGCCTCGGCGAAGGCGGCAGCCCACTGCTCCTTGCCGCTGCCCGCTGCTGCGGTCATCGCACCTCCACTTCAAATACTAGGACGCCCTAGTAATACAGCCCAGAGGAATCAGTTGTGGCGGTTCGTACTTGGTGTGCAATTCGCTCATTCATCGACGTCTCTCCGCGCAGAATCACGAAGTCGATACTTTCGGATTCTTGTCCCGATTACCCGCCACCTTGCGGTGAAAACGGCAAATTGGTCGCGGGCTTCGCGTGGGTGGCGGTTAGAAGTCGCCGGCGGCCTCGCGCGGCATGGTGAGCAGCCACGTCAGCTGATCGCATTCCTGCTCGCTCAACGCCCGCAGTCCGAAGCGAGCATTGACGATTGCGTCGGTGGCCTTCACCATGACGTCCCGTCCCTGCGGAGTAATCGAGGCCAGCACTGCGCGTCCATCCTCGGGATGGGGCGTACGCCGGATCAACTCGGCCGCTTCCAGCCGCTTCACCAGCGGCGTCACCGAGGTGGCATGGACCTGGAGGCGTTCGCCGATCTTGCCTAACGGCAAGGAGCCGCGACGGGAGAAGGAAAGCAAGACCAAGACCTCGTACCGGGCGAAGGTCAGGCCTAATGGTCGAAGCAATTCATCCAGCTCAGTGAGTAACAGCTGGTGTACCCGCATCAGCGACGTCACAGCACGCATCCGAGGCATCTCGCCCCAAAGAGTGACCCACTGCTTCGCGGCCTCCTCAATCGGGTCGAAGGGCAGCCGATGTCGCTCCACGGTGCTCATGTTCCGTCATCCTCGTCGATCCCGGAAACCTGCTGAGGCAACTCGGGCGGTTGCATCACCATGCGCAGCACATCCTCACGCTGGTCTATGTCGCTTACGTAGGTGATCACGTTCAGGCCTTGGACTTGAGCCGCGGACTCGAAGACGAAATTCCCATAGTTCAGCCACCTGCCGATGACGGGCTTGTTGACGGTGATGTCCAAAATCCTCTGTAGCGGCACGCTAGCGCGTGCGGTGGCGAGGACTCCGTGTACCCGAAACACCCGCTGGTTCGTGATAACAAAACGATCGCGGTACTCCTCGATTATTCGATAGAGCGCCTGTACGCCAATCACCAGGCCGAGCAAGAAGATCACCCAGAAGACGGCGCCGGTGAATGCGAAAGCGCTGACCAAGATCACGAAGGCCACCCCGGCACGGACTCCCGGCCAGGCACTCGCCACCCAGTGCTTCTTGACCTCGAGAACCTTGTGCTCACCAGCCGTAGTCAAGATGTATTTGTCGACGTGCGGATCGAGCCAGTTGATGATGCCCATGGGCAGTTAGCCAGCAGCTAGTGACTGGAAGAACGTAATCAACGAGCGGAACACGCGGGCTAGAGCTCCGAATATGGCGCGGACGGCATCCGCAGCCGCCTGGGGTTGCGCAATCAAATAGAACAGCGCAAAGGCTACGACCAAGAAGACGATGATCCGCTTTACCCACACCATGTCGGACTATTCATCCTTCCGGTCTCTCTCGCAGAATATTCGGACAGCCTGCCCCATGTACAGGCAGACGCCTGGATACTCTTCTTTGTACCCGATGCGCCATCAGATCGGCGGCAGGCACGCCGCCTGAGAGCCGCGGCCCTACGCCGCCGCCACCCAGTGTCGCCCTCAACGCCCAAGGACCACTCGGTCAGCCGCGGCGTACGGATCTAGCTCACCTCGGCTGACAGCCTCCGCAAGATCATCTATCCCTGCCGCACCGTCGACCTGGAATTCGGTGCGCAGCCTGGCGAAGGCGATGCTCTCCACTTCGCGCCGAGCCCGTGCGGTACGGCGTTCCTGAGCCCGTCCCGTATCGATTTGGAACGCCCTGAACCGGTCCACAGCAAGCACCAGATCATCGATCCCGCGATGCTCGTACGCGACCGTTGAGACGATCGGCGGCTTCCAATCATGTGGCCCTCGGTCCGCAAGAGCGATCATGGTCCGCAGCTCCCGCACCAACGCCTGGGCACCGTCGCGATCACTCTTGTTGACGACGAAGATGTCGCCGATCTCCAGGATCCCAGCCTTGGCGGCTTGGATCCCGTCACCCATGCCTGGCGCCAGCAAGACGAGCACTGTATCGGCCGTTTCTGCCACCTCGAGCTCGGACTGGCCCACCCCGACAGTTTCCATGATCACGGTGTCAAAACCTGCCGCATCGAACGCCCGCAACGCCTGCGGTGCGGCGGCCGCAAGGCCGCCAAGGTGACCCCTTGTAGCCATCGACCTGATGTACACGTCGCCATCGAGAGTGTGTTCCTGCATGCGTACCCGATCTCCGAGCAGCGCACCGCCCGAAAAGGGCGAACTCGGATCCACAGCCAGTACGCCGACCCGCTCACCACGGGTCCGCAGCACGCGAACGAGCGAGCTCGCCGTGGTCGACTTGCCGACCCCAGGCGGCCCTGTCAGGCCAACGACATGGGCCCGGCCGGTGTCCGGCGTCAGCTCCTTCATGATCATCGGCAACGCCGGCGATGCGTTCTCGATCCAACTGATCAAACGACCTAGTGCTCTCGGATTACCCGACCGGACCGCGGCGAGGACAGTTCCGACGTCGTCGCGGTCAACCGACAAGCCAATGGACAACGCGGGGGCGCGCCGCTTTAGCGTGAGCTGGTGTCTGTCGGAACGGTGATGATCAAGGCGTCGCCCTGCCCACCGCCGCCGCACAGTGCAGCGACGCCGGAACCGCCGCCACGACGCCGCAACTCCATCGCAAGGGTCAGCAGCAGCCGAGCTCCCGAGGCGCCAATGGGATGGCCCAGGGCGATAGCACCGCCATTGACGTTGACCTTCTCGTCGGTCTCCTCCTCGCTCAAGCCCAACGACCTTGCACTCGCGACACCCACGGCGGCGAAGGCTTCGTTGATCTCAATGAGTTGGAGATCAGCGACGCTGATCTGTTGCTTCTTCACAGCAAGGTCGATCGCATTGGCTGGCTGCAACTGCAAAGACGAGTCCGGGCCGGCAACGCTGGCGTATGCGCCGATCTCGGCAATGGGAGTAGCGCCGAGTCGCTCAGCCGCTTCCTTACTCATCACCACCATGGCAGCCGCGCCATCCGAAATCGGGCTGGAAGAACCCGCAGTGATCGAACCGTCGCGGCCGAACGCCGGCCTGAGTTTGCCAAGTGATTCCGCCGTCACACCCTCACGGATGCCTTCATCCTTGCTGATCACCAGATCGTCACCGCGGCGCTGTGGGACGCGAACCTCGACGATCTCTTCCGCCATTGTGCCGTTGGCGCTGGCAGCCGCCGCGCGCTGATGGGAACGCGCCGCGAAGGCATCTTGATCTTCGCGACTAACCAGATGCTCGCCGGTGTTGCAACTATCGGTCAGCGCGCCCATAGCCTGGTCGGTGAACGCGTCCCAGAGACCGTCGTAGGCCATGTGGTCGATGATCGTCACGTTGCCGTACTTGTAACCAGACCGCGAGCCAGGTAGCAGGTGCGGGGCTTGGGTCATGGATTCCATGCCGCCGGCGATGACCACCTCGCATTCGCCCGCCCGGATCAGCTGATCAGCAAGCGCGACCGCATTCAGCCCGGAAAGACACACCTTGTTGATCGTCACGGCGGGCACCGACAGGGCGATGCCACCCTTGACCGCGGCTTGCCGAGCGGGAATCTGCCCAGTGCCCGCCTGCAGCACCTGGCCCATCACGACGTAGTCGACGTGATCCGGCGAAACGCCCGAACGCTCGAGCGCTGCTGCGATCGCGTGACCGCCAAGATCTGTAGCCGATACGTCCTTCAGGCCACCGAGCAGTTTGCCGATCGGCGTACGTGCTCCGCCGACAATTACTGATCCCATATTCCTACCTCCAAGCTCGCAGCCGTTACTGACGATCACGTCGGATACAAAGTTTCCGAGCTGCTCGCGCATCGCTCCCGACGCTCGCATCTAGTCTCAGACCCCAGTCTGGCACTCTAAGTGGCATGACCAGAAGGCCTCCCGATCTCGCGGCTGTCCTTCCCGGGTTACTCGGTCTTGATCATGTTGGTATCGCGGTGCCTGATTTGGACCAAGCGATCTCCTTCTACCGTGACCAGCTTGGGCTACAGATCGTGCACCGCGAGGACAACCTGGACCAGCAGGTTGCCGAGGTCATGCTGGCGACCAGTGAGGCAGGAGCGGCGGGCAACCAGCTCCAGCTGCTGATGCCGCTGACTGAGGACTCGGTGCTCAACCGATTTCTGATGAGACATGGATCCGGCCTGCACCACGTGGCTTACGCTGTGTCAGATGTCCGGTCCGCATCCACAATTTTGCGTCACTGCGGCGTACGGGTGCTTTATGATGCACCGAGAGCCGGTACCCGTGGCTCGCAGATCAACTTTGTCCACCCCAAGGACACTGGCGGCGTCTTACTCGAGTTGGTCGAGCAAGCCGCGGCGGATCCGCGCAGTGTCCCATCACATTGGGGCTGAGCGAATGGCCGTCGCTCACGCGGGCACAGACTTCCTGGCCGAACCTGTCGGTCAGCAGATAAGGGCGTCCATACCTATTTCCGGAGAGGGCTTCTTGCGGTGAACGCATCAGACAACACGGGGCTTGGCCTGTTCGACGACACAGCAAGCGCTGTCGGAAACTTCCCGACCGCACTACGGGGCTATGACCGAACGGCCGTTGACGACTACGTCCGAACGCTTGAGGAGAGTGTCGTCAAGTCCCGCAGACACTCTGCTCAGCTCGAGCAGCAGGTGACCATACTCCAAGATGAGGTCGCCTCCTCTGGCGAGAAGACCGACAAAGACCTCGATTATGCCAACCTTGGCGGGCGCGCCAATGACATCCTGCGGTTGGCCCAGGAGCAGGCCCGCGAACTCGTCCAAAATGCAACGATCGAAGCCGAGAAGGTCAAGGAGCAAGCGCGCCGCGAGGCAGATGGACTGCGAAACAACGCCGCGCGCGAGGGCGACGCCATCAAGAGCGGCGGTACGGCCCAGGTTGACCAATTGCGCGCCAAGTTGCGCGAGGAGGTCCAGGCCCAGGTCGACAAGGCCAAGGATGAAGGTGACGCCTTGATAGCGGCCGCTCGGCGGCAGTCCGAGTCGATTCGGCGCGAGGCCGATCACGAGGCACAGACAACCCGTCAGAATGCCTACCTTGACACCGAGAACCTGCGGCGCACGGTTGAGCGTGAAGCCGCCGAAGCGCGATCCAAGCTGGCCACCGAACGGGAGCAGGCGGTCCTGCAGCTCAAGACCACCTATGACGAGGCGCAGCAGAAGACCGCTGCCCTGCTGGCCGAGGCAACCAAGCATCACAGCGAGTCTGCCGAGCGGCTCGAGGCCGATCTGGCCGAGGCTGCTCGGATTCGCGCGGAGGCTCTCGCGGAGGCCGAGCAGAGCAAGGGCGCGGCCGCTCAGGAGGCCGAGGCGCGGATCGCCACCGCCAAGAAGCAGGCCGCCGCAATCAATGAACGCACCCAGCAAGAGTTCGCCTGGCGGAAGCAGCAGCTGCGCCGAGAGACCGAGCTGTTGCACCAGCGCAAGCAGGCTGTGCTCAGCCAGTTGGCCAGCTTGTCGGCTCTCGCCGAGCAGACGGCCAGTGCATTCCCAGATCTCGATGACCCCAGCGATCTGGAGGGCGGCGAGGTCGGAGATCGCACGGTGATGCGTCCCGACATGCTGCCACCCGCTGGTCCCAGCGATGACAGCTCGGGTGGTGGCAGGCCCGGTGCATCGCCCCGGAACGGCGGAAAGGCCAGTGAAGATCACGAGCTGGAGATCGACGGTGATGCGACCGTGCTGGTGGCCCCGTCAGATCTGCCCGGCGAAGGCGCCAAATCGAAGTAGCACGCCTGGTCTGCGGTCGGCTGTAATGATCATCACCAGCTGACCCGCTGGCTCTCCGACTGCAGGTGCCGTTACCCTGAAATGGCTCGGGGTAACGGCACTTTGGCGTGTAAGGAGCCGGCGTGAACATGTCCCCACGAGTTGACTCGCCTACCGACGACGGCCGCTTTCCCCTTGTCCGCAAGGGGTATGACCGTTCAGTCGTTGATCATTTTGTGAGCGCGACGCAAGCCCAGATCGCTCAGTTGTTGCAGCAGTACGACGCACTGAGAGCCAACAACTATGAGCTCCGCCAGGCGCTCGACGAGGCCAATGCCCGGGCCACTCAGGCCGACTTCTCCGGACTCGGCGGTCGGGTCCAAGAGCTGCTCCATATCGCGGAAGAGCAGGCAACCGATATCACCCGGCATGCTGTTCAGGAGGCTGATCGGCTGAGCGCGCAGGTGCATGCCGAGATCAACGAGTTACGCCAGAATGCGACGGCGGAACTGGCCCAGCTGCGAGATGCTCAGTTGGCCGACCTGGAGGCGTTGCGGCAACGGGGTGAGCAAGACGCACTTCAGCTGCGGGAACACGCCATGATCGAGGCTGAGCAGTTACTGGCCTCGGCTCGATTGGAGGCCGACGCCGTTCGCACCGAGGCGGAATCAGCCGCAACAGGGATGCGCCAGGCCGCCACTTTCGAGTCACAGGGACTCCTCGCGGCAGCTGAACGCGACAGCGCATCCGTACGCCAAGAGGTTGCCGACCAGCGGGAACGAGTGCTGGCCGAACTGAAACAGGCGCAGGACTCAGCGAATCAGGGGATGCAGGCGCTGCTCTCGGAGGCGACAGAGCTGCAACGAGCTGCGGGCGAGCGCGTGACTGAGGAAACCGAGCACGCTGCCCGGCTACGCACCGAGATGTTTGCGCAGGCAGAGCGGGTCAAGGTAGATGCCAGCACCGACGCGGAGCAGATCATCGATCGAGCGCGGCATCAGGCCGCAGCCATCGACGACCGCGCACGGCAGGAGCTCGCACTGCGGCGTCGCCAGATGAGAGACGAGCAAGACCTGCTCAGCCGCCGCAAGCACGCAATGCTGAACCAGCTGACATCGCTCAGTGCATTGGCGGTCGAAACTGCTGAAAACCTGCCTGACGTGCCTGAGGTGCCTGACGCGGAATTCTCCGCAATCGTCGGCTTTGGAAGAGAGCAGAGCGGCAACGATGCCGAGATGGAGAGCGATCCGACCATCGGCAACGCGGCCGACGACGCCGGCTGGGTCGGCGAGGACAAGGCAGCCGAGGAAGAGCCCGAGTTGCAACAGGTCGATGAGGACGCACAATCCCGCGCTACTAAAGAAGAACCCAAGACGCCCTCAGTAGACGGTGATGACGAATCAACTGACCAGCCCGACTACACTTCGGCGTCCAATCCCAGCGCAGCCTAGGGCTGCGCAGATCGCAGCCCGTACTCAAAACAATCTGTCGTCGCCGCTGTCCAGTCCGCGTAGCACGTCGTAATCAACCGTCACACAGCTGATCCCGCGGTCCGTGGCCAGCACCCGTGCCTGGGGCTTGATCAACTGCGCAGCGAAGATGCCACGTACGGTGCCAAGCAACGTGTCGCGCCGCATCAGGTCTAGGTAGCGACTCAGTTGTTCGACGCCATCGATCTCCCCGCGACGTTTGATCTCGACTGCGACGTACGCCCCGGTAGCGTCCCGGCAGAGCAGGTCGACCGGGCCAATGGGAGTAGGGTGCTCCCGCCGTACCAGGGACAAACCTGGGGCCAATGCCTCGGGATGCTCGGCGAGAAGTGCCTGCAGATGCGCCTCCACGCCATCTTTCTGCAGACCTGGATCACTGCCGAGTTCGTAAGAAGAATCGTGGTAGACCTCGCCCAGCCAGATCTGCAAGGTGTCCCCGTCACGCCCGCGAACCTCCCAGAGCGCCGAGAGTGGCTCACCGCGCGGCACGGGATGCTGCCCGGGGCCAGGGGGCGTCAGCTCGATGAATGTGCAAGGAGGGCTCATCCAGTTCAGCGGCTTGTACGCCCGGTCATCGGCATGAATCGAGACCGATCCGTCGGATTTGATCAAGATCAGCCGAGGCGCCATCGGCAGATGGGCGGTCAACCGTCCCGTGTAGTCCACCTGGCACCGGGCAATCACCAACCGCACCGGAACAACATAAGGCAAGATCGAGGTATGGCCCGACGACCGAGTAAGCACCTCAGGCAGGCGCGCCCACTCAGTTCGGGCCACGCGACGTCTGTGGTGAAGCGGGACGGCCGTTGGATCGTGCGCAACGTGCCGGGCGCATCGGCTACGAAGCCGTATCGATGTCCCGCGTGCAATACCGAGATCGCCGCTGGGACGCCGCACATCGTGGCGTGGCCGGATACGCCTGGTCTGCTTTCTTCGTCCGGGGTCGAGGAGCGTCGGCACTGGCACACCGGCTGCTGGCAGCGGCGGCCGTGACGGCCCGTCCGCTCGAGGATGGGCTATTCAACACCCAGCTGGGTACCGCCGGACCGCGGGTGGCCTTTCTGCACGGTCTTTTTGGCCAGGGAAAGAACTGGACAACGATCGCCAAGGGTTTGAGTGGATCTGCCCGGGTCACCTTGCTGGATTTGCCCAATCACGGACGCTCCCCGTGGACAGATCACTTCTCCTATGCCGAGATGGCCAGGCTCGTTGCCGATCTGCTCCGAGCCGAGGGTGGACCTGAGCAGTGGGCGGTGGTCGGGCACTCGATGGGTGGCAAGGTCGCCATGACCCTCGCCTTGCTCCATCGAGAGCTGGTGGAGCGACTCTGTGTCGTGGATGTCTCACCGGTGCCGACGCGGCAGACCGGCGAGTTCGCCACATTCGTCCGCGGCATGCGCGCCATCGATCTCGAGACGTTGACC